>JABAOD010019630.1_pt2 | contig 20823 bp, 21 predicted proteins | sample 7062151 | NCBI WGS metagenome assembly JABAOD01 (sample SAMN14538626, study PRJNA623070) | marine sediment metagenome | biome: marine biome [ENVO:00000428]; feature: marine pelagic biome [ENVO:01000023]; material: deep marine sediment [ENVO:00002113] | place: India: Gulf of Khambhat ... | reverse complement strand
TGCGTTCTTGCATTCCATCATGCCGAGCCCCGTGCGCTCGCGCAGTTCTTTGACTTGTGCCGCACTAACAGCCATTTATGCTCTCCAATCCACGCTGATAACAGCGATCCTCCTACCGATAAAAAGAAGGGGGCCTAGCCCCCTCCTGCTGGTTCATCTTCTGTGTCTGCCGATTCGTCCGGACTAGCGGACCCCTTGTCAGCAGCATCCGACGTGCGCTTGGATCGCGTCGTCGTCTTGCGCGCGCGTGTGGTGCGTTGCACTTTTGGTTTCGCCGCCACTTTCTGCGGTTTCTTTGCTGCTTCCTGGTCTTGTTCTTCGGGCGCTCTCGTCTCTTCAGACTGCTCGGCGCTGATCATCTCAGCATCGGTCTCATCGTCGATGTCGTCAAGCTCCGCCAACGTTTCCGCCTGCACGGGTGTGCGCGGCTTTTCTTGCACCCGCGCCTTGACCGCCACCTTGACTTCACGCGCGCCTTCTTCAACCTCGATGTACTCCTCGTCACCGGCGAGCAGCGCAACCTGTGCTTCCTGACGGCCGTCGAGTATCGCGGCCGCCGCGCCCTGGATGTACAACCTGATGGCCCGGATGGCATCGTCGTTGCCTGGGATCAGGTAGCCGACACCATCAGGCTTGCAGTTGGTGTCGACTACTGCCACCACGGGAATGCGCAAGAGGTTGGCCTCGGCAACGGCAATCGCCTCTTGACCGACATCGACCACGAACATGGCATCGGGTAGACCAGGCATGTCCTTAATCCCGGCGAGGCTTCGCTCAAGCTTGTTGCGCTCACGCGTTAGGCCGATGATTTCTTTCTTACTGAGCTTGTTAACGCTGCCGTCTTCGAATTTGGCCTCGAGACTCTTAAGGCGTTCGATTGAGTTCTTCACCGTTTTATAGTTCGTGAGAGTGCCGCCCAGCCAACGATGGTTAACGTAGGGGCAGCCGCAACGAACGGCTTCTTGCTCTATAATGTCAGCCGCCTGACGTTTGGTACCGACAAACAGCACCGTGCCGCGATTGGCGGCGAGCTTACGCAAGAACTGCATCNNAACGGTGGTTGACGTAGGGACAGCCGCAACGAATGGCTTCTTGTCCAATAATCTCCGCCGCCTGGCGCTTGGTGCCGACGAACAGGACCGTGCCACGATTGGCCGCAAGCTTGCGTAAAAACTGCATCGCGTCGATAAACAACGGCAGGGTCTTTTCCAGATTGATGATGTGGATTTTGTTGCGTTCGCCGAAAATGTACGGACGCATCTTGGGGTGCCAGAATCGGGTCCGGTGGCCGAAATGTACACCGGCCTCCAACATCTGACGCATGGTCACGTTGGACATGGTGAATCTCCGCTCGGGTTAGTCCGCCACGAGCCCCATATATCGACCCAGCAACGCCGGGCACCCGGATACATGTGACGACCCGTGTGTGTTGTAAAATGCTGAATTTTACACGATGAGAAAGGGCTTTCAATAAGCGCTTGAAAGGCTTCGCCACATGCACCGTGAGCCCCTAGGGTATAGCTTGGCTCAAACCCGACGGCCGCCCGCGGTCCTGCCCAGATGCTTCGGGCACTCGCGCCATCGCCAGCACCACCGCCATGCCTGTCTCGATTAAGACACCCGAGGAGATCGAAAAGATGCGGGTCGCCAGCCGCCTGGCGGCCGAGGTCCTGAAGATGGTCGAACCTCACGTCGAGGCCGGTATCACAACAGCAGAGCTCGATCGCATCTGTCACGATTACATCGTAGAGGTCCAAGGGGCGGTTCCCGCTCCTCTGAACTATAAGGGATTTCCAAAATCTATCTGCACTTCGGTGAACCATCAGGTCTGCCATGGCGTCCCCGGCGACAAAACGCTAAAGAAGGGCGACATTATCAATATCGACATCACCGTTATTAAGGACGGCTATCACGGTGATACCAGCAAGATGTTTTTCGTCGGCGCCCCTTCGATCCAGGCACACAGGCTCGTCACGCTGAGCCATGAATGCATGGTCGAAGGTATCAAAGCCGTGCGCCCGGGCGCGCGTCTGGGGGATATTGGACATGCGATTCAGCAACACGCGGAGAAGCACAATCTGTCGGTCGTGCGAGAATATTGCGGACACGGTATCGGCCGTGAGTTTCACGAAGAACCACAGGTACTGCACTACGGTCGGCCAGGAACAGGCCTCGAGCTGCTAGCGGGTATGACTTTCACGATTGAGCCAATGATCAATGCCGGGCGTAAAGAGGTGAAGTTGTTAGCCGACAACTGGACAGTGGTCACGCNNCTGTCGGCGCAATGGGAGCACACCGTGCTCGTTAGCGATGACGGCGTGGAAGTGCTAACACAGCTCCCAGGCGACCCACTCTAACGCGTCATGTAAAGATATGGTTATCAGTCTCGAGCAAATATTCGACGCCAACGCGTTCAACGGCGCGCTCGCTAATTCGGACAAACCTCTGGAATTGTTTCGCCGTTCGCTGCAGGCCGGCCGTGATGCGCTGCGCTCTCATCATCTGCATCAAACGGCTGCGCAGCACATTGTCACCGCGCAGGCTGCGCTAATCGATCAATTGCTGGTGCGAGTCTGGGAGCTTCACCTGCACGCGCTATCGGTGCGTCAGAACATCGCGCTCGTTGCCGTGGGCGGCTATGGCCGCGGCGAGCTGCACCCGGCCTCCGACATCGACCTGATGCTGTTACTGGAGGACGAAGAGCAGGCCGCCACGAACCGCTTTGCCGAAACGTTCATCCGTTTTCTGTGGGACATGGGTCTGGAAGTCGGGCACAGCGTGCGTTCGCTCAGAGACTGCCAGCGACTAGCAAAGCAAGACATTACTATCGCCACGAATCTCATGGAAGCGCGCCTACTGCACGGTGACGCTCGGCTCTTTCAGCGGATGCAGTCCATGACGTGCGCCCCCAAGGTCTGGCCAAGCCGCAAGTTCTTTGCCGCCAAATTGCAGGAACAAATCGAACGCCACCAGCGTTTCGACGATACCGCCTATAACCTCGAGCCAAACATCAAGGACGGTCCGGGTGGACTGCGGGATATTCAGATGATCACCTGGGTCACGCAGCGTCATTTCGGCACCAGCTCACTACACGATCTCGTGGAACAAGGGTTCCTGCGCGAGGAGGAATATCGCCAACTCATACGGGGGCGAAACTTTCTCTGGCAACTACGAAATGGTTTGCACTACCTTGCCGGTCGACGCGAGGATCGGTTGTTATTCGATTACCAACGACGGCTCGCCCAGGATTTGGGCTATCGCGATCGCCGCGGCAGCTTGGCGGTCGAGCAGTTCATGAAGCGCTACTACCGCACCGTCAAGGAACTGTCCCGGCTCAATGAGATCTTGTTGCAACACTTTCAAGAGGCACTGCTCGCCCGCGGGCGAGCGAAAATCAAGATAATCAATCGGCGTTTCTGCGCGCACAATGACTTCGTCGAGGTCAGAAATGACCGTGTGTTCCAGAGCGCTCCCTATGCGATCCTTGAAATTTTCTTGATCTTGCAACAACACCCTGAACTCAAAGGCGTGCGTGCACACACGATTCGTTTACTGCGCGCCAATCTGCACCGGATCGATCGTGCCTTTCGGCTTGACCTGGGGTGTCGCAGCTTGTTTATGGAAATCATGCGCCAGCCTCAGGGAATCACGCATGCACTGCGACGCATGAACGCTTACGGCGTGCTCGGTGCCTATGTCCCAGCGTTCGGTCGAATCGTTGGCCAGATGCAGCACGATCTGTTTCACGTCTATACCGTAGATGAACATCTGCTTTTCGTCGTGCGAAACCTGCGGCGACTCGCCATCCCGCAACACCGCCATGAGTTTCCGTTGGCGAGCTCGATCATGCAGCATCTGATCAAACCGGAACGACTGTATCTGGCGGCGTTGTTCCACGACGTCGGCAAAGGTCGCGGTGGCGATCACTCGGTTATTGGCGAGAAGCTGGTGACGGCATTCTGCAAGTTACACGGCCTGAGCGAGTACGACACGGGTTTTGTCAGCTGGCTCGTGCGCCACCACCTAGCGATGTCTTGGGTCGCTCAACGTCAGGACATCCACGACCCAGAGGTGGTCCTGGAATTCGCCCGGTTGGTGGGTAACCAGGAGCGTCTCGACAACCTGTATTTGTTGACCGTGGCCGATATCCGGGGCACGAGCCCGAAGGTGTGGAATGCATGGAAAGGCCGGTTGTTGTCTGAGCTTTATGCCGCTACCACGCGCGTGTTTCGTCGTGGCTTCGCCACCCCCCTCGATTTCGATGCGCAGGTCAACGAGCTGCGTCACGCGGCACTGGTGCTCTTGAAGCCCAAGGGCGTTGCACCGACACTGGTGGAAAACTACTGGCGCCAGATGGACAGCGATTACTTTCTGCGTTATGACGCCGCCAGTTTGGCCTGGCATGCCGAGACGATCAGCAAGGCATCGGCGGCTAATTTTCCCATCGTTGCCACCCGCTACAACCCGGAGATCGGGGGTAGCGAGTTCTTGATCTACACGCCCGACCGGGAGTACTTATTTGCCATCCAAACCGGCGGTTTCGATCGTATGAACCTCTCTATCATGGACGCACGCATACACACGACGCGTAACGGCTTTGCACTCGACACGTTCGTGGTGCTGGATCGCAGTGGCGAGCCCGTCCGCGATCAAGCGATGCTTAAGGAGCTGCAGCAAGCCATGCGCCAACAGCTGCTCGATCCCAAACCGGGACGCGACGCCCGCACGACCCATGTGCCACGCCGGCTGCGTCACTTTCCAATCGACACCAAGGTAAGCTTCAGCGCTTCGCTCGGGGGACAACAGACAATCATGGAAGTGGTCGCCCAGGACCGGCCGGGCCTGCTCTACCAGGTGGCGCTGGCGCTGCAGTCCTGCAAGGTGAATCTGGTAACGGCGAAGATCTCAACCTACGGTGAACGCGCCGAGGACATCTTCTTTATCACCGATCTGGAACGTCGTCCGATCACGGACAGCGCCACCCTGATGAGACTTGAGGGCGAGATCTGTAAGCGTTTGCGCCCATCGACTTCGGCCTCCGATGAGCCCCGCGCACGAAGCTCTGCCTAGCCGAGACAGGGCGCAGTCACGGAATCACAAGTTCGCGACCGATCCTGATGGTGCTGTTAGGCAGGTTGTTNNTTGTTGACGAACCGCAGTGCGTCTTCGTGTATACCGTAGGTACGTGCGATCGCCGAGAGCGTGTCACCGGGCTGCACGACATGGATGCGTACACCGTTGCTGGCCTGTTGCTTTCGTCGCGACGGCAGGTGACGGCCCGCGTAGCGCTTTATTCCTTCAAAGATGGCGCCCGCCAGCTTGTGCTGATAGGACCGACTGCGCAGCTTCTTCTCCTCGCTCGGGTTGGAGAGAAAGGCGGTTTCGATCAGAATCGAAGGAACATCGGGGGCCTTGAGCACGGCAAAACCTGCTTGCTGGACAGTTTCCAGATGCAGCGGCCCGACTCGACTGAGCCCGTTAAGCACGTCGGCGCCGAGTTCCAAGCTTGAGCTGATCGTCGCCGTATGTGACAGATCCAGCAGCACCTTAAACAAGACGTCGTCCTTGTCGTTAAGACTGACGCCACCAATCAGGTCCGAGGCGTTTTCCTTGTCGGCAAGCGCCCTCGCCAGTGCACTGCTTGCACCCCGCTCCGACAAGGCATATACGGACGCGCCGCGTGCCCGCGTGCGCCTGCCTGGCAAAGCATCGGCATGGATCGAGACGAAGACATCGGCCCAATGCTGGCGCGCTGTGGCGAAACGCCTACCCAGATCCACGTAATAGTCGCCATCACGGGTCAGCAGGGCGCGCATCCCCGGCGTTGCATTGATTTTTCTTGCCAAGGCCCGTGCGATGGCTAGCGTCACGTCTTTTTCCTTGGTACGGTAGCGGCGGCCGATTGCCCCTGGGTCCTCGCCGCCGTGACCGGCATCGACCGCGATCAACAGCTCCCGGCGCACCGGCCTGTCTTGCGGGGCCGGCTTGGCCGGCATTTGTGTGACCGCCTCAGGATCTTCGAGATCGATGACCAGGCGGTGGCCGTACTGACCGTAGGGACGCAACACGAACGTCCGCGGCCGCGCCGTGCGCTTGAGGTCAAGCACGACACGCAGACGCTGCTCGCCCTGCGAGCCCGTGCGCACACCCGCAAGGCGAGGACCATTGAAATCGAACTCGGGCAACGCGCCCAACAGGCGCGCGTTATCCATGTCGATAACGATTCGATCAGGGTCGCGGAGCATGAACAATCGATGCTCGAGCGGACCGCTGAGATCGAAAACAAGACGGGTGTTATCGGGTGCCTGCCAAAGCCGCAGATTCTGCACGGTGACAGGTGCACCGTAGCCCACCGCAGATGTCAGGCCAATCAGCAAGAGCAAGGCAATCGTTGCAGCCTTCATTGCAGGTCGCTCACTAGCTCCGCCCCCCGTTTACTGCGCGACTTCAACTGCACGATTCGTTGGTCGTCGTCTTTGACAATCCTAATCCTGATGTCTACATCCGGCGGTGGCAACACGGCCGCCCCTCGCTCGGCCCATTCCACCAGACACAGGTTATTATTTTTAACATAATCTCGAAATCCGATAAATTCCAGTTCTTCGGCCTGCTTCAGACGATAGAGATCGAAATGGTAAACATCGCGACCATCGATGCTGTAGGGCTCCACAAGCGTAAAGGTGGGACTCTTGACCTTACCCCGATAGCCCAGCCCACGCAGGATCGCGCGCACCAAGGTGGTTTTACCGGTGCCGAGCGCACCATAGAGATAGATGAGACGAACGGCGGCGAGCCGTTGTGCCAACGAAACGCCGAGCGCCTCCATATCCTTGACGCTGGCGACCTTGATTTCAATACACATGGGCGGCGAGCTGATTGAGTCGCCGACGCGCATAGGGCAGCAGATCAGATGCCAGCAGACCGATCTCGCCGTGCGCCTGCACGGCATCGTCGGCGGCCGAGGCATGTACCCAGACGGCGAGGCGCGCAGCATCGAAAGGCGCCAGGCCCTGTGCTAACAGTGCGGCAATCATGCCGGTCAGCACGTCACCCATGCCACCGCTTGCCATGCCGGGATTGCCGGCGTCGCATAACCAGATACCAGTGCCAGCGCTTTGGCCGATCAGCGTCCCGCTGCCCTTGAGAACACATACACCGCCGTAACGCTCGAGTAATGCATGCAGGGCCTCGAAGCGCTGCGCCTGCACCTGCGCCGTATCGATACCCAATAAACGTGCGGCCTCACCCGGATGCGGTGTCAGGATCCAGTCCTCACGCCTGAGCGGCTCGGAGGCAATCAGATTCAGACCATCGGCATCGATCACTTTAGGCAGCGGGCTCTCGAGCGCGGCCGCGAGTAACGCGCGTGCCCAACGACTTTGGCCTAGACCCGGCCCGATGGCGAGCACCGTCGCCCGCCCCCAAGCCGCGCGCAGTGCTGCCGCATCGGCGACGGGCTGCGTCAACAGCTCGGGGCAAGTGAGTTGCAGGTGAGCGGCGTGGGCTGGATGCGTCAGTAGCGTAGTCAACCCGGCGCCGGCTCGCGCCGCTGCCTCCCCGGCCAAAACGGCGGCGCCGCCCATGCCTTCGCTGCCGCCAATCACACCCACATGACCCGCCTGACCCTTGTGCAAGGAACGCTGACGCCGCGGCAACAGCCCGGCCAGCGCGGACGCGCTCAGGCGCCGCGCCACCGAGTCGACTTTAGCGTACACCTCCGCCGGCACGGCGAGATCATCGAACACAAGCTCGCCGCTGTAATCGCGCCCCTGGCCGGTGAAAAGCCCAGTCTTCAGACCGATGAATGTCACGGTCACTTGCGCCCGTACGGCGACACCGAGCACGCGGCCGGCATCCGCATGCAGACCTGACGGGATATCGATAGCCAGCACCGGGATGTCCACCGCTGCATTCATGGCCTCGATCGCCTCGCGCCACTCGTTCGCAACATCGCGCTCGAGCCCGGTACCGAAGAGCGCATCGACGATGACTTCACTGTCGCGTAAGCGCGCGGCTTCAAAGCCATGTATCGCCACGCCCGCGTCCCCTGCCGCGTCGCAGGCCGTGCGCGCGTCGCCCCGCAGCCGCGCCGGGTCACCCAGTGCCAGCACCTGCACCTGGAGCCCTGCGGCATGCACCAGCCGCGCCACCACATAACCATCACCGCCGTTGTTGCCGGGCCCGCACACCAGTGCGATACGACGCGCGCGCGGCCACCGCCGGCGCAGCACCCGAAAAGCTGCTTCCCCTGCTCGCTGCATCAGCGTATAACCGGCTATGCCGTGACGCTCGATTGCGATCTGGTCGAGTTGCCGTGCTTGTGCGGCCGAATACAATGCCTCTGGCAGTGTCATCGAAGGCCCTCACGCATATCATAGCGGTCTAATGCAGCTAACACGAACCCGCGACGTGGATTTCGGCCGGCTTGCCGACGACATTAAGAGCTGGGGCCGCGCGCTCGGCTTTCAGCAACTGGGGATTGCCGACGTGGAGCTCGATGCGGCAGAGGCACGTTTGCTAAATTGGCTGGCCGCCGGTCGCCACGGCGAGATGCGCTACATGGCCGCACACGGCATCCGTCGTAGCCGCCCGCCAGCCTTGCTTCCGGGAACCATACGCGTCATCTCTGCCCGCATGGATTACTATCCCGCGGGCGCCGCCGAGGCAGAAACCGTGTTGTCAAACGCCGAGCTGGGCTATGTGGCGCGTTACGCGCTTGGACGCGACTACCACAAGCTGATTCGCAAACGCCTCGAGAGGCTGGCGCAACAAATAACGCAAGCCACCGGCCCCCATCGCTACCGTGTTTTCACCGACAGTGCGCCGGTGCTGGAAAAGGCCTTGGCCGAGCACGCTGGCCTCGGCTGGATTGGCAAGCATACCAACTTGCTCAATGAGACCGCGGGCTCATGGTTTTTCATCGGTGAAATCTACACCGATCTACCGCTGCCCGTTGACGAGCCGGCGCGCGACCACTGCGGCCGTTGCCAGGCTTGCATCGAGGCCTGCCCGACCGGCGCTATTGTTGCACCTTATGAGCTAGATGCCCGCTTGTGCATTTCCTACATGACGATCGAGTTGCAAGGCGCCATTCCCGTGGCGTTGCGTCCACTAATCGGCAATCGCATCTTCGGCTGTGACGACTGCCAATTGGTCTGCCCGTGGAACCGTTTCGCCCAGCCAAGCGCTGAGCCCGATTTCTCACCGCGCTATCGCCTCGATGCCACGCAGCTGGTCGATCTGTTCTCTTGGAGCGAGAGCGCCTTTCTCGAACGCACGCGCGGCTCGGCAATCCGTCGTGTCGGTTATGGACGTTGGTTGCGCAACATCGCCGTCGCCCTCGGCAATACGCCGACCAGTGATGCCGTCATCACAGCCCTGCAGGCCCGGCGGGATGATCCCTCGCCGCTGGTACGCGAGCATGTCGACTGGGCGCTGCAACAACACCGCCAGGTCGACTCACACACACGCTAGATCTGTCGCAAAATCCGCTCCAGGCCCTGGTACCCTGGAATGAACGCAGAGGTCGCGGAGACACCAAGTACGCGGAGAAAACAATAATGCACCTATCTTCAGGCGTGCTCGGCGTCCTCTGCGGGAGCGCAACAGCTTGCTCAGCCATCTTCAATTTGAGAGAGGCTATAGTCAGTCTATTGGCCGGTCGCGAATCCGAGAATTGCGCTTCGCAGACCTTGCTGCAAGATCGCATCCACCTGATCCCGTGCGCGCTGCTGCGCAACCGAGCGTTGCTGCGCCGAGACTTTGATGTCCCAGCGCTTTATTCCACGCATGCGCTCACCTGGCATCTCGGAAAGCTTTAACTCCAGCGTGCCCTTAAGCCAATACCAACCCTCGCGCTTGCCCAAATCCTCCAAAGCCAGACTGGCGAGCGCAACGTACTGTCCCTGCCCGCTCTCAGCGACGGCGAATCCGCTCTGCGCCAGGGCACTGGCCAATATTTCTTGCAATCCATCGACGGGATCGCCTTCAATACGGGCAGCGATACGCGTTTGCCCGAGCACGCCCTCGAGCTGCGCCTGCAGTTCAGCGACACTGCGTCTCGGTGCTACGCTGGGAGCCGATATCTCGACGATGGCAAGTTGCTGCTGTAACACGCTGCGCTCCCGCTGGGCATGCAACGCGCGCGCGATGGCACCGGCTTTGCCCAGGTTGTCGTCACCGCCTGCCTGCGCCATATACTGTTCGGTGAGCTGATCGCGTTCGGCGATTCGTTGCCGCAAGATCTGTGCGGTGCGTGCACGGAGTAAGACCGCGAGCGCGTAGTGGCTTTGGGTCTGCGGATCTTGCCACTGCTTGGCAATCTCGATGCCTTCCAGGATCTCGTCTGCCGTGGTGACGACTGTGCGTATCGCCGCCGTGCGTTGCTCGCGCTGCAATTTTTTATCCTTGATGATGGTCGTCACGGCTTGCGTGTCAACGGTTTCGTCGGTAATGGCGACGCGGAATATCTTGGCCAACTCGGCGCGTGCGCGGTCGGCTGCGACCTGCTGGCTGTCGCCCTGACCGCGCCCGAGCAGATAACGGCTGGCCGGATACGTGGTACTGTCCCCGCCCACCCAGTCCGGTCGCGCGGCCTGGCGCGCGCAGCCGGCACAAAAGAGCACGATGCCCAGGCTCATGATCAAGACCGTTCTCATCGACGGCTCTCGAACAACAGATGCCTGGGCACAACCCAGTGGTGCGACAAGAAAGTCATCTGTTGTGCATGGATCCTGACATCGCGAAACTGGCGCTCGGCGAGCACATCGTCAGATCGATCTAATACTTCGAGCTTCACGGTGTACTTTCCGGGTACCAGCAAGACACGCCCCATATAGATATCGTAAGGCAACGTGATCCAGCTACGCGTGTCAGCGTGTTCGATGGCGATCCCGCCCAGTTCGGCCAACAAGCCGAGCAGCCATTGATCGTCGCGGCGTAGACCCTCGACCACTGCCGCCCTGATTGCCGCGCGCGATAGAGCCCGCGCCTGGATGGCAGGCATTTTCACCTCGAGATTGCGAATGGCGATTGCGTTGATGTCCTCGACGAGATCGAGAGGGATGACGCGGTCGCCGACCTTCAGACGCGCACCTGTGACCGGCGCTGAGCGTGATTGATAGTATGGCAAGGCCACCTTCACCAGCGTGTGTGTGCCGGGCGCAGGCAAGATTACGGCCTCCTCGCGTTTGACGGGCGCCAGGCCGTTGTGCAGCAGGACAATCAACTGCCCCGGGGCGGGTGAGCTGCCAGGCTCTGCCGTATAGCCGAACCCGAACTCGTCCTGGTATCGTCGATGCTCGTCATCGAGTCCCAAGCGGTGTGTCAACCGCAACAGATCCTCCTGCAACGCAGTGGGCATGCTCATGCCGTACACCTGTCGATACTCGCCGTAGGCCTCGTAGGCCTTACGGTACTCGATCAGGGCATCGCTCCACTCGGCGTGCTGCTCGTAGATCAGCCCCGCGAGATAGCGCGCAAACGCGTCCTGGACATATTTCTTCTTGGCGATTCGTTTGCTGAACTGACGCAACTTGAGATCGATTTGCAACGCTTCCACGCGAGCCGAATCGTATTGCCGCATTTCAAGAAAGTTGAGCGCCATATAGACATGCAGTAGTACCTGCTCAAACTCTTCGCCGGCGTAGCTACGGGTACGGTCATTAATGATCACCGAGCCCATTTGCTCACTCACGCTAACGCCGTAGAGCTCGTCAATGCGCCGCTCTGCCTTGCTGAAAGCGGCGTTGCTGGCATGGAGGTCGCCTTGCATGCGCAGCAACATCGCACGGTTAAGCAAGTAGAGAACCTTATCGCGCCGAGACCAACTCTTGCTCTGGCGCTCGAGCGACGCCAGCGCGAGCGCTGGCTCATCCGCCGCTAGGCGCCGTTCGACACTGTGGAGATCGTGGTCGCGGGTAGCGCAGCCTTGCAGCGAGAGCACAAGCGCTGTGGCTGCCAGCAGGCGACCGAAGGGTGCTACAAACGCCGTCCTGGGCAGCGGCCATCTAGAGCGACCAAGGCACAACAGATACACCACACACGCCGCAGTGAAACGCTAATATCTGAGTTGGCTACGCTTGACGAGCTTCTTGATCTTTTTCTGCCCGATCCACACCTTCTCATTGTCGGCCAAATCAATCAGGGTCATGTCGATCTGGTAGTACCTGACTTGGGTCGCGCCCTCGACATCGACAATCGTGTTGATCGTTCCCTGCAACATGAAGTCGGCGCCCAGTTCCTGGCCCATGGGCTTTCGTGTCGCCTCACTCGCGTGCAGATCCTGATCCCGGCGTTCCTCGCGCACTGAGACACGTTCCGTGCTGGAGGCAACGAAACGCACCTTGCCGCTGTTGATCATGGCGCGTTCGATATCGGCCACGAATGTATGCATATTGATATGTTCGTGACTGAGATTGCGCATGTCACCGACGATGACGGCGGGCTCTTGGCGGTGCTTACGCATATAGTCGCGCAACCACGTCCGCGCCAGCGCATCCTTGATCATCTCCTCCGACACCAGCCGGGAGTCGGTATCATTCCAGGCACCGCTCAGATCCTTGACCTCTTCCGCATCCATGCGCTTGACCGACGTTCCGCAGCCTGTCGTCGCCAATGCCAGGGCAAAGACGAACAACGCGCAGAGCCGACGAATATTGGTGACCATCACTTCTGCTCCATTCTGTCGAACGTCTTATCGGCGTTGCGTTCGAAATAGTTGCGAAAGTCGGCATTCATGTCGCGATACGTGTTCATTGTCTGCTTGATATATTTCATATCGAGCTCTGCCAGCGAATAGATCGTGTTAGTCTTCTTGTGACGCCAGCGACCTATAATCTTGACGCCAGCAAGATTAGTTTCACTCACATTCTTGATCTGCCGCGAGATCTGCTCCTGGCTCACACGCTGGTTTTCGGCCCGGTTTGCGGTCACATAATCGTTTTCGACGACGTCCATATACGAAGAGAGGATACGGGCGATTTCCGCGCGCGCTCGATTGTCGGCCGTCGTCTGCTGCAATGACATATTGCCCAGGTCTTCGGCCATACCGACGCCATGAAAGAGACGACCGTCTTTGTCCTTGAGGACTTGTGTTCCCTTGTTGACCCAGCTTGGCGCACCTTTGATATGCAGGTCGCTCTTCACCGTCGTTTTACCACCGCACGCGCCGAGCGCAATCACCGTCGCGAACAATACCGTCATTTGTGTCGCTAGCTTTAACGTCTTCATCACTACCTCCGCTCGTACCACACGACCATATATTTTACTGCTCCTCACGACCCGCTCGGTACTTACGGATCGCCTACACAAATACCTTCTACTAAATTTCGGTCCCGGGCGTTAATCGGTCCGCCACAGCCGTTCCCGGTAGTACCGGAGCTCTTCGATGGACTCGCGCACGTCGTCGAGCGCTTGGTGGGTGTTTCGCTTTACCAACCCCGCATAGACATCGGGCCGCCAGCGGCGGGCCAGCTCCTTCAGCGTGCTCACATCCAGATTGCGATAGTGAAACCAGGCCTCAAGAGTAGGCATCCAGCGCGCCAGGAAACGGCGGTCCTGGCAGATGCTGTTCCCGCACATCGGCGACTTACCCTGGGCGACGTATTGCTGCACGAACTCTAGGGTTTGGCGCTCAACGTCCGCCTCGCTCAACGTGGATGCGCGTACACGTTCGATCAGGCCCGTCTCCCCGTGGGTGCGCCGGTTCCAGGCATCCATGGCGTCGAGGACGGTATCAGACTGGTGGACCGCCAACACCGGCCCCTCGGCGACGATATTGAGCTCGGCATCCGTAATAACAGTCGCCACCTCAAGGATTCGGTCGCTGACGGTGTCCAACCCTGACATCTCCAGGTCAATCCACACCAGAGCATTCGGATCCTGGACGGCAGGGGGTACTTGCGCCATACACACTCTCCCGCTTTAATTGCGCCCGTTGGAGCTTCGTTGGGACGATAACAGTACCGGCGCTGAAGGAACAAGCCTGTGCGGTGGACGTGCACGCCGTGACCGCCGGAAGATGGCCCGCTGTCCCGAGCCCAACGCCCTAAGCCAAACATAGCACCTGCGCCCGGGCGCGGGTGGCGAGGTGAAGCTCGTCGTCGGCGCAACGAAGGAGGACAGGATGAGCGATCTCACGCAAATGCATTGCAAACCGTGCGAAGGCGGTACCCGGCCGCTAAGCGCAACGGAAGGCGAGAAACTGCTGCGGCAAACTCCGGGCTGGGTATTGAACGACCGTGGCGACGAGATTTCCCGTACCTATGAATTCAAGAACTACTATCAGACCATCGCCTTCGTGAATGCGTTGGCCTGGGTCGCGCATCGTGAGGACCACCACCCCGATCTCGAGGTCAGCTACAAGCGTTGTCACGTGCGCTATAGCACCCATGCGATCGGCGGCTTATCGGAAAACGATTTNNCGGCCAAGGTCAATGCGCTGTTAGAAGGCTAGATCGCCGCACAGAACCGACCCCCCACCCCCCCGCCGCTGGTGCCCGCAGGCACCAGCGCGCCGTTTAACCCCTTTGTCGTCGCACCCGCGTTAGTACCGCTGTGTTCACTCACAGGTGGGAAACATCGCCATGCAAGATGCGACAGCTCGCCGACGGCTTATGGCCGTCATGCTCGCCTTGTTCGTTTCCGCAGGTTGCACGCTGGCCCCGACACCGACAGATGAGCGAGCCGAACCAGGCAGCGCGGATTTGATAGACGCTGCGCGGACACTGCAAAAGACACAGCCCGCAGCCGAACCGGTCGAAGAAGCGATAGCACTTAGCCACCGTGTCACGGCACAGATGCCGCAACAGGCCCGCCGTGACGCGCCTGGGCGGGCGCAACCAAGCGCACTCGCTCACATCCGCTTGCCAAGTGAAACGACGGATCGCGAGAGCTACGGCCATTTCGATGACAATCCCGTGAAACGCGTTGCCGAACACCCCGTATCCACGTTCAGCATCGATGTGGACACAGGTGCCTACGCCAATGTGCGGCGATTCCTAAACGCCGGCCGGTTGCCGCGGCGGGATGCCGTGCGCGTGGAGGAGCTGGTGAATTACTTCGCCTATAGCTATCCCGCACCCGACACAGCCGCGCGTCCGTTCAACGTCACCACCGAGCTTGCACCCGCGCCGTGGAATTCGCATCGCCTGCTGCTGCACATCGGGATCAAAGGCTATCAGGTGGCAAGGCAGGATCTGCCGCCCGCCAATCTGGTTTTTCTCATCGACGTCTCCGGCTCGATGCAGGCCCCGAACAAGCTCGAGCTGCTAAAGCGTGCGCTGGCCCTGCTCGCACGCCAGTTGCGCAGCCAGGATCAGGTTGCCATCGTTGTCTATGCCGGTGCCTCGGGGGTGGTATTGGAGCCGGTTGCCGGCACGGCCAGGGCGCGCATCATGACCGCGCTCGAGGGTCTGCGTGCGGGTGGCTCGACAAACGGCGGCGCTGGTATCCGCCTCGCCTACGCACTGGCGAGGCAGGCGTACAATCCCGACAGCATCAATCGCGTCATTCTCGCCACCGACGGTGATTTCAATGTGGGCACGGTCAATCTTGAGGCCCTCAAAGACCTGATCGCCGAGCAGCGCGAGCACGGTATCTCGCTGACGACGCTCGGTTTCGGCACCGGCAACTATAACGACCACTTGATGGAACAACTTGCCGACATCGGTAACGGCAACTATGCCTACATCGACAACTTGAAGGAGGCGCAAAAAGTGCTCGTCAACGAGCTTTCATCAACCATGCACACCATCGCCAAGGATGTAAAAATCCAGGTCGAATTCAACCCGGCCGCGGTCGCCGAGTACCGGTTGATCGGCTACGAGAACCGGGCGCTCAGGCGCGAGGATTTCAATAACGACAAGGTCGATGCCGGCGACATCGGCGCCGGTCACACCGTTACGGCACTTTACGAGCTTGGCTTGCAAGACAGCGCCGATCTGCTCATCGAGCGCCTGCGCTACGCCGCCAAGACCTCTAATCCGACGACGCACAACGACGAAATTGCTTTCCTGCGGCTGCGCTACAAGCTGCCGGGCGCGGACACGAGTCTGTTGGACGAATCGCAACTTGACAGAAACGACATTATCGATGACGCGAACCAGGCGTCGGCTGACTTTCGCTTCGCCGCTGCCGTTGCCGCCTTTGGCCAGGTGCTGCGCGGAGGAAGATACACTGGCGACTTTGGTTATGAAGACATCAGCGCGCTCGCCGTCGGCGCCCGCGGCACCGATGCCAGCGGCTATCGCGGCGAGTTTTTGCAGCTCGTACGCCTGGCCAGCACCTTGAGCCAGCAGCAGACCCGACGCTAGTCGGCATTCAAGCGCACGGCGCGATGACGTGGCTTGATCTGGCAAACAGCGGGCAATCGTTATTTCAGAATCGTCTCGATCGGGTAGTCCGGATAGCGCTTCTTGAACTCGGCCAGGCTCGCTTCGGCCTCGTTCAGTCTGCCTTGCGCGCGCAAGTCGGCGATCTGTCTGAGCCAGGCTTCGGGCGAAAGCGCCTCGGCGGCTGACTCGGCGGTCGGCGCGGACCGATCCGCACGGCCGGCCTTCTTGGGTGCCTCGAGCCGCTCCTGTTTCCGTTCCTGCTCCTCAACTGGGCTTGGGGGTGCACTCGGGACGGGTGCGGCGGCGGGCGTCGTCAATTCGCGGCCCGCAGGCTCTTGCGGCGCGACCGCTCTCTGTCGTGCAGGCAACTGCTCCTTCGCCGGCCTGATCTTGCCCTTGCGCTGGGGGGCCGCCTTCCCATCTTGGAGCGGCGCATCACGCAGGGCCCGGTCGAGCTCTTCGCTCTGCGTGGCTGGCGTCTTCCTTTCCATCGGCGGTCGCGGCTCAGGCGCGAACGGCGTCCCGCCCTGCTCGTACATGAATGTTATTAGGCCCACGGCGAGCATCAGCACCGCCGCGACTGACGCAGGAATAAACCAACTGCGGGCAAACGGCCCGTGTCCGCGCCGCGGCCGCCGAACGGCCTCCTCGCGTGCCCGGGCCACAATTGCCGCGTCCAGCTCCGGCGGTGGCTGCTCGGTGGCCGCGTCTTTGTAGAGTTTCGACAGTCCCGAACCGCCCTGCAGGTAACGGTCCAACTCGCGCCCGTGATTTGACGACCCCTGATTGCTCATCGTGCACTGGCTCCCTGGCTTCGCAGGCCCTTGCGTAGCTTGGCCACGGCATAGCGTAAGCGGCTCTTCGCCGTTTCCGCGTTCACACCGGTTACCTCAGCGATTTCCTCGACCGAGAGTCCGCCCTCTTCACGCAGCAGGAAGGCTTCGCGCTGCACTGGTGGCAGTTGCGCAATGAGTTCGAACAGTCGCTCGCACAAACGTCGCAGATGCAAGTGATCCTCGATCGAGGCGATATCCACATCCGCCACGTCGGCAAGGTCCATATCGCCTTCGTCATCGCCCGGGTTGGTACCCGGGTACACCGGATCGTGACTTCGCCGCCGGTAGTGGTCGATGACGCGATTGTGTGCCAAGCGGAACAGATAGGTGCTGAACTTTGCCCGAACTTCGTAGCGGGTGCGCGCGCGAATCAGATTGGTCCACACATCCTGCAATAGCTCTTGTGCATCATCTGCATTGCCACATTGCCTGAGCAAATAGCGATACAGGCGCGCGCTATGCCGCCGATAGATGACTTCGAAGGCCGCAAGATCGCCACCGCCGTAGGCCAGCATGAGCGCTTCGTCGCTTTGCCCGTCTACCATTCGCCTTAAACGTCAATCAGGGCCTAACGGGGTCATTACCCGCCTAACTCAGCGCTCGCTGTCGCTCGCCTCGACCGACGCACCGGCTTCCGAGATCATCGCCGCGCCACTGTCCGGGGTCCGCAGCCAGTGCAAGCGATTGAGAATGCCATAAATGACAAAACCGCTCACGACTGCCAGGCCGATGCCGCCAAGCGTACCGATGAGCTGGGCCATGAAGGAAACGCCACCTATCCCGCCGAGCGCCGGCTGCGCAAATACCCCGCTGGCGATTCCGCCCCAGGCGCCGGCGACGCCGTGCAGGGGCCAGGCCCCGACGACGTCGTCTACACGCCAGTAGCTTTCGCAAAGACGCGTACCCAACACGAGCAATACCCCGGCCACGGCGCCAATGAACAAGGCGGCGGCGGTATGCACCAGATCGGCCGCCACGGAAACCGCGATCAACCCTGCCAGTGCGCCGCCGTGAGCCAGGCGTGCGTCGTGCCTACCCGTTACGAGCACGCCCAGCACACCGCCTACGAGCGCCGTCAAGCCGTTGACGGCGACCACGGCGGCTGGGGTCTGCCAGCGTCCGGCGCTAAGCAGTAGCACGGCGAGCCAGGCGATCATAAGCACCCAGGTGCCAAGGTTGAACAAGGCAACACTTGACGACGGCAGTGCTTGCGGCTCGCCATGGAGTCCGAAGCGCCCGGCGCGCGGACCCGTAAGCATCGCGGCGACGAGCGCCAGCCAACCGGCCATCACGTGTACGAGCACCGTACCAGAGAAATCGTGAAAGCTGGCCCCGAAGCTCGACCCAAGCAGGTGTTGGGCATAGAGCTGACGCGCCCAAACAAGACGCTCCAGAAACGGATAAACCAGCCCGGCCACAGCCACGGCAGCGATCAGCTGCGGCCAAAGGCGCGCACGCTCGGCCACCGCACCCGACACGATCGCCGGCACCGCCGTGGCAAGGGTCAGCAGCAGTAGAAAGTCGATGACGCTGTGCCGGCCTGCGGCCGCCGGCACCAGCACCGGCGCCGGCACATTGAAGCCATAGCCAACGTAGTACCCTAAGGCAGCGTAGGCGACGCTGGCAACGGCGAACAACGCCAGGACATCTAGCATCGCCGGCGCCCGGTTTTCCCTGCGCACACTGCCGCACTCGCGCAAGGCGTAACCTACGTGCGTGAGCAGCAACGCCAGCGTACCGACAAAGACTAGCGTCATCTCGCTACCGGTCTTCATTGGCCTTTCTCTGGCCCGTTGCCACCATCCACCACGGATCTGTCCAATGGTCGGCCCGTAATCGTGATCTGAAATAGCGACTAAGTCTCACGCCGGCCGGTAAAGGCGCGTGCCAGCGTGCCCTGATCCACGTACTCCAGCTCGCCGCCGACCGGCACACCGTAGGCGATGCGCGTCGTGCGGATGCGGTGCGCACGCGCCAGCTCGCTAACGTAGTGCGCGGTCGCCTCGCCTTCAACCGTCAGATTGGTCGCAAGGATGACTTCCTTGATGTTGCCCTCAGCGAGCAACGCCTCGACCCGCGGCATACCCAACTCCTCCGGACCGATACCGTCGAGCGGGGAAAGGTGGCCCATCAAAACGAAATACAGTCCTTGGTAGACGCCGGCCTGCTCCAGCGCCAGCAAATCGGCCGGAGATTCCACGATGCACAGTTGCGAGGGGTCGCGCCGTGGCGAAGCACAAAGCGCACATAGGGGTTGCTCAGAGAGATTGTTGCAGCGCTGGCAGTGGACGATCTTTTCCAGGGCATTGCCCAGCGCATCTATGATCTGTCGCCCGCCCTCACGATCGCGTTCGAGCAGGTGCAGCGCCATACGCTGCGCGCCCTTGGGGCCGACCCCAGGTAGGCGGCGAAGCGCCTGCTTGAGAGCCTCCAATGCCGGCGTAATACCGGCCCGCTCGCGCGCCTCCGCCATGGGCCCCCCTCAGAGCGGCAGGTTGAGACCCGGAATATTCAATCCGCTGGCCAATCCGGAAAGTTTCTCCTGGCTCGCCTTCTCGGCTTTGCGCACGGCATCGTTAACGGCTGCGGCCACCAGGTCTTCCAACACTTCCTTATCGTCCTGCAGTAAGGTCGCATCGATCTGCACGCGCTTGACGTCGTGCCGACATGTCATGGTTACGCTCACCATGCCGCCGCCAGCGGTCCCTGTAACCTCGATCTTGGCCAACTCTTCCTGGGCGCGGCGCAGATTCTCCTGCATCGCCTGCGCCTGCTTCATAAGATTACCCAGCCCGCCTTTCATCGCTCGCTCCTGCTACTCAGACCTTCGACCGGACGGAGTCCGGGTTAACCCGCGCGTTGAAGCGCTCTTGCAGCGCTTTCACGTTCGGATCCTCATAGATCGCCTTCATGGCGGCTTGCTTCTGCGCATCCTGCAAGCGCAGCCTCTGTTGCGCCGGCGTCTCTGTCGCCGGCGTGCCGACACGAACTGTTAGACGTATCGGTACACCGCAGAAGCCTTCTAACGCGTCTCGTAAAGCGCCTTCACGTTCCTTGCTCTGCAGTTGCACGAAGTTCTCGTCGAGAACCAACGCTACCGCGCCGTCATCATACGACTCGAGCGCGCTGTTGCTCGCCAGTTCGCCAACAAGCCCGCTGAGTTTGAGCTGCGCGACAACGTTGCTCCAGGTGCCTACAGATAAAGATGTCCTCGCTGTCGTGGCCGGCGTTGTTTTCGGCGACGTCGTTAGGATTGCACCGCCAGCCACATCACTGTCGGTCTGTACCGGCGCAGCCGGTCGAAACACCAACATGCGCAACAGAATCATCTCCAAGCCGCTGCGCGGGTCGGGGGCGAGCGCCAAGTCGCGCCGTCCGCTCAATCCGATCTGGTAATAAAGCTGCACGTCCTCGGGTGTCATCGAGCGCGCATAGCTTAACAGCATCTCGGTATCGCCATCGCGATCATCCAGCAGTGCCGGCTCGGCCTGCGCTAACGAGATCTGATGCAGGCTCAAAAGCAGCTCGCTCAATACGGCATCGTAATCGCTGCTGTGCTCGGAGACATCGGCAACCACGCCGAGCAGCGCTCGTGCATCGCCTGCCGTCAAAGCCTGGAGCAACCGTTGCACGGCATCCTGGTCAATCGTACC
>JABAOD010004617.1_pt1 | contig 20878 bp, 15 predicted proteins | sample 7062151 | NCBI WGS metagenome assembly JABAOD01 (sample SAMN14538626, study PRJNA623070) | marine sediment metagenome | biome: marine biome [ENVO:00000428]; feature: marine pelagic biome [ENVO:01000023]; material: deep marine sediment [ENVO:00002113] | place: India: Gulf of Khambhat ... | reverse complement strand
GGAGCTTCACCAGGCCCGAGCCGGGAACGACCATGGCCCGGACCTCCGGATGCACCTTGCGATCGCCGATGAGGGCGGCGCCGGCGCGGAGGTCTTCGATCCGTGCGTTCGTGCACGAACCGAAGAACACACGATCGATGGCGATGTCGGTGATCGGCGTGCCCGGCTCGAGGTCCATGTACGCCAGGGCGCGAGCCGCTGCATCGCGGGCGAGCTCGTCGGCGAAGTCGTCCGGATGTGGGACCTGCTCGGTCACGCCAACGGTCTGCGCCGGGTTGGTGCCCCATGACACGTACGGCACGAGATCCGCGGCGTCGATCACCACCTCGGTGTCGAAGGTGGCATCGGAATCGGTGTGCATGCTCCGCCAATACTCGACCGCCGCGTCCCACTCGGACCCGGTCGGTGCGTGAGGCCTGCCNNGTGTCGTCGGGGGCGATCATGCCGGCCCGCGCCCCGGCCTCGATCGACATGTTGCAGATCGTCATCCGGCCCTCCATCGAGAGCGCCTCGATGGCCGAGCCCCGGTACTCGATGACGTGACCGGTTCCTCCGGCCGCGCCGATGCGGGCGATGATGCCGAGGATGATGTCCTTTGCGGTCACACCGACTGGCAGCTCGCCATCCACGGTGACCGCCATCGAGCGTGGCTTCTGCTGGGGCAGCGTCTGCGTGGCGAGCACGTGCTCGACCTCCGATGTGCCGATGCCGAAGGCGAGCGCTCCGAACGCCCCGTGGGTCGCGGTGTGGGAGTCGCCGCAGACGATCGTCATGCCGGGCTGGGTCAGCCCTTGCTCGGGCCCGATGACGTGCACGATGCCCTGGCGCGGATCGTCGATGCCGAACAGGGTGATCCCGTGCTTCTCGCAGTTCGCGACCAGCGTGTCGATCTGCTTCTTGGAGAGAGGATCGGTGATCCCGAGGTGCCGGCCCTCCGTCGGGACCCCGTGATCGATCGTCGACACGGTGAGATCGGGTCTGCGCACCGTGCGGCCCTGCAGCTCGAGCGCCTCGAAGGCCTGCGGCGACGTCACCTCGTGGACGAGGTGNNACGTGGTCGTCCCAGATCTTCTCGAAGAGTGTGCGTGGCTGTGACATGTGTGCCCGGAGGGTAGCGATGATCCGGTGGTGGACCACCGCGAGCGGATAGCATCGGTCGTGTGAAGATCACACTGCTGGTGGTGGCCCTGTTCAGCGTCACGCTCGAGGCCCCGTTCGTCGTCGCCGAGGCCACTGCCACGCAGATCGAGGGCGATCGCATGTGGGTGGAGACCACCGTCGAGACCACTCGCACCGCCGCAGCAGTGCTGGTGCGGGCGTCCGGCCCCGATGATCAGCCTCTCGAGCCCGTTGCCATGGAGCCGCGGGGGAGCGCATGGGCCGCGCGCATCCTCCTCCCACGACGCTCCGACATCCGGCTCAGCTTCGAACACATCGACCCGGAGGGCTTCTCGTTTGTCTCCCGTCCGATNNCCGGACGACGCCGATGCGCCCTCGGGTCGGTCGCGCTGGCTGTGGCTGGCCCTCGGCCTGGTCTCGGCTGCCGGCGCTCTCCTGCTCTACACGTTCGGGCGGGTCCCACGGCGCGATGGAGAGGAGACCGACTAGCCCTCAGGCGCGCCCTCGCCGCTTGAGAATCGCAACGGCGAGGGCTCCGAGCAGCGCAGCACCGATGGTGGCTCCGCTGATCAGCGGCACGGGCTGGGTGAGCCGCTCGCCCACGGTCACCGGCCGCTTGAACTCGAGAATCGGCCAGCCGTGCTCCTCCGCGTGACGGCGCAGCTCTTTCTCCGGGTTGACGGCCACCGGATTGCCGACGACCTCCATCATCGGCAGGTCGGTGCCCGAGTCCGAGTACGCATATGAGCCGTCGAGGTCGATGCCCTCGCGCTCGGCGAGATCTCTGATCGCATCGGCCTTCCCCGCCCCCATCGCGTACATCTCGATTTCGGGCAGGAAGAACCCGGCGGCGTCCGTCTTCATCCGGGTGGCGATGACATTGGTGACGCCGATGTGGCGCCCGATGGGCCGAACGATCTCGACGGGGCTCGCCGACACGATGTAGACCTCACGGCCTTGTCGTTTGTGCTCGTCGATGAGGAACAGCGCCTCGGCGTAGACGAGGGGCTCGGCGACCTCCTCGAGCGTCTCCTCGACGAGCTGCTCGATCTCCGCCCTGTGCCATCCGGCTGTCAGCTTCACGAGCTGGTCCCTGGCGCGTTCGAGCTGGCCTTCATCGGCTCCGAACAACACGTAGAAGATCTGGGCGAACCCGAACTTCATGAGGGTTCTTCGCCCCACGAAGCCGGCCTTGTAGAACGGCTTGCCGAACGCGAGCGTCGACGACTTCGCGATGACGGTCTTGTCGAGATCGAAGAATGCAGCGGTGTGCGACATCACCTGGATTCTATGGCCGATCGGTGCGAACACCGTACTCGGTCAAGAAACCGGCTGAACCTGCCGACACAAGGGGCTAGTGTTGAACACGGAACGTGGGAGTTTGAATGCGGGGAGTGTGCGCTGCGCGCGCTGTCGACGCGTTGTGCTTCCACCTGACGTCATCTGAGAGATGAGCGTGGAGGGAGCGGGAATGCGCCGGCGAGCAACAACCGGACTGATAGCGCTGGTCGTGGCGATGGGACTCGTGTCCCCGGCCGCGACCGCGGCACCAGGCGACGCACAGCAGTGGATCGTCACGCTCGCCTCCGCGGAGCGAGGCAACGACGTCGCCGTTGCGGCGCATGGACTCGCGCGTCGTGTCGGCGTGGGTGTCGACCACGTGTACGACGCCGTGCTCGGCGGGTTCTCCTTCAGAGGCAGCGCCACCGCAGCCCAGGCGCTCGCGTCGAATCCGGCGGTCGCGGCCGTCACGCCCGTGTCCACCTTCGAGTTGTCGGGCACCGTGCCGAACGGTCTGGCCCGAATCGACGCAGACGACCTCCATGCCTACGCCGGCGGCGCCTATCAGGGCGATGGGGTGCGCATCGTCGTGATCGACTCCGGCGTCGACTCCGACCATCCCGATCTGGCCAACCTCGACATCGCCTCAGGCCTCAACTGTGATCCGGGAGCGACCAGCACCGACGACGACAACTCCCACGGGACCCATGTCGCCGGAACGGCGGCGGCGTCACCGGGTGGTCCGTCCGGTGTCTACGGCGTTGCGCCGCAGGCGACCCTCGTGCCGGTCAAGTCGTTCAATGCACAGGGAACCGCGACCTCCGCCGAGGTTCTGTGTGGCATCAACCACGCTGCGTCCCTCGCTGCCGACGGAACGCCGACCGTCGTCAACATGAGCTTCGGCGAGACGGGCTCCAACTCCGTGTGTGGCACGAATGTCGATCCGGTCCACGAGGCGATCTGTGATCTCGTCGACAACGGCGGGATCCCGGTTGCCGCGGCGGGCAACAACTCCGCCGACGCATCGACCTTCTTCCCGGGAGCGTTTGCCGAGACCATCGCGGTCTCCTCGCTCACCGATTACAACGGTGTCGCCGACCAGAGCGGTGAGTGCCGGACCTGGAACTTCTTCTGGCTCGACTGCGACGACACGCTCGCCGCCTACAGCAACTTCGGAGCGACCGTGGACGTCATGGCACCTGGGACGGCCGTGTTGTCGACCGTTCCCGGTGGTGGACTCGGCGAGAAGTCGGGGACCAGCATGGCTTCGCCGCACGTCGCCGGTGTCGTGGCTGCGATGCTCGACGCCAACGACACGCTGACGGTGGGACAGGTTCGCGCCATTCTCCAACGCACGGGTGAGTGCCCGTCGCCGGTCGGCGTGACGAATGCCTCGGGTGGCGCGGTCTGCCAGGCGCAAGGGCAGTGGACGGACGATCCGGATGGGATCGCCGAACCGCTGGTCAACGCCCAGCGTGCCGTGGATTTCGTCGTCGGTCTGGGACCGGGCCCGGTCGACCTGCCGCCTGCGGCCGGATTCACGCACCACTGCGATCTCTCCGCGTGCTCGTTCACGGACACCAGCTCCGATCTCGAGTCGAGCATCACCAGCTGGTCATGGGACTTCGGTGACGGAACGACGAGCACCGAGCAGCATCCCGTCCACTCGTACGCCGCGCTCGGCGAGTACACGGTGACGCTGGACGTCACAGACTCGACCGGGGGAACCGACAGCACGTCCAACACCGTGGCGGTGCCCACTCCCTTCGGTCCATGGATCCAGGGCGATTGGGTCGGCGTCTACGGCGCCGACGGTTATGCGCTCGGCGGCTGGAACAACGGCACGTCGGATCTCGTCAACTTCCCGCTCGGCACCGTGACGATGACCAACGGTCTCCGCTATCAGTGGAACACGTCGACCTCGGACACGCGCGCTCTGGAGGATCCGACCGAGTCGTTCCACCGGGCGACCACGTGGTACGACCCGTCATCGGTGGACATCACGTTGGCCTTCGATTCGGCGTACAGCGGTGCACTCCATCTGTATGCCTTCGACTGGGGCGGTTCGAACCGTCGACAGACGGTCACGGTCGACGACGGATCGGGCCCGCAAACCGTCGACATCGACGCCGATTTCTACGAGGGCGCATGGATGCACTTCCCGATCGACGTCCAGGCGGGTCAGTCGGTGTCGATCGTCGCCGTGAGCAACGCCGGACCGAACGCCGTCATCGCCGGCCTCTTCCTGGGTGACGACTGGACACCCGAGCCGCCGCCACCTCCACCTCCGCCGCCGCCACCGCCCGAGTCGGGCGTGCAGGGTGACTGGGTAGGCGTCTACGGTGCCGATGGCTACGCCCTTGGTGCCTTCGAGAGCGGAGGCGGGGGCGATGTGGTCGACTGGCCGCTCGGCACGGTCACGCTCGACAACGGTCTCCGCTATCAGTGGAACACGTCGACCTCGGACAACCGCGCGCTCGAAGACCCGACGGAGTCGTTCTATCGGCCGTCGGCCTGGTACGACCCGGCTTCGGTCGACCTGTCCATCGTCTTCGACCAGGCGTACACGGGGAATCTCCACATCTACAGCGTCGACTGGGGCGGGACTTCGCGTCGGCAGACGGTGACGGTCGACGACGGTCGTGGGCCGCAGTCAGTCGCCCTCACCAGCAGCTTCTATGACGGTGCCTGGATGCACTTCACCGTGGACGTCCAGGCGGGTGCCGCGGTGACAGTGACTGCGGTGAGGCAAGCAGGCGCAAACGCCCTCATCCAGGGGATCTTCCTGGGTGACGACTGGACGCCCGAGCCGCCTCCGCCTCCGCCGCCACCGCCGCCCACGCCGGGACCCGAGGTCCAGGGTGATTGGGTCGGTGTCTTCGGAGCCGACGGCTACGCACTCGGCGCCTTCGAGGCAGGCGGGGCCTCCGACCTCGTGTGGTGGCCGAAGGGATCTGTGTCCCTCGACGCAGGACTCCGCTTCCAGTGGAACGCACCCGGGACCGATCCGCGTGCACTCGAGGATCCGGCTCAGACGACGTATCGGCCGGCTGCCTGGTATCAGAAGAACCAGGTCCGGCTGACCGTGACATTCGACGAGGCCTACGCCGGCGACCTCCATCTCTACAGCGTCGACTGGGGTGGCACCAAGCGTCGGCAGACGGTCACGGTGAACGATGGTCGCGGGGACCAGGTCGCCGTGCTCGACTCGCCCTTCTATGACGGGGCGTGGATGCACTTCACCGTCGACGTCGGTGCCGGTGGAGCCGTCGTGATCACCGCCGACAAGAACGCAGGCGCCAACGCCGTGATCTCGGGCATCTTCCTCGGTGGAGAATGGACGCCCGAGCCGCCACCGCCGCCTCCGCCGCCTCCGCCGCCTCCTGCTCCCGAAGCGCAGGGCGAGTGGGTCGGTGTCTACGGACTCGACGGCTACGCGCTCGGCGGGTTCCTCGATGACGGTGCGACGGATCTCGTCTCGTTCCCGAAGGGCACGGTCAGCCTGGTGAAGGGCAAGCGATTCCAGTGGAACCCGGACACCACGACAGATGCCAGGGCGCTCGAGGATCCGACCGAGGCGTTCCATCGGGCATCGACCTGGTACGAAAAGAACCAGTTGCAGCTCGTGATCACCTTCAATCAGGCGTATTCGGGTGACCTCCACCTCTACGCATTCGACTGGGCCGGCACGAAGCGTCGGCAGACCGTGACGGTGAACGACGGTCGCGGCNNGACTCGCCGTTCTACGACGGCGCGTGGATGCACTTCACCGTCGAGGTCGAGGCCGGTGACACGGTCACGATCGTCGCCGACAAACAGGCCGGTTCGAACGCAGTGATCGCGGGGATCTTCCTCGGGTAGGTCGCAGGGTCGGGTCGGGAGTCACTCCCGACCCGACGCTCACCCTTCCAGGATCGAGGTCAGCAGCTTGGTTTCGATCGACTCGATGTAGTCCATCGGGTCGAAGTCGATCTGGCGGCGTTCCGGCGAGTCGTAGTAGGCGGCGACCGCGTCATTCCAGGAACGCTGGCCGTCGTACCGCGCCATCCACACGAACTCGTCGTCGGCGGTCGTCCACGGCCCGAGGACCTCGAAGCCGTGCGCCCGGCGCGCAGGCGCGATCTGATCCTGAAACCGTTCGGTGAACTCCGCCAACACGCCCGCACGGATCTTGTACATGCGTAGCTCGGTCACTGCCACGACCTGGCTCCTCTCAGTCGAAAGCCGGCGGCTGCCGGTTGGATCGCTTCAGCTCGGCCATGCCCGGGAATCCTGCGACCGTCTTCACGGCATGCCAGAGCTCGACGGCAGCGTCGCCCCGCGGGATTCGGCTCATCACGGGCCCGAAGAAGGACGGTCCGTCGGGTGGGTCGAACGTGATGATCGGTGTTCCCAGATCTCTCCCGGTACGTGTCAACGCCCGTTCCGTCGATTCACGCAAGGTTGCGTCGATCGATGCGTCCGTGGCGGCGTGGGCGTAGTGACCGAGTCCCACCGACGTCAGGTAGGCGACGTTGCCGTCCTCCCAGCCCTCGACCACCGTTGCCTTGTCGCCGGTGTGGATGTCCGTACCGAATCTCGTGTACAGCTCGAGCACCCTCGGTGCGCCCTCGGTGCGGCGTGCCGCATCGATGACTCTGAGCAGATTCCGGCCGGTGAGGTGACCGGCGCGGTAGCCCGCGGGTTTGGCGTCGTAGTCCATGTTCTCGTTCAGGATCGCCAGCGAGATCGGGCTCCAGACGATCTCCAGCCCGAGGCGGTCCCGGACCTCCAAGACCCACCGGGATGTGATCCACGCCCAGGGACACACCGGATCGAAGAAGAACTCGAGATCCGCCACATCGCTCCTTGCGCCGCCGTCGTGCTGCGCGGCAATCTAGGCGGATCGTCGAAGGGAGCCGGACGTGACGAACCAGGCGAACGTGATCGTCTTCGATGTGAACGAGACGCTGCTCGACGTGCGGGCCCTGGCGCCGCGCTTCTCGGATCTGTTCGGCGGCGATGCGCTGCTGGGTCCGTGGTTCGGTCAGATGCTCAGGAACTCACTCGTCGCGACCGTGACCTCTGCCTATCGCCCTTTCGATGTCCTGGGAACCGATGCGCTCGTGACCGTCGCTGCGAAGGCGGGATTCGATGTCACGTGGTCCGAGGCGGCAGCAATCGTCGCCGGGATGGCCGAACTCCCACCGCATCCCGATGTGGTTCCCGGGCTGGAAGCGTTGCGGACGGCCGGGTATCGGCTCGTGACGCTCACGAACTCCGCACCGGAGATGCTTTCGAGGCAGATCGGAAACGCCGGCCTCGATCCCTACTTCGCTGCCCTTCACAGCGTCGAGAGGACGCAGCGATTCAAACCTCACCCGGCTCCGTATCTGGCCGTGGCTCGTTCGATGCGGCGAGAACCAGAGTCGATGTGGATGGTGGCCGCGCACGACTGGGACGTGACCGGGGCGATGCGCGTGGGCATGCGTGGTGCGTTCGTGGCCAGACCCGGTCAGCACTACAGCTCGCTCGGCGAACCACCTGATGTCATGGGGCCGGATCTCGTCGCCATCGCAGACGCGCTGACCGAAGGCAGCCTTCAGTCAGCCTGAGACCGCCCGAGCCCGAGCCGGATGTCGTCGGTGATCTCGACCGCGTTCACGATCAGAACGGCAACCAGGATCATGTTGGGGGTCCAACTGGCCGAGATGAGGCCGACGAAGAGCAAGGCACCGGCGGCGGCCGCGCGGGACAGCGCCTGACGGCGATCGAGCTCGTCGTGGCCTCGATTTGCTGCGATAGACATGAGCGCCAGAGCGAGCATCACCATGGCCGCGCCGGCAGTCACCATCCAGCGGCCTGGTCCGTCTTTTTCCTGAGCGATCAGGAATTCCAAACCGATGCCCACGACGGTGATCGCAACGACGAGCGGAAGATGTGCGTAGATCCAGGCAGTGGGCTTCCACGCCTTTCCGGTGTCGCTCCGACGTACGACGTCGCCTTGCTGGTTGTCGAAATACAGCCACCACAAGCTCGTGGCGAGGCCGACCCCGATGATCGACGCAAAGGTGAAGGTCGCGTCCCATTCGTGATGGCTGAGCGCAGCCACGATGGCGACGAACGACTCGCCGAGGACGAGGATGGTGAAGAGCCCGAATCGTTCCGGCAGGTGGGACACGCTGAGGGGGACTCGCTTCTGACGCTCCCGCAGATGGAACGGCGTGTAGAAGTCGATCGCGAGTCCCACTCCCCAGAAGATGAACCGGACGGGGTCCGGGATCCAGATGGAGACCAGCCAGAATGCGCCGCCGATCGAGAATCCCGTGAGATAGCCGCGCACCAGGTCCCGGCTCACGGTCACGTGGCGATATGCGCGCCAGTACATCGCCAGGAGGACGAGACGAGCCATGACGAAGGCAGCGGCAAACGCTGTCACCGAGTCGGCCTTGTCTCCCGAGATGCTGGCAGCCATGATCGCAATCGAGGCCATCTGGCCGACCGCCAGGAGGCGCTGCCCCAGGTCGTCGGTGTCGTATCGGTCGGCGTAGAAGGTGTACGACGCCCAGGTCCACCACAGTGGGATGAAGAGGGCGATGAACCCCCACGTGCCTCCCACGCCGTGGTTGACGAGGAGCCGATGACCGAGCTGGCCCACGGCGACCACGAACACCAGGTCGTAGAACAGCTCCAACCATGTCGCTTGACGGTGTTCCTCGTGGCCCGACGTCCGAAGTCGAGGTGGGCTCAGGCGTGGTATCTGCATCTCGTCTCTTTGTTCCGCGTGTCCCCTCGGGGCGCAGAATACCTACTCGTTCGTCCCGAGGTCTCCGTGGTGCGCGCCGCGAGGCAGACGCGACCTAACATCGCTCCTCATGGGCGAAGGCGTGGTCCTCACGGTTCTGGGTGCACGTGGCTCGATCCCCGTGTCTCAGGCCGAGATGCTGGCCTACGGGGGCCGCACCACGTCGTTCATGATCGAGCTGCCAGGTCACCACACTGCGTTCATCGACGCTGGAACCGGGCTGGCGTCGGTCGACCACCTCATCGATGGTCGCGCCCGGCACTACGACATCCTGATCACCCACTATCACCTCGATCATCTCCAGGGTCTGCAGTTCTTCAAGCCTCTCTACCGGGAGGGCAACTCCTTCACCTTCCATGGCCATGCCCCGGAAGGCCTCTCCGTCGAGGACGCGATCGCGGGTGTGTCGCAGTCCCCCTGGTTCCCGCTTCCACTCGATGCAACGCTGTCGGAGAAGGAGTTCCTGCCTGTGTCGCCCCAGTTCTATGTGGGTCCCGTCTTCGTGACGGCGGCGGCACTCCACCATCCGCAGGGGGTCACCGGCTACCGGCTCGACGGTCCCGAGAAGACCGTCGTGATCGCAACGGATCACGAGGCGGGTGACGAGGCCGCCGACGAACGCCTGATCGAACTCGCCTCTGGCGCCGACTACCTCATCCACGATGCTCAGTACACCCCCGAGGAATACGAAGAGCGATACACCGGGTGGGGTCACAGCACGTGGAAGCACGCTGTGGCCGCAGCAGAAGCTGCAGGCGTCGAGACCCTGATCCTGACGAGCCACGATCCGTCTCACACGGACTCCGACGTCGACAGGATCCTGGCCGAGGCTCGAGCGGCGTTCCCGGAAACCCATGCCGCCTTCGAGGGCATGCAGATCACGCTGTGAAGGGACCCGTTCGGCGCTACGCAGACGGCCCCTGGGCTCAGGTCTCCGTGTCGATCGCGGCCGACGCCGCGACGGTGTGGGAGTACATCAGCGACATCCAGCTGCCGGCGCGGTTCTCGTCGGAGTTCATGGGTGCCGAATGGGTCGAATCAGACGGCCCCGCGCTGGGCGCCAGATTCGTCGGTCGCAACCGTCGCAAGGATCGGGAGTGGACGACGATCTCCACCATCCACGCGTTCGATCCGCCGGCGACCTTCGGCTGGGTCGTCGGTGATCAGAACGATGCAACCGCCACGTGGCGGTTCGACGTCGCGATCACGGATACTGGTGTGGACCTGACCATGTGGGCGCAGATGGGCCCGGGCCCGAGCGGCGTCCTCTCCTACATCGAGCGGCACCCGGACCGCGAGGAGTGGGTCGTCGACCGGAGGCTCGACGAATGGCTCGAGAACATGCAGGCGACCGTCGAGGGCATCAAGCGCCTCGCCGAGTCGTCTCATCCAGAGGACTCGCCCCCTTGAACCGACCCACGAGGTGAGAACCCAAACGGCATGGCGGCGGGAGGTCCAAGCTTCCGCCCCCTGTCGAGGGCAGCAACGTGCAACGCTGATATGAGCCGGCTCTCAAACCCCTCTTGGTCAAGGGCGTCGAGGGCTTCGACCAACCTCAGGGGTCCGTCGTCGTCCTCAGGGAACATCAGCGCGTCCAACCGTGCAACTGCTTCGCCAAGGCTGTTCACCTTCTCATCTGCGACGTCGTCGAGTGCAAGCCCGTAGAACAACACGCGCGATGCCCTGCTTGCTAGGCGTCGGGCGTCTCTTGGTTCGTCGAGTGGTCGGGCGAGCTCGTTGGCGAACAGATCCGTCATTGCATAGGTGAGGCATACATACCGGAGCTGTTGGAGTTGATTCTCGGTGAACCGCAGATAGCGTCCGGCGCGGAGCCCCAGCGCCTCCATTCTCTGATGTGGCTCGGCCGCGAGGCCCCGCCGATCAAGGGCGTTCGTTACGGTTGTGATCAGGTTCGTCCGATACGCAGCAAGTCGTGCCCTCTTCACCGGAAAGGAAACCAGGGCGACAGAACACGCCAGCGCAATTGGCACCCACCCGCTGCCTAGAAACACGGCGAGTGAAGTCATCAATGCGACGGCTGCCGCCATTGGTGCTTCCAGCAGGGGCAGCTTTGCCGCGACCTTGAGGTGGTCGACGACCACGGTGCGACCGAAACGGTAGGCGGTGATCGAAGGCAGGCTTATCAGAGCGATCGTGGCAGACGCAATGAGAGCAGTGGCAACAGCGGCCAGCAAACGTGGTGATGGCTCGATTGGTGTTGGTCCAAAGAGATCCACACATACGCCGATTGCGAAACCATCGGCTGCGAGCAGTCCAGCGTTGGTCAGGAATCGGCTCGGCTTGAAGCTCTTGCGTTCGGGGGCGTAGAACGCCGTTGCCATCATTACCACCGTTGCTACGAGGGGCGCTGCGGTCGCGGGCGAGAGCACGGCAGCTGCCAAGGCAACACTCACGGTATTGGACCAGACGACCTTCTCGGCCACCCAATGAGGCCAATCTGCTACGCCGACGGCGATCGTTGCGAACACGATGATGAGTGGCCAAGGTGTCGCGGTCTCGAGCCGGGCACTTGCCGCCCAGATCGCAGCGATCGCAACGGGAGTCAGGACGATCGCCGGGATCCAGAGTGGACGCTCTCGCATCAGTTCAGCTCCGGCAATGCCGGCCAGCCGAGCAGTCGTATCGCTGGTCTGACCAAGGCAATCGCCTGTGGGTCGAAGGTGTAGACGGACTCGGCGTACATCGACTCGACCACTTGATCGACGGGGTCGACCTCGAGCATCGTGATGGCCCGGCACGCAACACGTATCAACCGGGCAGCATCACCGGCTGTCGGGTCGGCGCCCGGGGAGCGGTATGGCGCCGACATTTCTCTCATCAGGGCCGTCTCGCGTCGGAACTCGTCGTTCGACGCCAGGATGTCAGCACCCCATGCACTGACATCGGCGGTCACGAACCCGTCCGCGTCCACCTCGGGCTGGGTGGCGGCAACGAGCCCGACGTCGTGGAGCAGCGCAGCGCGGCGGAGCGTTTCGAGTTCGCGCCCTGCCAGGCCCCGGACACGTCCCATTGCAACGGCCAACGACGTGACGTTCTTCGAGTGTCCTCGTTGCGCGACACCGGCCGCTTCGGGGAGACGCCCGAGCGCCTGGACCGTCAGGTCCACGAGGACCCGATGTCGCCTCACCTGATCCGCGAGGCGCCACGCGAGCGCAAAAGGCAACAAGCTGGCCAGCGTCGCCCACAGCGGTGAGTGGTGCCAGAGCGCACCGAACGCGAGTGTTGCGGAGAGGATGATGATGGCGACTCTCGCGTCGCGAAGCAGACGGACGAAGGCGTCTCGGTAGACGATCCCGATGTGCGGTTCGCGAACCGTCCACAGGGCGGTGTCGGCGACGAACCACACGATCGCGACAGCGATCAGGCGGGCGCCGTCGACACCGCCGAGGGCTCCTCGACGGATCGACGCGGTCGCGGATGCAGCGACGACGGCGACTGCTGCGACCGCCACGAGGCTCGACAGTGCGTTCGTCACTGCCATCGTCGACCGATCGGGTCGGATCGCGACCGCAGCAACGGAGGCCAACGCGATGATGGCGACGGTCATCTGCCACCGATCGGGATCGATCAGGCTCGCAGCAAGGGCGCCCTGGGGGAGCAAGGACCACGCTCTTTCGCCTGCGATCCGCACCGAGGCCAGGCCGACCGCGACCAGGATCAGGGCAGCGATCGCAGCGGAACTCGTGCTGGCGGCGATCAGCACGCCGGCTGCAACGGCCGGCGCCCATCCCCGAGCAAGCACGCGAATCACGACGTCGCCGAGCGTAGCGCGTGATACGATGTTCTGGCAAAGAAGAAGCTGTAGTGCGTTGAGGTGCGATGGTGGACGAACAGCTGCTCGAGGAGACAGACTTGCTGAGGGGCTTTGCGAGCTATCCGNNTCACCGCATCTCAGGTTGCAGATCTGTTGGCGATCAACGTGCAGGAGGTGCGCCGCTTGAGCCGCTCCGGTGACATTCCGTCTCGACGGATCGGGAAGTCATACCGGTACTTCCGCGACGAAGTGGTCGCCTGGCTGAACTCCTCGACCGTCTGACTCGCATCCCCCGACGCGGGTCCGCGCCCGACGGCACCTGCCGGCAGGACAGCCGCCCGCGCGACGACCGCTATGACCGTAGACCGGTTCGCCGACTCCGGCGTGGCGACGACTCGGGGCCGGTCCGCGATGGCACCACGGCAGCAACATCCGGAGCAGCCGCGCCCCCGCCGTCGAGTTGCACGTCCGCGGTCATGGACAGGTCGAAGGTGATGTCCGAGCTCGACAGGCTCCGGTTGTGGATCTCCACGGCGATGACGTTCGTGCCCGGCACGAAGAAGCTCCCGGAGATGGTCGTCGTGACCCATGCGTTCTCGTGGCTGTTCGGAACCGTCGTAGTGGCGCCCGTCTGGTAGTCCCACGATGACGGCAGGTTGCTCGTCACGACCAGGGATCCGTTGACGTAGATCGCAGCGGCGTCGTCACGCTTGTAGCGGAGCTCGACGTCAGACACCACGGTGCCCGGGATGTCGATCGTCTGCCTGAAGTAGTAGGTGATGAAGCCGCCCTGCAGCACGGTGGCCTCGTCGCCGTCGCCGAAGCCGAGCTCCGCCGGGCCCGCCTGCCACGAGGTGTCGTCGAAGCCGGGCTCCTTCCACGCGGTGCCCTGGTCGGACCCGTCGTCGAGGTATTTCCAGACCGACCCCTCTGCGACGAGCGTCCTGGTCTCGATGGTCACCGACGTCGTGCCGTCGACCGGAGCCGACTGACTCGAGACATTGCCGGCCGCGTCCGTCGCGGCCACGGTGTAGGTGAACGTCGTGTCGGGCGGCAGACTCGAGTCGACGTACGACGTTGCCGCAGTTCGATCGATCTCCACGGCGTCCCGATAGACGATGTACTCGACGACGCCGATGTCGTCCGTGGATGGATTCCACGAGATGGCGATCGAGTCGATCTGCTCGTCATCGACGGAGAGACCCGTCGGGGTCGACGGCGGCGTCGTGTCGGGAAGCGTCGTCACGCCGATCGGCACCTCTGCCGAGACGTTGCCCGACGCGTCGATCGCCTGCACCGTGTAGGTGTAGGGCGTGTCCGGCGACAGCCCGCCTTCGGAGAAGGAGTTCGTCGCCGGGGTGCCGACGATGACGCCATCGCGCCTGACGATGTAGCCGTCGAGTTGCTCGTCGTCGGTGGAGGCCACCCACGACAGATCGACCGAGGTCGTCGTGACGTCGTCGATGGTCAGACTGCTCGGATCGCTCGGCGGTGTCGTGTCCGGCGGATCGGTCGTCTCGAACAGGCTCGCCGTACCCGAGGTGTTGCCGGCCGCGTCGAACGCTTCGACCGAGATCTCGTACGTCGTGCCCGCCGTCAGTCCGCCGATCGAGTAGCTCGTCGCCGGCGTCGTGCCGTGGACGGCACCATCGACCCGCACCGTGTACCCGGCGACGCCCACGTCGTCCGTGGACGGCGACCACGAGATGTCGATGGTCGTGCGGGTCACGTTGTCGACCGTGAGGTTGGTCGGGTCGGATGGGGGAGTGACGTCGGGGGTCAGCGTGGTGCCTGGCACCGCTGCCGACTCGGCTGAGGTGTTCCCTGCTGCATCTTGGGCGGCGACGGTGTACGAGTAGGTGGTGGCGGGATCGAGGCTGGTGTCCACAAAGCTCGTGGATCCCGTGCTCCCGACGATGACGCCGTCGCGTCGCACGATGTAGAGGCTCACCCCGACGTCGTCCGTGGACGGGTTCCACGACACCGTCAGCGAGTCGAGGGTCTCGTCGCCCACCGTCACGCCGTCCGGCACGGTCGGCGGTGTCGAATCGGGGATCGAGAGCGACACGTCGGCATCCAGGCCCAGGTCGAACGAGATGTCCGAGCTGCGGAGGTTGCGCTGATGGATCTCGACGGCGATCACGTTCGTGCCCTCCACGAACACCGAGCCCGGAACCGAGGCGGAGAGGAAGTTCCGCTCGTTGGATCCGGCGACCGTGCTCGTCGCACCCGTCAGATAGTCGTATGTGGACGGGAGGTTGTCCGTGAACACCTCGACGCCGTTGATGTGCACGGCGACCGCGTCGTCTCGCAAGACCTGTAGGTCGGCGTCGCCGACGACCTCTCCGCCCAACTCGAAGGTCGTGCGGAAGTAGTAGGTGATGAAGCCTCGCGTAAGGACCGTTGCCTCGTCGCCGTCGCCGAAGCCGAGCTGCGCCGGTCCCGAAGCCCAGCCGCTGTCGTCGTAGCCCAGTGCCTGCCACGCCGTGCCCAGGTCGGAGCCGTCGTCGAGATACCGCCACACGTCGCCCTCGGACACCAATTCCTCGGTGACGATGTTGTCGTCGGTCGTGGCGTCGACCGGTCCGGCAGGAGCCGATTCGTTGCCCGCCACGTCGATGGCCGTGACCTCGTAGGTGTAGGTGGTCGACCATGCGAGCCCGATGTCCGTGTAGGTCGTGTTCGTGGTAGTCGCCAGTGGGATGCCGTTGCGATACACGATGTAGCCCTCGAGCGCGATGTCGTCGGTCGACGGTCCCCAAGCCAGATCGACCGTGCTGATCGTCGTGTCGGTGACGACAAGACCTGTCGGCACCGTCGGCGGAGTCGTGTCGGCCGTCGTCGTGCCGGTGACCGGCGCAGACTCCCCGGACCCGTTGAGCGCGGCGTCCTGGGCCTCGACGGTGTAGTCGTAGGCGGTGCCGGGCACGAGATCGATGTCGGTGAAGGCAGGTGTCGGCGTGGAGCCGACGACGACGCCGTCACGGCGCACCAGGTAGTTGGTGACGCCCCGATCATCGGTGGCGTCGTTCCATGCGAGATCGATCGTGGTCGCCGTGGACGCGGTCACCTGGAGACCGGTGGGAATCGAGGGCGGCGTCGTGTCGGGCGGGAGGGTGGTGACGTCGAGCGGCGTCGACTCGGCACTCGTGTTGGACGCTGCGTCGAACGCGTCGACCGTGTAGCTGTACGTCGTGTCGGCGACCAGACTCGTGTCCTGGAAGTCGGAGGTCGGCGATGTACCCACGACCGCTCCGTCGCGGCGGATCGTGTAGCCGGTCACGGCGGTGTCGTCGATGGAGTCGTCCCAATCGAGATCCGCGGTCGTCTCGGTCACGTCGATGAGGGTCAGCCCGGTGGGAACGCTGGGTGGCGTGTTGTCGGCTGCCGGGACATCGACGACAACGGGCACAGAGGGTCCGGAGCCGTTGCCTGCCAGATCGAAGGCCTCGACGGTGTACGAATACTGGGTCAGCTCGGCGACCGTCGTGTCCGTGAAGCTCAGCGCCGTCGTCGCTCCGATGGGAGCGCCGTCGCGACTCACGACGTAGTTCGCCAGCTCGACGTCATCCGTCGATGCTTCCCATTGCAGGGTCACGGAATCGAACAGGATCTCCGTGGCCTGCGGGTTCTGTGGGACCGTCGGCGGCGTGCTGTCGGGAGCCGTCTCGGCATAGAGCGCCATGTCGAACGATACGTCGGAGCTCCCGGTGGAGCGCTGATGGATCTCGACGGCGATGCGGTTGGGGCCGATCTGGAAGAAGGATGCCGGGATGATGGCCTCGTTGAAGGTGGCCTCGTCCAACCCGGAGATCGTGTTGCTTGCCCTGGTCGTCGAGTCGATCGTCCCTGCCGGCATGTTGTCGCGCAGCACCTCCGCACCGTTGATGTAGACGACGATGCCGTCGTCGCGCTTGAACAGCATGGTTGCGTCCTCGAGCAGATCGCCCGTGACGTTGAAATCTCGCACGAAGTAGTAGGTGATCCACCCCGGTGTCAGCAGCGTGGCCTCTCCGCCGTCTCCGAAGCCGAGCTCGGCAGCGCCGACCGGCCACAGCGATGCATCGAATGCCGGGTCGCGCCACGTGGTGCCCTGGTCAGATCCATCGTCGAGATACGACCACAGGGCACCGGCAGGCACGAAGGCCTCGCTCGTCGTCGCCTCGAGCGGTCCGGCGGGCAGCGACTCGTTGGAAGCGGCGTCGCCTGCCGTCACTTCGTATGCGTAGACGACCCCAGGGAGCAGGTCGAGGTCGGTGTAGGTCGGGTCGACGGTGGTGGCCACCGGGAGACCGTCACGGATGACCGTGTACGTGGTCACGCCCACGTTGTCGGTCGACGGGTCCCACGAGATGGTGGCTGACGTCGGCGTGCTGTCCACCTGGATGAGATTCTCGGGCGTCGTCGGTGCTTCGGAGTCGCTTCCGTCGAGCGGAGGAAAGATGGCGACGCCGCGCGTGGGAATCCCCTCGACCGACCTGAAAGGACCGCCGGCTACGAGACCGGCTCCGGTGGCGTCGATGTCCCACACTCCGTAGAACTCCGAGATCGAGGGGCGCCACGGCTCGAGGGTGCCGTTGTACACGTCTGCGGACATGAGCTTGGCGTTCAGGTTGTCCTGGTACCCCTCGTGGAATCCGAAGTAGACGTTGCCGGCGCGGTATTTCACCGCCTGGACGTCGCCCATCACGATGATGCGCCACGACTGGCTTCCGGTGGACGTGTTCCACACCGTCACTCGGTTGCCGAGTCCGGCGACGGCACCGATCAGGCGGTCGCCGGACGTTGTGACGTCCAGGTCGAGCACTGGATCTTCGAGATTCCCCCACGTCGGCGAGATCACGGACCCGGTGGTCGGCGACAGCCCGACCACGTAGGGGTTCGACGTTCCGCCGATCGATGTGAAGCTTCCTCCGATGTAGACGACGCTGCCATCGCTCGGGATGGCGATCGCCCGAACCGTGGCGTTCGCGTTGGGGTTCCACGTGGTGTCGAGCGATCCGTTGTTCGTCGCGATACGGGCGATGCGGTTGCGCTGCACGCCGTCGATGGAGGTGAAGGCACCACCGAGGTAGACCGTGTTCCCGCTCCGTTTCACCTTCCAAACGGTGCCGTTCACCGATGTGGTCACGTCGGAGCGGACGGTGCCGGTCGACGTGTCGACGGAGGCGATGCGGTTGCGACTTGCTCCGCCGATCGTGGTGAACTGGCCGCCGATCCACAGGTTGTTCGTGTTCCCGTCGATGCTGCGAACGATCGAGTTCGTGTCGGCCCGGAAGGAGGTGATCGCTCCTGTCGTGATGTCGATCGCCGCCAGGTTGTTGCGCACCTGGCTGCCGCTCACCGGCGAGCGCACGAGCGAGAAGTCGCCGCCGATGTAGGCGATGTCTCCGATGATCTTCACGGCGTAGACCGTGCCGTTGGTGTCCCAGCCGTCGAGGGGCTGCTCGGAGACGAACACGGCGTCGGCACGCGCCGGTCCGGCGGGTACGAGGAGTGCGAACAGCACCACGAGAATGGGCGCCAGTCGCCCGATCCGGCCACCGCCGTGTGCGTGCTGCAACATGTCTGCCTTCCCCCTTGGCGAACCCCACCAGTCCGTCCCTCGGGTCATCGTATGGTCGCCGCCGGGGTCGCTGCTGCGCTCTCTGTCAACCGTACCTTCTTTTCAGTCAGCTGCATGCCCCAAACAGGGGGCTGAGTGTCGTCCTCTACGTGCGGTTGGCGGCGATGACTTTGCGGAGCAGCCTGGCGAGTTCGCGTCGCTCGTCGTGGTCGAGAGCCTCGAGCCACTGCGATTCGATGCGATTCTGCACGGCGAACACATCCCGCACGGCGGCATCTCCGCGATCTGTGAGCGTCAGAATGACCGATCGGCCGTCCGCTCGGTCGGGGCGTCGCTCGACGAGCCCATCTCGTTCCAGCGTCGTCACGACGTTCGACGTCGCGGCTCGAGTCATGTCGAGGATGGCCGCCATGCGGGCGGGTCGCAGCGGGCCCACGACCCACAGCATGAACATGACACGAAAACCGGCCAGGCTCCACCCCTCAGGGCGATGTGCCGTCGTCTCGGTGGCACGGGCCAGAGCATGCGACAACCGATGAAGCGAGATGGCGATCTCCATCGCCCCGTGATCGGCCTGCTCGGTCAACTCGCCGGTCCGCCGGATGGCGAAGTCCACGTACCCGAGATAGTCGAGGTCGTCGACGACCGGTCCGTCGCTCACGTCGGTTCCTCGATGGCGATACCGTCCGGATGGCCGTAGTACTCGAAGTGGCCGGGGTCGGGCAGCGTCCACACATGGCCCGAATGGACCCCGTAGAAGGCCATGGCGTCGAGCAGTGCAGGGTGGGTCGGCGACCCACGGCGCTCGCCGCTGCGAGATGTGAAGTTGATGTCTGCGGCGATCCCGAAAGCATGCCGGCTCAGCCGCGTCGTGCCGCGGATGTAGCGCGGGTTCCAGCAGCCGTGGAAGCGGGAGCGATCGATCACGCGTCCGTGACCCTCGGCCTCGAGTCGGTTCATCACGGCGGCGAGGGTTTCGGCGAAGACGCGATGGCACTTGGTCCGTCCCAGAAGCGGCAGATCGACCTCGACGATGTTCTCCTCGATCCAGGTCGGCTCGATCTCGACCGCCCCACCACGGGCCGGGCGGTACTCGAACTCGCCGAACCGCTCCTTCATGAAGACCCAGCTGCGCACGACCCGAGGCCCGTGATCGGGAAAAGCGTGACGCTCGTGCAGGCCGAATCCGTCCTGCTCGTAGACGCCGTGCAGTGCTTCATCGAGGTCGGGTTCCGTGCCGTCGTATCTGATCAATGCCGCTCTGGTCTGAAATCGGTCGGGTGAGAACGCGTCGAGGGCGAGCCCGATGATCTCCGACTCACCGAACACGTGGTCCGGCACGACGGCCCCGACGGTCAGGGTCGATCCGCTCTCGAAGGACATCGTGTCCCCCGTGTCCAGGCCGCGAAGCCGGGCGGCTCGCTCGCCGAGCACGACGTGCTGTGCGGTGAGGCCATGGTCCGCTCCGAGATAGTCGTCGATGTACTCGAGGTCGATGATGGCGCCGTCGAGGGGGATCGCCCATCCCGGCGTGGCCTGATCGACGATCGTGCCTGCAGCCGTGCGGCTCTCGATCAGGTGCATCGTTCCGGCCGTGTAGGGGAACACCAGCGAGACACCGTCGATCTGGCTCGCCCGCTCCACGAAGTCCTCGGGCAGGCCGCGCCCATGGAATGTCCAGAACTCACGTCCCGGGGCGCCGGGCTCCTGGTCGTCGGCAGAGTTCGGGATCGGGATCGGCCGGCCCGGCGTCGTCGTGACGGTGGTGGCGGCAGCGGCAGGTGCGGGATCGCCGAGCGTGACGACCGGTGAGCCGTCCGCATCGGCAAGAGATGTGCCGGCGTCGTCGGGTGGGCTGCCTGCAGACACGAAGGGGAGGGAGAAGCCGATCACGACGATGGCGATGAGCAGGAACCTCCGCATCCTCGCAGCCTAAAGCCGTGCGGCGGATCGAGAACCGCCTCAGCGGGTCCTCCGCACGGCGTTCACGAGTTCTCCACATTTCGGAGCGATCGTGACTGCAGGTTCGAGAGAAGGAGTAACCGACATGTTCCGTTTCGTCATCGCAATGCTCGCCGCCTTCGGGTTGGGGGCGTTGATCTTCGGTGGGAACGCAGCCACGGCCGCCGGGCTGGTGTTGCTGGCCCCCCTGTTCTTCATCTTCAAGGTGATGTTGTTCTTCCTCCTGTTCGGCGCCATCTCGAGCGCCATGTGGCGTGGAGGGCGCGGCCCCGGGCCTCGTCGTTGGGCGGCACATCACGGATGGCACGAGGCCGACCGCAGCAGATCAGCCGAGCGTTCGACGCCGAGCGAGGAAGACCGATTCGAGGAGTGGCATCGCATGGCGCACGCC
>JABAOD010006150.1_pt5 | contig 20889 bp, 21 predicted proteins | sample 7062151 | NCBI WGS metagenome assembly JABAOD01 (sample SAMN14538626, study PRJNA623070) | marine sediment metagenome | biome: marine biome [ENVO:00000428]; feature: marine pelagic biome [ENVO:01000023]; material: deep marine sediment [ENVO:00002113] | place: India: Gulf of Khambhat ... | reverse complement strand
TGCTGATCTCGCGGTCGATGCCGATGAACCCGCACGGGTTACCGTCCTTATCTGTCACTAGCGAGATGAAAGTGGAAGCCCAAAACTTCGAGCCGTCTTTGCGTCGCTGCACGTACTCACCGTGCCAGGAACCATGTGCATACACGGCCTGCATGCGTTTGCGCTCCTCCTCCTGCTCATGGGCGTCGACGATAAATGTAATGGGTTTGCCAAGAACTTCGTCGCGGTCATAGCCGTAGAGGATCTCCGCGCCCTTTCCCCAGTAGATGACCTTGCCGTCCAGATCGGTGGCGATGATCGACTCGCGCACGCTATCCAGTAGCTGCGCCTGAAAGCGGAGCTGATCCTCCGTGTGCTTGTCCTTCGTGATATCNNATAGCGCCGCCCGCGCGCCGGAAAGTCGTGCCAGAATCGGTAGTTCACGTGCTCACCGGCGAGACAACGATCGGCGTGTGCTTTAATAATGCTATCGAACGCCTGTTGCCCGAGCACTTCGGCCATCGTGTGGCCGACGATCTCATCTCTGCGCTTACCAAAGGCCTGCAGGTAAGATTCGTTAACCGCCTGGTAGGTGTAATTACAGTCGACAAAAGACATAAAGTCGCTGTTGGCAGAAACGATGTGCTCGTATCTGCGCAATGCCTCTCGCATCTGCTTGCGTTCGCCGTGACGCTTGGAAATAGCCAACGATGGCATGGCGGTATCCATCAACTCAGGCATTGCGCGGTTATTAATGCATTGAGCGTTATAACCAAAGCGCTGATTCCTGCAATGTGTGCGGCACAGACCGCCCGGCGTGTCATCAATTGATTACCTGGGGTCCCAGTACGCGCAGCACTTCGTCCACGGTCGTAACCCCGCGGTGCACTTTGTCGCGGGCGTCCCGAATCAGCGTGGTGGTGCCTTGTTTCGTCGCCAGTCCTGCAAGCTCCAGCACGCTCGCGCCAGAGGCGATGGTGTGTTTCATACTGTCATCCGGCACCAGTACCTCATAGACAGCCGCGCGGCCGGCGTAACCTGTATTGCCGCATTTTTTGCAGCCTTTGCCGTGAAACGTCTTGATCTTGCCGGGTTCGAAAAGCGGGCCCAGGTGTTGCAGCGTATTTGGATCGATTGGCACGGGCTCACGGCAGGCGTCGCAAATTTTGCGGACCAAGCGTTGAGCGATCACTGCCTCCAAGGCTGACGCCACGACATAAGGTTTAAGACCCAGATCGAGCAACCGCGCAATGGTTGCCACGGCCGAGTTCGTATGCAAAGTGGAAAACACGAGGTGGCCGGTCAGGGCAGCATGAAACGCGACCTCGGCAGTATCGAAGTCGCGAATCTCGCCCAGCAGGATGACATCGGGATCCTGCCTCAGAATCGCGCGTAGCACAGTGGCGAAATCGAGCCCCACCTTTTCTCGAATCAGCACCTGTCCCGCGATATCCAAGTAGTACTCAACCGGGTCCTCGATCGTGACGTAATTCTTCATCGGTGTGACATCGTGCTGCAGCAGTGAATACAGCGTTGTCGTTTTGCCGCTGCCCGTCGGTCCCGTGGCAAGAATAATGCCTTGCGGTTTGCCAACAACTGTCAAGACTTTCTGCAGGTCACGCGGTGCGAAACCCAGGTCCTGGATGCGATGAATGGCGGCGTTGCGGTCCAGCAGGCGCATAACCACTTTTTCGCCGTTAATGGTCGGTAAGGTGGAGATACGCAGATCGACCACGCGCATCGGGGTCTTGACGGTGATGCGTCCATCCTGAGGTTTGCGTCGCTCGGTGATATCGAGCTCAGCCATTATCTTAATGCGCGATACTAAGGGCATGTGCAAGGTATGAGGGATATGGATCTTGTCGACCAGCACGCCGTCGATGCGGTAACGGGCGACCACGCTCTTCGTGCGCGGCTGGATGTGAATATCACTGGCACGCAGACGGATGGCCTCGATAATAATGGCATTGACCAGGCGTATAGCGGGCGGCTCATCGGTTTCACGCAGCAGTTGCTCCACTGACAGATCGTCGTCATCTTCGATGACAACCTCGATCCCTTCGTAAGGATCGCTGCCAGTGACTAAGGTCTCCAGGTCCTCAAAAGAAACCGTTTCATCGCCGTACACGTCTGCGATTTTTTCTTTGATATCAGCGGCGTTGGCCATCACCGTTTGTATTTCGAGACGCATGCTGAAACGCAGCTCGTCGACCAGACCCATGTCCATTGGATCGGCCATCGCCAGCATTAGTCGGCGGTTCTCTTGCTTGAGCGGCAATATCAGCTGGCGTTCGCAAACGCTGCGGGGAATCAAGGCGGCGACGGCTGAATCGACCTGGAATTCTGCGAGCGCGACCTCTTCAACCATCATCTCCTTGCGTAGGATGTCGCGGATCTGTTTCTCAGCTACCCACTCCTTTTGCAGCAGCAGCGTAATCATCGGTTCCTTGCGTGCCTGCTGCAGCTTATACAGTTCTTGAATCTGCTTGTCATTGAGCAGGTTGCGTTTGTGCAGCATGATGGCAAGCTGGCTGCGGTTGGTCACGGCCAGCTTGGAGAGCGCATTGATATCTCTGACGTTCTGTTGGTTCTGTTTTTGTAGGGCGCGATTCTTCTGTACCAAGTCGTACTGCTCTAACGCCAAACCCACTGTGACTCGCAGATCATCGTCGTTCCAGGGCTTGAGGATAAACTTGTAGACGGCCCCTTCCTTGATGGCGCTCATGACCGCGTCGGTATCGGCGTGACCGGTAAGCATGATGCGAATCATGTCCGGATACTTGGCCTTGGCCTGCTTCATCAACTCGCCACCGTGCATACCCGGCATCTTGAAATCGGAGATCATTAGTTGGCAGGGTTCCTTGGCGAGCACATCGAGGGCCTGTTGGCCGTTGCTGGCGGTCAGAATCCGGTAATTCTCCTGCCGGAAAACGCGCATCAGCGCACTCAGCACATTGGCCTCATCATCGACAAGCAAGATCTGGTAACGCTTGGGTGCCTGAGTGACAGGTTTGCTGATCGTGTCTGGCTGATCTCCAGTAAAAAGTGATGCGTACCGGGACATGGCTTATTCCCTCACCGGTAAGTAGATTGTGAATGTGGTGCCCTTCCCGACCTGGCTGGCAACCTCGATGCGCCCGCCGTGCGCTTGCACGATGTCACGACTAACGGTAAGGCCCAACCCAGTACCCTGACCTACTTCTCGCGTAGTAAAAAACGGATCGAAAATCCGTGTCAGCTCGGTGTTCGGAATGCCGCAACCGTTATCGGCAATCTGGATGATGATGTCTTTTTTGTCGAAGCTGGTTTGAATACGTATCTCACCGGCGCGTCCGTCCATGGCTTGGGCAGCGTTGAGTACTATATTCAAGATAACCTGACCGAGATGTCCTGGCTGACAGCGGGTTGGCGGTAGGCGACCTAGTTCTAGGACAACTTTAGCATGGGCCTTAACCTGCCCAACTGACACGTTGTGGACAGCCTGAATGACTTGATTGACGTCAGTGAGCTCGTCCTTCGCGCGATCTACACTCGAGAACCCTTTGAGATCGGCAACGATGCGCGCTATGCGCTCCGCACCATCAAGACTTTCCTGCAGCAGGTTAGGAAAGTCATCGATGATGTGATTGAGATTGCTGTTATCCCACTCGGCTTTCAAATCCGAGACATCACTGCCATTTGCAAGCGCTTCAGCGAACGCCTGCAGCTTCTTAACATATGACTTGGCTGTACTGAGGTTGCTACTGATAAAGCCGATAGGATTATTGATTTCATGGGCCACGCCGGCGGCGAGTTGACCGACGGAGGCCATTTTCTCTGCCTGATATAGATTGCGCTGGGCCGTTTCGATGGTCTTGACTTGCTCCTTAACGCGTTGTTCGAGATTTTCAGCCAGCGCCTTGTAACGTGCCTCGGATTCACGCAAAGCATTGTGCTTCTGTTGCAATTTTTCATAGTCGGCATGTACAGCTTCCACATGCAGGGCCGATGCCATGTGGTAACGCGCCGAGCTTCGAAGCAACTGCTCCACCAGGGCAGCCGCTGCCCGCAAGCGCTGCTCGCTGCCACTCGCCTCTAGATACCCCATCGGCTCGAGCTCGATCCGCAGCGGCGCGCGCTTGCGACTCGGGTCGGCGTTGCGGGCACCGAAAATCACCTCCCCGGCTCCATCGACGAGCCTTGTATTCTCGCCGAGAAGCGCGCACATGATAGCGTTTAGCTTGTCGACATCGATTCCCGCAAGCAAGTCATGAAGACTCAGCTCGCGATCAAAGTTCTGCGTCTTAAGGGTCGACATACTTACGCCGATGCGGCGCGAGCCGCTATCACCGATTTGACGAAATCACTCCCTTTGAGTTTGTGCTCTGAGTGAAGCCGATAACGCCGATCGATATCTTTATAGACCTCGATCAGGAGTTGCTGAAAGGTCTCGCTGACACCCTCACCATTGAGTGCCGCACTGAAACACAACGGCCACGGGGTGGCGCGCCAGCGCGTCTTTATTTCTTGTTCACTCAAGATGTCCGGCAGGTCACGCTTATTGAACTGGACCACGAGTGGCAATTGATCAAAATCAAGCCCTACGCGGGCGGCGTTCGCGGCAAGATTTTCGAACGACTCGACGTTGTTGACACCCTGTGTGCGCTGCGAGTCAGCAACGAACACCACCCCGTCTGCTCGCGATAACACTGCCTTGCGGGTGCCGTCGTGCGCCACCTGCCCAGGGACTGTGAAGAGCTTAAACTTGACGAGTAGCCCCGAGGGTGCCCTGAACCCCAGGGGCAGCAAGTCGAAGAACAAGGTGCGATCGTTCTGGGTCTCCAGCGTCATCATCTCGCCCTTCAGCTCTGGCTGCAGCAGGTCGTGCAAGCGCATCAAGTTGGTCGTTTTGCCGCTCAGGGCCGGACCGTAATACACCAGCTTGATAGCCAGGCTGCTAGTGCTTTCGTCAAACTCAGCCATAGGCTTTCTTACAGATCGTCCTCATCAAGGATGACCGAGCCGTCTTCGGCCCAGCGCACCTGGGTAATGCCCGGCGAGTCCGCCTCTAGCTTCTGCAGGATTTTTTTCTGTTCCGCCAGCTGTGCTTGCTGGGTCCGCACCTGGTCCGCCAGCCGCTTGTTCTCCAGCAAAACAGCACGGTGCGCCAGTGCCTGGTTCAGGGTGGCCCTGAGCTCATAGTCTTTCCAGGGCTTGCTGATAAAGCGATAGATCTCAGCCTGGTTAATGGCCGCCAACATCGCTTCGAGATCCGAATAGCCGCTAAGGATGAGCCGCATGGTATCGGGTTGAAGCTTTCTCAGTTCGATCAGAAAGGCGACGCCGTCCATGACCGGCATGCGGTAGTCCGATAAAACGAGGTCGAACTGACGTTTTTTCGCCTGCTCCAGCGCGTCCGCACCATTACTATAGGTTTCAACCTCATAGGATTCGGTCGCCAGTGTGCGTTTCAAAGCCTTGAGGACATTTTCCTCGTCGTCTACCAACATGATCCTGTGCATAGATGTATCTCCCATGGACTAGTCGCCAACGCGCTTGCCCGCGCACAGCGCGATGATTTTCCCGACTATGGCATTTCCTTGAGTCGCTGTCGGAACCATCGCGGCGCTATCCTGTTTGCATGCCTTTTCCACACCCTGTGTGTCTTACGGTCAACCTTCGGCCCGTGCCTGTGCCTGTTGCACCGGCAGCCACACCGTGAAGGTCGTGCCCGCACCCAGCTCGGAATCTACGTCAATGTGACCGCCGTGCTTATTGATGATGCTGTACGACAGCGACAAACCAAGACCCGTGCCCTCGCCCACGGGCTTGGTAGTAAACAGAGGATCGAAAATTCTTTCTCTGTGCTCGGGGGCAATTCCCTTGCCGGTGTCGCGAATCGCCACGTAGACCCAGTCTTTTCCTTTGGTCCCCGTACGGATTGTGATACTGCCATGTTCCTCGATAGCATGCGCGGCATTGACGAGCATATTCATGAAGACTTGATTCACTTGCGAAGCGATACACTCAACGAGGGGCAGTTCGCCGTATTCTTTGATAACTTCGGCTTTGTACTTGAGTTCGTTGTGCACGATGTTTAGGGTGCTGTCCATACCTTTGTGTAAATTCGCCCACTGCCACTCGGCTTCGTCGACATGGGCAAAGTCCTTCAAATCCTGAACGATCTGTTTGACCCGGGTGACACCTTCCTGACTTTCCTTCACCAGGTTCCGAACATCCTCCCTGAGATAGGCGAGGTCGACCTCGTCTTTCAGTGCACGTATGCGATTCACGTCCGCGGGCGATCGCAACTCAGTCTCGAGCTCGGCGTAAAGGTCCAGCACTCGGAAAAGATCGTGCACGTAGCGCTTAAGGGCACCGATATTAGAGTTGATATATCCCACCGGATTGTTGATCTCGTGCGCTACACCGGCCGCCAATTGCCCGATCGAAGCCATCTTGTCAGCCTGCAGCACTTGTTGCTGAGCATGCTGTAATTTCTCATTGATGCTCGCCAGGCGTGCGTTGGCCGCCTTAAGGGCTTCCATTTGCTCCTGACGCTCAGCATGTAGCCGTGTGTTGTCAATGACAAGACTCACTATATTTATCATTATGCCACCTTGCTCCAGATCTTCTTCCGTGAATGGCTGCATCCCTTCATCCCGGTTGATGCTGAGAACACCGATGACACTGTCCTCGACCTTAAGCGGCCAGCACATGGCGGAGCGGGGTCTCTTTGACTTGCGGACCAAATTCTTGAAGCGCGCATCATTGACGACGTCACCATTCAATAGCAACGGGCTACCCGCCTGTGCCACCCATCCCATTATCCCTTCGCCGAGCTTGACTGTGCGCCCGATAAAATTGNNAAATTGGCTGGATGACCAACACCCGTCATGATTGTCAGCCTACCTTTGGTTTTTTCGAGCAACGCGATGCAACTGGACGAGGCGTCGAATCCCGACACTATGCAGTCAAGAATCTTGCGCTGCGCCTCGGTCTTGTTCTCCCGCGCAATGGTTTGGCCAATCCGGTAAAGGTTGTAAGCGTGGTGCAGTCTTGTGTCTTGCGTGGTTTCCATCAAACTTTATCGAAGCGCTTCCAAAACGCATGGTTTAGGGTTGTCTGCCAGCATATGTCCGTGCGATAAGTTCATTATCTTCACTCAACCGCAGGTCTTCGCAGTCATACGACGCGATTGCGTCCCGCATTCTTGGCCTTGTAGAGGGCTTTATCGGCTTGTTTCAGCAGCTTTTGTCCTGTGATCGGCTTCACCGGATCAAACGTAGCGACGCCGATGCTGCAGGTCAGCTGTGTGGTCTTCAGCGACGGCAGTTGCGTGTGCATTACCGCCTGGCGAATTCGCTCTGCCGCGATGCGGCCATTTTCCAGGTTACACTGAGGTAGCAGCGTCACGAATTCCTCCCCGCCAAAGCGCACCACGATATCGGACTCGCGAAGGTTCTTTGATATAACCCGACTAAAATGTTTTAAGACCTCGTCGCCCACATGGTGTCCATAGGCGTCGTTCAAGTCTTTGAAACGATCGATATCGATCATTAGGCATGTAAGCGGCACCTTGTGGCGCTGGGCATGTTTCAGCTGCGGTTGCAGCCATTCCCACATAAACCGCCGGTTAAAGACACCGGTAAGCGAGTCGCGTGTGCTCTCCTCCCGACGTTGTTTGAGCTCATCCAGCGATGCCTGCAAGTGCTGGGTGCGTTCCTTGACCTTGGTCTCTAGCTGCGCGTTCATATCCCTCAGTTCGCTTTGATACTGACTCATTCGCAGCAGTGATTTGATGCGAGTTTCCAGCTCTACGTTGTCTACCGGTTTACCGATGAAATCATCGGCCCCGAGCTCTATGGCTCTACGCCGCTTTGCACCATCTGACCAGGCGGTCATCACGCAAACTGGAATCGCCCGCCAGTGGCCGTTGCCGCGGAATTTCTCCAGGAAAACGAAACCGTCCATGCGAGGCATCACGAGATCCAACAGAACGAGATTGACAGTGTTTGATTCCAGCAGGGCGAGCGCCTCTTCACCACTGGCTGCCTCCAGGAAGCGGTGCTGGTCATCGGTTAGCACACGCTTCACGGCGTTGCGGTACGCCTGCTCGTCATCAACCAAGAGTATCGTGTGAACCATCGCATTGTTTGCCTTTACGATAGTTCGACACCCAGCAGCGTAGAGTCTGGCACAACAGCGTTTGCTGGTTGGTGCGCGAGCATGTGGTGCCCGCTCCATGAATGTTTGTCGTTCATGTCGTTTGATCTATCTCTCTATCCGTCACTAACTTGTTTGCGTCGCGCGTTCGTCCAATTCCTGTTGCAGGCGTGCAAGTTGTGCATTCGCTTGTTCGAGTTCTCTGGCCAAGCGTTCATTTTCGTGGGCCAACTCGAAGTGCTCGAACGCCTCTTTAATGTTGGCACGTAGCAGCTCATCCTCCCATGGCTTGGTCAAAAATTTGTATATAGCGCCCTTGTTAATAGCATCGGTTACCGATTTAAGTTCGGTATAACCGCTCAATACGATCCTCACAGTACGCGGGTACAGGTCCTTTACTTGGCTCAGAAACTCGACGCCTGTCATTCCCGGCATGCGTTGGTCGGACACGATGACACCAACAGCGCTCTCCCTCAGCAATTCCAAACCGGCCTCGCCGCTGGTCGCCTTTAATACGTGATAACCATCGCGACGCAGCAGACGCTCGAGGGCGCGCAGGATATTTTCTTCATCATCAACCAAGAGGATGGTGCGTTTTGCCATAGTGGCGGACCCCGCCGTTTCCCGTATTTCTAGAGGTTAGCGCTTGCTCACTACGTTGCATGTTTCACAAACTCGGGCGCAGCCTTGCTACCCTCATGCCCCGATTTTGGAGGGGTGGGCACCTATGGATCGATGGTTTGGGGTGTTGGCAGATCCCTGCTGCGTCCCTTCCCTAACTGTGCGGGCATGCGCGCACCTTCAAGTCGCATCCCCTTCTAAAGTAGCACCGCCGAGGCCAGTACTGAAGGAATATCCGGCTCGTCTCGGTGCCGGGGCCCGACTAGGATGCGCGCAACAACCAGAGCAGGTTGACCAACGTGTACACCGCCAGCAGCACAATCGCACCGCCCCACACGCGGGGCCGGTGGCGGATAATATCGTCTAGCGCGTAGTGCGGCGCATCAAGAGCCTCGCTGCTCCGCTGTGTCGATACCCAGCGGTTCGCCTTCGCGTGTAGTCTCGCCAGTACCCCTGGACTAAACAGCCCAAGCAACGCAACCGTGAGGGTTAACACGATGCCCAGCACAAGCAGCGCGATCAGACTCAACCACAATGCCTCCCACAGCGCCGAAGGCATGCTGCCGTTGCCAAACACATCTGCTAACAGCCGGCCCCCGTCGGCAATGCTTATGCGCCAAACTAACGGGGTGCCTTGAAATAAGATAAAGGCGGCACCGGCTAACAGCAGTACGCCCAGCAATCTTGGATGCCTGAAAGCGTAGCGATCGACATCGCGCATCTGCTCCAGGGGCTTGATGACGGCCTCGGTAGATACCCATCTATTGGGCAGCCGCGACCATTTCGCCAATCGCTGCGGCGCAGTGATCAAAAAGACGCCGACCAGCACTGCAAAGACGTTGCCAACCAGCAAGATCATTAAGGCGACACGAATCAATTCCTGCGAGACACTCTGCATCATAGTTAATACTGTAGTTGAGTGGTGCCGCGGATGCCCAGCCGTTCAGCCAACATACACGCCTCCCGAACCCGTGGAGTATCCGCTAAGTGCGCCCTTGCAACCGGGCGACGGCAGCGTTCGTTATCGACCGGCCTTAAAGCCATGCTGTCGCCAGGCCTCATAGACCACAATGGCAACGGCATTAGATAGATTGAGACTGCGAACAGCCGGCAGCATCGGAAGCCTCAGCCTGTGCTCGGGCGGTACTTTGCCGAGTATTTCGGGCGGCAGTCCACGCGTTTCAGGCCCGAACAGAAGGGCATCGTCTTCCCTGTAAGTCACACTGCTGTAGAGATGTTCGGCCTTGGTCGAAAATGCAAGCAAGCGCGCCGGTTTCACTTGCCGCATAAAACTGTCCAGGTCAGGGTGCGTGCTCAGGCGCGTCCATTCGTGATAATCAAGACCGGCTCGTTGTAGCTGTTTGTCGTTCAGGACGAATCCCAAGGGCTCGATCAGATGTAACTGTGTGCCCGTGCTGGCACACAGGCGAATGACATTGCCGGTGTTCGGCGGGATCTCCGGCTGGTAAAGAACGGCGTGAAACATACCTGATGTTAGCCCCGGGCGTGTCGCAGAGACAGTGGGTCCTGGCCGTCACGAAGTCGCCTTTCGCGCTCGGTCGTATAGTATTTGACTATAAGTCGCGGCGGTAAATGAAGCTCAGTCCAAAGATAGAGAGTTGTCTGCACCCAAAGTCCTTACGACGCCCAGAAGCTGGTGGAGTGCGAGCCTCTTCCTCGGCGCCATCTTTTCAGCGGGGAACTTTAACGGCCCCGAGGCACGCTATCTTGCACTTTCGCTGACGTTGATTTTTGCCTGGCTTGTCATGATGGCGTACGAGAGGTATCGCGAGGGTTTGCAAATCCCGCGCTCGCCGCTGGCCGTTTCTCTCACGCTGTGGTGGCTTTGGCTTGGACTGTCCATCAGCTGGAGCGTGGTCCCGGCGGTCAGCAGCTATACCTTCTGGTGGATGAGCGCGCTGTCGTTGGCGTTCTGGACCTATACGCTGGCGGTGGATCGCGCGCAGGTCTGGAAACGAGTCGCTGGGTGCACACTCGTGCTGGGTGTGGCACTCGCCGTGACAGGTATCCTACAGGCGCTTCTGTGGGAAGAACCCGCACAGTCCATCTTTCGCACCCAGAACACCCACGCCGCTGTTTTGAACTTGGTGGCGCTGCCTGCTTCGGCGTACTTTTTGATTGCCTTGGGCGAGGGCGCTACGCGACGGCGTGCCATCGTTTTAGGTGGCAGCGTGTTCACGCTGTTTCTCGGTATCGCTGTCACCGCCAGCCGCGGTGGCATGATCAGCCTTGCGCTCGGGATGATCGTGCTGTTCAGCCTAGCCGCCCGACTTAGTCGCAAGCAGGACTTGGCCATTCTTGCAGCATTGGTGTTGGCTGGTTTTGCTCTCGCCAACATCGCCCTGGACGGGCAGTTGGTGAACCGCATGGAAACCCTCTCGCAGCCGGCAAACGCGGCCTTGAGTCGTTTGCTAATCTGGCAGCCAGCGTGGGAGCTGGTCAAACAGTCACCCTGGCTGGGCAGCGGTATAGGGAGTTATTACCTCGTGTCGGCGGCACACCGTCATCCGCAGGACGCGAGTGCGGGTTTCTTCGCGCACAACGATTATCTTCAGCTCTGGCTTGAGACCGGTCTGCCCGGTTTGATTCTGCTGCTTGCGAGCCAATTGTCCGTGCTCTGGCTGTTCATTCGGGCGTGGCGCCGCCAGGCCGAACCGCCGATCAAGATCGAAGCCATCGGCCTTGTTGCCGGTCTGCTCGCCGTTGCGGCGCACAGCCTTGTGGATTTCAACTATTACATCCTGGTTATTCTGCTGCTCACTGGGTTGATGCTGGGAAGATTTCAGGAATTGGTTTCCTGCATGCGTCCTCTGCGCTCAATCGAATTTCGACCCGTCCGCCTTGTGAGCAGGGGTATCTACGTTGTGATTGTTGTCTCGGCGGTGTTATTCCCCATCTCCTATCTCTTGGCCCAAGCGCTCTCCGATCATTTCCGTAGTCAGGCGTGGCGCTACAGCTTGCAGGGTGAGCTCCCGCGCGCCGAGGGCGCGCTACGCTGGGCGAAACGTCTCACACCGGATGACAGCCGGGTTCTCAATGCTCGGGCAGAGCTTTACCGGCACACGCTGACGGTTGTGAGGAGCGCGTCGCCCCGTGCTGAGCGCGAGGCCTTGTTCCAGCGCGCGCTGGATTTCCTCGCGGAGGCCGAGCGTCTCAATTCGCTGCGCGCGATCACGTTCGACATCAAGGCGCGCCTGTATCAGGAAAACCCAGATCTCGCGGGTGACGCGTGGCACGAACTCGCCGGCGACGGGTATGCGCAGGCCCTGCACCGCGATCCACGCTTGTGGCAGACGCGCGAGGCGTATGCCCGCCTGTTGCTCAGACTCGGGCACCATCGGGCCGCCGTTAGGCTGATGGAAGAAGGCTTAGCCTACTACTATGACCCCAAAGCAGGGCTCGCTTCTTTCTTCGCACTGGGTGCTGACCTGCGGCGGCAAGCGGGCGATATCGCCGGCGCCGCGGCGCTCGAAACACGGGCGGCCGAGCTGCTAGGTCGATAAGGCCCGCTCAGTCGGCACGGTATTTGCATCCCTCAAAGAATCTCCGGCTAGAGCCCTCGCTTGCGGGGCGGCGGCTGTTGCCAGGTCGCGGCCTGAAAACCGAGCGCAACTGCCGATCTGGCATCGTGGCCAGACTCTTATACATTTAAATGGGAAGCACGCTCCGGAGGGAATCGTGGCTGCGCCTGCTCAAAGCATACAGAACACAAAACAAAAGAAGGTCCGACTTGGCGATCTATTGATCGCTAACGGCGTCATTACCGAGGAACAACTCACAACGGCGCTCGCCGAACAGAAAAAGAGCGGCCATAAGCTCGGGCGCGTGCTCGTAGAGCGCGGCATCATCACGGAAGAACAGCTGCTAAGTGTTCTCGCCAAGCAGCTGAATATTCCTTTCATCGACCTCCGTCGCTACAACTACACGCCGGAGGTCGTGCGCCTGATCCCCGAGACCCATGCGCGTCGGTTTCGTGCCATCGCGCTCAACGACGGGCCCGATGGGCTGCTAGTGGGAATGGCCGACCCCACCGACATCTTTGCCTACGACGAGCTCTCGCGAGTGTTGCGGCGGCCACTGCGCCTGGCGGTGGTGCAAGAGACCGAGCTTCTCAAGACCATCGACCGTGTCTACCGCCGGACCGAAGAGATCACCGGCCTTGCCGCCGAGCTCGAGCAGGAGCTGGCGGCCTATGACGTCGACATAGGTGCGCTCGCAGTCGCCGAGGACCTGACCGATGCACCAGTAGTTAAATTGCTGCAAAGCATGTTTGAAGATGCGGTGCAGGTAAACGCCTCCGACATCCACATCGAACCTGACGAGCGCGAGCTGCGTATCCGTTTCCGCCTCGACGGCGTACTGCGTGTACAGACCACCGCGGATCGCCGTATCGCGGGCGCGTTAGTGTCGCGCCTGAAGCTGATGGCCGGTCTGGACATTTCCGAGAAACGCCTGCCGCAGGACGGACGCTGCAATGCGCGCGTGCGCGGCCAGAGTGTCGATGTGCGTATATCCACCATGCCGGTGCAGTATGGCGAATCCGTCGTACTGCGTTTGTTGAACCAGGCAAGTGGTCTACTGCAACTGGATCAACTCGGTTTGCCGGAAGACGCCTTGCGGCGTTTTCGCAGAATGATCCATGCGCCCCACGGTATGGTGCTCGTGACCGGGCCGACGGGCAGCGGCAAAACGACGACGCTCTACGGAGCGCTGCGCGAGCTCAACCGGCCGGAGTCAAAGATTCTCACCGTCGAAGATCCGGTCGAGTACCGTCTACTGGGCATCAACCAGGTACAGGTCAATCCAAAGATCGATCTGACCTTCGCACGCGTGCTCCGTTCTATTGTGCGCCAAGATCCCGACATTATTCTGGTGGGCGAGATGCGCGATCCGGAGACCGTTGAGATTGGCCTGCGGGCGTCGATCACCGGCCATCTCGTGCTCTCCACTCTACATACCAACGACGCCGTCTCAACAGCGCTGCGGCTTCTCGATATGGGCACCGAGCCCTACATGGTCGCGGCGTCGCTGCGCGGTATCGTCTCGCAGCGTCTCGTGCGTCGAATCTGTCAGAGCTGCGTTGAACCCTATGCGTTGCCGGCGAACCTCAAGGCGCTGTTGCGCGCAGAACTTGGGGAGCAAGCGGATAGCCTGCAGTTTCATCGCGGACGCGGCTGCAGCCACTGCAACGGCACCGGCTATCAGGGACGCATCGGCGTATTCGAGTTACTGGAAATTGACGACAGTCTGGTCGAAGCCCTGCATTCGGGTGACCCGCTTGACTTCGCTCAAGCGGCAAGAAAACAACCCAGTTATGTGGCGCTGCGGCGCAGCGCCATCGACATGGCAGCGCGCGGACTGACCTCCATGGACCAGGTTGCGCGCGCTACCTATGGCGTGGACGGCTAGCGGTGCCGCTATTTCAGTATAAGGGCCGCAACCAGCAAGGCGAGGCCGTGACCGGCAGGGTCGAAGCGGCAAGCGCCGAGGCCGTGGCCACGCAGCTCAGCACGCGCGGCGTGATCCCTGTCGACGTCGCACTAGCACGGGCCGGGCAGGATGTGCTCGGCGGCATCAAGCGGTTTCTGAGCGAGGCTAAGGTTCCGCTTACAGACTTGATCCTTTTCAGTCGCCAGATGTACACGCTGCTCAAGGCCGGCGTTCCCATCATGCAGGCCCTGCGCGGGCTCGAAGAATCGACCCACAACCCCACGCTGATGCGCACACTCGGCGAGGTCTATGACAGTCTCGATGCCGGTCTGGATCTAACGAGTGCGCTCAAGCGCCACCCTAACGTGTTCTCGTCGCTTTACGCCAGCATGGTACAGGTGGGCGAGACCACAGGCAGCCTGCCGGAAGCCTTCTTGCAACTGTCGCAATATCTAGAACTGGAAAAAGATACGCGCGATCGCATCAAGTCAGCCATGCGCTATCCGGCCTTTGTCATGATTGCCATGGTCATCGCTATTTTTATCATCAATCTCTTTGTTATCCCGACGTTTGCCAAGGTCTATGCGGGTTTTCAGGCTGAGCTCCCGTGGGCGACAAAACTGCTTATTAGTACGTCGAATTTTACGGTCGCGTATTGGTACGTGATCCTGATCGCGATGCTGGCGATCGGTGTTGCCGTTCGCCTCTATGTCCATACGCCGTCGGGGCGCCATCGCTGGCACAAGCTAAAACTCAGGCTGCCGGTCGTGGGGCCCATCATCTACCAGGCGACCCTTGGGCGTTTCGCACGCGCGTTCGGTGTGATGGTTAGGGCGGGCGTGCCGCTTGTCGAGGGATTTGCAGTGGTCAGTCGGGCGGTCGACAACGATTACGTGGGCGAGCGCATCTTACAGATGCGTGATGGGGTAGAGCGCGGCGAGACCATTACCCGTACCGCCGCGGCGACTAAGCTGTTTCCACCGCTTGTGCTGCAGATGATCAGTGTGGGCGAAGACACCGGTGCTATCGAGGATCTGATGGTCGAAGTCGCCGGCTACTACGAGCGCGAGGTCGACTATGCGATTAAGAACTTGAGCGCCGCCATCCAGCCACTGCTGATTATTGGTATCGGCGTGCTGGTCTTTCTACTCGCGCTCGGGGTTTTCCTGCCGCTATGGGATCTGCCGCAGGCCGTCAAGGGGCGCTGATCGAACGACTGACCCCGCCGGTGAGCAAAACAGCAATCTGCTACGTTTCTATGATGAGTACCGGCAGTGGCCGCCACGCGCCGGACGGGTTCCGCCTATAGGCTATTGTCGATGCTTGAAAATTTTGGCACCACCGGCCGCGGACCGGGCGAGCCGGCACAGCCGAAGGAGGGCGGGCGCAGGCAGGCAGGCTTCAGTCTGCTCGAGCTGGTCGTCGTCATCGTGATCATTTGTGTACTACTGGTGATCGCGATCTCGCGCCTGCTGGCCCTGCAGGTGGATGCCGAGCGGGTGTCGATGCAGACCGTGCTGGGCACGCTGCGTAGCGCGATTGGCATGCACGTGGCCGAGCACATCGTCAGGGACAAAGTTAGCGAACTCGCTACGCTCGCTGGCACCAACCCGATGGATCGCCTGGCCGAGCCGCCGAGTAATTACCTCGGGGTCCTGGACGGCGTGAATCCGACAGGGCTCGAAAATGGCAATTGGTACTTCGATAAGCGCGACGGCGTGCTCGTCTATTTGGCGCGAAATAAGGGCTATTTCGCCAGTCCACTGCAGGACCCGCCACGGGCGCGGTTCGCGATTCAGCTGGTCTATGCCGACGCGAACGGCAATGGCGCGTTCGATCGGGGGATCGATCGCATTGAGGGGCTACGCCTGAGTGCGCTTGAAGCCTATCGCTGGACGAACTAAAGATAGGAGAGTACGGATGTAACGGGTCAGGCTGCTGAGGGCTGTGGAAGCACACCTAGGTCGGGACCTTGATTATTTTGCTTTGTTAACGTGGGAGTAAGAGGAATGACACAACTGCAACGGGGTTTCACCCTCATCGAGCTGGTCGTGGTCATCGTGATATTGGGCCTGCTGGCGGCTACGGCGCTGCCGCGCTTTGTTAACCTGACGACGGACGCACGTGTAGCAAGCCTGCAAGGTGTTGCGGGAGGATTGCGCTCCGCCATTGCGCTGGCGCGCGCACAGTACATCGTCCAAGGTAACAACGCGGCGACCCTAATCAGCATGGATGCGCAGAATGTCACCGTGCTTGCCGAGACCGCCAGCGCCGGTAATGGCGGCACGCCCGAGTCATCGGCGGCGGGCATCGGCGTGGCGATGCCGAATCCCGATGGTTATAACGTGGTCTTTGGCGGCGGCATCGGCGTGAGCACGTACCAGCCGACTAGCGGCGGCAGCGCCACCTGCCAGGTCAGCTACGATCCGGATGCCAACCCGCGAGTGGTGGTGACCTCCACAACGTGTTGATCGGCGGGGCTGGCGGCAAAGTGTGCGCCAGCGCAGCTCTCAGTGCATGAAAGCCACTGATGGAATCCTCAACACCGGCTGCGGTCGTGAGCGTTGCGTTGATCGTCTGATGACACGATGGCGACGCCTATGGGGACCCTACCGAATGCCTCCACCCAGGGTGGCTTTACGCTCGTAGAACTCGTCGTGACCCTGGTCATCATCGGGGCGCTGGCAGCAGTCAGCGCCCCGCTTTTTTTTGGTCGCCAGGCGTATGAGGAACGGGGGTTCTTCGAGGAAACGGCGGCGGCCGTGCGCTACGCACAGAAGTACGCCGTCGCCAGCGGCTGCACGGTGCGCGTGGTGACGACCGCCAACAGCTACGCGCTATTCCGCGCCGCGGCCTTGGCGACATGCAATGCCGGTCCTTTTACGACGGCCCTCGCCGACCCCACCAATCCGAGTCAGGCGTTTGCGAATACGGCCCCCGCCGGTGTCGCCGTAACACCCAGCGATTTCACCTTCGCCGCCCTTGGCAATGCCTCTGCAAGCGTCAGCATCGCGGTGGGCGGCAGGTCGTTCCAGGTGGTCGCTGCGACCGGCCTGATTCAGAAGTGAGGGGATCACGCAAAGGCGCGTCGCACCGCCGTCCGCTCGGCGTGACATTGGTCGAGCTGCTGGTATCGATCGTCGTTATCGGCGTCGGCGTCGCCGGCATCCTGCTTGCGATCGATCGCACGAGCCGCGCCAGCGGGGACCCTATGGTCCGGCAGCAGGCGGTGGCGGTGGGCGAGGCCTATCTGGAGGAAATCCTGCTGAAGAGCTTTGCCGACCCCGATCAGCCTGAAAGCGGAGGCCCCGAGGCCGGCGAGACCCGGCCGACGTACGATGATGTCAGTGATTATAACGGCCTAAGCGATGTGGGCGCGCGCGACCAGAATGACAACCCGATCGCAGGTCTCGGACAGTACAACGTAAACGTGACGGTGACCAACACGGCGTTGAATGGCATCCCGGCGGCCGATGCCAAGCGTGTGGACGTGCGCGTCAGCGGCAGCTTTGGCGCGGACCTAACACTGACCGGTTATCGGACGAACTTCTGAGCTTGCATGACAGTCTTGCGAATCCAAGTTGCCGAACGCAGTCGACAGACCGCATTTACCCTGGTCGAGCTGATCATCGCCATAGCCATCACGGCAGTCATCTTCGGCATGGTGGCGGTATTCGTGTTGCGGCCGATACAAAGCTTCGATGCGCAGGCGCGCCGGGCGGATCTGGTCGATCTCGCCGAGAGCGCGCTGCGGCGCATGCAACGCGATGTGAGGCGCGCCCTGCCCAACAGCGTGCGCTTGACCTGTGACGGCAGTCTGCCGCCGTGTACCGGTGGCGAAACCCGGTGGGCGCTGGAGCTGATCCGCACGAAGGTCGGCGCTCGCTACCGCGAAGGCGCAGGGCAGGGCCCAATGGGAGGGGGTATAGCCACCGGCGACGTGCCGTGTCTGCTCGATTTCACCGCTGCCGATGACAGCTTTGCGGTTGTCGGCGGTCTCAATGACACGCTGGCGGCCGGCGATCGACTGGTGATCAGCAACTGGGACAGTCGCGGCGCCAGTGCCAATGCCTACGCCGGCGACAACATCACCCCCACTGCGACCACGCTCAACCTCACCCCGGCTGACCCTGCGTGCGACGGCGAGGACCGCATCAATCTTACCAACGGCGGGCCGGCGCCTTTCTTGTTCCCGTTTCGCTCCGATCCGCATCAGCGTTTCTTCGTTGTCGACAATCGCAATCCCGTCACCTTTCTCTGCGACAGCAGCGGCGGCGTCCGCAACATTACCCGCTATGACGGCTATGCCTTCACGCTTGACCAAACGGTGGTGGACAGCGCCGGCGAACTGGTGGCCGCCGGGGCAACGCCAGCGCTGCTGGTCGACAATGTGACGGCATGCCGCTTCTCCTATGAGCCGGGTACACCGCAACGCGGCGGGCTTGTGACCCTCGATCTAACCGTGTCAAAGGCAGGCGAGCAGGTGCGGCTATTGCACCAGGTGCACGTGGACAACGCGCCATAGTTTCGTGAGGAGTCGGGCGTGAAGATAAGACAAGGGACAGGCGCGCAGCAGCGGGGTTTCTCGCTGGTTACGGCGATTTTTTTGTTGGTCATACTCGCTGGCCTAGGTGCCGTGATCGTCACCATTGGCAGCGTTCAGCACACGACCATGAGCTCATCTCTGCAGGGGATCCGCGCCTATCAGGGGGCCCGCGCAGGCATCGAGTGGGGGGTGTACAGCTCGCTCAATCCGCCCGGCTGTTTTGCCCCGACAACGTTCACGCCCGCGGGTCTAGATGGTTTTCAGGTCACGGTAACCTGCGCGGCGACACCGCATCAGGAAAGCGGCAATAGCTTTCAGGTGTTTCATGTCATTGCAACGGCCAATTCGGGCACGTTCGGCAGCGCCAACTTTGCCTCGCGACGCATCGAGGTGACCGTGACCGATGCGCCCTAGGTGATGGGCGCAGCCTTGCGCACCCCGGATGACCGATCCGCGAGAATTGATTGGGCGTTACTGCCGCGACGGCGATGCCGCCGCCTTCCGGGCATTCTATCGCTCCCAGGCGAGCCGCTTGTGGCGTTTCCTCGTCGCCCGCGGTTGCGACCACGACAGTGCCTACGATCTGCTTTCCGAGGCCTTCTTGAAGTTCATCCAGGCGGTCTGTCGCGATCCGCACTCGCCGGTCGCGCTGCTCTATCGCATCGCCATCAACCTGCACATAGACAGTTACCGCCGCCGCCAGGCGTCGCCGATCGATGCGTCGGCGGACCCGCAGGAGGTTGAGGCTATGCCCGGATCGGAGCCGGATGAGCATCAATATGTCCGCGCTCTGGTGCGAAACGCCCCTGAAAGCGAGCAGAACCTGCTGCTCATGCGTTATTGGATAGGTCTGACGCACAAGGAAATCGCCCAGGCGCTCGATATGCCGGAAGGCACCGTGCGCAGGCAATGTGCGGAGGCCTTGAGCAAGCTGCGAGAGCGCTGGGGACGGGAATGAGCATCGNNGGACGAGGATCGGCTAAAGGCCCTGATCGCTGAGGCCCACGAGCGACTGCCAGAGGCGGATGCGTGGGGGCTGAAACAGATCGAGGAACGCTTGAGCCGGCGGCTCGGCCGCGCGCAGCGTGCGAGGAAACCCTCTGCGTGGGCCTGGTGGCTGGCAGGAGCGTTGCTCGCCGCAAGTGCCGCCGCCTGGTGGACGTACGAGACCTGGCGCCGGCCGCCAGCCGTGGAGCAGGGGGTGCCCGTTACGCCTGAGCAAGGACCGGCGAGCCAGCGCCCCGGGTCAGCCGAGAGCGAAGGTGCGCGCGAGCAACAAGGCGGTACGTCCTTGCGGCGCGAGACGTCGCCAACGCGAGCCCCGGCAAAGCAGCGCAATCCAAGGATCTATCAGCGAGAAGCACATTGATGCTCGTGCATGTCGTAAGTCTTAGAAAGTTGTCGTGCCTGCGGGCATACATGCTTGCCGCNNGTCTTAGAACCGTATGGTGCCTGCGGGCATACATGCTTGCCGCCCTCGTATTTATTACCTTTTTTATTACCTTTCCCGCCTTGGCAGCACCGCCCGCCGTGGACGCGGTGTCGACCGGCACGACCAGTGGCGGCGGCAGCATCACCATCTCGCATAACACATCGGCAGGGCCGGATCGCCTGATGCTCGTCGGGGTTTCGATCAACAACGACCGTAACGAGACTGTCACATCCGTGACCTATGGCGGCGTGCCCCTGACGCTGGTCGGCACGGCCGAGGAGGCCGATAACGCCCGCACAGAGATCTGGCAGCTCATCGCGCCCCTGCCGGGGCCGCAAAATGTCGTCGTCACGTTCAATCAGCCGCTGCAACGGCAAGCGATTGCCGGCGTGATCACCTTTACCGGCGTCGATCCGTTCATTCCCCTCGGGAGCTTTGCCGGCGCGAATGCCGTGTCCGCTAGCGCTAGCGTCAACGCCTCCTCTGTCGTCGATGACCTGATCTTTGCCGTCGTCGCCGCCGAGCGACCCGGGAGTTTGACGCCAGGCGCCGGGCAAACGGAACATTGGAACATCATCGTTGGCGGGGGCGGTCGAACCGCCGGTGCCGGCAGCACCAAGGCCGGTGGCGGCAGCGTTACCCTGTCGTGGACCTTGGGATCGGCGGAGAGCTGGGCCATCGGCGCCGTGGCGGTCAAGCCGCTCAGCACGATCCC
>JABAOD010015115.1_pt2 | contig 20920 bp, 20 predicted proteins | sample 7062151 | NCBI WGS metagenome assembly JABAOD01 (sample SAMN14538626, study PRJNA623070) | marine sediment metagenome | biome: marine biome [ENVO:00000428]; feature: marine pelagic biome [ENVO:01000023]; material: deep marine sediment [ENVO:00002113] | place: India: Gulf of Khambhat ... | reverse complement strand
CGTGTCCCGCCGCGCCGGATCGACTCTCGCCAGGCCCGCAGCGATGTTGCGGGCGATGAGAACGGCGTTGATGGGATCGGTGTGGATGTGCGGGTTGCCGAAGACGTGCACGTCGCCTCCCGCGCGTGAGACGTTCTCGGGCACCTGCAACAACTCGACCCCCGCATAGGCCACGACGTGTCCCGGGGCACCTTCCACCACCCGAGGATTGTTCGCGCGGTCGAGCAACGCTGGCACCCAGAGCTCCAGGTCGAGGCCCGTGTTCACGAAGAGATCCGCGCGCTGGATCATGGCGGCGAAACTGGGCCGCGGGTTCACGAAGTGGGGATCCTGGTCGCCCCGGGCAATGGCCTCGACGGTGGCGTGGGTGCCCGTGACCTCCCGCGCGATTGCCGCGTAGGTGGGCAAGGTGGTGACGACCCGGACCGGCTGCTGCGCCCGGAGCGTTCCGGCCAGCGCGAGCGCGGCCACGGCAAGGTGCGGTATCGGGCGACCCCGGTCGCGCGCGGTTGAGCGTGACATCAGTGACATAGTATCCTCTCGCAGCCGGCCTAGTAGGTCTCGTGCTTGTGCGGGCCGACCGCCCACACCGCCTGCACGAGGACCGTGTGATTGCCCTCTCCCGTCTGCGGCCGCAGGTAGTTGTATTGCAGGCGCAGCCGTACCCATTCGCTCTGCCACCACGTGATGCTCGGCGCCACTTGGAGGATGGAGGGCTCGCCCCCGAGGGGCTCGAGATAGTCGCCCCGCACCCCGAGGATCAGCCGTCGGCTCACCCGGACATTGGCTTGAGCATACCCGCCGCTGCCCGTGAGCGTGGTGCCGGCCACGGTCCGGTCGACGAAATACCACTCGCTCTTGAGTTGCACGTCCCGGTAGAGGGCTTGACGCGGCGGGGCCCAGCGCAGCGCGAAGTCCAGAGCCAGTACGCGGGACTCGAGAGCCGCGTCCTCGCGCTCACCGTAGAGGCCGGTGGCGCCCAGCTGGAGATAGGTGCTGCCGCCCAGATCCCAGAAGCTCTGGAACCGGCCGAGGAAACTGATCTCGGTGCCCTCATCGAACAGTGCCTCGTTGCTGCCGCGCGTCACCTCCACGACCGCGGTCTGCGTCGCGGGCCCGAGGGTGAGCGACGGAAGCGTGACCGCGGCACCGGTTTGGATCAGGCCGTCCTCGCCCAGAAAGGTGGTGGCCGCCAGCGGGCGATCGACCTCGAAGAGGGCATGCGTGTGCCAGCGGTTGTACAGTCCGATCTCCTGCCGGAACTTGCCGAGCTTGGCACCCAGCCCGCCGGGCAGCCCGACCCAATACATGTACCCTTCCTCGATCTCGAACCCTTGCCCGTGCGCTTCCGCTCCCTCCTCCTCCGGTAGGCCTGCGATCTCGAGATCCTCTTCCTTGGTCACGAAGATCTTCGTGCGGGTGTAGGGGTCGAGCGCGGCCTGGAACGAGAACTCGAACTCGCGGGGCACCGCGCTCATGGCCCGCTCGTCGCCGGCGGGCGAGGTGAAGTTGCCGACGATATCGCCCGTCACGCTGATCTCCGGGTTGAGTGCCTGGAGGGCTCGCGTGCGACTCGCTTGGCCCGCGCCGGTGTCAGCCGGCTCGACGCGCGCCGCCGCGGCTCGGGCGGCGGCGCGCAGCGCGGCGAGCTCGTCGGCGACTTGGGCGGTGTCCCTCGCCTGTCCCGCCAGCAGGGCCAGGACTCGAGAGAGGGAGTCCACTCGCGCGCGGAGGACGCGAAGCTCCGCCTCGAGCGAGTCGGCGCGCTCGGGTCGCACCTGGGCCTCCGCCGGTGTGGTGGGCATACAGCACAGCAGGACAGCGAGCAGTCCGATGGCGGCGCGCATGGAGTCTCCTTGGCTACAGCGGCAGCGGTCTTCGGCGGGGGGCGCCGGGGCGCCCGCCCTGAGCTCAGGTCGATGACGGACCAGTGGTGGGGGGCGCTCGGGTGCGGGGAGTGGCGCGTTCCAGGAGCTGCACGCGAGCCGGTTCGGACCGGGCCGCCGTCCGGCCGGACACCTCGGGGAGTGAGACGGTAGGGCTCGAAGCGCCGGGACCCACCAGGTGGCCGCTCTGGCACCAGGCGGCTTCGTCGTGCAACGTCGGGCATTGCGCCGAGTGGTCCGACTCGACGGTCGCGGCGGACCGCACCTGTTCGGAATGCGCGTGCGCCAGTGGTGCCCAGACGCTGGCTGCCGCAAAGAGGAGCAGGGCGCCGGCGGCTGCCCGCGCCTTGCCGTGCCGGGACCTGAGCGCGAGACCCATCGACAGAGATTCTACCGCACGCCCGCGGGTTGGTTCCGCCTACGATCGCACGGCTGCCAGGAGCAATCGCCCGACCAGCTCGTTGGCGAGCATGCCGGCGAACCGCTCCGCGCCCGGCCCGCGCGCGAACAGCGGCACCAGCGCGGCCGTGTGACCCCCGGTGACGTAGCGAACGACGGGAGCGCCGAGGCTGTCGCTGACCACCGCCAAGCCGCCGGTCTCGTGGTCGCCGACCACCACGATGAGCGTCTCCGGGTGTCGGTTCTGGTACGCGACCGCTTCCCGGATGGCCTGGTCGGTCGCCCGCATCTCGGCGGCGAGGACCTCGAAGGCCCGATTACCATGCGCCTGGGTGTCGGTTTCCTCGTTCTCGACCAGCAGGAAGAACCCGTCGGGGTCCCGATCCAGGACGGTGAGCGCCGTCCGCGTCATTTCGGCGAGCGTGGGCGCACGCGTCGGAGCCAGCGGCAGGTCGCGGTCGGCGAACAATCCGAACAGGAGGTTCACGGTATCCAGGTCGAGCGTGCGCAACTGCTGCGCCGTCTCCACGAAGGTGTAGTGCCGTCTCATGGTGGCCAGGGCGGTGGTCGAGTCCTCCATGATCGCGCGCTCGAATACCGCGCGGCCTCCGCCCAGGAGCACGGTGACTCGCTGCGCGGCCATCTGACGGGCAACGGCTCCTTGGTTTCGCCATGGGTAGTGCGCGCAGAAGGCCGCCGGGGTGGCGTCGGTGAGATAGGTCGTCGTCACGAGCCCGGTGGCCAGCCCGCCGTCCCGCGCCGCTTCCAGGACCGTCGGGCGCGGTTGCGAATCCGGCCCCACGGAGAGCGCCCGCCGGAAGGTGCGGGTGCCCGTGGCGTAGGCGGTGGCGGAGGCCGCGCTCTCGGTGACGAGGTGATCGGCGCCCCGCGTGTCGACCAGGCCGACCACGGGGAACTCGTCCACGATCGGGCGCTCCAGCGTGATCCGGGCAATGGTCCAGTGCCCGATGCCGGCCCCGTCGGCGACGAAGACGATCACCCGCGGCGGGCCGGGCTGGGCCTCGGCGGGCGCCGGAACGCGCATCAGCAGGCCGAGTATGACCAGACGGGTGAGCAGCCGGGGTCCGCTGGAGCGCCTCATGGAATTGCCTCGTCGTTACGGTGGCGTTTGATTTGGGCCTCGCCCTGGCGCCGTCCCGAGACCCGTGCCTCGAAAGGGACCAAGATGACCCGTTGTCTCCTGACCGTCCTCGTTACGCTCGCCGTCGCAGGGTGGTCGCCGGTGACCGCCCAGGAGCGAGCAGCCCCGCCCCCGCTGCGCATCCTCGTCGCCAACGACGACGGATATCAGGCGCCGGGGCTCATCGCACTGGTCGACTCGCTGGTGCCGATCGCGCACGTCGTGGTGGCGGCGCCGCTCGAACAGCAGAGCGGCACTGGGCACGGCATCACCTACCGCGATCCGATCCGCGTGTCCGAGGTCGGGAATCCGTACAGTATAACTTGGTATGCGATCGACGCACGTCCGGCAACGTGCATCCGGCTCGCACTCACCGCATTGCTCGATACGCTCCCCGACCTGGTGGTCTCCGGCGTCAACACGGGCGAGAATGTCGGCCTGTCGACCTGGCTTTCCGGGACCGTGGCGGCCGCACGGGAGGCGGCGTTTCATGGGCTGCCTGCCATCGCGGCATCGGTCGGTGTGGGCGGCGGTGTGGACTACGAGGTGGCCGCGGGGTACGTCCGGGGCCTGGTCGAGCGCCTGCGGGACGCGGGGGCGCTGGAGCAGCCCATGTTGCTCAATGTGAATGTGCCGGCCGGCGGCGCGGAGCGCATCAAGGGGATCCGGATCGTGTCGATGGGGCTGGTGCAGGGGCGGCAGGGGTACGAGCGACGGCTCTCGCCGCGCGGGCTGCTCTATTTCTGGGACAATTGGTCGCCGCCTGAGGAGGCGCCCGAGGGAACGGACGTCGCCGCGTTCGAAGCCGGTTACGTCACGATCACTCCGCTGCGCATCGATCAGACGGACACGAAGCAACTGGCGGCCCTGCACCAAGAACTGCTCGGTTGGGGCGAGCGCCCGGAGCGGCGGTAGCGGGTACGTCGCGCTAGGGATTCTCGGCGAACGCCTGGCTCGAGACCAGCGGGACGAAGCGGCACGCGCCCGCGGTGCGCGTGCGGTAGCCGGTCCGGGATCGCTCGACGATCGTGAGATCCTGGAGCACCCGGTCGCCGATCGGGATCACCAGCCGGCCGCCGGGCGCCAGCTGCTCGAGCAGAGGCTCGGGCGGGTTGGGCGCGGCGGCCGCCACGATGATGGCGTCGAACGGGGCTGCCGGTGGGTAGCCCAGTGCCCCGTCCCCCACGATCAGGGTCACGTTGTGCACCTCGAGCGCATCCAGCCGGTCGCGGGCCTCGCGCGACAGCTCGGCAATGCGCTCGATGGACCACACCTGACGGGCGAGCTTGGCCAGGATGGCGGTCTGGTAGCCCGATCCGGTCCCCACGTCGAGGACGGTGGCGCGCCGGTCGATGCCGGCCGCCTGCGTCATGAGGGCCACGATGTAGGGTTGAGAGATCGTCTGGTCGTGTCCGATGGGGAGCGGCCCGTCGTCGTAGGCCTGCTCGTGGAGATAGTCGGGCACGAACCGATCTCGGGGCACGGCCGCCATCGCGGCTAGCACCCGTTTGTCGTTGATGTCCCGGGCCGCCAGTTGGCGGCGCACCATGTTGCGAACCCGAGGATCTTTCAGGCGGTCCACGCGACGCGGGGGCGACGCCTAGCCGTCCCCCTCCTCGTCATACTGCCGTGACAGCAGGCGACCCAGCACCGAAGGGCGCCGGGGGCGCGGCCCGCGGCCCTCCTCCGCCAGCCGGGCCTCCGCCTCGGCCGCGCGCCGCTCGATCTCCAGCTTGGACTTCCGAAGGCGCTCCACCAGTTCCCGCTCGTTGGCGAGTTCCTCACGCAGGGCCTGGACCTCCTTGGTGACGGCGGCGGTGTCGGCCTGGCCGCGGACGGGGTCCGCGGTGCTCCCCGCCGCAGGCAACGTGCGGTTCGCGGGGTGGGTGAGCTGCTCCGCGATCCCACCGAGCACGCCCTGCTGACGCTCCACGGCCTCGCCCAAGCGCACGAGTTCTCGGGCCATCTGCCACATGGCCTCGCGCCGCTCGCGCTCGCCGTCCAGGATGGTCGCGAGCACCTCGTCGGTCTCGAGCCGGTGGGCCGGGACGTGTGCCCGACCCGCGCCGCCCGCCGATGCCTGCTGGACCGGGCCACCGAGTTCGAACTCGATCTCTTCGCGGGTCTTGCCAGCCCCGTAGCCCTCCGCGATGGAACGCAGAACCGCAACCGCTTCCGCAGGGTACCGGCGACGGCGGCCAGTACCCACCGTGGCGATATGGGCCGCGAACGCATCGCGGTAGTACCGGACGGTGGATTCCGGAAGCCGGAGCTCGCGAGCGATGTCGCGCAGCGTGAGGAGAGGAGCGTCGCTCATGCGGTCGACGGGGGCTTCCCCCAAGATAGCCTTTGGGCGAGCCGGGGCCAGGCGTGAGGCCGTCGGCCCGTCCCAACGGCGGGTTCGTCGTGGTCGTCATCGCAGCATCACAAGCGGAATCGCAAGGCTCACGACGACACCGTCTTGGGGAAGCGACGGATGGCCAACTGGAGCGCGCCCATGGCCATGAGCGTGAGCGCGAGGTACTGCGGCCACAGGGTGATGAACCCCTCGCCCCGCAAGAAGATGGCCCTGACCACCTCGAGGAAATGGCGCACGGGGTTGAGCAGGGTGAGCCACTGAAAGACGCGAGGCATCGAGCTGATGGGGTAGAAGAAGCCGGAGAGGATGATGGCGGGCTGCAGGAACAAGAACATCGTCATGAAGGCCTCTTGTTGGGTCTTCGAGACGGTGGAGATGAGCAGGCCGACCGACAGCCCGGCCAGGATGTAGAGCAGGGCCGCCGGGAGCAGATCCCACGGGGCGCCGCGCATGGGGACGTCGAACCAGAAGATCGCGATCAGCGTAATCACCACCAGGTCGATCAGGCCGATGGCGGCCACCGGGAGCGTCTTGCTCAGCATGAGCTCCTCGGGGGTGAGCGGGCTCACCATGAGCTGGTCGAGGGTGCCCAGCTCGCGTTCGCGCACGACGGCGAGGGCGGTGAGCAGGAGGCACATCATCATGATGAGCACGCCGACCACGGCCGGCACGTTGTAGACCTGGCTCTCGAGATTGGGGTTGTACCATGCGCGAATGCGGAGGTCCACGCCGCCGCGTGGTAGCGCGCCGCGGCGCGTCGCCTCCCCCACGGCGTACCGTTGCACGATCCGCTGGGCGTAGCCCTGTGCCACCGTCGCATCGTTCGATCGGGTGCCATCGACGATGATCTGGACGGTGGCCGTCCGCCCGGCGCCGAGGTCGCGGGCGAACCCCTCGGGGATCTCCACGCCGACCAGGGCGGTGCCGCGATCCAGGGCTCGGGTCAGGTCACCTGGCCTGGCCGAGGAGCCCACGATCTCGAAGTAGCCGCTGGCGCGGAACGCGTCGACCAGTTGGCGCGAGACCGCGGTCTGGTCGTGGTCCACCAGGAAGGTGGCCGTGTTCCGGAGATCCGTATTCACGGCGTAGCCAAAGACCACGAGCTGCACGACGGGGGAGGCGAAGATCACCGCGCGGGTGCGGGGGTCCCTCAGGAGCTGTCGGAACTCTTTCTTCACCATCTCGCGGATCCGACCGGGGTGGATGCGACTCACGCGAGCTCCTTGCGGAACACTGCGGTGGCGAGCGCCAGCCCCACGGTCGCGAATACCACCATGGCCACGGCGTCGATCCACAGGACCGAGGGCCCCACCCCCTTGAGGAAGATCCCCTTCGTCACGCTCACGTAGTAGCGGGCCGGCACGATGTAGGAGATCGCGCGGAGCGCGAGGGGCATGTTGGCGATCGTGAAGATGAACCCGGACAGCAGGAGTGCGGGCAGGAAGGTCGCCACGAGACTGAGTTGGGTCGCGAGCACCTGTGACTTGACGGCGGCGGAGATGAAGATGCCCAGCCCGAGCGCGCCCAGCAGGAAGAACAGGGTCAGGACGGCCAGCAGTCCGAGATTGCCCCGCAGCGGCACGTCGAAGACGATCACGCCGATGGTCGACGCCACGGCCACGTCGAAGAGACCGATGCCCACGTAGGGCACCAGCTTGCCGAACACGATCTCCAATCGGTGCACCGGTGTGGCGGCGAGCTGTTCCATGGTACCGCGCTCCCATTCCCGAGCGATGGTGAGCGCTGTGAGCATTGCCGCGATGATCATCATGATCACCGCCACGAGCCCCGGTACGATCATGTTGCGGCTCTCGAGCGTCTCATTGAACCACACGCGGGACTCGGCGGTCGCCGGCACCCGCACCGAGCGCCCCCGCAGCGCGACGTCGGCGGAGTAGCCAGCCACGATCGCCTCGGCGTAGTTCTGCGCAATCGTCGCGCTGTTGGCATCTGCGCCGTCGAGCAAGAGCTGCACCGCAGCGGGGCGCTGCGCCGCCAGGTCGTGCGCGAAGGACGGCGGAGTGACCAGCACCAGCTGGACACGCCTGGTCTCCAGCGCCCGGTCGGCGTCGCGGTGGCTCGCCAGTCGCTCGGTGGCGGAGAAGTATCCCGACGCCTCGAACGACTCGATCAGGGCGCGGCTCTCCTGCGTCAGGCTCTGGTCCAACACCGCCATGCGGATGTCGTAGACGTCGAATCGAATGGCGTAGCCAAACAGCATGAGCAGCACGATGGGGAGGATGAACGCGAGATAGAGGCTCCGCGCATCACGTCGAAGCTGAATGAACTCCTTGCGGGACACGGCCCACAGCCTGAGGGCGTTCATGAGGAGGCGGGGATCTCCTGGCTTCGCACCAGGGCGACGAACACGTCCTCCAGCGACGGGGCGACCTGCCGGAGGGACTCGCAAGTCTGGTCAGCCGCGGCGAGGTGCTCCGGGATCTGGCGGAGCGCGGCGTCCGCGTCGTCCACCAGGATGTGCACGGCGCGGCCGAACATGGCGGCCTCGATGACTCCGGGGATGCGTCGCAGTGCGTCCACCGCCCGTGGCGGATCGTCGGTGGTGAGCTCGAGCAAAGGCTGCGGCAGTCGCTGCCGGAGCTCCGCCGGTCGGTCGAGCGCGATGAGCCGCCCGCGGTTCATCAGCGCCAGTCGGTGGCAATACTCCGCTTCTTCCATGTAGTGCGTGCTGACGAACACGGTCGTGCCCGCTTCGGCGAACTGATAGATGAGGTCCCAGAAGTTGCGGCGGGAGACCGGGTCCACACCGGAGGTGGGTTCGTCGAGGAACAGGATGGGCGGCTCATGCAGCACGGCGCAGCCCAGCGCCAGGCGCTGCTTCCAGCCGAGCGACAGCTCGCCCGTCGGTCGGCGGCGGTGCTCGCCCAGGTCGGCCATCGCCAAGATCCAGTCGCGCCGCGCCGCGAGCCGGTCGCCCGTCACGCCGTAGAGGCCTCCGAACAGCTGGATGTTCTCCTCGACGGTGAGGTCGGCATAGAGCGAAAACAACTGGGACATGTAGCCGATGCGGCGCCGCACCTCGTCGGGTCGCTCGGCGACCTCGAACCCGGCGACCCGTGCCGAGCCGGCGGTGGGGCGCAGCAAACCGGTGAGCATCTTGATGGTGGTGGTCTTTCCCGCCCCGTTCGGGCCCAGGAACCCGAAGATCTCGCCGGGCTCCACGGAGAAGCTGACCCGGTCCACGGCCACGAAGTCCCCGAAGGTCCGGGACAGGTCACGGACGCGCACCGCCTCAGGCACGACTCGCCCCCAGTCCCACGAGCTGGATGAAGACGTCTTCGAGCGACGCGTCCACCACCGCCTCGCGTCGGATGCTCAGGTGCGCCGCTCGGAGCGCCGCTCTGGCCACCGGCCAATCCCGCTCTGGGTGGGCCAGCGTCACGTGCACCACGTCCCCGAAGAGGACGGCGTGCTGCACGGTGTCCTGCGCCTCCAGCAGGTCGCGCGCGCGACGCGGCGCATCGACGTCGATGGCCAGGACGCGCCCGGTGAGTCGGCGCTGGAACGCGTCCGGGGTATCCAGCGCCACGAGCCGCCCGTCATGGATGAAGGCCACGCGGTCGCACCGCTCCGCCTCGTCGAGGTAGGCGGTCGCCACGATCACGGTGATGCCGCGCCCGACCATCTCGTGCACGATGAGCCAGAGATCGCGGCGCGAGATCGGATCGACTCCGAAGGTGGGCTCGTCCAGCAGCAGGATCTCGGGGTCGTGAATGAGCGCGCAGCACAGCCCGAGCTTCTGCTTCATCCCGCCGGAGAGCTGACCGGCGAGCCGTCCCTCGAACGAACCTAGGCCGGAGAAAGTGTAGAGGCGCTCCAGACGAGCCGGGCGCTCCCCGCTCGGCACCAGGAACAGATCTGCGTAGAACTCGATGTTCTCCCGCACGGTCAGGTCGGTGTAGAGCCCGAACCGCTGCGACATGTATGCCAGGTGCCGCTTCGCGCCTTCGGGGTCCCTCGCGACGCTGACACCCCGGATCAGGGCGTCCCCGGCCGTGGGCCGCAGGACGCCCGCCAGCATCCGCAGGGAGGTGGTCTTGCCGGCGCCGTCGGGCCCCACGATGCCGAACAGCTCACCCGGCGACACGTCGAAGGTGAGCGCGTCGACCGCGCGCAGGTCGCGAAACTGCCGCGTGAGTCCTCGAACCGAAACGGCGGGCTGCACCGGGGCTCAGGGCGTCCCGGTCTCGAGACGCACGTCCGCCGGAAGACCTGGCTTCAGATCGAACGACGGATCATGGGTGATGCGCACCTTGACCCGGTACACCAGCTTCACGCGCTCCTGCGCGGTCTGCACGTTGCGGGGGGTGAACTCGGCTTCGTTGGCGATGAACACTACCTCTCCCTGGTACGTCCGATCGCGGTAGGCGTCGGCCGTGATGGTGGCGGGCAGGCCGAGGGCCGCGCGCCCCACCTGGTCCTCCCGCACGTAGATCCGAACCCAGCGGTCGTCGGGGTCCATGACCGTCAGCACCGGCGCTCCCGCGGGCACGGTCTCTCCCGGCTGACGATGGCGCACCGTCACCACACCGGTGAACGGTGCGCGGATCACGGTATGCTCCAGGGCGGCGTCGAGCTGCGCGACCGCCGCCTCGGCCTGCGCGAGTACGCCGCGCTGCGCCGCGATCTGCTCCGCGCGAGGCCCCCGCTCCAAGAGCTGGAGGCGCTCGACGGCTCCTTCGTGTTCCGAAGTGGCCAGTTCGAGGGCGGTCTGCTGGTTGTCGAGCTGTTGTTGGCTGACGGCGCCCCCTTCGAACAGGCGCAGGGTGCGCTGGAGGTCGCGCCGGGCGTCCTCCAGCCGGCGCTCGGCCGCGCGGAGCGCCGCGCGTCCCTGAGCAATCTCTTCCGAGCGATAGCCCCGCTCGAGCTCCGCCAGGCGGGCGCGCGCCGACTGCTGCTGCGCGGCCGCTGCCCGCCGGCGCGCCACCAGCTCCCGCTGATCGAGCCACGCGAGCGGCACGCCCACGCTCACGGCGTCGCCCTCGCGGACCGCGATCGAGTCAATCCGCCCCGGTACCTGGAAGCCGAGGTCTGCTTCGGTCGATTCGACCGTACCGGAGGCGGTGATGACCGTCGAGCCGCGGCCGCTCCAGCGCACGACCACGGCGACGAGAGCCGTGACGAGCACCGCGACGGCGGCCAGGACGGCAAGGCGCTGCTTGAGTCTCATGGGATCGTCTCCAGCATGTGCTCGATCCACTCGGCGGTGAGCTCACCCGCGGCATGGGCGAGCGCGACGTGCGCCGCGATCTCGGTGTGACGCGCCTGCACCAGGGACGCGCGGGCCCGGCGAAGCTCCGCCTGTGCGCGGAGGAACTCGGTTTGGGTGCCGGCACCGGCTTCGAGGGCGAGCTGCTCGATGCGGACGACCTCGTCGAGGTGGTCCACTGCCGTCGCCATGGCGCGGACGCGGGCGCGGTGTTCCTCCACCGCGGAGAGCGCGCGGTCGACGGCCTGCTCGCCGGCGAGGCGCGCCAATCGATAGCGCTCCTCGGCCTGAGCAGCGCGCGCGGCGGCCACCTGGACCGCCCGGCGGCGGGCACCCCCGAGGAAGAGCGGGTAGTTCACCTGCACCCCGCCTTGCCACTCGGCGGTGAAGGCACCCGCCGTGCTACCGAATCCCAGATAACCACCGACCAGCTGCAGTCGGGGAAACCAGCGCGACCGCGCGCCGCGAGCGCCCCACGCCGCCGCGTCACGCGCGTTGGCGGCGGCGGCGAGCGCCGGGCTCTGAGACTCCAGGCGGGCGAGCAACTCCTCGCGGGTCGGCAGGGTATCGGGGTCCACGAGCCGCACCGCGCGAAGCCGGCCAGCGCGGGTCTCGTCCGGCGCCGCGCCCAGGAGACGGGCGAGGTTCCGCTCCGACGCATCCAGGGTGGACGCCGTCGCGGTGCGGTCCGCTTCGGCCTGCGCGATGGCGGCGTCGACCCTGAGCAGCTCCACCCGCGCGGCGCGGCCCTCGGTGAAGAATAGGCGGACCCGGGCCTGCTCCGCCCGCAATGCCTCCAGACCTTGCTCCTGAGCCGCCAGGACGCCGGCGCTCGACAGGACACCCAGGAAGGCGCGGGTGACCTCCGCGATGACCCCCATCGAGGCTCCCTCGAGTTCGGCCTCGGCGACCCGCTCGCGCGCCCGCGCTCCGCCGACCGCTGCGCCGCGCGCACCGCCGTCGAACAGCGTGTAGTCGGCGGTGAGGGCACCGGTAATGAGCGTGCGCTCGAATTGGGGTGGCGCGGCGGGGTCGAACGCGTGAAACGGCGCCACCACCATCGGTTCCTGGAACCGGGTGAGCGCGGCCCTGGTGGAGACCTGCGGTAGCCGGCTGGCGGTCGCTTCCCCGACCGCGGCCCCCGCCTCGACGGCCCCCGCTCGGGCGGCGGCGATGGTGGGGTGATACGCCAGCGATTGGCGCACGGCCAGGGCGAGGGTGAGCTGATCCGCCGAATCGGACGGCGCCTGGGCCAGGGCCGGGGGCGCCGTCCACAGCATGCCCACCAGGAGCACGCGCGGCCAACGGCCGGCGAGCCGGGCGTTGGAGAGGTTCATGAGTCGGAATCCTGTCGGGCGGCGAGCCCGACGTGGACCAAGCGGGCGACCGTGTCCACCAGGGCGGCCCGCGTCGCCGGGTTCTCTTGATCGATGCTCAGCGTCTGCCGGAGCAGCAGGCGTAGGGCGTTCAGCCAGAGCGGCTGCGCCACGATACTGAGGGCCATGAGTCGCGGATCGCCATCCCGAATCGAGCCCTCCCGCTGCCCTTCGGCGATCAGGCGGGCGATCACCCCATGGTTGGCTTCGATGGTGCGCCGCACCGCCGGGGGTACGGGCCGGGAGCCAGCCAGCTGTTGGACCATGAACTGCGGGAGTTCCGGGTGATCCCACAGGTACTCAAACACGCCGCGCACCAGAGCATCGAGTCGCTGGAGCGGCGGGGCCGTCCCTTGCGCGATCCCGGCGACGTGCGCCCGAAACGGCTCGGCCACGGCGGCAGCCACAGTGTCGTAAAGCCGCTCTTTGGAGCCGAAGTGGTAGGTCACCGCGCCAAGGTTGGCGCCGGCAAGCCGCGTGATGGCACGGATCGAGGCGCCCCGGAACCCGTGGGCGGCGAACAGCTCCCGGCCAGCGGCGATCAGGGACGTGACGGTGTCGGCGTTCTGCTTCATACGTATGTAGGAATACGAACGTATGTATCATATCAGCGGGCCTGCCGCCATGCAAGGGGCCGCTGATAGTGGGGGGAGGTGTCGGGGGTTTCTAGCGGCGCGGCTTCAGCCAGATCATCGGGTCGAGCGCGATGCCACCTTGGCGGATCTGCAGTTCCACGTGGGGGCCAGCGTCGGAGCTGGCGCCTCCTGAGCTGCCGATGACGTCACCGCGCTCCACCCAGGCTCCGTCGCTGACGTCGAGGCGCGACAGGAACAAGTACAGCGTATTGAAGCCGGCACCGTGATCGAGCAGCACGACGGCGCCATAGGTGCCCAGCGGGCCTGCGTGCCGTACGGCGCCGCTGGCGATGGCTCGCACCGGGGTGCCGACCGGGAGCCCGATCCCGATCCCGTCTCGCCGGGTCCGAGTGTCGTCGGGCCCGGGGGCGCGGCCGAACTCGTAGATCACCGGGCCGTCGGCGGGCCAGTCGAGGGCGCCCCGGTCGGCCTCGCTCATGGTGCCCGCTTCCGGCACCCCACCGCCACGGGCCAGGGCGCGGCGGCGGGCCTCCTCCAGCGAGGTGATGAGTTCCGCGAGTCGCTCTTCGTCGCGAGCCAGCGAGTCGAGTCGGGTGGTCGCGACCCGTTCGGACGCTCGGGTCTCTCGAAGGAGCCGCTGGCGTTGCCGCTCGAGCGACTGGTAGCGNNCCGCGTTCCTCGCGACGCTCAGTGAGGGAGGTGCGGATGGCGACGAGTTGGCGGCGCTGTTCGGTCACCCGATCGCGCAGCTCCTCGACCTCGGAGACCAGCGCCCGGTCCTGGCGGCTGACGAGGTAGAGGTACTTGTAGCGGCTGATGAGGTCGCCGAAGCTCTCGGCGGCGAGCAGCACCTCGAACATCCACAACCGTCCCCGCTTGTAGATCGCCACCAGCCGCTTCTGCAGCACCGCCCGCTTCTCCGCCAGGGCGTCCTGCGCGAGCACGGCATCCAGCGACAGCGTGTCCACTTGCGCGTTCATGGTGTGGAGTTGCCGGTCCAGCTCGTTGACGATCCGTGCCGTCACGCCCTTTTGCCGCTCGATGTTCTGCAGCTCGGTGCTGAGGGAATACGCCCGACCGCGGAGGTGCTCGAGCGCCGCCTCGAGGTCGCGCCGCTCCCGGCGAATGGAGTCGATGCGTTCGCGGTTCTGGCGAATCTCACGCGCGATGTCGGGGCGCTGAGCGCTGGCGGGCCCGGCCGTGCCGGCGCCCATCGCCAGGCCGACCAGCAGTGCGGCGCGGAGCGTCATTGCTTGGGAAGGTGCCGGCCCACGCTGAGCGCGCTGGCGGACAGTCCGAGCAACAGGCCGAGCAGCACGAGCAGTGCTGCCTCGGCGGGCCGGAAGAACGTCGCGCGGAGGACTTGCTCGCTCACGGCCAGGTACGCCCCGTAGTTGAGTGCCACCGCGACCAGGCCGCCGAGCGCCCCTTTGAGGGCGCCGTCGAGCAGAAACGGTCGCCGGATGAACCCGTCGGTGGCCCCGACGAGGCGCATGATGAGGATCTCGCGAGTGCGTGCGAGCACGGTCATCCGGATCGTCGTGCCGATGATGATGATGGCCGCGGCCGCGAACCCGGCGCCGATGATGAGGCCGACGACGCCCGCGATGTCGCGCAAGCTGTCCAGCTTCTCCACCCAATCACCGCCGTAGCGGATATCCTCGGCAAACCGAAAGCCCGCCAGCCGGTCGGCCACGGCCCGCACGTTGCGGCTGTCGCGATACCCGGGGCTCAGTCGAATCTCCAGCGAGGCCGGCAGGGGATTGGTGGCCAGGTCGTCGAACACCCCTTGGAACTCGATCAACTCGCGGCGCGCGCGCTCCAGCGCCTCGTCTTCGGTGACGTACGTGGCGGATTCGACTTCGGGGAACGCCTCGATATCGCCGATCGCGATGGTCACGACCTCGACGGGCGTACCTCGGGTCAGGTACATGACGATCTCCACCCGTTCCTCGATCTGCATCAGTGTCTGCTGCAGGTTGATGACGACGAGGCCGAAGAGACCCAAGACGAACAGGGCGAAGGCGATCGTGGTGATCGCCAACCCGGAGAGTACCGGCGCCCGCCGAAAGGAGAGCAGCGCTTCGCGGACCGTGAGTCTCATCGGTCGGTCGTGTCCTCGAGCCGGGCTTCGTCTTCGGACGCGTCGTAGACGATGGCACCGTCTTGCAGCTCGATGGAGCGGTAGTTGGTCTGCCGGACCAGGTCGAGGTCATGCGTCGCGAACACCACGGCCGTGCCGGTCGCGTTGATGTCCCGCATGAGCTGGAACACGCCGCGGGTGGCCCGCTCGTCGAGGTTGCCGGTGGGTTCGTCCGCGAGCAGCACGAGCGGATCGTTCACCAGCGCGCGGGCGATGGCCACGCGCTGCTGCTCACCGCCCGAGAGCTCGCTGGGATAGGCCCGGGCCTTGGCGGCGAGCCCGACCTGCGCGAGCACCCGCATCACCTTGGGTGCGATGACGCCCCGGCGGGCGCCGGTCACCTCGAGCGCGAAGGCGACGTTCTCCTCCGCGGTGCGGTCCTCGAGCAGGCGGAAGTCCTGGAACACGATGCCGAGCCGGCGGCGGAGCTTGGGGATCTCCCGTCGCTTGAGGTTGTTGGTCGAGAAGCCGGACACCCGCACCGTCCCGGAGCTGGGCAGCAGGTCGGCGTAGATCAGCCGGAGCACGGTGGACTTCCCGGCTCCCGAGTGGCCGGTGAAGAAGGCGAACTCGCCCTTGGCCACGTGAAAGGAGACGTCTTTCAGGGCCAGCGATCCTCGCGGAAACGCCTTGAAGACCTTCGAGAATCGGATCACGGCTAGAGCGTGCTGAACGCCTCGGCGAAATCAGCGATGATGTCGTCCACGTCCTCGATTCCCAGGCTCACCCGAACGAAGCCATCGGGGATGCCTTGAGCGGCGCGCTCATCCGGGGTGAGCGCGGCATGGGAGGTGAATCGGGGCTCCGAGACCAGCGTCTCGACGCCGCCCAAACTGGGTGCGTGGGCCGCGACCCGGAGCTTGCGGAGCACCACCTCTGCAACCGCGGCGCCGCCCGCCAGCGTGAGCCCGACCATGCCGCCGTATCCGACCATGGTCCGGGTGGCGATCTCGTGATCGGGGTGCGTGGGCAGGCCGGGATAATGGACCTCGGCCACCGCCGGCTGGTCGGCGGCCCACCGGGCGAACGCGAGGCCATTGGCGTTGTGGCGCTCGACGCGCACGGCGAGTGTCTTCAGACCGCGTTCCACCAGCCACGTGGCGTGCGGGTCCGGCGAATGGCCCCACACCTGCATGAGGCGCCGCACCTCCTCGACCACGGACTCACTGCCCGCCACCACACCGGCGATGACGTCGGTGTGCCCGTTCAGGTACTTGGTCGCGCTGTGAATGACCAGATCAGCGCCGCGCGCCAGTGGCTGCAGGTTGATCGGCGACGCCAAGGTGGAGTCTACCAGCAAGGCAATCCCCTGCTCGCGGCAAAACAGCGCCAGGGGCTCGAGGTCGACGACCCGCATGAGCGGGTTCGTGGGGGTCTCGACGAAGATGGCGCGCGTGTCCTTGCGGAGGCTGCGTCGCCAGTTGCGGGGATTGTCCGGCTCGACGAACGTGACCTTGATCCCCAGCTTGCCGAACTCCTCGCTGAAGAGGCGGAAGGTGCCGCCGTAGATCCACCGACTCGCCAGCAGATGGTCGTCGGGCCGCAACATGGCGAGGTGGGCCAGCGCGGTGGCGCCCATCCCGCTGGCCACGAAGATGGCCGCTTCCGAACCTTCCAGCGCGGCGAGCTTGTCCGCCAGGGTCACCTGGTTGGGATTGTTGCCGTAGCGGGTGTACAGCACCTCGTCGCTGGAGCCGACAGGGTGCAGGAACGTGCTGCTCTGATAAATCGGGGTCGCGACCGGGGAGCGGTCGGGCTTGGAGTGCGGTCGGCCGTGCACGGCCCGTGTCGAGGGGCCGATCTGCGGTTCGCTCATTCGGTCAGGGTGGCGTAGCCGTTCACGTGCCGCTGGACCAGTCCCTGGGTGCGCAGGAGTTCGAGCGCCTTGTGCACCTGATCCTCTGGGAGGGCGAGTCGCAGCGCAAGCTCGCGCGGCGGCGCAGGCCCGTTGTCGCGCAACGCGGCGAACGTGCGCTGCGCCGTTTCATCTACCGGGCCCAGCACGCGGATGCGGCCACTGCGGTCGCGCGCCGCTACAGCCACCCCGTGACGCTCCAGCACATGCTCGATCGCGTCGCAGTGGGACGGCGTCACGCCGTGTAGCACGAAGTAGCGCGCCGTACCACGTTCGCGGAGCAGCGTACCGACGATCTCATCGGCGCACGAGATGTCGAGGCAACGGACCGTGCTGAAATCGATCAACGCGACCTCGTCACCGTCCGCTTCGGCGAGGACGGCCTCGATCCCGGTGCGTACGGCCTTGCCTGTGGGTCGCGTGACCAGGTCTCCGTACACACCGGAGACCGTGCGTTGCAGAATGGACTTGAGGTCAATGTGTCGCATGGGCGCTATTCGGCTGTCTGGGCCGGCACGATCATCAGGACCTGGCTGCCGGGCACCGCGGGAAGACCGTCGGCCAGGGGTTGATCCTCGTCCCACGGCGGCACGATGGCAATGCGCGCCGTCCCGCTCCGCACGCTGAGCTTTCCCGACCAACGGTTCACGTACCGAGCGATGCCGCCGAGACCCTGTCCGCGTCCCGGGTCACGAAAGCGACTGGCGCCGTGAAACAGCGCTGCTTCGAGCGCCGTCGCGTCGCTCCAGCGGTCGCCGAACCGGCCGGCCTGCGTCGCCTCCAGGGAGGCGCGAAACCCGATGCCGGCGTCGGCCACCGCGATCACGACCACTCGGCGCCCCAATCGGCGTCGCCAGTGATACGCTTGAACGGCCACCCAACCCGAGGTCCCGGCGTGCTCTACAATATTCTGACAGGCTTCCGAAAGCGCCATANNGACCACTCCGTGCACGTCGTCCGAGCCGCGAACGGGGGTGATGGCCAGCAGGACGTCCGATGAGGGGCTCGCGGCAACCCGCGGCGCCTTGCCGTGCAACTCGAACCACTCCACGGCCTGGCCGAAGAACCCGGTGCGCGCCCAGTAGTGGGCCACGTCGCGATCCTGCGGAATGGTGAGGAGCGGCGGCTCCGCCCCGCGCTCGGCGACGGCCTGTCCGACGGCCAACAGGCCGACCAGTCCGTAGGGCGACGCCCACTGGGTGGCATGGGCATCGAACAGCAGCCGGTCGTCCCCCAGGTCGCCCATCGCTCGGGCGAGCTGCTCGAACGAGCGATCGTCGAGGGTGGTCGGTACGTCGACCACGCGGGTCACTGCGGTACGATCTCCCCGCGAAGGTGGTGGTGCAGGTGTGTGGCGCCGCGATACTGGACGTTGCGGGCTGCTGCGGCATTCGCGGCGCTGATCGCTTCTGCAACCTCCACACCTCGCAGGAGCTGCGCAACCAGTGCGCCGCCGAACACGTCACCGCACCCTGTCGGGTCGTGCGCCGGGACCGCGACGCCGTCGACCCGAGCCGTCCGGATGGGGGCCGTCGGCCCCTCGCGCGCCCGGTCGGTCGACAGGAACGCGAACGGCGGCGTCGCGAAGTAGACTGCTCCCCGCTCCGCCAGCGTGACGACGAGCAGGCGGACGCCTCGATGCATGGCTCGTGCCGCCACCTCCATGGGATCACCGCCGACGAGCCTCAACTCGTCCTCGTTCATCTGCACCACGTCGCAGCAGGCGAACCATTCGGTGACGTCGGGGAGTCGTCGCGGCACGCGGGTCCCATCACACTGGAGCCCGAGCAAGAGGCTGTGCAGGTCCATGTAGATCGGGCCGGCGAAGCCGCGTCGCAAGTGTTGGATGGTCTCGAGCGACGCCTCGAACCCCGAGATGAAGTTGATGTAGACGGCGTCCAGGTCGCGCGTGAGCGGACCGAGTTCCGGCCATGTCCAGGGAGGAACGCCGCCGCGGAGTCGCTCGGCTTTCCGGTCCAGGCCGTCGTACACCAGCGTGACGCGGTTGTTGGGGTCCGGCACCTCGATGAAACGGGAAGCGCTGGACCGCCTGGTCAGCGAGTCCAGGAATCGGTTCGCGGGAGCCGCCAGGTCGCGTCCCACCTTGATGAGCGGAACGAGTTCCCAATCGAGCGGGAGATGCGCCTCCAAAGCCGATAGCGCGTAGGCGATCCCGCCCCATTCCTCGAGTGGTGTGCGCTCTTCCCCCCGGCGGTAGATCGTGTCCCACACCATGGTGCCAATGACGCCGAGCCGTTTCACACCTCGCCCCATACCTGGACCTTGTACGACGCGACTGCACCGTAGACCCCCGCAGTGCCCGGCAACTCACCTGGCACGATCCGCACGGCATCGACGGCGGGTCTGAACGCGCGGCGTTTGACTTCCGCGCGCAGCGGGGCGAACAGGCGCTCGCCGGCGGCGGTGACCCCGCCGCAGATCACGACGATGTCGGGGTTGAAGATGTTGACCAGGCTCGCGACGCCCGCGCCGAGGAAGTGCGCGGTGTCCTTGATGACCTCGAGCGAGTACTCGTCGCCGCTGTGGGCCGCATCGTATACCGCCTGCGCCGTGATCGCGTCGAGGCGGCCGCCCACGAGGTTGGGAAGCGTCGTGTCCGCGCCGGCGGTGATGCCCTCGACGGCCCGATCCGCGATGGCGGTGCCCGACGCGTACGCCTCGAGGCAGCCGTAGTTGCCGCACTTGCAGCGGCGGCCGGTCGAGTCGATGGTCATGTGCCCGAACTCGCCGGCGATGTCGCTCGCGCCGTGGAAGATCTGGCCGTCGAGCACGATGCCGCCGCCGATGCCGGTGCCGATGGTGAGGCCGATGACGTGCCGTCCGCCCCGCGCGGCGCCGCGCCACCACTCGCCGAAGATGGCGCAGTTGGCGTCGTTGTCCAGGGCGGCCGGGAGTCCCAGGGCCTCGCTCACCGTGTCGCGCAGCGGGTACTCGCGCCATCCCAGGTTCGGCGCGAGCAGCACGATCCCGCGCGCGGTGTCCAGCGGACCCGGCGCGCCGATCCCGACGCCGGCCACGTCGAGCTGATCGGTGCCCAGCGCCGCACGCGTCTCCTGCAGCGAGTCCCCGACCATGCGCCTCACCTGATCCACCACGCCGTCCGCGCCCCGCGCGTTGTCCGTCCGCTCCTTACATCGACCGTGAATGGTGTTGCCGTCCTCGGGGACCGTCCCGACGACCACATTGGTCCCCCCGATATCGACGCCGAGGATCAACCGCATGGTGGACTCCTCAATCCACGCGCAGGATGGCGAGGAACGCCTCCTGCGGAATCTCAACCGTGCCGACCTGCTTCATGCGCTTCTTGCCCGCCTTCTGTTTCTCCAGCAGCTTGCGCTTGCGGGTCACGTCGCCGCCGTAGCACTTGGCCGTCACGTTCTTGCGCAGCGNNTGGCGCGGGATCAGCTCCTTGAGCTTCTCGGCCACCTTGCGGCCCCACTCGTATGCCTTGTCTCGATGAATGATCACACTGAACGCATCCACCGGATCGCCGTTGATGAGCATGTCGAGCTTCACGAGCTGGCCCGGACGGTACCCGGCGAGCTCGTAGTCCATCGACCCGTATCCCCGAGTCACCGTCTTTAGACGGTCGTAGAAGTCGAGGATGATCTCGGCCAGGGGGAACTCCCAGTCGAGCTCGACCCGCGTGGGGTCCAGATACTGCATGCCCACGTAGGCACCTCGTCGCTCCTGTCCGAGCTGCATGACCGCGCCGATGTGTTCCGTGGGGCTGGTGATCCGGGCCTTGATGTACGGCTCCTCCACCCGCTCCACCTCGGCGCCGGTGGGAAGCGCGGTGGGATTCTCGATCACGACCATGGTGCCGTCCGTCCGGTGGACGTGGTACTCGACGTTGGGAACCGTGGTGATGAGGTCGAGGTCGAACTCCCGCTCGAGTCGCTCCCGCACGATGT
>JABAOD010009056.1_pt1 | contig 20934 bp, 16 predicted proteins | sample 7062151 | NCBI WGS metagenome assembly JABAOD01 (sample SAMN14538626, study PRJNA623070) | marine sediment metagenome | biome: marine biome [ENVO:00000428]; feature: marine pelagic biome [ENVO:01000023]; material: deep marine sediment [ENVO:00002113] | place: India: Gulf of Khambhat ... | reverse complement strand
ACGCCAGGGAGATCGGCATGGACCCGGCCGCGGTGCGGCGGAAGAACTACTGGCGGAAGGAGGAGTTCCCCGTTACGACCCAGATCGGGCTAACTATGGACTCCGGCGACTACGCCGGCAGTCTGGATGCGCTTCTCGAGCACGCGGACTACAAAGGCCTGCGGGCGATGCAGGAGCAAGCCCGCGCCGAGGGCCGGTATGTCGGGATCGGCCTGTCGAGCTACGTGGAGGTGTGCGGTTTCGGGCCATCGATCCTCTCCGAGGCCGGGTTCTCGTGGTCGACCTACGGCCTGCCGGCGGCGTTCAGCGGCTCCGGTCTGGTGCGAGTCAATCCGGACGGGACTGCCACCGTGATCACGGGGACCGGCCCGAGCGGCCAGGGCCACGAGACCACCTGGGCCCAGATCGTCGGAGACGGCCTGGGCATCCCGGTCGACTCCATCACGGTCCGCCACGGCGATACCGCCGACGTGCCGAACGGTATCGGGACGTTCGGCAGCCGCTCGATCGCCGTCGACGGCAGCGCCACGTACGAGGCCACCCAGAAGGTGCGCGCCAAGGCGGCAAAGATCGCCGCCCATCTCCTCGAGGCTGCCGAGGCGGACATTCGGTTCGCCGACGGCGGGGCGCACGTCGCGGGATCGCCTGATCAGTCGGTCACGTGGGGTGAGATCGCCGACTCGGCGTACCGGCCGCACAAGCTCCCCGAGGGCATGGAGGGTGGACTGGAGGCTCACACCGTGTTCAGCCCGGGCAACGCGACGTGGCCGTTCGGGTCGCACCTGGCGGTGGTTGAGGTCGATGAGGAGACAGGCAACGTCGAGATCCTCCGCTACGTGGCGTCGGACGACTGCGGCAACGTGATCAACCCGATGATCGTCGACGGCCAGGTCCACGGTGGCATCGCCCAGGGGCTGGGTCAGGCCCTCTTCGAGGAAGTGCTCCACGACGACGACGCCAACCCACTCAGTGGATCCCTGGTCTCGTATCTCCTCCCGCTGGCGCCCAACATGCCGTCCTTCGAGCTCGCACACACGGTGACGCCGACCCCGCTCAACCCGCTCGGTGTCAAGGGCATCGGCGAGGCGGCGACGATCGGCAGCACACCGGCGATCCAAAACGCCGTCGTCGACGCCGTGCGACATCTCGGGGTGGATCACATCGACATGCCTCTCACTCCGCACCGCGTCTGGCGGGCGATACACGCGTCCTGAGCCGCGGGGGAACGCGCCGTGGGTCGGCATCCACTCGACTCTGGGCTAGGGAACGCCGTCACGAAGCCTGCGGTGACTTTGCACCCCTGGGGGACCGCTAAACAGCAAGAGCAAGGACGCCGATGACGGAAGGCAGCATGGGCTCCAGCCGACCCGACCGCAGCAGCGACGACCGCAACGTGCTCATCGGCGCGATGTTCGTGGTGTCCGGCCTGCTCGTGGCTGCGGCAGCCGTCCAGGTGAACCGGCAGCCGCTCAACCCGGTCCCCGTGCCGGCGCCTCCTGAGGTCATCGAGTTGGAGGCCTCCAATCTCGACCGGAACGCCCCGGTCGCGCGTCGATGGCCTGGGCTCCCGCCGGTGTCGAACGAGGGCGATCCGGACGCCGGGGTCGTGTCGATCGACATCGACGAGCCCGGCCAGATCGTCGAGCTCTCCGTCCTCGATCTCGGCTCTCGGTTCGGTGGCGGGATCGTCGCAGTCGGAAACGATGCCGATGGTGTGCACGTGTTCGCCTCGTTGCAGCAGAAGGACGACGGGTCGTGGGACCCTGCCTACCGGATCGTGACCCCTTGGGATGTCGTCGGCGCCGTGGAGGTGCCGGTCGTCGTTCAGCGGGACGCCGGTCGCGCCACCCGCATCCTCGAGCTCCGCTACGACCCGACGCTCCCCAACTCTGACATCGAGGACTTCGTCGTCACGCCGGAGCAGATGCCGGAGCTCGGCTCGCTCGTGCAACTCGTCCGGCCCGGTCCGATCCGATTCGTCCTCCCTCCGGGCGAGTACCGCGAGCTGTCGATCCGCCCCCGCGACGGCCAGACCTTCGTCGGTGCCGCCGGACCGGAACGGACGATCTTGAACGGCTCGCGCATCGTCGACGCATGGGAGCCCCGCGACGACGGCACGTGGGTCGCATCGGGCCAGCAACACGTGAGGTGGGGCTTCCTCGATCGCAACGAGCGGGTTCGCGGCAACCCGAGCGACGACGAGTGGGGCACGTGCAGGCGTGGCGCCGGCGACGTGTGCAAGCTGCCTGAGCTGCTGTTCGTCGACGACCGGCCCGTGCGGCGAGTCGAGGATCGCGCGGACGTGGGCCCCGGCACCTGGTACTTCGACTACGCCCGGGACGAGATCGTGCTCGGTGACGATCCGAGTGGGCGGCTCGTCGAGTTCTCGGCCGAGCCGCAGGCATTCACGAGCCTCGCCGACGATGTGCGCATCGAGAACCTGGTGGTGGAGAAGTACGCATCGCCGATGCGCCAGGGTGCTATCCAGCCCCGACTGTCACGCATCGAGGAGGACCCGGGCCAGAACTGGGTCGTGTCCGGCGTGGAGGTCGCGTGGAACCACGGTTACGGCATCAAGGCCGACATCGGGATGATCATCGAGCACTCGTGGATCCACGACAACTTCCAGATGGGGATCGGTGCCGGCTCCAGCCAGGACGTCATCATCCGCCGCTCCGAGATCTCGGGCAACTGTGCGGGGACGTCGAACATCGGTGCCATGTGCGCCGGCCACTCCGGCGGCGGCGTCAAGCTCGACTACTCGGATCGGGCGACGCTCCGGGAGAATTTCGTCCACGGCAACCACCCTCACGGGCTGCACGTCGACCAGTTCTCCAACGATGCGGTGTACGTCGACAACGTGCTCGTCGACAACAGCGGCGCCGGGCTCCACTTCGAGATCTCGTCAGGGGCGCTCATCGAGGGGAACTACGCAGAGGGCAACGACGAAGCCGGGATTCTCGTGATCTCCGCCTCCGGCGTGACCATCGCCGGCAACCATGTCACGGGCAACGAGGATGCCATCCTGGTGCGACAGGACGAGCGATGCGGTTCCGGGAGGCCCGAATGCGTCCGTGGCCTGCTCGTGGCCGGCAACTACGTCGACATCGGCGACGGCACGGTGGGCCTGACGTGGGTGTCGCGTCGTGCCCCCAATCCGACGAGGAGCGCCGCCGAGAACCGGTTCGAGGAGAACGTCTACGTGGTGGCGCAGGGCAACTGTCGTGCGGAGCCGTTCCGCTGGTCGCGCAGCACGCTCGACTGGCGGGACTGGTTGCGTCAGGGGCTCGACGACCAGGGCCACATCATCTGGCCGCAATGCATCGTCGCTGCTGGCGAACCCGCCGTGGGGGCCGCGTTCGGCGATCACTGAGCGAAGACGACGACCTCGTCGAGACCGACGTCGACGCGATCGCCGATCTCGAGGTCGGGATAGGCGGACACTCGTGCGTTGAGGCGGCTTCCGTCGGGCAGCCGCAACATCACCAGTTGATCGTGTCCGTAGAACTCCCGATCGACGACCTCGGCGACGCCGTCATGGCGCGGGGTCGGATGGACCCACTCCGGCCTGATGAGAACCTGAACCGGCCCACGTTCGCCACCGTGATGGGGGAAGACGCCGAGTGGGATCGTGATCTTGCCGAGGTCTGCCTCGCCGTCGAGGAATTGGGCGTCCCCGACGAAGCTCGCCACCCACGGTGACACGGGGCGGCGATACAGCTCGGTGGGATCGGCCATCTGGAGTACCCGGCCCGATCGCATCACTGCCACCACGTCGGCCACCGAGAGCGCCTCTTCTTGATCGTGGGTCACCAGCACGGCGGTGGTGTCCGCGTCCCGCAGGATCTGCCGCACGTCGCGCCGCATCCTCGCTCGCAGCGTGGCGTCGAGGTTCGAGAAGGGCTCGTCGAGGAGGATCACATCCGGCTGCGGTGCCAGCGCCCGGGCGAGCGCCACGCGCTGCTGTTCGCCGCCCGAGAGCTCGTGGGGCATGCGGTCTCCCATGCCCGTGAGACCGACGAGTTGAAGGGCAGCCGAGGCCCGCGCCTCCTCGCCCGTGCCCAGCCCGTAGGCGACGTTGGCGGCCACGGTCATGTGGGGAAAGAGGGCGTAGTCCTGGAACACCATGCCGACCCTGCGCCGCTCAGGCGGAGTGGAGCCACCCGGACCGAACACCTCCCTCTCACCGATGGTGATGGTCCCCGAGTCCGGATCGGTGAACCCGGCTATGGCTCGCAGGGCCGTCGTCTTGCCGCACCCCGACGGACCGAGCAGGCTCACGATGGAACCACGCAGGGCCTCGAACTCGAAGCCATCGAGCGCCATCACCGGACCGAAGCGCTTCTCGAGCACGTGGCAGTGGATGGCAGACGCTGAGGTGTCGGTCATGTCGTGGCCCGGTGGGTTTCGTCTCGGATCACCAGAAAGTACATCGGTAGCGCCGATACCAGGAGCAGGACCAGTGCCGGCGCAGCGGCCCGAGCGTAGAACAGCTCGCTCGTGGTGCTCCAGATCCGGACGGCGAGGGTGTCGAAGCCGGTCGGGCGCAGCAGCAGCGTCGCCGGCAGCTCCTTCATCGTGGTCAGGAACACGAGACCGCCCCCCGCCACGAGTCCCCTCCAGATGAGTGGCACCGTGATGCGTCGCAGCACGGTGGCGGGTCGAGACCCGAGCGACCGGGCCGCGTCCTCGATCTGGCGGTCGACCCTGCCGAGGGCTGCTTCGGCCGCGCCTGATGCCTGAGCGAGGAAGATCGTGGCATAGGCGATCACGAGCACCGTGAGCGACTGGTAGAAGACACCCAGGAAGTTGGCCCCGAAGAAGACGATGGCCAACGCCACGGCGATGTGCGGCAGCGAGAAGATCACGTAGACGGCTCGCTGGAGGAACCGGCTGAGCGGTGACTGGTGGCGGACCACCAGGACCGCAACCGGGATGGCGGCCAGCATCGCGAGGAGCGCGGCGAGCGTCGCCCCGCTCAGCGAGCCTGCGATCGCTCCCCATTCCATGCGCAGCTCCTGGTCCCTGGCGAGACCTCGCACCAGCCACGCCGTGAGTACGGCGACGGGGACGAGGACGCCGAGGCCGACGAGCGATCCGAGAAAGACCGTGCCGTATCGGTGCTGGGTTCGGGTGAGTCGGATCTGCGCAGGACGTCGGGCCGGGCGGCGGGAGGAGTGGACTCCTCGAGAGCGGGTCCGGCGATCGATGGCCAGGACGACGAGTGCCAGCACGACGAGCACGAGCGACAACACGGCGGCGGGGGTGCGGTCGATGCGTCCCTGGTACTGGGTGTAGATGGCGCGAGTCAGCACGTCGAACCGCATCAGCGAGACGGCGCCGAAGTCGGACAGCGTGTAGAGCGAGACGAGGAGCGAGCCGGCGGCGATGGACGGGCGCAGTTGAGGCAGCACGACCGTGCGAAACGCCTTCCACGGTCCGGCGCCGAGGCTTCTCGCCGCTTCTTCGTGGCTCGGGTCGGTGCTCGCCATCGCGGACCGCACCACGAGGAACACATAGGGATAGGTCGACAGCGTCAACGCCAGCCACGCCCCGAACGCTCCGGTCACGGGAGGGATCGCAACGCCTGCGATGGCTGCGGCGAGACCGCGCGGTCCCGACAGTGAGATGAAGCTGAGTGCCAGGACGTAGGACGGGATGACGAGGGGGAGGCTCACCAGGGTGGCCCACAGCCTCGCCCGGCGCAGGTTCGTGCGTGTCACCAGCCAGCCGGCTGCGACGCCGCAAATGGTCGCCGACACGGTGACGGCCGCGGTGAAGACGACCGATCGCACCAACAATGCCACCGTCGTCCCGGAGAGCAGCGTGCGCCAGGCGCTGTCCGACGCTCCCAACACCCGTGCGAGCAGGAAGAGGATGGGCAGCAGGACAGGGACGACGACCAGGCCTCCGGCCAGCCACAGCCAGAGGGGAGCAGGGCGTCCGACGTCCGCCGATCGTCGCGGGCTCGCGCCGGCGACGACCGGATCGGGCGTCAGTTCGGTCGTCAGAGGCCGGCCTCCGTCACCAGTTCCGTCGCCCTGTCCAGCACCGTGGCGAGAGCGGAGAGGTCGATGTCCGGAGCGTCGATCGAGGACAACGGCGGCAGTCGATCGTTGGCCGCCACGCCGGCAGCCAGTGGATACTCGAAGGTCTCGTCGGCGAAGTACTGCTGCGCCTGGTTGCCGAGCAGGAACTCGATGAGCGCTGCGGCGTCGTCAGACTGGTCGGTCGTGTCGATGATGCCGACGCCTGCCGGCATGACCAACGTTCCGGCGCCACCGCCCAGGAAGTGGTTCGCCGCGTTCACATCACCGAGTTCCGCGATACGCCGGAAGAGGTAATAGTGGTTGACGAGCCCCGCGGGCACCTCGCCGGAGTCGACGGCCTCGACGATGACAGAGTTCGATGCGTAGGCGGGCTGCCCGTTGAGAGCCATCCCTTTGAGCCACGTCCGGGTGACCTCTTCGCCGTCCAGGAGGATCTTGGCGGCCACGAATGACAGGAACGACCCGTTGGTCGGAGCGACGGCGACCAGGCCCTCCCACTCCGGTCCCGTGAACCCGTCCTCCGTGGCGGGCAGGGTCGACGGATCGATGACGGTGGTGTCGTACACGACGACGCGGGCCCGCCCGGAGACGCCGACCCAGAGGTTCGCCGGGTCACGGAATCGCTCGTCCACGCCGCCGACGAGCGCGTCGTCGAGGGGGCGCAGCAACCCGGCGTTGGCGACGACGCCGATCGATGCGGGATCCTGGGTCAGCACCACGTCGGCAGGGGAGTTGTCGCCCTCCTCGAGAAGGGTGGCGGCCAGCTCCGCGGAATCGCCGTACCGCACCTCGACATCGATGCCGGTGGCTTCGATGAAGTCGTCGATGAGCGGTTGAATCAACTCTTCGCTCCGGCCCGAATACAGCGTCAGCGGGCCCTCATCACCGCCATCCGAGCACGCGGAAACGACGAGGACGAGCACGGTGAGGAGCGCGAGAACAGGGCGTGTGATCATGGTGCGCGAAACGCTATTTCCACTACGTGCGTAGTGCAAATTCGACACCGTGTCGGCGACACGCGGTCGGGTTCGGTTGAACCCGAGCCCCGGTAGCCTGCAGGTGATGCCCGAGAACCTGCCCGCCGCGCCTCCTGTGGGCGTCCTCCTCATCCAGCTCGGCACCCCGGATTCGCCGTCGCGGGAGGACGTGCGCAGCTATCTCCGTCAGTTCCTGTCCGACGAACGGGTGCTCGACATCCCGGCTCCGGCACGGTTCGCCCTGCTGAACGGGATCATCCTCCCGTTCCGGCCGAAGCGGAGCGCCGAGGCCTACGAGCTCATCTGGACCGACGAGGGATCTCCGCTCACCATCAACACGAGCGCACTCACGACGAAGGTGCAGGGGATCCTGGGGGACGACCACGTGGTGGTGTTCGGCATGCGCTACAAGAACCCGACTCTGGCGTCCGCGGTGGATGCGCTCGTGGACGCCGGCTGCGAGCGGATCGTCGTGCTCCCCCTCTTCCCGCAGTACGCCTCGGCGTCGACGGGCTCGGCGCTCGAGGCGGCTTTCGAGGAGATCGGCTCGAGGTGGAACGTGCCGGACGTGTCGTCGATCCGGTGGTTCTACGACGAGCCGGGGTTCGTCGGTGCCGTCGCCGACTCGATGCGCCGCGGTCTCGAGGAGTTCGAGCCCGATCACGTGCTCTTCAGCTACCACGGTCTGCCGGAGAAGCAGGTCCGCAAGACGGATGCAACCGGCGAGTGGTGTCTCGCCTTCGCGGCGTGTTGCGACGAGATCACCGACCGCAATCGCTTCTGCTACCGGGCCCAGAGCTTCGCCACTACCCGTCTCGTCGCCGGTGAACTCGGATTGGAGCCCGGCTCCCACTCGACGACGTTTCAGTCGCGTCTCGCCGGTCAGAAGTGGATCGAGCCTTACACCGACAAGCAGCTGCCCGAGCTGCGCAAGCAGGGCGTCGAGCGCCTCGCCGTGGTGACCCCCTCGTTCACCGCCGACTGTCTCGAGACGATCGAGGAGATCGGGATTCGCGGGCGCGCCCAGTGGGCGGATCTCGGCGGCGCTGCCTTCCACCTCGTGCCGTGCCTCAACGCCGACGATCGCTGGGCCGAGGCGGTCGCCGATCTGGTGCACCAGGCGTGACGATCGATCGCGATCAGATCGAGGCCTGGTACCGCGCCTTCCAGGGCAGATTCATCGCCGCCATCGAAGCCGTCGATGGAACCGGCCGGTTCGGGACCGACGAGTGGAATCGACCGGGTGGGGGTGGCGGGATCACCCGCATTTTCACCGGGCAGGGACCGATCGAGAAGGCGGCGTGCAGTTTCTCGGCGGTCTGGGGTCCCACGCCGCCACAGCTCTCGGAGCGGGTCGCAGCAACCAGCAGCGAGTTCTACGCCACGGGCGTGTCGATCATCGTCCACCCGTCCAATCCGTTCGCCCCGACGTTTCACGCCAACGTGAGGTTCTTCAGCACGGATGGTGGTCAGGCCTGGTTCGGCGGCGGCGCCGATCTGACCCCGCACTACTTCTTCGATCAGGACGCGATCCATTTCCACGAGGTGATCGCCAGGGTGTGCAACCGGCATGAGGTCGCCGACTATCCGGCATGGAAACGAGCCTGCGACGAGTACTTCACCAACCACCATCGCGCCGAACGGCGGGGGATCGGTGGCGTCTTCTTCGACCACCTCGCCGACGACCTCGACGCGGTGTGGGCGTTCCAACGCGAGTTCGCCGACATCCTCACCGAGGCCTACGTGCCGATCCTGGAGCGACGCATCGACATGCCGTTCTCGGATCGCAACCGCCGCTGGCAGTCGGTGCGGCGGGGGCGCTACGCCGAGTTCAACCTCGTGTGGGACCGCGGCACCAGGTTCGGGCTCGAGACGAAGGGACGCACCGAGTCGATCCTCGCCTCGCTTCCGCCCGTCGCCGCCTGGGAGTACCAGCACGTGCCCGAGCCTGGCTCGCCGGAGGCCGGGATGCTCGAGGTTCTCACCGGGCCACCGCGGGATTGGGTGGCAGCCCGATGATCGACTTGCTGTCGGATCGCGGCGCCGAGACACTGCCCGCCGAGGAGGACTGCTGAATGCGGCTGGCGACCGCGAGCTTCGCATACCCACACGTCGGCAATGCCGAGCGCGCCGGTCTGGCGGCTCGGCTCGTCGACGCCGAAATCCCTGACGGAGTCTTCGTGCTCTCGACGTGTCTCCGCGTCGAGATCGCCGTCGCCGCCGAGCGCTCGGTGCTCGAGAACGTGGTGGCGGAGATCTTCGGCGACGCGGTCGACCTCGCAACGGTCCGGGTCGGCGAGGCCGCGATCGTCCACCTCTACCGGGTTGCTGCCGGGCTCGAATCGCCCATCGTCGGCGAGCGTGACGTCCTGACGCAGTTCCGCAATGCCGTGGCACACGCCGAGGAGCACCACGCCGTGGGCGGTCTCTTCGCCAAGCTGCTCGAGTCGGCGGTGGCGGCGGCACGCGAGGTCCACCGCGCCCTTCCGGCGACGCCTCACGACTCGATCGCCGAGATTGCCGCCGAGGTCGTGGCGCCGCTCGGCAGCGTTGCCGTCCTCGGGAGCGGCACGATGGCGAGGGCGGTGGCGACCCAGCTCGTGGCCGCCGGGGTCGAGGTCACCATCGTCGCTCGCAGCCCCGAGAAGGTGTCCGTTCCCGGTGTCGTCGTCGCCCCGTTCGACGAGGCCATCGACCATCTCGCAGTATCCCCGGCCATCGTCTCCGCCACCTCGGCGAAGCAGGCACTCATCGACGATCGGGAGCTGCGCGAAGTGCTGGACGGCAGAACCGAGCCGCTGACGCTCGTCGACATGGCGATGCCGCCGGACTTCCACCCGGGACCGCACTCACCCGTGCGCTACATCGACATCGATCACCTTGCTGCAATGGTGGAGCCGCAGCCCCGCGTCCTCGCCGCCGACGGCCTCGCCTGCGAGGCAGCCATCGACATGTTCCACCGGCTGTCCACCCACGCCGATGTCGCTCCGATCATCTCGGCGCTCATGCGTGATGCCGACGAGGTCGTGGAGCGCACCGTGGCCCGTTTCGCCGGGCGGCTCGGTGACGACCGTGACGAAGCCGTGCTGCGACAGGCGGCGCACACCGTGGCGCGCACGTTGCTCGCCGGTCCCGTCGCCCATCTGCGCCGCGGTCAGCTCGCCGACGAGGCGGTCGAGGGACTGGCCACGGCGTTCGGCATCGACGACACATGACCACGGTCCGGATCGCCACGCGGCGATCTGCTCTCGCTCTCGGTCAGGCTCGGTTGATCGCCTCGATGCTGCAGGCGGAGTCTCCGGATCTGACGGTCGAGCTCGTCGAAGTGGCAACGACGGGCGACCTCGATCGGTCGAGCCCGGTGGCGATGCTCACCGAGGTGGGCGCCTTCGTCCGCGCCGTACAGCAAGCGGTGCTCGACGGAAGGGCCGATCTCGCCGTGCATTCGTGCAAAGACCTGCCGGTCGCCGGCCCCGAGGAGCTCGCCCGCGTCTACCCGGATCGCATCGCTCCCTGGGACGTTCTGTGCGGGGCGCCGCTGGATGATCTTCGAGAGGGAGCAGTGGTCGGGACGGGGAGTCCCCGTCGCCGCAGTCAGCTCCTGGCGTTGCGGCCCGACCTCGAGGTGCGGGAGATCAGGGGGAACGTCGACACGAGGCTGCGAGCCGTCGAAGACGGTACCTACGACGCGGTGGTGCTCGCCGAGGCCGGGCTGCTCCGGCTCGGGCGGAGCAACGCGATCTCGCAGCGGTTCTCACTGGATGAGATGGTCCCGGCACCCGCCCAGGCGGCGCTCGCCGTCGAGGTCCTCGCCGATGGTCCCCAGGCCGGGCTGGTGGCTGCGATCGACGATCCTGAGACGCGCAGCACAGTGGAGGCCGAGCGCGAGCTCCTGGCGAGAACGGGCGCAGGCTGTCGCTCGGCCCTCGGCGCGCTGGCGAGGGTCACGGACTGCGGGGGGATGACGATGGTGGGGTTCGTCGAGGACGATGACGGGCCCCGTCGGGGTGCGGTCGCCGGTCGGGCCGACGACGTGGCCCTCCTGCTGCAGGAGGAGCTCGCTCTGTGACCCGGGTTGCCGTCACCACGTCCGCGGACCGGCAGGAGCGCGTCGGTGGGCTGATGCGTTCCGTCGGCCTGGAGCCGGTCGCACTGCCATGCATCGAGATACGTGCCGCCGAGGACGCGGTGCTCGATGACGCGCGGCGAGCGGCCGAAGCGGCCGACGCCATCGTCCTCACTTCTGCGAGGACGGTGAGCGTGCTCTGGCCGAGCCGGATGCCGGCGACGCCGGTCTGGGCGGTCGGCCCTGCCACTGCCGCCGCAGTCCGTCGTCGGGGTGGCCGCGTCGTCCATGCCGGCTCGGGGGGCGCAGCGGCACTGGCGCATCAGGTGGCGCCGGGGGCCGATGCGGTCGTCGCATATCCGCACGCCGCCGGAAGCGACGAACGTGTGTCGCGACGGCTCGCAGAGCGGGTGGGAGAAGTCGTCGAGCATGTCGTGTATGTGACCGAGTCAGTGCCCCCCGCCCACCTCCCCGTGGATGCCGTTGCGTTCCTCTCTCCGTCGGCCGTGGTCGGTTGGATGCGATCGCGGACGACGGACGGGATCGTGACCGGTGCGATCGGAGCGACGACGGCGGCGGCGTTGCGCGATCACGGCGTCGACCCCGACGTGGTCCCGTCGAGTCCCGACCTGGTGCGTCTGGCCACGGGAATCGCCGCTGCCACATCCGACGAGATACCCTCGACCCCGGAGTGACGATGAGTACCTTTCCGACAAACCGACCCCGGCGACTCCGCAGATCGGCCCGCATCCGCGCCATGGTCGCGGAGACCACCCTCCGTCCCGATCAGCTCGTGTTGCCGCTGTTCGTCGTCTCCGGGTCCGACGTCGCCAGCCCGATCCGGTCCATGCCTGGACATCATCAGCTGTCCGTCGATCGCCTCGTTCCCGTCGTCAAGGAAGCGGCCGCTGCCGGCGTCGGAGGAGTGATGCTCTTCGGGGTTCCCGATGCCAAGGACGAGCAGGGCAGCGGTGCGTGGGATCCCGATGGGCCGGTGCCCGCAGCGATCCGAGCGATCCGGGAGTCCGGTGTCGAGTGCACGGTGTGGGCCGACGTCTGTATGTGCGAATACACGAGCCACGGTCACTGCGGTGTGCTCGCCGGAGATGTGGTCGACAACGATGCGACCCTGCCCCTCCTGGCTCGTGCCGCCCGTGTCTATGCCGATGCCGGCGCCGACGTGATCGCCCCCTCCGACATGATGGACGGGCGGGTGGCTGCCATCCGCACCGCCCTCGACGCAGCAGGCCACATCGACCTGCCCATCTGCAGCTATTCCGCCAAGTATGCGAGCGCCTACTACGGGCCATTCCGTGACGCCGCGGGGTCTGCGCCTGCGTTCGGGGATCGCAGGACCCACCAGATGGACCCGGCGAATGCTCGTGAGGCGCTCATCGAGGCCACCCAGGACCTGGCCGAGGGTGCGGACATGGTGATGGTGAAGCCGGCCGGTCCGTATCTCGACGTCATCCGGGCGGTCCGGGAGCGGGTCGACGTCCCCGTTGCCGCCTATCAGGTGTCCGGTGAGTTCGCCATGATCGAGGCCGCCGCCGCCAACGGCTGGATCGACGGCGACGCCGTGATGCTGGAGTCGCTGCTCGGGATACGTAGGGCAGGCGCCGACGTCATTCTCACCTACAACGCGATCCGGGCAGCACGCACGCTGGGACATCCATGAGTTCGCAGACATCCCCCGAGTGGTTCGNNGAGTGGTTCGACCGCGCCACCGCCGTGATGCCGGGCGGTGTCAACTCACCTGTTCGGGCGTTCAAGAGCGTCGGGCTCGATCCCGTGTTCGCGGCTCGTGCGGCCGGGCCGCATGTCACGACTGTCGACGGCGTCGAGCTCGTCGACTTCATCGCCTCGTGGGGTGCCCTCCTGTTCGGGCACGCGCATCCGCCGATCGTCGAGGCGGTGCAACGGGCGACCGCTGCCGGCACGTCCTACGGGATCCCCACCGCGGCCGAGGTCGAGCTCGCAGAGCTGATCGTCGAGCTGGTGCCGTCCATCGACGTGGTCCGGATGGTGAATTCCGGCACGGAGGCGACGGCATCGGCGATCCGCATCGCCCGGGCGGCCACCGGCAAGCCGGCCATCGTGAAGTTCGCCGGGTGCTACCACGGCCACNNCGTCAAAGCAGGCAGTGGTCTCGCCACGTTCGGCGAGCCGGACAGTCCCGGTGTGCCCGCCGCCACCGTCGCCGACAGCAGGGTGGCGCGATTCAACGACCTCGACTCGGTGGAGCGGCTGCTCGTCGCCGGAGACGTCGGGGCCGTGATCGTGGAGCCCGTGACCGGCAACATGGGGGTCATTCCACCGGCGGACGGGTTTCTCGAGGGGCTGCGCAGCCTCTGTGACGATCACGGCGCCGTCCTGATCTTCGATGAGGTGATGACCGGCTTCCGGGTCGCCGCTGGCGGGGCCCAGGAGCGCTACGGCGTCATCCCCGATCTGACCTGTCTCGGCAAGGTCGTCGCCGGTGGCACGCCGGCGGCTGCCTACGGCGGCAGGGAGGACCTGATGCGCATGGTCGCCCCCGATGGGCCGGTCTATCATCAGGCGGGGACCCTCGCCGGCAATCCGATCGCCACGGCGGCGGGACTGGCCTGCCTGCGTGAGATCCGTCGTGACCCCGGCGTGTACGACCGGCTCGAGATGATCGGCGCCGCGCTCGAGCAGCGGCTCGACGCCGAACTGGCCGCCACCGGCACGTCGGGCTGTGTGCAACGAGTCGGCGCCATGTTCACGGTGTTCTTCGGCCCGAGAGAGGTGCGCTCCTGGGATGACGCTGCAGTGCTCGACCGGGACCGGTTCAGCCGGTTCTTCGGCGTAGCGCTGGAGCGAGGCGTGCTGGTCCCTCCCTCGCCCTTCGAGGCCCTGTTTCTCATGGACGCCCATCGTGGAGTCGTCGAGTCGGCGGGTGATGCGCTGGCGGCCGCCATCGCGGAGTCCGCAGAGTGAGCCGGCGCCTCGTCACGGCCTTGCACGGCGAGCCTGTCGATCGGACACCCGTCTGGGTGATGCGACAGGCCGGACGCCACCTCCCCGAATATCGGGAGCTCCGCAGCTCCGTCGCCTTCCAGGAGGCCGTGGCGACACCCGAGATCGCGGCGGAGATCACGCTGCAGCCGATCGAGCGCTACGGGATGGATGGCGCCGTCATCTTCGCCGACATCATGACGCCGCTGGAGGCGATGGGGGTGGAGATGACATTCGATCCCGGGCCCGAGCTCGAGCCTCATTCTCTCGGACAGGTGGCTGCGCTCGGTTCGCTCGACGTCGATCGTGTCGGCTTCGTCGCGGAGACGATCCGTCTGGTGCGGGCTGCGGTGCCCGACGATGTCGCCGTCATCGGCTTCGCCGGTGCGCCTGCGACGCTGCTCGCCTACCTGGTCGAGGGCGGTGGATCGAAGGACTTCCTCGACATGCGCGGGGCGGTGCGGGCGGATCCGGGGCTGGCCAGGGACGCGCTCGCCGTGTTGTCGCGATCGATGCACGCCTATCTCCGCATGCAGATCGACGCCGGAGCCGACGCCGTGCAGTTGTTCGACAGCTGGGCGGGTCTCCACGACGTCACCGCCTTCCGTGACCTGGTCGCACCGGCGGCACGTGCCACGCTCACCGGGCTGCCTGCGCCCCGGATCTACTTCGCCCCGGGCGCCGGCCACACCTTGGATCTCCAGCCGCTGGTCGGGGTCGAGGCCTATGGCGTGGATTGGCGCATTCCGATCGACGTCGCCTGGGATCGCGTGGGTTCGCTGGCGATCCAGGGCAACCTGGACCCGGCCGTCCTGCTCGCCGATCCGGAGACGATCGAGCGCGAAGTGGGCGACATGATGGATCGCATCGGCGGGCGTCCCGGTCACATCGCCAACCTGGGCCATGGCATCCATCGCGCCACCCCGCCCGAGCACGTGGCGGCGTTCGTCGATGCCGTGCGCAGCCGGTGAGCGACATGCGATCCGAAACGGTGGTCGTCGGGGGTGGTCTCGGCGGGCTGCTGGTGGCGACCGAGCTCGATCGCAGAGGCCGGGACGTGGTGCTCCTCGAGGCGAACGACGTGGCGGGCGGCGTCGCCAGGACGATCGAGCGAGAAGGGTATCGGCTCGAGCCCGGTGTCGGCTCCATGCCGCTCCCGGGACGCCACCTGGGCCGAATCCTCGATCATGCCGGTGTTGCGACGACGCCGGCTCCGGCGGCACGAAAGCGGTATCTCCTCGGCGCGGCGGGATTGGAGCCCGTTGGCCCGTCTCCTGCTCTCGTCACGAGCCGTCTGCTCTCCCCCAGGGGGAAGCTGGCTGCGTTGCGTGAGCCGTTCGTGGCTCCGCAACGTGACGGCGAGGAGTCGCTGACGATGTTCCTGCGCCGCCGTTTCGGTGACGAAGCGGGATCGCTGCTGGCAGACGTGATGGCTGCGGGTGTCTTCGCCGGCGATCCCGACCGGCTGTCGGCCACGGCGTCGTTTCCCCGGCTCGTCGAGTTCGAGGACGTCGGTGGGTCGATCGTGCGGGGCGGGGTGCAGATGGGCCGGCTGGCCGGCAATCGGCGCTCGACGACGCACGTGCCGATCGGGGGGATGGCCGCGATGGTCGACAGGCTGGTCGCCGCACTCGGTGACCGGGCGCGCCTCGGTCGGCGTGTGGAAGGCGTGAGCCGATCGGATGACGGCTGGGTCGTCGACGCCGGTGAACGTCATCACGCCCGGCATGTGGTGCTGGCGGTCTCTCCGGAGATCCTCTCCGGGTTCGTCGGCATCGATGCCGGTGGCGCCCCGCCACGGGCGGCCGTCGACGTGGTCTGGCTCGGCTGGCCCCGTTCGGGGGTCGAGCTCCCTGCAGGATTCGGGTACATCGCCACTCGTGATGCCGGCCATGCGTCGCTGGGCTGCCTCTTCGAATCGTCGCTCTCGCCCGACGCCTCGCCGGCGGGGATCGAGCTCGTGAAGGCCATCGTCGGTGGTGCCCGCCGACCGGACGTCCTCGAGATGGCGCCGGACGACGTCACCGCGCTGGTCTCGGCCGAGGTGTCGGAGGCACTCGGAAGGCCCCTCGACGTGACGTTCGCTCATGTCGTGCGGCATCGACCGGGAATCCCGCAGTACGAGATGGGGCACTCCTCGTGGCTGGCATCGCTCGAGGGGCAGCTGCCCGAAGGGATCCACGCCGCCGGCTGGTCCTATCGCGCCATCGGTGTGACCCGGCTCGCAGAGGACGCGGCCCGCATCGCAGATCGAATCGTGGCGTGAGCGGGCGCCCACCCCTGCCCCGTGGATTCGGCGCCGTGTGGATGGCGGTTGCCATCGACCTCCTCGGTTTCGGCATCGTGATCCCGCTGCTGCCGCTCTATGCGGAGTCGTTCGAGGCGTCGCCGACGATGATCGGCGCCCTGTTCGCCTCGTACTCGCTCGCCCAGTTCGTGTTCTCGCCGATCTGGGGAAGGATCTCGGATCGGGTGGGTCGGAGACCCGTGCTCCTCGTCACGATCGCCGGTTCGATGATCGGCAGTCTCATCCTCGGGCTCGCCGGTTCGATCGCCGGGCTCTTCGTGGGGCGGATCGTCGACGGCGCATCCGGCGCGTCCGTCGGGGTGGCCAGGGCTGTTGCCGCCGACGTGGCGGAGCCGAACGAGCGGCCCAGGCTCATGGGTCTCCTCGGTGCGGCGTTCGGGCTCGGCTTCGTCATCGGGCCTGTGATCGGTGCCATNNTCGCGGGCCCGTCCGTCCCATACTTCGTGGCGGCAGGGCTGTCGCTCGTGAACCTCGTGGTCGGCATCATCCGGCTCCCCGAGACTCGTGACTCGGCAACCGTCGACTCCGCCGCCCGGGTCAGGCCGGCCACGTACGTGATGGTGTTCATCCTGATCTCGTTCGTGGCGATCACGGCTTTCAGCGCTTTCGAAGCGACCTTCCCCCTGCTCGCCGATCGCAGGCTCGCCCTCGACGAGGGTCAGATCGCGCTCGTCTTCGCCGCGATCGGCGTCGTGCTGGTGGCGACCCAGGCGGGGTTGGTGGGTGTCCTCGGTCGGAGGCTGGAGGATGTCACGGTGATCCGGCTCGGGCTCGCCGCCAACATCCTCGGGTTCGTGTTGCTCGCCATCGCCGAGAGCTGGCCTCCGCTGGCGCTGGGTCTCGGGGCGCTCGCCGTCGGCCAGGGTCTGGTCACGCCCGCGCTGTCATCGGCGATCGCCGCAGCCACGGCACCGGGGACGAGTGGCGTGGCTCTGGGTTACCAGCAGTCGGCAGGTGGCTTGGCGCGCGTCTTCGGGCCGCTGCTCGGTGGCTGGCTCTTTGCGATCGGCGTCTCGTTGCCGTACTGGGTGACGGCAGCCATCGCGGCGGCTGCCGTCACGATCACCTTCGTCGGGACTCGCCGACAGCCGGACGATTACTCGATGATTGCGTAGAACGTCTGGCCGCCTTCACCGAAGAACTCCTCGTCGATGACGTCGGGCAGGTTCTTGCGTGGGATCTGGAGGGCGGTCACCGCCTCGAGCTTGTCGTTGCCCGAGATCGCGCCCTTCGATCCGAGGACCGGCAGCTCGCTGGGGTCGTGGATCGCGTCACAGTCGTTGGCGTTGCACTGCCAGAACGTGGTCTGGATGTAGACGGGTCGGAACTCGTCGATGTTGAGCGTCGTGTTGCCGAGACCCAGTGTCACGCCGTAGAACAGAGGCACCCAGGCGAACCGGGGCGAATCGGCGAGGCTGTCGAGGAAGTAGCTCTGCGTGCTGGCCGAGCCGGCCATGTTGGAGAGACACACCGCCATTGCGTCGTGGTCGCTGACCGCTCCGCAGAAGCCCTGTCCTGCAGCGTTCAGGTACTCCCACAGCGGCTTGTCGTCGAACGCCTTGCCTCCCTGCACGTAGAGGTCGGAGCTCAGGGTGAGCCGGCCCGGCAGCCCGGAGACGCCCTCGATGAAACCGTTGTCGAGGACGCCGACCTTGTTGCCGGTCTCGGTGGTGAGGCTGTAGGGCTCGTAGTTGAAGTTGCCGGAGTTGCAGCCGTCGCGGTCCCTGCGGAACGGTGCTCCGGCATTCGGAGCCTCCACGATGGGGTGGTCGACGCCGCGGGCGATGTTGCGTGCCAGACGCGTGTTGGTCGCGCCATTGCACACCGTGACGGTCGGTGGGGTGAACAGCTCGTTGCCGTATTCGCTGATGTCCAGGAACCCGAAGTTGCCGGTCACCGGACCGTCACATGGCGGGACGCCGTTCGGGTTCGGTCCGGTCTTGAGGCAGATCTCGGTGTCGCCCGCTGCCGCACCCGGCAGTCCGAAGGGGAGGATGGCACCGCCGCCGCCATCGAGACCGATGATCACCTCGACGAATGCATCGGTCTGGAGCGTGTCGAGGCCGATGATCGCGGCGAATGTCGTGTTGGTGTCGACGAGGGGTGTCTTGGCCCTGACCCGTTGCAGGTTGTTCGTGTACGAGATGCAGTCCGACGATCCCGTGATGGTGAACTGCGCCCCCTTGGCCGGGTCCGTGCACGCCGCCCACTCGCCCTGCCATTGCGCGAGGGTCATGTCGGGATCGATGGAGCTGTAGGTGAGCCGCATGATCTCGGCGTCGGCGTCGGCGATTGCCTGGGCCTGCGTCTTGCTGCGGGTCTCGAGCGCCCCACCGATGCCCGCCGGGTCGACGGCGCCCTGGTTCTCACGGCGCTGCGACCACGCTCCGCCGAGGTCGACGGCGAACGCGCCGAACAACAGCAGCATGATCATCGAGATGGTGACGAGGAGCATCGTCGCCCCCCGTTCGCGGTCCTGGCCGATCCGTCGCTTCGTCCACCTCAGCATGAGTAGCTGCCTCCCCCGCCTGCGTTCCACCATTGCGGTTCACCATCGAGTGGTTGTTCCAATCGGAACTCGATCGAGGAACTCACCGTCCGGCCCCCGAAGATCGGATCCAAGAAACCTGTGATCGTGCGCAGATTCGCCGACACCGTGATCTGGGCCTGCCCACCGATGATCGACTGGGCACCGATCGGGGTCAGCTCGACGGTGGGGGACTGGGTGGCGGCAATGACATCCATGCGGTCGCACACTTCTTGACCCACCGTGCCCACGGTGCCGAAGTCCACGGCAGCGAGACGGGCACCTTCACGGGCACCGTGGCGGATGTTGTTCTGCTGGGAGAACGCCCACGACGCTTCGATGATGCCGAAGAGGAGAAGAAGAAGGAGAGGCAGGGTGAAGGCGAGCTCGACGAGCGATGCGCCTCTGTCGTCGCCCTTGCGATACCGCAATCGGCCCATGATCTGCGTACTCCCCAATGTGACCGCCCCGCCCACCAGAACGCAGCGTGGTTCCTACCCGCCACCAACGCATCGGGGCACCACCCCCGACACGCCATGCGATGGCGCCATCCCACGGTCGCAGCGACGACCTATGGGACCTGGCGAAACAGTACCGCAGTGGGGCAGGGTGTCGAAAGGGCCAAATGCAGAAATGGCCCTGTGACTAGCCACATATGGCTAGAAAAGATTCGCGATCTCGTCGCAATCGTGGAGGAGGACCACTGGCGAGTCCGGTGGGATCACTCGATGATCGAGTACTGCGTGTTCGAGTCGTCGAACTCGAACGGATCGAGGATGTTGGTCGGGAGAGACATCCTGGGCAGCTGGATTGCCGTGATGGCCTCGAGCTGGTCATTGCCTGAGATGGACCCCGGAGAACCTCCGAGCGGCAGCTCGCTCGGGTCGTGGATGGCGTCACAATCGAGGTTGGTGCACTTCCAGAACGTGGTCTGGATGTACACGGGTCGGAACCCGCGGATGTTGAGGGTCGTGTTGCCGGCCCCCAGCGTGTTGCCGTAGAAGAGCGGCACCCAACCGAACCGGGGGGCATCCTGGAGCGCCGCATCGAAGATGATGCCGTCCGATGCAGGGTTGTAGGCGGCCAGACACGTCGCCATTTGATCGTGGGTGTAGCGAGGGACGCCCACTGCGGGGGCACCCACGACGCCGGTGCAGAACGCGATGCCGTTGCCGTTCAGGTAGTACGACAGCGGGGTGTCGTCGAAACTCTTTCCGCCCTGGACATAGGTGAAGGGCGCCGAGGGGTCGTCGAGGCGTCCGGGGTAGCCGTCGATGCCGGTGATGAACCCGTTGTCGAGGACGCCGACTTTGTTACCGGTGTCGGTTGTGAGGCTGTAGGGCCGGTAGTTGATGTTCCCCGAGTTGCAGCCGGCGAGGTCCGTTCGGAAGGCCGCCCCGGCGTTCGGTGCCCGGACGATGGGGTGATCGATGCCCCGCGCCGTGTTGCGGGCGATCCGGTCGTTCGTGTCACCGACACACACCGTCGTGGTATTGAGCTCCTCGTTGCCGTATTCGCTGATGTCGAGGAAGCCGAAGTTGCCGTCGACGGGCCCGTCGCAGGGCGTGACGCCGTTGGGGTTCGAGCCACTCTTGAGGCAGATCTCCTCGACACCCGCCGCATCTCCCGGCAATCCGAAGGGAAGCACGTTGCCGTCGAGCTTGAGTGCGATGAGCACCTCGGCGAAGGCGTCGGTCTGGAGCGTGTCGAGACCGATGATGGCGGCGAACGTCGTGTTGGTGTCGACGAGGGGTGTCTTCACCCGGATCTTCGACAACGAGCCGGTGTACGAGATGCAGTCGGATGATCCGGTGACGGTGTACTCGGCGCCCTTGGCCGGGTCGGTGCAAGTGGCCCACTCGGCGGCCCACTGGGCGAGCGTCATGTTCGGGGCAATCGACTGGTAGGTGATGCGGACGATCTCGGTGTCTGCCAGAGCGATGGCGGTCGCCTGATCGACGCCTCGCGTCTGGAGGGCGCCGGCCACGCCAGCGGTGTCCACTGCGGCCTGGTTCTCACGGCGCTGC
>JABAOD010001390.1_pt1 | contig 20937 bp, 19 predicted proteins | sample 7062151 | NCBI WGS metagenome assembly JABAOD01 (sample SAMN14538626, study PRJNA623070) | marine sediment metagenome | biome: marine biome [ENVO:00000428]; feature: marine pelagic biome [ENVO:01000023]; material: deep marine sediment [ENVO:00002113] | place: India: Gulf of Khambhat ... | reverse complement strand
CCCTTGGCGCGCAGCGCCTCCACCATGCGCTCGGACTGGGATGGCGGCACCACCTCGTCCTCGAGGCCCTGGAAAAAGATCACCGGACAGGAGAGCCGATCCACCGCATGAATGGGCGAGCGGTCCACGTAACGCTGGCGTTGCTCGGGATAAGGGCCGATCAGGCAGTCGAGGTAGCGCGACTCGAACTTGTGGGTGTCCCGCGCCAGGGCTTCCAGATCGCTCACGCCGTAGTAGCTCGCACCGGCGGCGAAGACATCGTGAAAAGCGAGCGCCGCGAGCGTGGTGTAGCCGCCGGCGCTGCTGCCGCGGATGACGAGCCGCGTGCCGTCGGCACGCCCCGCCTGCGCCAGGTGAAGGGCGCCGTTGACGCAGTCCTCGACGTCGACGATCCCCCAGCAACCGCGCAGCCGATCGCGGTAGGCCCGTCCGTAGCCGGTGCTGCCGCGGTAGTTGACATCGAGCACCGCGAAGCCGCGACTCGTCCAGTACTGAATCGCCAGACTCAGGGTAGAAGATGCCGCCGACGTCGGGCCGCCGTGGCCGATGACGATGAGCGGCGGCCGCTCGTCGGCGGGAGCACGGAAATGCGGATTGCGCGGCGGATAGTAGAAGGCGTGGGCACGCTCACCGTTACCGGTGGCAAATTCGATCGCCTCGGGCAGCGACACGTAATCCTCGTCGAATTCCCGCTTTGTCGACTCACGCAGCACGCTGACGGCGCCGCTCGCCGGCTCGATGAGCGCGACCGCGGCCGCCCGGGTGGCCGAGCCGGCCACGACGAGCGTCTTCTCGCCCTCGACGGCAATGGCCTGAATGTCGGTGAACCCCGCATCGATGGGCTCGAGCGTGCCGTCTTCTGTGCTCAAACGGCCCAGGTGCCAGAAACCGCCGCGGCAGTAACAGCACACGATGCGTCCCGCCGCGTCGAATCCGTAGGTGCTCATACCGAACTGCCACTGGGGTCTGCCGAACTCCGCCTGCATGACGAGCACGCAGCGCGTGTCGCCGTCGTGCCAGCGATGCAGATTCCACCAGCCCTGCGGGTCGCACACGTAGAAAAGTGCGCCGTCGTTGCCAAAGCGTGGCTGAAAAACGGACTCGCCAGCGCCGCCGGCAATGCGGCGCGGCGACGCGGGCGCGCCGTCACCGTTCAGCTCCGCCAGCCAAAGCGCGCTCGCATCCCACGGCATGTCGGGGTGGTCCCAGGCGATCCACGCGAGCCGTCCGGCGTCCGCGCTCATGCACGGGCTCGCGTAGAAATCGTGTCCCTCGGCGATCACGCGAACGGCACCGCTCGTGATATCCACACTCACCAGCGCGTTGACCGGCTCCTCCCCCACTCGGGAGTGGTCCTCGCGCACGCATACGAGGCGCCCGCGGCTCCCGTCCAGAATCATGTCCGCGTAACGCCACGGGCCGGCCGCGGTGAGCGGGCGCGGCGGCGTCGCCTCGTCACAGTAATAAATGCGTTGATCGTCGAAGTTCACGAACCAGATGCGGCCGCCGTCGACGTGAAACGCGCCGCCGCCGTACTCGTGCGCCCGCGTGCGCACGTTGAANNTCGCTCGCAACGAGAACGTTGCGTCCACCCTCCGATGGTCGTCCTTCGAGCCAGTAAGCGCGTGCGCCGTCGAGTGCGATACCGCCGAGCCGGACGCTGTCGGCGACCAGCAGCCTGGTGCTGATCGGCGAGAGCCATTCACCATACGGGAGAGTCGATACCATGTTTCGTCAACCGATCATGAATCCGACAGCCGGTGCACCTCGGTTTGACAACTCTCCTCGAGCCGGAAGGTCCGATAGCCCGCGGCCCTGGTATCGAACGCCTTCTCAGCGCGCGCACTGAACTGCACGCATGTGGATGGTGTCGTGAACACGGCTGCCGCACCGATTTGCCCGCAAAACTCCTGGTGCACGTGCCCGGCGCAAACGGCCTTTATCTGCGGTGAACCCTCTATGATGCCGATGAGGTCGTCGGGGTCGTGAAGCCCGAGCTTGTCAATCCAGGCAACGTTGATGGCAACGGGAGGGTGATGCACGAACAGCAGGCTCGGCAGGTCCGGCGCCGCGCAGAGCTCACCTCTCAGCCACTCGAGCTGGCCGGCATCGATGCGACCCTTGACGTCACCCGGAAGGTGCGAGTCGAGACCGATGATCTTCCACTCTGCGTTCGAGAGCGTGAACGTGAGCGGCCCCTCTGCGCGCGGGAAAAGCTCGGGAAAGACAGCGCGCAGATTGGCCGGGGCATCGTGGTTACCGGGAATGATTCGCAGCCGGTGCAGCCACTCGCCGAGCGCCTCGCGCAGCATCTGATAGGTCTCGAGCGCTTCATCCTGGGCCAGATCGCCGGTGAGTACGAGGTAATCGAAATCGGCGTGACGGCGCTCGATTTGCCTCAAGACCGCGTTGAACGTTTTCCATGTCGCCACCCCGGCAAGGACGCCGTCCGGATCCCGGGAGAGGTGGGTATCGGTGATCTGTACGATGCGAAGGCTCATGGAATCAGCGCTTTCACGTGGCGCGGCGCCCGCGCCACCAATTGATTACGACTTCGGGTGCTCGTTGCTGGTAAACATCGCGTGCCCGGCGAAGCGCTTCGAAGCAAGCGGGTGTCGGTGACATCTTAACACCGCTAAGCTAACCTCGTCGGCGCGATGCAGCGCCGATCCGATCAAAGCATGCGAGCCAACCCCGCGGCGTCAGCGCGCGGCCGCCGCCCGTTGGCGCTCGGTCTTGTCGCGGTGCTGCTGCTGATTGTCGGCGCCCCTTCGTCCGCCAGGGATACCGGCGGCGTCTCGAGCCGTGACGTCTTTCGGCCCGTTCATGCGCGTCACGGCATGGTGTCGACCCAGGAGGCGAGAGCCACCCGCATCGGCGTCGACATTCTCGAGCGCGGCGGTAACGCCGTGGACGCGGCCGTCGCCATCGGCTTCGCGCTGGCGGTCACCCTGCCGCGCGCCGGCAATCTCGGCGGCGGCGGCTTCATGCTGGTCCACATGGCCCGAAGCGGTGAGACGGTTGCCATCGACTACCGCGAGATGGCACCGGCGGGCGCGAATCGGGACATGTACCTGGATGCCGAGGGCGAGGTCGACAAGCAGCGGGCGCGCTTCAGCCACCTGTCGGTCGGCGTGCCCGGCACGGTGGCCGGCCTGGCGATGGCGCTCGAGAAGTTCGGCACCATGAGCCTCGCCGAGGTCATGGCGCCGGCCATCGCGCTGGCGCGCGACGGCATCACCGTCAGCCAGCAGATGGCGGACGCTCTCGAGCGGCGCAGCAAACGCCTGGGACGCCATCCGGCCACGGCGCGCATCTTTTTCAACGCCGACGGCACACCGCTCGCGGCCGGCGAGCGGCTCGTGCAAAGCGACCTGGCGTGGAGTCTCACCCGCATCTCCGAGCAGGGGCCCGGGGCGTTCTACGGCGGCGAGATCGCCGAGCTCATCGCCGCTGAAATGGCCGCCAACGGCGGCCTGATCACGAAGGAGGATCTCAAAAGCTATCGCGCGGTGCTGCGCACGCCCGTGCACGGCACCTACCGGGGCTACGACGTCTACTCGATGCCGCCACCGAGCTCCGGCGGCGTGCACGTGATCCAGCTGCTGAACATTCTCGAGGACTACCCCATCGCGTTTCTCGGCCATAACTCGGCGGACACCATCCACCTCATGGCCGAGGCCATGAAGCTCGCCTATGCCGATCGCAGCCGCTACCTGGGCGACCCGGATTTCGCCGAGGTGCCGGTGTCCGGTCTCACCTCCAAGGCCTATGCCGCCCGGCTTCGCGCGAGCATCTCGCTCGATCGCGCCACCCCCAGCACGCGTATCGAGCCGGGCGATCCGCTGCCCTTCGAGAGCAACGAGACCACGCACTACTCGATCATGGACCGCAACGGCAATGTCGTCTCCAACACCTACACGCTCAACTTCAGCTACGGCACCGGCATCGTAGCGGCGGGCACGGGCATTCTGCTCAACAACGAGATGGACGATTTCTCGGCGAAACCCGGCGTGCCGAACGCTTTCGGACTCATCGGCGGCGAGGCCAACGCCATCGAGCCCGGAAAGCGCCCCTTGAGCTCCATGTCACCGGCCATCGTATTCAAGGACGGCAAGCCGCGTTTCGCCACCGGCACTCCCGGGGGCAGCCGTATCATCACCACCACGCTGCAGATCATCATGAACGTCGTCGATCACGGCATGAACATCGCGGCCGCCACCGCCGCGCCCCGGATTCATCATCAATGGCTGCCCGACGAGCTGCGCGTGGAGGTGGGGATCAGCCCCGATACGCTCGATCTGTTGAGCGTCAGAGGGCACCGCGTCAAGGTCGGTAACGCCATGGGAAGCACGCAAACGGTGATGCGCATCGACACCGGCTTTCTCGGCGCGGCCGACCCGCGCCGCGCGGGCGCACTGGCGCAGGGTCACTGATACGCGGAAGCGAACCGCGCGCTCAGAGCACGCCGAAAGGCGTCAGCTTTCGCACCAGGCCGATGTACGGCGACTCCAGATTGTAATAGAGCACGAACTCGTCGTTCTCGTAGAGACGGTCGCCATCGTTCCAGGGAGGCATTCGATGATCGACGAGCGTGCTCTCGTCGGGCTCGTAGGATGCCATCAGATACTCGAGCGAGGCGCTCTTGCCCTGCTCTTTCATGATGGCAATCGCGTGCTCGGCCTCTTTTGCGTGCAGTAAGACCACACTCTCGTAGCTGCGTTTGGCCACGGCATACTCCTCGGTGACGTCGTCGTCGTCCGGCCGTGTCTCTGTCTTTTTAGTTATCCGGGGCGTGTATCCCTCGCGCCCCGCAACCGCCGCGCCCTTGCAAGCGGCGCACGGTGCTCGCCGGCGTCCCCGCTCGCGTGCCTGCGCCGGGCTCAGCCGTGATGCCCGCACATGGTGCCACCTTTGCCGGTGAAGTTTCTGTGGAGCGCGTCACTAAACGCTCGCGAAGTGACAGGCGGCGCCGCTCCTCGCGCGCGCCCGCCTCGAGCCGGCGGCCGCCTAGGTGCGCTCCCCGCCGGTGCCGCGCGCAGGGCCTGCGCCCTCGGCGCCGATGCGATTCTCGTCGGCGTCACCACGCTCGCGCTCCGCCACCACCGTGACGAGATTCGTAGCGGACTGCGCGGATACCGCACCATCGTTTCCGACCGGCGGATTGGCGGTCACCAGGTCGCGAAGCGTGCGCTCGGCCAGCGCACCGTCCATGGCCTGGTCGAGCTCGAAGCAGATGCCGTCCACGGCGGGCTCCGAAGCGATGCTCTCGTAGGAGAAATGGTGGCTTTCGGCTGCCGCGCGCGCGACGTCGAGGATGTCCTTGATTTTCACCGTCGCCGGATCGCGCGCCGGCACATAGGCTTGCGCGTCGCTTCCTGTCGCGACGACGATGCCCTCCTTCTCGAGCGCATGCATCATCTGATCCACGGTTGCCAACGGCACCCGCAACCTTCGCGCCAGTGCCACGCTCGTCCATGGCTCGAGCCGGTACTGAAAGTTGCGCGCGATGAGAAAACACGTGAGCAGAGCAAGCCGTTCCATGATGCGTGCGCTGAATTTCAGCTCGTGGGTGAGCAGCCCGAGATGCTCTGGATGCTGGTGATAGAAAGCGACGCTGCCACCCATGAGGAGTATCAGCCATGAGACGTGCAACCACATGACGAACAGAACGACAATGGCAAAGCCGGAATAAATTGCCGCATAACGGGTCGAGCCGACCACGAGGGCGGCGAACGCCCAGCCGGCAACGGCCCACAGAAAGCCCGCTATCAAGGCGCCGATGAGCGCCGACCCGATATTCACGCGCGTGTTTGGAATGTAGAAGTAAACGAAGGTGAAAGCCGCCACCACCAGAAAATAAGGAACGACCTTGCCAGCGAGAGTCACCAGCGAGCCGATACCGGCAATGTCGATCATGTGCGTGACCATCGATGAGCTCATGAACGATCCCGAGATGAATATGGCCGCGAATACGAACACCGGCCCGAAAATCACCACGCTGAGATAACCGCTGAGACGCTCGAAGAAGCGCCGCTGCGTGCGCACGCGCCACGTGTAGTTGAGCGCCTGCTCCACTTTCTGGACGACCCGCGCCACGGTGTAGAGCAGAAAAGCGAGGCCGAGCACTCCGAGGCTGCGCACGTCGACGTTTTCGACCATGGCGATCAGCCGGTTACCGAGCTCCGCTCCCTTGGCGCCGAGAGGTTCGAGATAGCCCATCAATGCGGGCTGCAGGTCGTGATGCACGCCGAATCCCTTGAAAAGCGCGAAGCTGAGCGCCATCACGGGTACCAGCGATAGAAGCGTGGTGTATACCAGGCTCGCGGCGCGCACGTTGAGCTGGCCATCGCCGACCTCACGGATAAGCATGTGACCGACGCGAAGCGATTTGACCGCAGCCGCGCGCGCGGGTGAAAGCGCGGCCAGATTGGCGGCCCAGACGGTGTTCCAGGCGAACGCCTTGATGCCTTCCCAGTACTGCTCGATCACGTCGGGGAACCCTCGATTCGGTAGTAAATAAGTGTATATCAGGATCCGTGGCCGGCCATCCGAGTATGGTCTCCAAACGCCGCAGAATGGCCTAATCTTTGAGTAAGCCCGTCAAAAGCGGCACCCCGGGGCGAGCGCCGCCCGTGCCGCGATCAGGAGATCCGAGAAATGTCGGAGTTGCGCACGCACGAGCCGACTGCCAGCCAGTGGCAGGCCGAGCTCGTCAAGCTGCAGTCGGCGCTGGCCGGCGAGGAGCGCCGCCCGCGCAAAGCCAGGCGACGTATTGCGCCCGGTGACGATTCGCGCCGACGGCCTCGGCGCGGCTCGAGGCTGGTCCTCGCGCTGGTGGCCCTGGCGATCATCGTGACCGTGCTGTTCGGCCCCGGCATGCTCGGCAGCATCCTCGATCGCATTGATTACACAAGCAGTGTGCATCGTGACCGCTCCAGCGCCGAGCACGGCGTGCGTGCGCAGGTCGATCGCAAGGCCCTGATAATCGTACGCGATTCAGACGGCAATCCGGTTCGCGCCGTCACGGGATCGGCAGCGTTGTCGAGCTTCGTGCGCCGTGAGCTCGAGCGGGTGGAGACCGCCCGCCGCGATACGCACACGCGCGTGCGCGCGGCGCTCGAAGCGCGCGCTGCGCCGGTTTTCGTGAGCATGCACAGCCGCGTGCCGGCCTTTGCGGATTGGTATTTCGCGTGGCCCACCTCCTACCGGCTGACCGGGAAAGCCATGTACTCGGCCGCAGCCAACGTTTTGAAGCCGAGCGTCATGCGTCTCGACGACGCCGTCGCGCACGATCTCGAGCGTTACGTCGAGAAACGCTATCTCGACATTGTCATGCGCCCGGAAGTTTCCGATCCCCTGCTGCAATGGGCGTACGTGCATGCGCTCGAAACCGGACACGGCGGATTTCAGCTTGCGCTCAACGGATTCGACGATCGCTTTCGCAGTTTCGTCGCCGCCGAGACCACCTATCTCGACGGCCAACCCGAGCTCGATGGAGTCTCCGTCGTGCTCGACTGGAATCATCAGACCAGGAAGCTCTCCATCTCGGGCGTCGAGCGCGGCTCCCTCGAGGTCGCCCGTGCGGTGACGCTGAGCGCGGGCGGCGCGCTCGTCGGAAAGCGCATCGGCACCGCCGTCGGCGCGCGGCTCGCTCAGGGTATCAGCCGGCGTGCCGCGGCCGGCACGGCGCGCGGCGTCGCGACCCGACTGGCGGGTCCGTACGTGGCGAGAGGGCTGGGAACGGTGGCGGCGACCGCGGTCGGCGCATCCGGTGGCCCCATGGGCGCGGTGATGGGCGGTGCCGCCGGTCTCGGTCTCGATTACGCCATCAACGAGGGTATCGAGTACGCCGAGCGCGATGCACTCGAGGCCGGTGTCAACGAGGCCCTCGACATGCAGCAGCGCCAGTGGCAGGCGACCATGCACGCGTCGCTCGCCGAGGCGGTGGATCTGTGGTTCGACGATCTGGCCGAGATGCTCGCCGCTTACGAGAGCCGTTGAGCGTCGTTGCCGCGCCCGCCAGGGCAGCGGCGCCGCGCTAAGCGCCCCCGCCCGCCGCGCGCGCCACGCGCGCCGGACTCATGCGCCACGGTCCGTAGCGCTGCGCAGCCATGCCGGCCAGCATGGCGAGAACGAATACCATCACCTCGTAGCGCCCGAGGGCGATCCCGCTGATGGCGGGACCCGGACAGAATCCCACCAGTCCCCAGCCGGTGCCGAAGATCAGCGCACCGATCGCCAGACGCGCGTCGATGTCGCGACGTGTCGGTATCTGAAAGACGTCCGCGAAAAACGGAGCCGAACGCCCGGCCCTGATGCGGTAGGCGATCGCCATCACCGCCAGCGCGCCGGCCATGACCAGCGCCAGGCTGGGATCCCAGTCGCCCGCCAGGTCGAGGAAGCCGAGAACCTTGGCGGGATCGATCATACGGGAAACCGTCAGCCCGACTCCGAAGAGGCTGCCGGCGAGGAAGGCGACAAGCGTGCGGCGCACGTCAGCTCACCACGTGGCGCACGACATACACCGTGACCACACCCGCCGTCATGAAGATCCCGGTCGCGACGATGGAACGCGGAGAGAGCCGCGCCATGCCGCACACGCCGTGACCGCTGGTGCAACCGGAGCCGAGATTGGTGCCGAAGCCGACCAGAAAGCCCGCGATCACCAGAACCGGCAGCTGTGCATGGATGGTGATGCTGAGCGGTTGCGCGGCAAACAGCTGGTGGAGGACCGGACCCGCGAGCAGGCCGAGCACGAATGCGATGCGCCAGACCCAATCCCCTCGCACGGGTCTCAACAGCTCACCCACGATCCCGCTGATGCCGGCAATGCGGCCGTTGAAGAGCAATAACACGGCGGCGCCGAGCCCGATGAGCCCACCGCCAATCAGAGCAGACACGGGGGTGAAGTTCTGCATGGCTCAGATTACTTCGCCGGCAATCCTCGCGATGTCCGACACCACTGCGGGCTTTCCGAAAACAGCGGCATAATGGCGTCCCTTGCCGGGAATGTCGATCTCCCTCATGCAATGGTAGCGACCACCGGCCTCTTCGATGAGGACCTGCGTAGCGCCCAGATCCCACAGGGGCGTGTCCCACTCCATGGCGGCGTCGAGTCCGCCGATGACCGCGAGCGTGTGCGCATAGCAGGTATGGTAGGCGCGGAAGTTCGGATAGGCGTCTACGATGGCGCTGAACACACGGCCGGCTTCGGTGGGCTTGAGAAAACTCGCACGTGACGGCATACCAACGCGCGCGCTGTCCGCTGCCCGGCCGCTCGGCCAGTCATCGATGCGCACGCGCTCGCCGTTGGCGAATGCGCCGAGTCCGTAAGCGCCGTGACATCTGAGATGCATGGCCCTGTGGTCGATCACGCCGACCAGCGGTCGTTGCCTGTAATGCAGCCCGATGATGCAGCCGTAGAGAGGCACGTGTCGCGCGAACTCTGCCGTGCCGTCAATGGGGTCGATGATCCACCGGTAGTCCGAATCCGGATCGCTGTCGCCGAGCTCCTCGCCGAGAATCCCCATGTGAGGAAAACGTTCTGCGACACGCGCCCGAAATACGCGCTCGGTCTCCACATCGGCCGTGGTGACGAGGCTCTCGTCGGCTTTCAACGACACCTCGAAGCCCGAGCCCACGATCGATGCCGTGGTCTCTGCGCAAAGATCCGCANNGTCGATCTCGTCGCGTGGATCCGTCATCCGCGCCGAATCAGAAAGATTCCGCCGGCAATTCCATCAGGCTGCGGCTGCCTGCACGCAGCGTTGCAACGAGCGCCGTGGTCTGAGGGAGCAGTCTTTTCATGAAGAATCGGGCGGTGGTGAGCTTGGCCTGGTAGAAACCCGTGTTGTCGCCTTCGACCTTGCCCGTCGCGATCGCCGCTGAGCGAGCCCACATGTAGCCGAACGAGACAAGCGCCATCAGTCTCAAGTAATCGTACGATGCCGCGCCGATCTCGTCCGGATCTTCCATCCGCGCCTTGGCGAGCCAGCGGGTGGCGTCCTCGAGGGCGGCGACGGCGCCCGAGAGCGGCGCGATGAACTCGTCGAGCTTCTTGTCCTGGCGATGCTCGGCGACGAAGTCCTCGAGGATCTTGAGATAGCGCTTGATCAGTCGTCCTTCGTGCATGCTGAGCTTGCGACCGGCGAGATCGAGAGCGTGAATGCCGTTCGCGCCCTCGTAGATCTGCGCGACGCGCGAATCGCGAACGAGCTGCTCCATGCCCCACTCACTGATGTATCCGTGGCCGCCGAATACCTGCATGGATAGATTGCAGACCTCGTTACCGTAGTCGGTGAAGTACGCCTTGATGACCGGCGTGAACAGGGCCACCAGATCCTCGGCATGCTCGCGCATGCCGGCGTCGGGGTGGCGCTCGGCGATGTCGACCTGAAGCGACACCCAGCCGAGCAGGGCCCGCGCCGCCTCATTGCAGGCCTTGCCCGTGAGCAGCATCCGGCGCACGTCCGGATGCACGATAATCGGGTCGGCAGGCTGGTCCGGCGACTTCACGCCGCTGAGCGCGCGCCCCTGAATGCGCTCGCGTGCGTAGTCGGCGGCGCTCTGATAGGCGACCTCGGCCTGAGACAATCCTTCCTGTCCCACCATCAGCCGCTCGTGGTTCATCATCGAGAACATGGCCTGCAATCCCTTGTGCGGCTCGCCGATGAGGTAGCCCACGGCGTTTTCGTAGTTCATCACGCAGGTCGATGCGCCCTTGATGCCCATCTTGTGCTCGATGGAGCCGCACGAGAACGTGTTGCGTTCTCCGAGCGAGCCGTCCGCGTTGACCAGATACTTGGGCACCAGGAACATGCTGATGCCCTTCACGCCCTCCGGGGCATCCGGCAGGCGCGCGAGGACGAGATGCACGATGTTCTCGGTGAGGTCCTGATCACCGCCGCTGATGAAGATCTTGGTGCCGCTCACGCGATAGCTGCCGTCGCCGTCCGGCACCGCCCGCGTGCGCAGCATGCCGAGATCCGTGCCTGCGTGGGATTCGGTGAGACACATGACACCCGTCCAGCTGCCGTCGACGAGCTTGGGCAGATACGTGCGCTTCATCTCGTCGCTGCCGTGGGCGCGAATGGCCACGTAGGCGCCGCGCGTCAGCCCCGGGTAGAGCGCGAGTGACATGTTGCTCGACTGCAGCATTTCCTCGAAGAAGACGCTGAGCGTGTGCGGAAGTCCCTGGCCCCCATACTCCGGGTCGCAGGCGAGCCCCATCCAGCCGCCGGTGCAAAGCGCCTCGTAGGCCTCCTTGAATCCGCTCGGCGTGCGCACTTGGCCGTCGTCCAGTCGGCAACCTTCCACGTCACCGGTGCGATTGGTCGGGAAGACGATGCTCTCGCAGAGCTTCGCGCCTTCCTCGAGAATCGAGTCGATGATGTCTGCACTGGCTTCCTCGCCACCGGGCAGCTCCGCAAAACAACTCTGCGCGTCGAGCAGCTCGTGGATGACGAACTGCATGTCGCGGATGGGTGCTCTGTATATCGCCATGAATCTCTTTCCTGTTTTTCGCGCGGCCCGGCGCGCGATACTCGCGCCCTGGATTACATATTAGGATAGTTCGGGCCGCTGCCGCCTTCAGGCGTCACCCAGTTGATGTTCTGCGTGAAGTCCTTGATGTCACAGGTCTTGCAGTGCACGCAGTTCTGAGCGTTGATCTGCAGATGCCGGTCCTCGGCTTCGCCGACGATCTCGTAAACACCCGCCGGACAGAAACGTTCCTCGGGCGCCGCGTACTCGGCGAGATTGATCCGAATCGGCACGTCCGGATCCTCTAATCGCAGATGCACCGGCTGATCCTCGTCGTGCACGGTGTTTGCAAGATATACCGATGAGGGCTTGTCGAAGCTCACCTCGCCGTCCGGCTTCGGGTACTCGATGACCGGGCACTCGCTGGCCTTCTTCAAGCGCTCGTGATCGGCGTGGTGGTGCAGGGTCCACGGCGCACGCCCGCGCAGAAGATAGGTGTCGATGCCGCCGTACACGAGACCGCCCCACAGCCCCCAGCGAAACGCCGGGCGAATGTTGCGCACGCGGCGAAGCTCCTCCCAGAGCCACGTCTCGCGCAGTCGTTGCGGGTACGCCTCGAGCTCGCGGGGGCCGGCATCGCCGCCGGTGAGCGCCGCATGAAGGGTCTCCGCCGCCAGCATGCCCGACTTCATCGCCGTGTGCGTGCCCTTGATCTTGGGCACGTTTAGAAAGCCGGCGCAGTCGCCGATCAAGGCACCTCCCGGAAAGGTTAGTCTAGGGATCGATTGATAGCCGCCCTCGTTGAGCGCGCGTGCGCCATAGGCGATGCGCCGTCCACCGACGAACGTTGGACGGATAGCCGGATGCGTCTTGAAGCGCTGAAATTCGTCATAGGGGCTGAGATAGGGGTTTTCGTAGTCCAACGCAATGACAAAGCCCACAGACACCTGGTTGTCTTCCAGATGGTACAGAAACGAACCGCCATACGTGCGCGAATCCAGCGGCCAACCGAGGGTGTGAACGACAAGTCCCGGCTGATGTTGTGTCGAATCTACTTCCCACAACTCCTTGATGCCGATTGCAAAGGTTTGCGGATCAACGCCATCGCGCAGCTTGAAACGCTCGAAAAGCGTTTTCGTCAGCGATCCACGGCATCCTTCGGCAAACAAGGTGTGCCTGCCATGTAACTCGACACCTGGCTGAAAGTTCTCCATGGGCTTACCGTCGCGGTCAACGCCCATATCACCCGTGGCGATACCCTTTACTGCACCCTGCTCGTGATACAAGACCTCGGCAGCGGCAAAGCCAGGGTAGATTTCAACGCCGAGCGCCTCGGCACGTTCGGCCAACCAGCGGCAGAGGTTGCCCAGGCTGATGATGTAGTTGCCATGGTTTTTCATCTGCGGTGGCGTAGGGAGCCGGATCTTGCCGCTCGCGGTCAGGTAGAGAAAACGATCACTCGTGACCGGTGTCTTTAGCGGCGCACCTTGCGCTTGCCAGTCGGGAAGCAACTCGGTGAGTGCGCGCGGTTCGATCACAGCCCCGGAAAGGATGTGCGCTCCGACTTCCGAGCCCTTTTCGACGATGCACACGTTCACTTCGTGGCCATGCTCAGCACCGAGTTGTTTCAGCCGGATCGCCGCCGCTAACCCCGAAGGTCCAGCGCCTACGATCACGACGTCATATTCCATGGATTCTCTCTGCAAGCTTTTATGTCCCTTGTTTGCGGAGCTCATTATTATATCGGCAGCGCAGCAGTGATAGATAGGCCGTTACTTCCGAAACAGGCGGGTTTGCATCCGATCACGAAAGCCGATAGCTTATGCGCGTTTGTTGGCATGGCGTGCAAGCTACGCAAGTCGTCTGAACGATTACGAATAAGGAATAAAACCTCGTGATAGCTACGTTCGAAGACGCGAACAAGCGCATTCAAGGGACACTACCCGGTGTGCTCGGGATCGAATTCTTTGAGTTGGAACGCGGTTCGGTGGCGGGACGCCTCACGTTGCGACCCGAGCATCTCGCACCGAATGGCTACCTGCATGCCGCTACGGTGATCGCATTAGCCGACACCTGTTGTGGCAATGGCACGCTCGCCAGTTTACCCGGNNCGGTGACGCCGAGAACTTTACGACCGTAGAGCTCAAGTCCAATTTTCTTGGCACCGCCCGTGAAGGAACCATTGTGTGCCGGGCACGAATGGCGCACGGTGGTCGTCGTACGCAGGTGTGGGACGCGACAGTGACCGATGAATCGGAGCAGCGCACTCTCGCTTTGTTTCGCTGCACCCAGATCATTCTGTACTCGCGGTAAATCGCGACGGGGGGGTAGCGGCAGGTTTGTTACATTCTTGGCGATGGATCAACAGATACTTGGAGGGTGTGTATGAATGTCAAAGGCTATTCGGCAATTGTGACGGGCGGCGGATCTGGCATGGGTGCCGAAACCGGGCGGTTTCTCGCTCGCGCCGGCGCGAAGGTCGCATTATTAGATATAAACATCGATGGCGCGCAGGCGGTTGCTGAAGAAATAGGCGGCCTGGCACTCGAGTGTGATGTCGCGGATGCAGCCAGCGGTGAGGCCGCGGTCGCGAAGGCGCGCGAAGCGCATGGGCCGGCGCGAATCTGCATTAACTGTGCAGGGATCGCGCCAGCTAAGCGAATTGTCGGGCGCGATGGGCCGATGCCTTTAGATGATTTCACTCGCGCGATTAATGTAAATCTTGTCGGTACGTTTAACATCATGCGCTTGGCTGCCGCCGACATGCGTGCGCTCGATCCAGTCGAGGAAAGTGATGAGCGCGGCGTAATCATCTGCACGGCTTCGATTGCCGCGTATGAAGGACAGGTTGGACAAGCTGCTTATAGCGCGTCTAAAGGTGGTGTTGTCTCGCTCACGCTGCCCGCCGCACGCGAGCTTGCCGGCGCTGGCATCCGCGTCGTCACTGTCATACCGGGACTCATTGCGACACCGATGCTTCTTGGCATGCCACCAGAGGTGCAGGAAAGTCTTGCGCAACAGGTGCCCTTTCCCAAACGCTTGGGACGACCAGACGAATATGCAAAGCTCGTCATGCACATCATCGACAACGAAATGATAAATGGCGAATGCATTCGCCTGGACGGGGCGATCCGCATGCAACCGAAGTAGCTTTCTCGGGAGGCAGTTTAATCAAGACCGACGTTGTGCGCCGATCGGTAAATCACTAACGCGCCGCATTTCGTCGTTGCGCAGTAAACCCGGCTCTTTGAGATAGTCGACGAGAAAGTCGATCGCGTCGAACCCCCAGAAGAGCTCTCCGTCGACGATAAAGGTGGGCACCCCAAAAACACCGAGCTGTAACGCTCGTTCACCATTACTACGTAGCTCGCTCTTGACGTCGGGTAGAGCGATGCGCATGTCTGCGTCCTTGACATTCAGACTGCGAGTCAAGTCTTTCCAGCCATCGGTCTCGTCAGGACGACGGCCATCTCGCCAGATAAAGCGAAAGATCGTGCGAATAACTTCAGGGTCGTTCCTTAAAACAATGCTTAGGCGCAGAACCGTCAGCGGATTGAATGGATGCGCCTCCGGCATCTTCAGAGGAATCCCCTGTTTGGCGGCTAGCCACTGCACATATCGGGCGGTGAAGCGACGCTTCTCCGGGATCTCCGCCGGGCCTTTGTGCTGCCAATAGTTGAGCAACGCGGCAAAAAGCACGGGCGTGAACGTGACGTCGACACCGGTGGGCAACCGTTGGCATCGCTCCATCGCCAAGTAGGAAAAAGGAGAGATAAAATCAAAATAGCACTCTACTTTTTTCATCGCTTCTTTAAACAGAGGCAGGTGCCGATCATCAGCCACCACCGGTATAAAACCGCGGCCAATGGCGCTTGACGACTTCGCTGTCGCTCGCCAGCGCGTGGCAACTGTCGATGAAAAGCGGTTTCGTGCTGTCGCTTTGGGCGTTCGTGCGCCGCGATTTGATCGGGTAGACGGTCTGAAACGCCGTGGTGGCCACCGGCCCGACCAACTCTACCAGGTGCGTGCAGCCATTTACGCCACCCAGCAGCTCCTTCACTTGGCGTCGCCAGCCGCGCCCGATCCGCAAGCCCTTCAGTAGCTTGAAGCGTTCAGTGACGGCCGGGCAGATGCTGAACGGACCCCAATCGGTGACCGCTTCCACCTCGTGGATCATGAGATCGTCATCAACGGTCAGGCGCAGCCACATCTCGTGAACAGGTTCGCCGGGTCTGATGTCACCACGTTCCCGGTTTTGGAACGTGTAGGTCTTGGTGTCTGCGAGATGACCTTCGATATCCCACAAACCGTCGTCGCGCCGGTAGCCATGACACTGCACGGAGCGGCGATGGATGGGTTGACGGGGACTCGAGGGTGATAGCGGCATCGGTGGGCACTCCTGTCGTGGCTAAACACGTATACTTACGGCGGCAAGATCGCGATCCGTCTGCTCGTGACGCTAGCCGGACGAGCTTCCAAGATCACGCGCGCGATCGCGTAACTTGAATTTCTGGATCTTACCGGTGGATGTCTTTGGCAACGGGCCGAAGACGACGGTCTTGGGCGCCTTATAGTGAGCGAGGTGATCGCGGCAGAACGCGATCAAGTCCTCGGCGCTGGTATCTGCGGCAGATTCCTTAAGGCTGACGAAGGCACAGGGCGTCTCGCCCCACTTGTCATCGGGACGTGCGACTACCGCTGCCTCGAGCACAGCCGGATGACGATAAAGCACGTCTTCGACTTCAATCGAGGAAATGTTCTCACCGCCGGATATGATGATGTCCTTCGATCGGTCCTTGAGTTGAATGTATCCATCAGGATGCATGACGCCGAGGTCGCCGGAATGAAACCATCCGCCGGTGAACGCTTCTTCAGTTGCTTTTGGGTTTTTAAGATAGCCCTTCATTACAATGTTGCCGCGGAACATGACCTCACCCATCGTTTCACCGTCTGCTGGCACAGATCTCATGCTGTTCGCATCCATCACTTGCAGACTCTGCAAAGCGTGATAGGTGACTCCCTGGCGTGCCTTCAGTTTTGCCTGGTCTTCTTTCGGTTTCTGATTCCATGCTTGTTTCCAGGCACATACGACCGCGGGACCGTATGTTTCCGTCAGTCCGTAAACATGCGTCATGTGAAACCCGGCCGCTTCCATGGCGGCTAGTACAGAAGCCGGCGGCGGTGCAGCAGCCGTCATCACCTTGACTGTATGCTGAAACTCACGGCGTTCTTCCGGCTTCGCGTTAATAACAAAGCTCAGGACAATGGGTGCGCCGCAGAAGTGAGTGACGTCGTGATCGCCGATTGCGTCAAAGATGCTCTTGGCGGAGACCTTACGCAGACACACGCTCGTTCCGGCAAGCGCGGCAAGCGTCCACGGAAAACACCAGCCGTTGCAATGGAACATTGGCAAAGTCCACAAATACACCGGGTGGTGTCCCATATCCCAGGCCAGAATATTACTCAAGGCGTTGAGATACGCTCCGCGATGATGATAGACAACACCCTTTGGATTCCCAGTCGTCCCCGAGGTGTAGTTCAGCGAAATTGCTTGCCATTCATCTTTTGGAAGCTGCCACGCGAAATCCTCGTCGCCTTGTTGTAAGAAGCGCTCGTAATCCATTTCACCCAGTAAATTGCCTTCGGGTGCAAGCGTATCGTCGATATCGATCACTGTTAATTCACGCCTAACGCGGTCGAGGGCCTCGCCGATGACGTTGGAAAATTCCTTGTCCGTGATCAACACTTTGGATTCGCCGTGATCCAAAATGAACGCAATGGTGCTGGCATCTAGGCGAAAGTTAAGCGCATTTAGTACGGCTCCGGTCATGGCCACACCGAAATGTGCCTCGTAGATTGCCGGCACGTTGGGGGCCATGACAGCTACGGTATCGCCGATACCAATGCCGCGGCGCTTGAGCGCGGATGCCAGTCGCCGACAACGCACATAGGTCTGCGCCCACGTATAGCGTTGCTCGCCATGGATGACGGAGATGTGATCCGGATATACGGATGCCGCGCGTGCGAGAAAACTAAGCGGTGAAAGCGGGACGTAATTCGCGGAGACCTTGTCGAGCCCTGAGCCATACGGGTTAGCACCAGCATCAGACATGCCCATCGAAATATCTCCTCTTTAGGCAGGCTAGCGCCCTCGCCAGATCGGATCGCGCTTTGCGATGAACGCGTCAATACCTTCGCCGGCATCTTCCGCCATCATATTCTCTGCCATGACTTCGCATGCATACTCGTATGCGGACTCGAGCTCTTGGTCGATCTGACGGTAGAACATCTGCTTACCTGTGCGTACTGCCACGGATGACCGATCCGTGATATGGCGCGCTAGCGCCAGTACTTCATTATCGAGCAATTCCGCGTCCACGGCGCGGTTAACGAGACCGAGTTGCGCAGCTGCCTCAGCGCTGATGAACTCGCCTGTCAGTAACATCTCCATGGCATGTTTTCGTAGTACGTTTCGACTCAACGGGACCCCAGGCGTGGAACAGAATAAACCCACATTAATGCCGGAGGTCGCAAAGCGGGCGTTGTGCGATGCCACGGCGAGATCGCAGGTAGCGACCAATTGACAACCGGCGGCAGTGGCGATTCCATGGACGCGCGCGATGACCGGTTGTGGGATTCGGGTAATCGTCAGCATCATGTGGCTGCACTTCCTGAATAAGGTTCGGTAGTATTCCTTATCCGGGTTTGCGCGCATCTCTTTAAGATCGTGCCCGGCGCAGAAGGCCTTGCCGGCACCAGCAAGTATCACGACGCGAACCGAGTCGTCCTTGGCAATCCCATCCAGCGTTTCCTGCAGTGCCGTTAACATCGCTTCCGATAGAGCGTTATACTGCTTGGGACGGTTCAAGGTAAGCGTGGTAATGCCGGCATCGTCGTCGCGCAGCAGCAAGGGCTCCTCCGGAGCAGCTTGAGTGACGGGGTTGGTCATCGGATCTCTCCTCGGCCTACGTATCTAGATAGCATTCTGCGGCTAGTCCGCGCTCGACTTCAAGGGGTATGCCTCAGTGATGCGCTTAGGAGCACGCATGTCACGTATCTCGATCAATGAGTTCGAAAAGATTGCCCGCGAGCGCGTACCTTTTATGGGCCAGCTCGGGGTGCAAGTGGAGCAACTGGACATGGGAATGGCCAGGATCCGTATCCCATTCCGTGATGATTTTATTCGCCCCGGCGGCACCATCGCGGGCCCTGTGCTGATGGGCCTGGCTGACCTCGCCATGTATGGGGCGGTGCTAAGCTTGATCGGACCGGTGGAGCTTGCGGTCACGACCAATCTCAACATCAACTTTCTGCGCCGACCCAGTCCCGGCGACGTCATCGCAGAGGCGCGTATCTTGAAGTTGGGTAAGCGCTTAGCGGTGGGAGAGGTCAGCCTGTTCCGAGATGGTGAAGATGAGCTAGTGGCCCATGTCACCAGCACCTACTCGATTCCTCCGGGGCGGAAGCGATAGTGACAGATCATGGTTCCCCGATTCTAGGCATTGGCTACACCCGCGACAGAATCCACTCTTCGGATCTATCTGGCAAACGTCGACACAAGCCGAGGTGGAATCGCCAACACTGATCTTCAGATCTCGGAAACTTCAGCGACAACCTACCAGCCACCGGTTGCCAGCCAGCGGTCCACCTGGTCTAGCCTGTCGTTTCCCCAAAACGGTTCTTCGTCGACGATAATGAACGGCGAGCCGAATACACCCCGCGCAATCGCGGCATCCGTCTCGCGTCGTAGTCGTTCCTTCACCGCAGGATCTTGTAGCGCCGTTGTCAGCGCGGCCCGGTCCACGCCAAGCGGCTCTGCAACGGTGAGCACTTGATCCGGATCGGAAATGTCGTGCCCGTCAACAAAGTACGCGCTAAACAGAGCGCGGGCCAACTCCTTAGCCTTACCCGAATCGCGATCGTGAAGCCAATAATATGCGCGACTCGGATTGACCGCCGAGATCGGAAGGCGCGTTGGCATATTAAAGGGCACGCCATGAAGTCGGGCTGAGCGCGCGAAATCTCGGCGCGCATAATCGCCCACAAGTGGCTGCTCCGGCAGTGGCGCGCGGCCGTTTATCTTGAATACCACACCCATGAGATAGGGTCGCCAGCTGGCCGATCGACCGTGACGCGCCGCGATCTCATCGATGCGATGGCTGGCGATGTAGCCATATGGCGAAGAAAAGTCGAAGTAGAAATCGACAGGTTTAGTCATAGCAACTGTCCCGTTGCGTGAACTACTCAACGCAAAGGCGCGAAGACGCAAAGAAGTTTTGAATTAACAATTCTTGGACGTTGGAAAATTCTGCGTCCTTTGCGCCTTCTGCGTCTTTGCGTTGGGCTTTTCGTACTGATGGATAATGGCTGCTCGCTGTCAGCGATTGTATTAAATCCGTTCCACCGCCATCGCCGTGGCTTCCCCGCCGCCGATGCATAAGGCAGCGACACCGCGTTTGAGATCGTATGTCTCCAATGCCGCCAGCAGCGTAACCATAATACGTGCGCCCGAGGCGCCGATGGGATGACCAAGCGCGCACGCACCGCCATGCACATTGACCTTGTCATGGGGCAGATCGAGGTCGTGCATCGCCGCCATGGTAACGACGGCAAAGGCCTCGTTGATTTCGAAGAGATCGACGTGCGCAGCCGACCAGCCGGTTTTTTCGAGAAGTTTTTTCACTGCTGAGACCGGCGCCGTGGTGAACCAGGCGGGCTCATGTGCATGCGTCGCATGATTAAGGATTCTCGCGAGTGGGCGCAGTCCGCGTTTCTCGGCCTCTGAAAGGCGCATGAGCACGAGCGCCGCAGCGCCGTCGGAAATCGAGCTGGAATTCGCGGCTGTAACAGTACCATCCTTGCGAAACGCGGGTTTCAGATGAGGAATCTTTTCCGTGTTCGCNNGCGGTTGCTCGTCATTCTTGATGACGCGCTCACCGTTGCGGGTCTTAAAAGCGACCGACACCACCTCTTTGGAGAATGTCCCGCTGTCGATCGCCTTCTTCGCGCGCGTGAGCGATTCGATCGCAAATTCGTCTTGCGCCTCGCGTGTGAAGTGATAGCGATCGGCACAATCCTCGGCGAATGTTCCCATTAATCGACCTTTGTCATACGCGTCCTCGAGGCCGTCCAGAAACATGTGGTCCATGATCTGCGCGTGACCCATGCGCAGACCGCTACGTGCCTTGAGCATGAGGTAGGGGGCGTTGCTCATGCTCTCCATCCCGCCAGCTATGACGATGTCATTGGTGCCCGCCAGGATCGAATCATGGCCCAGCATCGCTGCCTTCATCCCAGACCCACACATCTTGTTGATAGTCGTGCAGCCGACGCTTTTCGGGATACCGGCGTCGAGCGAAGCTTGGCGTGCCGGCGCTTGACCCTGCCCAGCCGGCAAGACACAGCCCATGATGACTTCTTGGATATCCTCAGCCGGCACCTGGGCCTTTTCGA
>JABAOD010021174.1_pt1 | contig 20973 bp, 20 predicted proteins | sample 7062151 | NCBI WGS metagenome assembly JABAOD01 (sample SAMN14538626, study PRJNA623070) | marine sediment metagenome | biome: marine biome [ENVO:00000428]; feature: marine pelagic biome [ENVO:01000023]; material: deep marine sediment [ENVO:00002113] | place: India: Gulf of Khambhat ... | reverse complement strand
TCACAGTGGAGGAGTTGGTGCTGATGGGCCGCACCCCTTACATGAGCCCGTGGGGCGGGCCGGGGCCCGGCGATGTGGCGGTCGTGAGGGAGGCCATGGAACGTACCGGGGTGTCCTTCCTGGAGGACCGGCCCTACCCTGAGCTGTCCGGCGGGGAGCGGCAGCGGGTCCTCTTGGCCTTGGCTCTTGCCCAGGAGCCCCAGATCCTTCTCCTCGACGAGCCCACGGCCCATCTCGACATCAACCATCAGGTGGAGGTGCTGGATCTGGTGCGTGCTCTGAACCGCGATTCCGGGCTCACGGTGGCGGCGGCGATGCATGACCTGAATCTGGCGGCTCTCTATTTCGGGAGGTTGCTCCTTCTAGAGGACGGTCGGATCGTGGCGGACGGGCCCCCACAGGAGGTGCTGGAGGAGCAGCGGATCGCTCGAGCGTTTGGAGCCACGGTGAGGATCGAGCCCCATCCCGTCCGGGGGGTGCCTCAGGTGATCTTGCTTCCGGAGGACGGGTCGGAAGCCGTGTCTTGACGCTCGACGAAGGGCTTCCTATGATTACCCGCGCTCAGGGGACAGAGGGGGCGTTCTGCAGCGATCGGGTGTCCAGCAGGGAGCGCTAGCGATTCTCTTGGCCCTGCTGGTCGCCGGCGCGGCAGTGGCTATCACCGCTTGGAGCCTGATGGGCCGGGACGGGGGCGGGACACCGCCGCCGGCGGTGGCCGCCGCGACTGAGACGCCTGCGACGCCCTCTCCCACTGAGATGCCCACTCTCACCCCTACCCCCAGCCCAACCGTAACCCCTACCGCCACCCCTACCATTACGCCAACCCCGACGCCGACCCCGACGCCGCAACCCACTCCGGACGGTGTGTACCGGGAGGTGGTGGTCCCGATCCTGACGTACCACTACATCGAGGAGGTGCCCCCTGGGGCCGAGCTTCTGCGGCGGGATCTGACGGTCAGCCCTGAGCGGCTCGAGGCGCAACTGCAATACTTGAGCGAGCAGGGGTATACGTCCATCTCGCTGCGAGATCTGGTCTACCATCTCCAATTGGGCTGGGAGCTGCCTGCCAAGCCTCTGATTCTCACCTTCGACGATGGGTATGCGACCACCTACGAGAACGCGGTGCCGCTGCTGAAGCAGTACGGCTTCACGGGGACCTTCACCGTAATCACGGGCTTCGTAGACCTGGGGTACGAGGCCTACATGACCTGGCCGCAGATCCAGGAGTTGGCCGAGATGGGGATGGAGATCATTGCGCACAGCAGGACGCATGACGATCTGCGGAACAAGTCCTACGACTACCTCGTGTGGCAGATCCTAGGCCCGAAGGAGACGTTGGAGGCGAATCTGGGGGAGCCAGCGCGGTTCTTCGTGTATCCCTCGGGGCGGTACAATGCGGACGTTGTGGCGGTCCTGCGCAGCGCGGGGTACTGGGCCGCCCTGACCAGCCACCAGGGGGCCCTCCAGACCTCGGAGGCGCTGATGGTGATGCCGCGGATCCGCGCTCGGGGAACCTACGATCTCGGGACGTTCGTCTCCCGGCTGAACTTCTGGCTGAATCAGGCTGAGTTGGCAGCAGGCTCGTAGAGCCTGACGACCGACCGGTCACCAGAGCCCTGGAGCAGCTCGGCCGCGGTACGGCCGAGACTGGGGTGGATCCAGTCGGCGGCGATCTCGACCAGGGGGACCAGCACGAAGGCCCGCGCCGCGAGTCGGGGGTGAGGCAGGGTCAGCTCGGGATCGTCCAGCACCATGCCATCGTAGGACAGGATGTCGATGTCGATGGGGCGTGGGCCGAAGCGCTCGCCGGGACGCCGTCCGCTTCTGTGCTCTACGGCCTTGATGGCACGGAGAAGTTCGCGGGGGGCGAGGTCAGTCTCGATCTCACACACAAGGTTCAGGAACCAGGGCTGATCATGTACCTCCACCGGCTCGGTCTCGTAGAGCTGGGAGGTGCGGGTCCGGGTCCCGAGCTCGTCGAGGGCTAGCAGAGCGCTCTCGAGGTGGGCGGCTCGGTCGCCCTGGTTGGAGCCGAGGCTGAGGCACACGGTCGCCATGGACTCCCTAGTCCTCGACGCGCTCGATCTGGGCCCCCAGCCCCTGAAGTTTCTCCTCGATGCGTTCGTAGCCACGGTCGATCTGGGTGATGTTGCGGATGGTGCTCTCCCCTTCCGCGCAGAGCGCGGCCACCAGGAGGGCCATCCCAGCCCTGATGTCGGGGCTCTCCAGGGTCTCGCCGTGCAGTTGAGAGGGGCCGACCACCACCACGCGGTGCGGGTCGGAGAGGACGAGCCGGGCACCCATTGAGATCAGCTTGTCCACGAAGAAGAGCCGGCTCTCGAACATCTTCTCGAAGAAGAGGACGGTCCCCTCCGCCTGGGTGGCCAGCACGATGGCGATGGACATGAGGTCTGCCGGGAAGGCGGGCCAGGGGCCATCATCGATCTTGGGGATTGCACCGTGAAGGTCGAACCTGACTCGGAGCCGGTCGTGCCGAGGCAGGTGGATCTCGTCGCCAATAACCTGCGTCTCCACCCCTAGCCGGCGGAGGGTTAGGAGGATCATCCTGAGATGATCGGGATGGGCCTTGCGGATGCGGATGTCTCCACGGGTGGCTGCCGCGGCGGCGAGGAGGGAGCCCACCTCGATGTGGTCGGAGGGGATCTCGTACTCAATGCCACCAAGGGCTTGAACCCCTTCGATGGCAAGGGTGTTGGTGCCGATTCCTTCGATCCTGGCACCCATGAGTGCCAGGAGGCGGCACAGGTCCTGCACGTGGGGCTCGGAAGCCGCGTTGCGGAGGACGGTGGTTCCCTCCGCGGTGGCCGCTGCCATCAGAGCGTTTTCGGTTCCCGTGACGCTCGCCTCGTCTAGGAAGATCTCGGCCCCTTCTAGCTTCTCGGCTTTCAGCCGGTATCCGCCGTTGACCTCGACCTGGGCGCCGAGCGCGCGGAGTGCCTCCAGGTGCGTGTCGACCCTGCGGCGCCCGATGACATCGCCCCCGGGCGGCGGCAGACTGACCCTACCGCTCCGTGCCAGCATCGGGCCGGCGAACAGGATGGAGGCGCGGATGCTCCGGCCCAGATGGGGGTCGATCGCCGTGTCCTGGAGCTTCCGCGCTCGTATCTTGAGAGTGTGATCTCCCCCGTCGTGGATATCAGCCCCCAGAGCCTCGAGAATGCGCACCATGGTCTCGACATCCTCTATCCGGGGGACGTTGCGCAGCACCACTTCATCGTCGGTAAGTAACGACGCCGCCAGCATGGGCAAGGCGGCGTTCTTGTTACCGCTGGGGGTTACCTCACCCGACAGGGGATTTCCCCCTTGGATCAGGAACCGCCCGCTCGCGTCCACCATTTCAGGGCATTATATCACACTGCCTCTTCGCGGGACGGCCTGCTCGTAGGCGGCTTCGAGCCGTGAGACGAGTTGGGACCATCGATAGCGCGCCTTCACAGCTGCGCGCGCGGCGGTCCCGAGGTTGCGCCGGCGCTGGGGATGGTCGAGAAGAGAGATGGCTTCCTGGGCAAAGGCCTCGGCACCGTCAGCCAGGATCACCTCTTCCCCTGCGGTGACCTCGAGCCCCTCGCATCCCAAGCTGGTGGAGAGGACGGGCTTTCCCATAGCCATGGCCTCCAGCACCTTGAGCCGGGTTCCTCCTCCCACCTGGAGTGGCACCACGCAAAGTTCGGCTCGCCGGAGATAGGGTCGGATGTCTGGAACCCGACCGGTGACTTCGACCTGCGGATCGGCGGAGAGCGGGCCCAGGCGGGACGAGGGGTCGCGGCCCACGACCATGAACCGGGCGTGAGGGAGACGGCTCTTGATCCGTGGCCACACGCGGTGGAAGAACCACAGGACGGCGTCGATGTTGGGCCGGAAATCCATCTTCCCGGTGAAGACAAGGCTCCCGTCGGTGGGACCAGCCTCGGGACGAAAGTGGTCCGTGTCGACACCGTTCGGCACCACGGTGATCGGAACATCCGGCTCCAATCTCTGCAGACTCCTGGCGTCCTGAGGAGAGACCGCAATCACCGCATCTGCCGCCCGGCAGGCCCTCGCCTCGTAGCGGCGCAGCTTCCGCCACTGGATGAGGGAGTATGCCGCAGCGGGCCAGCGAGAGGGCTGGCGGGCGTCCGCCAGGAAGGCGCGCTTCTGGATGAGGTATTCGGCATTGATGTCATCGAGAAGGAGTCGAGACGGGCGATCGCGTCTCTGGTGGATGGCCTGGCGAGCAGTGAACAGGTAGGGCGCCATCTCGAGGCCCTCGACCTGAATGGCGTGGGGCGGGTCCGCGTCCACCGTCCGGCGCAGAGCTTCGCTGTACTCTTCAGAAGGAAGCCGCAGAGCCAGGTCGGGAATGGGAGAGCCGAGGACAGAGATGGCCCTGCGGCTCAGACTTCGCCTCGGCGCCTGGACGATCTCGAGCCCACGACAGAGGTCTTGCAGCACGCTTTGAGCATCGAGGTGAGGAGTGTTCTGGGCAAAGGACAGGAGTTGGATCTCGTGACGGGGTGCGAGAGCCCGCATCAAGTTGTAGGTGCGGATGGCAGCCCCCTGGTGGGGTGGGTAGGGGAGGTCCGGGGTCAGGAAGAGCAGCTTCATTCTTGAGAGAGGACGGTTCGATAGACGGCCAAGGTCCTACGGGCGGTCTCTTCCCAGGAGAAGCGCTGGGCGCGGGCTAGGCCGCGCTTCTTCAGGTCAGCTCGGAGCTCGGGTTCGACCAGGACCCGATGGATGGCCGCCGTCCAGGCTTCGGTGTCGGTGGGGTCCACCAGGATTGCGGCGTCGCCTACCACTTCCGGCAGAGACGAGGTAGCAGCAGCCACGACCGGCGTCCCACAGGCCATGGCCTCGAGAGGCGGAAGCCCGAAGCCTTCGTAGAAAGCGGGGTGGACGTAGACCTGAGCAGCGCAGTAGAGGAGACGGAGATCTTGAGAGGGCACATGGCCAAGGAAGAGTACCTCGTCGGTCAGCTTCAACTGAGCAGTGAGGTCGAAGACCTCCTGGTACAACCATCCTGGTCGGCCGGCGATGACCAGCCGTATCTGTGCGGCGGCTTCGTCGATGAGCCGTCGGTAGGCCCTGAGGAGCAGGGGGAGGTTTTTCCGCGGTTCGAGGGTCCCCACGAAGAGGAGGAACGGACCATCGACACCGAGCTGGGACATCTCGTCCGACAGCGCCGCCGCATCCCCCTCCCAGGGTCGGAAGACGGGATCGGGGGCCTCGGGGATCACGGTCACCTTCTCGGGGGAGACGCCGAGGAGCTCCACGCTGTCCCTTCGGGTGGCCTTGGAGGGGACGATGATCCGATCCGCGCTGTGGGCCGCGCGGCCCACCTGGCCATAGTACCGTGAGCTTTCGGCCGTGAGGATGGCAGGATCGCGGAGAAAGGCCAGGTCGTGGACGGTGATGACCGAGCGGAAGTTTCGTCGCAAAGGAGGGATGAAGTCGGGGCTGTGGAGCAGGTCGAGCCCCAGAGGCAAGAGCTCCAGGGGCAGGAACCACTGCTCCAGACGGTGGTGGCTAGGTGTCCAGAGGGTACGGCGGGGGAAGCGGGTCCCGTAGTAGGGCGGCTGTGGATCTTTCCGGCTGTGGAGGAGGAGGATCTCCTCTGTGGACTCCTCAGTCAGCCGGTCCAGCCCCCGGACGAGTCCTCGGACGTACCGCGCGATGCCGGCGTGGCTGTAGTGGAGGATTCGAGCATCGAGCCCTATGCGCACGCAGCCGCCTTTCCCGAGGCACGGATCGCGGGATTATAGGGTCCGTCGGAGCAAGGGAGCAAGGGCTTCTGAGGCTTCCAGGCGCTGTGATAGAATCGATGACTGAAAGGGACGGAGGACGACTGTGGACAAGGAAACTGCGGGGCCGCTACTTGCCTGGCTCGACGAAGCCCAGCGCAGAGACCGTGCCCAGATTGAGGAATTGAGGAAGCTGGCAGAGGCCCAGAGAGGAGAACTCGAGGCCACCCGCAGGGAGGTCAGCAAGCTCCAGGGGCAGCTAGGCCGACTGAAGGGGGAGCTTGCCCGGACCCCGAGCGTTGCCGAGACGGCCGAGCGGATTGGGGAGATGACCGACCTGATCCGACGATCCTCTCAGGAGGAGCTGAGGCGCATCCAGCGGGAGATCGTGAGTCTGCGGGAAGGCGAGCGAGAGGCTTTTTCGCGGTCCTTGGAGCGAGTTGAGACAGAGATGCAGGCCCGGATGGAGAGACACCTCGGCGCGGAGAGCCTGAGAAGGGAGATGGCGCGACTCCACGAGATGGTTCTCGCGGTCCAACCGGAGCTGGACGCTCTCAGCGAGCGGGCCTTGGAGCAGGAGCGCGCTCTGAGCCATCTGGAGAAAGGAGTCGACCGCCTGCGGGCGAAGACGGGCGATCTGGAGTCGGGCCGCGAGGTCGAGCGCCGGGAGCACGCAGAGGGGTTGGAGAGGTTTCAGGGACTCGAGGGGGAGTGGCGCCGGGAGATGGAGGAGTTCCGTCAGGAGATGGCGTCCTGGCGGGACGAGGGGGTGGATCGCCAGGCAGCGATGACAGAAATGCACCGGCTGTATCAGGAGGCGACGGAGATCCTGGAGATGCTGCGTTCCGTTGAAGGTGAGTGGGAAGCGCGGCGGGGCGAACTCGAGGCGGTGCAAGCGCTGGCGGAGAAGCGACTTGAGAAGCTCATCGATGAGTGGCGCGGCGAACAGGAGGAACGCTGGGCACGGAACGCCGCCCATTGGGACAGGCTGGGCGATGAGATGGACAAGCGGGAGGAGCGTATCCGAGACATGTGGACCACGCTCTCCAAGTTCGTGAAGGATCAGATGGCCGGAGAGAAGGCCTTCGCTGAAGGGCTTGAGGCGTGGCTTCGGGGAGAGAAGTGACCGCGCCTCCCCGGTGGGTTCTCGGGACAGCTGGACACGTCGATCACGGCAAATCCCGCTTGGTGGAGGCCCTCACGGGCATCGATCCCGATCGGCTCGCTGAGGAAAAAGAGCGGGAGATGACCATCGATCTGGGCTTTGCCTGGCTGACTCTTCCCTCTGGCAAGGTGGTGAGCATTGTCGATGTCCCGGGTCATGAGGACTTCATCAACAACATGCTGGCGGGAGTGGGAGGGATCGACGCCGTCCTGCTCGTGGTGGCGGCAGACGAAGGGGTGATGCCTCAGACCAGGGAGCATCTGGCTATCGTAGACCTCCTGGGTGTGGAGAAGGGTGCGGTGGCGCTCTCCAAGATCGATCTGGCCGAGAGTACGGAGTGGATCGAGCTGGTTGAGGTTGAGGTGCAGGCTCTTCTCTCCGGGACGGGGCTGGAGGAGGCGTCCATTCACCGCGTTTCCGTTCGGACCCAGGAGGGTTTGGGGGGGCTGATCGAGGGGTTGGATCTTCTGTTGGACGGGACTCCCCGTCGGCGGGATCTGGGCACGCCCCGGCTCCCTATTGACCGAGTGTTCACACTCGCCGGATTCGGCACGGTCGTGACCGGAACCCTGCTGGATGGACGCCTGAGCGTGGGTCGGGAAGTGGAGATCCAACCGGGCGGCCATCGGTCTCGGATTCGTGGACTGCACAGTCATTCAGAACCGGTCGAAGAGGTGCCACCGGGAACGCGGGTCGCTGTGAACTTGAGTGGAGTAGGGACCGACGAACTGCAGCGCGGCGACGTCCTGGCGCTTCCCGGAGCGTACGAGCCGACAGGGCTCCTGGACGTCCATCTTCGGGTCCTCGCCGACGCGAGGAAGCCTCTGNNCATCTTCGGGTCCTCGCCGACGCGAGGAAGCCTCTGGGCCACAACATGGAAGTGCAGGTTTCGACGGGCGCAGCGCGGGTCACCGCTCGCACCCGAATTCTGGGAGCCGAAAAGGTGGCTCCGGGGGCTGAGGGCTGGGCGCAGCTGGTCCTGGACCGGCCGGTTGTGGTGCCTCCCGGCGGTCGGTTCATCGTCCGACTGCCCTCTCCCAGCGTCACGCTGGGAGGAGGCGAGGTCGTCGATCCGCATCCTCTCAGGAGGCACCCACGTTTTCGCCCCGCGACGACCGATCGTCTCCGTCGTCTGGCGGACGGTGAACCTGCGGCGGTCCTGGAAGTGCGGCTTCGCGAGCTGGGTCCGGTACCGGAACCGGAGCTCGTCCGGACTGCTGGGCTCGAAGGGGAGGCGGCGGAGACAGCGCTGGAAAGCGGGATCGACGCAGGGCGGATCGTGGTTTTGGATGGGAACAAGGGCGACCGTGTCGTGACGACACAGGAAGACTGGGAGCGGCTGGGGCGGAGGCTGAGAGATGTCTTGGAATCCTATCACCACCGCCATCCCCTGAGAGAGGCCGTGCCTCGGGAAGAGGTCCGGAGCCGGCTACGAATGAGATCCGGAGCATTCGACGCTGTGGTGAAGCGGGCGGCCGCGGAGGGGATCCTTCGTCCGCAGGGAACCGGACTGATGAGTCCAGATCACGCGGTGGTCCTGAGCGCAGATCAAGAGCGGGAAGTGCAGGAGCTCCTGGCGCGGTTTCGGGCATCGCCGCAGGCGCCGCCCTCTCTGGCGCAGTGTGAGGAGGCGGTCGGAACCGAGGTGGTGGAGGCCCTGCTGCGGTGGGGGAGTCTGATCCGGGTGAGTCCTGAGGTGGTGTTCGCCAAGGAGGCCTACGAGGAGATGGTCACGCGGATCGTGCACCGCCTACAGGACGGGGGAAAGATGACGGTGGCTCAGGCCAGAGACCTGCTGGGGACCACGCGCCGCTACGCGGTCGCCCTGCTGGAGCACCTGGACGAGGAGAGAGTCACGCGTCGGGTGGGCGACGAGCGCGTGCTCCGGTGACCATGGGGGGGCGAAGGTGGCCCGCTGGGAGGGGGATGGCCCGCCCGATGAGGCGGCGATCCGTTGGCTCCTCCGGGAGGAGGGGCTGGATGCCGAGCGTTGGAGCAGCGGGCCGGGATTCGTCTACGGGGCGCACACCCACAGGTATCACAAGGTGATCTACGCCGTCGCGGGAAGCATTAGCTTGCAGCTGCCAGATGCTGGGGAGGAGGCACAACTGGAGCCTGGGGACCGGCTGGAGCTGCCAGCGGGCACGCGGCATGGAGCAGTGGTGGGGAGTTCGGGCGTGATCTGTCTGGAGGGCCGTCGGTCCTAGACGGGGCTCGGACCGGTTCGATCGCTGGTGGCTCACCCTTTCGTCCAGGGCTGCGTTTGGCTGGCGGCGATCGCCGGCCCCACAGAGATGGCGGGGCTTGGCCGCCACGCGAGAAAGCCGCGGAGCGGCTTGGTCCCTGGTCCGTTGCTAGCGGATGACGATTCTCCTGAGGAGGGACCGAACCGGTCCTCTGTAGCGCTTCGCCATCACCACCGTCTTGGGCGAGAGCTGGGCAAGGCGCTCAGGGAGGGCGCCGAAAAGCCTCTGCTCAAACAGTCCCTCCTCTGTGGCTCCGAGGATGAGCAGGTTGTGATCCTCTAGCTCACCCAGGATCCCGTTAGCGACATCCGGATCTTCGATCAACTTGGTCCGGATGGGATAGTCAAACTGGGAGACGAATTTCTCCAAGACCTGGTCTCCCGCCTGAAGCCGATCAGCGACTCCGGGCCGGGTCACGTGGAGCGCAGTGATCTCGGGGAGTTCTCCCTTCTCTCGTTGGAACTCGTGCGCCTGGGCGATGGCCAGCTCCATGGCCAGGGATGAGTTGGGCCCCCCAGCAGAGGGAACGAGGATCCGCCGCGGCGGCTCCCGCCTTCGAAACCGGATCACGGCCAGATCGCAGGGAGGGTTCCGGCTCACGAGGTCGATGACCGACCCGAAGGCGCGGTCTCGGCTCTCAGTGTATCCGGGCCACCCCAGGAGGATCAGGTTGGAGTTGCGGCGGCGCGCGGTGTCGATGATGGCCCGTGCGATGCTTCGGCCCACCCGGATCATGGTATGGACGGGGACGTCCATCGACTTGGATTGGGCGATGACGGTCTCCATGATGGGTTTGGCCTGACGCATCAGGTGGCGGCCATCGGCGAGGGCCAGCTGCACCGGCACCCGGACCACGTGGAGGGCCAGCACTTCTCCGTCGTGCTCCCTGGCGACGGCTGCTCCCACGATGGAGAGGAGCCGAGCCTGCTCCTCATTGGCCACGGGCAGAAGAACCGAGTACTGCTTCACCGCCACGATTTCCTCGTGGAGGATGACCAGGGGCTCCTCCATGGCCTCGGTGCGCGAAGCGTAGACGGCGTAGAAGAGGACACCCCCGGCGATCCAGAGGAGGGTGGTGTACCAGGCTAGAGGACTGAGGCGGAAGAGGAAGAGGGCCAGGAAGCCCTGCGACACGATGCCCAAGAGGGGGAGCAGGGGAACCAGCGGGACCTTGAACCCCCCGGCCATCACTTTCCCTTGGCGCCGGAGCGAGATCAAGGCGGCGTTCACCATGGCGAAGAGGAGGAGAAACATGATGCTCGCGGCCGAGGCCACGTCCGTGATGGGCAGGAGCAAGGCCATGAGAACAATGAGCGCCCCCGAAACCAGGATCGCTCCGTTAGGAGTGTGGAGCCGTGGGTGCACCCGGCCAAAGAGGGAGGGCAGGTTTCTGTCTCGGCCCATGGCAAATGAGACCCGGGAAGAAGCGTAGAAAGTGGCGTTGAGGGCCGACATCGTACTCATCAGGCCACCGACCAACAGCACCAGACTGCCGAGAGGCATGATGCTCGCTGCCGCATCCACCATCGCCTGCTCGGCGTTGCTTCCCAGGAACTGCCAGGTGGGAATCCCGCCAGCGTCGGTGGCGGCGAGAACCACGAAGGCCACTGTCAGGTAGATGAGCAGCACGATGCCGATGGAGAGGAAGATGGCGCGGGGAATGGCTCGCCGGGGATCGATGACCTCCTCTCCTGAGTGGGTGATGAGTTCGTACCCTTCAAAGGCGATGAAGGTCAGGCCCATGGCGCTGAGGACCCCGGCCAGGCCGTTGGGCAGGAAGGGTTGGAGCTGCGCGGGCCAATCGGGCCGGTGGCGGAGGGCCGAGAGTCCGAACAGAACCAGAGCCGCCAGTATGGTGACCTTGGCTAGGGTGATCACATTTCCGACCGAGGCGGTTTCGGAGGAGCCGCGGAAGTTGACAAAGGTGAAGAGGATCGCGATCAGGGCGGCGAGGGCGAGGGCCAGGGTCCCCTCGCTAAGGGAGGCGAGGGAGATTCCCATGGTGGTGAGGAGCCGAGCAGCGAAGGCGCCGAAGCCAAGGGCGTAGAGGCTGCAGGCCACCGAGGCTGCGAACCAGCTCATCCAACCGCTCAGGAAGCCGAGAGGACCCGGCAGCCCTTCTTTGATCCAATCATAGCTTCCGCCCGCGCTAGGGTAGCTTGAACCCAGTTCCGCGTAGGAAGCCGCCGTGAAGAGGGTGACCAGGCCGTTCAGAGAGAAGGCGAGAAGAAGGCCCGGGCCTGCTTCACCCGCCGCGATGCCGGTGAGCACGAAGATCCCGGCGCCGATCATGGCTCCGACCCCGATCAGCGTCACATCGACGAGGCCGAGGTCACGGGTAAGGGTGGCTTCTAGCCGGTCAACTTGCATCGGGGAGGGAGAGGCGAGCGTCGCCAGCGCCTATCGTCTAGGGGCAAGGATCCCTACGGTCTCGGTAGCCATGGGAATCGGTCTTCCGGGTCGTTCCTCTACAGGAGGATGATCCGCGGCAAGCACCCCCGACGCTCGGGAGTGAGCGGCGTATGGCGCGCGAGGGCCGCGAAGGCGTCTCCCCGTCCCGCCCCTTGCGCATATACTACGCCGCCCAGGTCACGGGTGGTCTCGGTCATGACGCGTCTGACGTCGGATGCAGTGAGATCGGGTCTGGCTTCGAGGATGAGGGCTGCCACGCCTGCTGCATGAGGGGCGGACATGCTTGTTCCGGATAGCTGTGCGTAGCGTCGGTCCACAGGCTGGCCGAGGGTGGTTCCCTCCGCGCGGCAGGAGATGATATCGACGCCGGGGAAGACAAGATCCGGCTTGAATCGCCCGTCTTGGGTGGGACCGCGTGAGGAGAACTCCGCGATCTGGTCTTCGTCGGTGGAGGCTCCGACAGTCAACACCTGCCGCGCACACCCTGGTGGGCCGATGCTGGCGGGTCCAGGACCGGCGTTGCCGGCGGCTACGCACACCACGACACCGCGCTCCGCGAGGATGTCGCAGGCTTCGGACAGGGGATCGCTACCGTCGCAGGGAGGATCGCCGCCCAAGGAGAGGTTTACCACGTCCACGTCCTGTCCCAGGCTCCACTCCAGCCCCGCGATGACCTGGCTCATGAATCCCTCTCCCAGCCGGTCCAGCACTTTCGCAATGTGAAGGGATGCCTCCGGAGCAACGCCGCGATACCGGCCGTCGGAAGCTCGGCCGCTGCCAGCGGCGATGCCAGCTACGTGGGTGCCGTGACCATCCTGATCGTGGACTCCTTCATCGGTGAAGTCGGTCATATCCTCGATCCGGCCCCCGAAATCGGGGTGGTAGGGATCGATGCCGGTGTCGATGACGGCGACATGGACGCCTCGTCCTGTGAATCCCGAGGCCCACACGCGTGGGACCCCGGTGAGGGGCACCGAGACGTCGAGGCAGCACCGAACCCGCTCGTCCGACCAGATCCTGGCTACGTCGGGGTCCTGGCTCAGGGCTTCAATCGTGGGAGGAGTTGCCTGGAGAGCGGCTCCGGGGAAGAGCTGGAAGGTGTGGCTCGGGGATGCAGCCGCGATGGAGTGGGGGACGCGTGTTGGAGTGAGGGGCCGGGCGTACTTGATGATGATCGGCAACTCAGTGTCGGCCCTGTCCAGCATCCGCCGAGACAGAGCCTTGGCGATCTTGTCCTGGGCCATAGGGGACCTAGGCGGCCTTGACGGGACGGTCCTCCTCGATCGCCACCACCCAGTCCTCGTCGAGGATGGCCAATCCTGCCGATGCTTTCCCTCGGACCGCCAGGGAACGAACCAACTGCAGCCGGCGGGCCACCCGCAGCCCCCGCGCCTCCAGACGGCGTATGTTCTGGTCGGGATCGCCGCGCGTGCGGATGATGAGGCGCACCGAAGAGCCGGGGTCTTTCCGGAGCTGCTTCATGAGTTTGGCGCTGATCTTGGCCACGGCACGCCACCGGGGATGGATCGTAGCACCGTGCCACCGGCACGGTCAAGGAGAGCGGGCCTTGACAGGTCCGAAGCGGCGTGATAGCTTGCTCTGGTTTGCAGTACTGCGGGCGGCCGACGGGTGCGGCCGCCTGGACCTGTGGGCCCATCCCACCTCTTCTTCCACGGCCGGCCCCTGTTCGTCTATCGCCAGTAGAGGTGTGGATGCGCGCGCGACAGCGCCAGGGAGGACCCGCTGTAGATGGGGCTTGACCACGAGGTACGAGACCTTTCGCTGGCGGAGGCGAGGCCGCTCCAGGATCCAGTGGGCAGCCCATGAAATGAAGGTCCTGCAGGGGATCGCCGATCGGTTTCGGCAGGAGCGGCCGCTGGATGGAATCCGGATCTCGGGCTGTCTGCATATCACGAGTGAGACGGCGAACCTGGCCCGCACGCTCGCGGCGGGAGGCGGTGAGGTCGTGCTGTGTGCCTCGAATCCCCTTTCTACCCAGGACGATGTCGCTGCCAGCCTCGTGATGCATGAGGAAATCCCGGTGTTTGCGGTCCGAGGCGAAGATGAGGAAACCTACTACCGCCATATAGAGGCAGCGCTCAGCCACGAACCGCAGATCACCGTCGATGACGGGGCGGATTTGGTCTTCAGCCTTCACGAGAAGGACCCGGAGAGGGCGGGCGGGGTCCTCGGTGGAACCGAGGAGACCACCACAGGGGTCATGAGGCTCCGAGCGATGGCTGAAGACGGCGTCCTACGGTATCCCATCCTTGCCGTCAACGACGCTTTCACCAAGCAGCTCTTCGACAACCGGTACGGCACCGGGCAGAGCACGATCGACGGTATCCTGAGAGCCACCAACCTGCTACTGGCCGGGCGGACTCTGGTAGTGTGTGGATTCGGCTGGGTGGGGAGAGGCATCGCCTCCCGAGGCCGCGGCATGGGGGCTCGGGTCATCGTGTCCGAGGTGGACCCCCTGCGGGCGCTGGAGGCGGTGATGGACGGGTTCCAGGTGATGCCGCTCCTGGAGGCGAGCGCTGTTGGAGACATCTTCGTGACCGCGACGGGAGACAAGCATGTGATCGACCGCTCGCACCTGGAGCGGATGCGCGACGGGGCGGTGCTCGCCAACTCGGGACACTTCGACGTCGAGATCAACCTTAGAGCCCTAGAGGACCTGGCGAGTGAGGTGCGCCAGGTGCGAGATGGAGTGGATGAGTACACCATGGCCGATGGCCGCCGAATTTCGGTCCTGGCGGAAGGACGGCTGGTCAATCTTGCCGCGGCCGAGGGCCATCCTGCCGCTGTCATGGACATGTCTTTCGCCAACCAGGCTCTGGGTATCGAGTATCTCGTGAAGCACGGGGAGGAGCTGGCTCCGGCCGTTCACTCGGTTCCGCGGGAGATCGATCGCGAGGTGGCTCGACTCAAACTGGCCAGCTTGGGGATGGAGATCGACACCTTGACACCAGAACAGGAGGCCTATCTCCACTCCTGGCGAGAGGGCACCTGATAGACCGCGCCTCACGGTTTGGAGGAGCGATGCGCAACATCTTCTTGGAGGCAGTGAAGCAGATGCCGGTAGAGGATCAGGGGGTCGAGCTGGTGGAGCGCAAGGGGATCGGCCACCCGGACTCCATCTGCGATGCGATTCTGGAGGATGTCTCCGTAGCACTGTCCCAGCAATACATAGATACCTTCGGCAAGATCGTCCATCACAACATCGACAAGGGCATGCTCGTGGCCGGCCGCGCCAGCCCGAGGTTGGGTGGTGGCGAGGTTGAGGAGCCGATGCAGCTGATCTTCGGCGATCGGGCGGTGTACGAGTGGGACGGGAAATACGTGGACGTGGGTCAGATCGCGGAGGACACGGCGCGGGCCTGGATGCGCGAGAGCCTCCGCTTCGTCGATCCGGACCGGCACATCGTGTTTCAGAATCAGATCAAACCCGGTTCACCGGAGCTAACCGACCTATTTGAACGCGAGACGATCGGAGCCAATGATACGTCGGCGGCGGTAGGCTACGCGCCCCTCACCGCAACCGAGCGGTTGGTCAAGGCGGCCGAGGAGTACCTCAACTCCGCGGCCTTCAAGGAGGAGTTCCCCGAAGCTGGTGAGGACGTGAAGGTGATGGGATACCGGCGCGACCGGGAGCTCATTCTCACCATAGCGCTCGCTTTCGTCGACCGATTCGTGGCGACGGCGGAAGAGTACTTTGAGAAGAAGGAGAAGATCCGCGAGGCTGTGCACGAGTTTGCTCACGCCAAAGGAGACAACTTCGCCGAAGTGGCGGTCGCGATCAACACCCTGGACGATCCCGCGCGGGGCGAGGGCGGAATGTATCTGACCGTTACGGGGACCTCGGCGGAGGGAGGCGATTCCGGACAGGTGGGGCGGGNNGATCTCCCTGAACCGTCCGATGAGCACCGAAGCCGCCGCGGGAAAGAACCCCATCAGCCATGTGGGGAAGATCTACAATCTTCTTGCGCATCGCATTGCAGACCAGGTGCACCAGGAGGTGCCCGGCGTCAGGCAGGTGAACGTATGGCTGTGCAGCCAGATCGGCCAGCCGATCGATCAACCCTTGATCGCCGCGGCGCAGTTGGTGTTGGAACCGAAGGTGGTGCTTTCCGACATCGAGGCGCAGGTGGAGACGGTCATCGAGGGCGAGCTGGCAGACATCTACGAGTTCACGGCGGCTCTAGGACGGGGCGAACACCGGGTGTGGTGAGCCTTCCTCCCCTCCCTACAGCGAGGGAGTGAGGGGGGCCGCGGAGCGGCAGCCATGGCGCTGCGGGCTCTCATCACGGGGGTCAGTGGCTTTGCGGGAAGTCACCTGGCCGAGCAGTTGATCGCGGAGACGGATGTTGCCGTCTGGGGAGTCTCCCGGAGCAGCCACGATCATCTGGGCCATCTGGTCGACCGGGCTACATTCTTAAGCGGAGATCTCACCGAAAGAGGATTCGTCGACAGGGTACTGGACAGCGTACGACCTGACCTGATCTTCCACCTTGCGGCACAGGCCGACGTCTTCCGTTCTTGGCAGGACCCCTGGGAGACCTTCACCACCAACGTTCTGGCGGAGCTGACGCTGCTGCGTGCGCTGGTGGACCGGGATCTGGGCAGTCGCGTCCTGATAGTGGGCTCAGCTGAAGAGTACGGGGATGTGCCGGAGGTCAGGCAGCCGATCAAGGAGGGAACTCCGCTCCGTCCGCGGACGCCCTATGCGGTGAGCAAGGTTGCTCAGGACCTTCTTGGATACCAATTCTTCGCCAGCCACGGGCTGGCTGTTGTGCGGGTGCGACCCTTCAACCACCTGGGCCCCCGGCAGCGAGAGGGGTTCGTGGCAGCGGATTTTGCCAAACAGATCGCGGAAGCGGAGAGGGGGGGACGGTCTCCTGTGGTGCGGGTGGGGAACCTGAGCGCGCGCCGAGACTTCACCGACGTGCGAGACATCGTCCGGGCCTATCGCCTGTTGCTGGAGAAAGGTCTTCCGGGGGAGGTCTATAATCTGGGAAGCGGTGTGGCCCGATCAATTCGGGAGCTGCTCCATGGTCTCCTTGCCCACAGCAGCCAGGAGGTGACGATCGAGGCTGATCCCGACCGAGCGCGGCCCTCAGACGTTCCCCTGTCGGTGTGTGACGCAGGCAAGCTTCGAGAGGCGACCGATTGGTGGCCTCGCATCTCGTTTGAGGACACCCTTGGCGACGTGTTGCAGGACTGGCGGCTGCGTATCCCTGAGAAGGAGCGAGCATGAGCAAGGCACTGATCACTGGCATCACTGGGCAGGACGGATCCTACCTGGCAGAGTTCCTGTTGGATCGGGGATACGAGGTGGTCGGGATGGTCCGGAGGACCAGCTCCCCCAATGCGGAGAGGATCGTGCACCTTCGCGATCGCTTGAACTTGGCGATGGGGGACATGCTGGATCAGACTTCGCTGATAGCGATCCTCCAAGAGCATCGGCCTCAGGAGGTGTACAACCTTGCCGCCCAGTCCTTCGTGGAGGAGGCCTGGAATCAGCCCATCTACACCGGAGACGTGACTGCGCTGGGCGTGACGCGGCTCTTGGACGCGATCCGAATCGTGGATCCTGAGATACGATTCTATCAGGCATCCTCGAGCGAGATCTTCGGCAAGGCGCGAGAGGTGCCCCAGAACGAGCGTACGCCTCTGCACCCGCGGAGTCCGTACGGGGTTGCCAAGGCCTACGGCCATTGGATCACTGTGAACTACCGCGAGTCGTACGGTATGTTCGCCTGCTCGGGAATCCTGTTCAACCACGAATCGCCAAGGCGGGGCTTGGAGTTCTCGACGCGAAAGGCGACCCACGGAGCGGCCCAGATCAAGCTGGGGCTCGCAAGCGAGCTTCGCATGGGAAACCTGGAGGCCCGCCCCGAGACTGGGGATTCGCCGCCGACTACGTGAAGGCGATGTGGATGATGCTCCAGCAGGATGAGCCAGACGACTTTGTGATAGCCACGGGAAGGGATCATTCGGTGCGCGACCTCTTGGAGCTGGCGTTCGGCCACGTAGGGCTGGACTACAAGGACCACGTGGTGGTGGACGAGCGGTTTCTCCGTCCGGCGGAGGTGGATCAGTTGGTAGGGGATGCGAGCAAGGCCAAGCGCGTGCTGGGATGGGAACCCACGGTTCGATTTGAGGAACTCGTGCCTTTGATGGTGGATGCCGATCTAGCCCTGCTTCAGGAAAAGCATAGGCTCAATGCCGATTAGGAATGCCGATCCTGCACCGAGATTGTGAAATTTCGCACAATATGCTATAGTGGGGATATGAAGGGCGGGGGAAGTCCGTTGGCGATCCGCTTTGGTACTGACGGTTGGCGAGCAACCATCGCTGAAGCTTTCACGTTCGAGAACGTCCGTCGCTGCGCGGAGGGGGTGGCGCGGCAGCTCAAAGGAGAAGGGATCGCGGAGCGCGGAGTCGTGGTAGGGTACGACACCCGATTCGCCTCCGATCGGTTCGCCCGAGCTGCGGCTATGGTGCTAGCCCGACACGGGATCCCATCCTTCTTGGTGGATCGGCCCACCCCTACCCCGATGGTGTCCTATGCCATCGTGGACCGGGGGGCGGCGGGTGGGATCATCATCACCGCAAGCCACAACCCTCCGGCTGACAACGGATTCAAGCTGCGTTCACAGTACGGAGGGGCCTCCGACCCCGAGACCCTACGCGAGGTGGAATCGCTCATCCCCGACGCTGCAGGCGGAGATTCCGGGTCCGGTAACGAGGAGGATCTGGTCGAGACCTTCGACGCGGCCCCGGCCTACATCGACCACCTGGGGGATCTGGTTGATCTGGACCGGTTGCGGGCTAGCGGGCTGCATGTAGTGGCTGACGCCATGTGGGGGGCGGGCGCCGGGTGGCTGCCCTACCTGCTTGCAGGGGATGGAACCAAAGTCCGGGAGCTTCATGGAGAGAGAAATCCTCTGTTCCCCGGGATGGATCGACCGGAACCCATACCTCCAAACCTGGATGCGCTCCAGACGGAGGTGGCAAGGACGAGAGCCGATGTAGGCCTTGCGACCGACGGAGATGCCGACCGGGTGGGGCTGGTGGATGAGAAGGGAGGGTTCGTTACCCAACTGCAGGTCTACGGGCTCATTGCCTTGTACTTGCTGGAGGTGCGAGGGTGGAGGGGGCCCATCGTGAAGACTCTCTCCACCACGGACATGCTTGATAAGCTGGGTGGACTCTACGGGGTCCCCGTGTACGAGACAGGTGTGGGATTCAAATTCATCGCTCCCAAGATGCGGGAGGTCGATGCCATGGTGGGGGGAGAAGAGAGCGGCGGCTTCGCCTTCCGCGGCCACCTCCCGGAGCGAGATGGCATCCTGGCAGGGCTCTTCCTTCTGGACTACATGGTGGAGACCGACAAGAGGCCGACCGACTTGATCGCCGGTCTGTATGAGCTGGTGGGACCGCACCACTACGATCGGACTGACACTGTGCTTCTGCCAGGACAGCGCGAGAAGGCCACGACCCGGCTGGAAGGGTCGCAACCTCAGATGCTGGCGGACCGGAGAGTGGAGCGAGTTAGCACTCTGGATGGCTACAAGTTTCAGCTGGAGGGGGGAGCGTGGCTCCTCATCCGTTTCTCAGGCACGGAGCCGAAGCTCCGTGTCTATGCCGAAGCCGGGAGCCCTGCTGAGGTGCGAGCTCTCTTGGAGGAGGGTCGGTCTCTGGCCGGCCTGGAGTAGTGACCGTGTGGGTTGATGCCCACGCTCATCTCCACGTCTCGCAGTTCGATGGCGATCGACTGGAGACCATCTCCCGGGCTCGGGAGGCCGGCGTTGTGGCCATTCTCGAAACAGGCGTGGATCTTGAGTCGAGCCGACGCGCGGTGGCGCTGGCCAGGGAGATTCCCGAGGTCTTTGCGGCGGTTGGGATCCATCCCCACCACGCCGAGACCTGGAGCGATGACACCAGGGGGCAGCTGGGCCGCTTGGCCAGCGATGCCAACGTGGTGGCGATCGGCGAGGTGGGACTGGACTACATCCGGCCCGATGTCCCTCGCGAGGCGCAGAGGCGAGCCCTTCGGCAGCAACTCGAGCTTGCGGTCTCCCTCGACAAGCCGGCGGTGCTCCACCACCGGGAGGCCCAGGACGACCTGATCGGCCTCGTCGAAAGTGCGGGGCCGCGGCTGCGGGGAATGTTCCACGCTTTTTCGGGGGATCGTCGCTGGCTGGAGCGATGCCTGAAGACCGGGTTCTCTCTCTCGGTTGCTGGACCGGTAACCTTCCCCAAAGCCCAGGACCTGCGGGAGGCCGTGGCGCTTTGTCCTCGGGATCGGTTGCTGATCGAGACCGACAGCCCCTACCTTGCCCCTCAATCTCATCGTGGCCGCCGAAACGAGCCGGGTTACATCGGAGAGATCGCTGGAGCGGTTGGGGAGGTGTGGGACCTCGATCCGGAATCTGTAGGCGATCTTACCCGTGAGAACGCTTGGCGCCTCATGGCAATGACACCAACAGGCGAGGTGGCGGCTCCGTGAAATCTCGAGTCCAGGTAAGTGACCTGGCCGAATTGCTGGCTCCGATCGATGAGGAGCTTGCTCTGGTTGAAGCACGGATGCGGCGCACGTACGCCGGAGAAGAAGATCCTCTGCGCGGTATCATTGGCGATCTGCTGGACAGCGGAGGGAAGAGGATCCGGCCGGCCCTCACTATCTTGACCAGCCGGTTCCACGACGCGGATCGCGACTCTGTGATCTCGATTGCCGCCTCTGTGGAACTCTTCCACACCGCCACCTTGGTGCACGACGATGCCATCGACGGCTCGGACCTGCGCCGAGGCCGGCCAACGGTGAACCACTCCTGGGACGATCAGGTCGCGATTCTGGTGGGTGACAATCTCTTCTCGAGAGCGGCGTCGCTCACCGCCGAGGTGGACAACCCTGACCTGATCCGCCTCTTGGCAGAGGCGGTTCTGACCATCAGTTCGGGCGAGCTTCACGAGGCGCTCCGGGATGGCCAGAACATCCCCAGCTCCGAGGAATACCACGTTCGCATAGAGCGCAAGACGGCCTCGCTTTTCGCTGCGTCCTGCGAAGCGGGGGCCATCCTGGCTCGAGCTCCCGAGGCAGAGGCCTCGGCACTCCGGGAGTTCGGTCGAGACCTGGGGATCGCGTTTCAGATCGTGGACGATGTCCTGGACTTCGCTGGCCAGGAGGAGATCCTGGGGAAGCCCATCGGAAGCGATCTGCGGCAGGGTACAGTGACCCTACCGACCATCTACTATTTGCGCGATCATCCTCTGTCCGACGAGCTTGGCGAGATGGTTTTGCGAGGCGACGGAGCCCGCCTCGATGGACTGGTGGACGCCATTCGGAACTCGCCGAGCATAGACGATTGCATGGCGGAGGCGCGGAGCCACAGCGAGGCTGCGA
>JABAOD010019327.1_pt2 | contig 20985 bp, 21 predicted proteins | sample 7062151 | NCBI WGS metagenome assembly JABAOD01 (sample SAMN14538626, study PRJNA623070) | marine sediment metagenome | biome: marine biome [ENVO:00000428]; feature: marine pelagic biome [ENVO:01000023]; material: deep marine sediment [ENVO:00002113] | place: India: Gulf of Khambhat ... | reverse complement strand
TTGATTACACCGAATTGCCACAAGGGTCTGATGATTCAGTCGATTTCAGTCGTGATGAGGTGGTGACTAAATTTGTTCCCAATACAGTTGGTTTCAGTCCTGAGACGGTAAAGCCTTTGTCAGAAGTTTTTCCTGATGCAGGTTCTAAGTTTTTAAAGTTAACAGAGGTGGTGTACGAAGATATTTACATGATTTCACCTTGTCCAGACGGAGGAGGTAATTCAGTGGTTCTGAGTTATCGCACTGGAGAACTGGCTGATCATTTGGATGTAGATCCATTGGATGTAATTGCAGTTTGGGAGCCTGAAATCTTTAATGATATGGGTGCGTCCATATTTCCAGGTATTTCACTGTCACAACCTCAGGCACTGGAGTTTAACCAAAGGGTTGGTAAACCTCACAGAGCGGCTTACTTTGCAGTAGATGGTCAAGAGTTGAGCATTTTCAATAATTCAAGGTTAAATTATGTCTTTTACTCACCGTCGGTTAGATGTTTAGAATTCACCATGGATATGGTTTATGATAATGATTAATTTTATATGATTTCGTTTATTTCTAAGTTTGGTTTAGGTTTTCTATCAGTTGTTCTGACGGTAGCAATTTTGGCTGTTCCAGAACTGGCAGCTGCGCAAGGTCTAGTCACTTGTTCCGGTATTGACTGTAACTGGTGTTCGTTTGTGCAGATGGTTAACGGAATCGTGCGTTGGTTGGTGGCTATTGCTGTGTTGATTGCTGTGTTGATCTTAGCTTACGCTGGTTTCAGAATGGTGGTTTCTGCAGGGGATGTGAGTGCTGTGCAGGAAGCAAAGAAGTTTATGCTTAACACTGTGATCGGTTTAATCATTATTTTAGCTGCCTGGACATTGGTGGATACTTTAATCAAGGCTTTAGCTGGTGGCGACCTAGGGGTTTGGAATCCAGCCGGTGAGGATTGCGGGAAGATGTTTGATCCTAATAACGTTGGAGTGGCTGGTTATAATTCTCACGATGAAATTAGGGCTGGTATTATTGCTGATAATCCTACGGTAGTCGATACATATGTTGGACCGACTGGAACCGCTGAGCATATAGAATTCATTAAAAGATGTAGTGCTAAAAATGGTGAGCCAGTAATGGTGGATCAAAATGGCAGTGAATTTACTATCGAATGTCGCACGGCTGAGACAACTACAACTGGTGTAGTGACAGCTGCTTGTTCACCGTTGAGTCCCATTACTGATTCTTTGGCACAGCAGATGGAAAACGGATCAAAAGTGATTTGGACCAATACTGATTCGAGACTCAGAACATGTGTTAATAAGTTCATTGGAGCAGTGGGTGGGAGTGTAACTTCAGCTTATCGGCCTCAGGCTTATCAAGCTCATTTGTATGAAGTGAGCACTAAAGCGTGTCAGCTTAGTAAAATTTCTGGCAGTTGCGAATATGCCGCTGAGATTAATGCTGAACGTGAGAAACATGGCTTGCGATTATGTGGTGCTGTAGCTCAAAATAGTTCGCGGCATACTTCGGGAACTGGGGTAGATATCTCTGGCATTAACCATTCAGCTACTGCCGCAACTGCGCGGCAGTATTGTTTGGAGTGGAAGAATTACACCAACGACCCTTATCACTATGACTTAATTTCAGGTTGTAGTTGTTAATTTTAAAAAACAAAGACGGTAGATGCGAAGCATCTACCGTCTTTGTTTTTATTTGCGAGCCCACTTGGACTCGAACCAAGATCGCTGGTTTTGGAGACCAGAATTCTACCATTGAACTATAGGCCCTGAATTGTCTGGGGGGGACAATTCAGTTGAGTGAAATACTCAGCACTGTTTGACCTCCTATATCTCTTGCAGACAAATGAGACATTTGTGCCCCACATATTAGTGGAAAGCGTAATTAAAATCAACCAAGAAATTCCCGGACGCGCCGCAAAATCGCTTCGCGATTTTGCGGTTCGTACCATTCCACCTTATCATCTCGCTTGAGCCAAGTTATTTGTCTTTTGGCATACTGCCAGTTTTTTTCTATAAAGCGTTGTTTAAATTCTTCATCAGTGATTACTTCGTCAGTCAGATCAAGTCCCAGTGAATATTCAAAACCAATTTCTCGCAGACGATCCCGACTGACACCTTCAGTAAGTAAATTTGTCACCTCATCTTTAAAGCCATTTTTCAACCAGTCTTCAGCCCGGGCGAGAAATTTCTCACGTAAAACCTCCTTTTCTACTCGTAAGCCGATAGTCAGTACATTGTACGGAGACACAGTTGGTTGTGGAGATGGAACAGTGCCCAGTTCGTGAACTATTTCCAGAGCTCGAATAAGACGTCGTTTGTTGTTTGGGTCGATAGCTTTAGCTCTGGCGGGGTCTAGTCGACTTAATTCATCAAATAACATTTCTGTACTCAAGTCCTCCAGGTAAGTTCGTAGTTCTGGTTTGGGCTCCACTGCAGGCAGTGAGGTTTTGTTTAAAAAAGCATCAACGTAAAAGAAAGTTCCTCCAGCCACGATGGGCAGTTTATTTTTCTCTAGTAGTGTTGTGGTGATACTCTTTGCATCATCAGAAAAATCAGATGCTGAGTAAACTTCATTAACGTCTTTGATGTTGATCAAGTGATGGGGGATGCCTTGGGTTTCTTCTGGGGTGACTTTAGCAGTGCCAATGTCCAGCTTTCGGTAGATTTGTCTTGAGTCAGCAGATATTACTTCACCATTAAATTCTTTAGCTATTTCGATGGCTAAAGAAGTTTTGCCGGAGGCTGTTGGCCCAGCTATCACCACAATTTTTGGCTTTGTATCGCTCATGTGTTTTGGCATGTTATCATACTGCCGTAAAAATAAAATAAACTATAAAATTATGGAAGAAAACACTAGTTACGATCCAATTTTCGCTCCTCTTACAGTAGGGGATGAAGTGCCGGAATCAATTGATTTTGAAGTTTTTAGAGATGGAGAATTTTCAAAAATGAGTTTTGCTGACTTGCGAGGTAAGTGGACAGTGCTGATGTTCTATCCAAAGGATTTTACTTTTGTATGTCCAACAGAGTTAGGGGAGATGGCTAACTTATACGAAAAATTCAAGGCTGAAGGAGCTGAAATTGTATCTGTCTCTACTGACACAAAGGAAGTGCATAAAGCTTGGCATGATACTTCAGACACTATTAAACAAATCACTTACCCAATGGCGGCTGATCCGTCACATCTCATCTCAGAGTTGTTTGGGGTTCTGATCGAGGATGAAGGAGTTACTCATCGAGGAACTTTCATTATCTCACCTGATGGTGTGATCAAAGGGGTTGAGATTACCCATGATGGAATTGGCCGTTGTGGTAATGAAACTTTCCGAAAATTAAAGGCTGCTAAGTTTGTAGGTGAAAACCCGGCAAATGTTTGTCCAGCCAGTTGGGATGTTGGCGAAGATGTGCTGACACCAGGTCCGGACATGGTGGGGAAGATCTAAGTTAAATGTGAAAACTGCGCCCTCTTCGGGGCGCAGTTTTTATTTGTTTAAGCTAACTATAGTTCTCATTGGTATAAACAGTTGCAGAGCGTAGAGAGCTTGGTTGTGTGTGCAGTACAGTGCACGAGGCGGCACGTGCAGGTAGGTGTCATAAGTCATACCCCTGATACCGCCCAGAATGCTATCAATTTGCTGTCCGTACTCTTCAAGAGTGGTCTTAAAGATGTACGGTACTGAGCGGTGTTTGTTGTTGACCCAGAGTTCGTATCCTAGCTGCCAGTTGGGCTGGATACCTGGGGTGTAACCGATAACCGGTACGTAACAAGTTGTCATGGGGTTTTAACTCCTTCTTATGACCCTTAAAGAACAAATCCAGTCGTTTGGCGACTGGATTTGTTTTACTCTGTGAGAAATAAAGAAATATTTATCTGCTTACACAATACTGCAAATCCAAGCGCCAAAAAGGTTCCCAACGCATGGTAGGAATGACAAGTCCAAAATATTTACAATGTAGTGTTGTTCGATTCATATTTCTATCTGTCTAACTTGAGACGGGAGAGAAAGCGGTTTCTTACAAAGGTGTATAAAATACAAAAGAAAAAGCCGGCGACTCTGTAATTTACTCTTTTCTTCCTAAAATAATAGGTTGAGTAAATAACAGATCCGCCGGCTCCAAGTTCGCTAATTAGCGACGTTAGGCGCTGACAGCTTTTTCAACGAATCCACCTTGGTAGGTGGGGTTAGCCTCTTTGAACTTTTGACCATGACCAGGACTGAGAGCTATTGGAAACTGGTGCCTGCATAGCAGACAGTCTTCTTCTGTCGAGACTTCCAGCTTGAAGGTTTCCAGTGCTGTGACCCAGTCGACACCCAGTTTTTCAGGCGTCGTGTTGCTACGATCGCCAATGACAGCGATTCCGACAACGCGACCACCGATGGTGGCGACCAGACGTTGAACAGCGGCAGTGGTGCTGCCTTGGTTCAACAAGTCATCCATGAAGACAAACTCGCCGTCTTGGACGTCTGGCTTTTCCTCTGACCAGGTGAAGGTTTTGGGTTGCCCCTCCGGAACCTCGACCTTATCGAGCGCCCAAACGCGGGCATTGATGCCGGTGCGAGCGTATAACTCGTACTTGATAAGGTTCACCATCATGGCACCCAGAGTTTTTGGGCCGACAAAATTCACAGTATCGCCTTTTTCCACCCATTCTTCAGCGCGCATCTTCTGTACGATCGCGCAAGCGACTTCCAAGAGAAGCTCCTTGTGGTTTTGCAGATTACGGTAATCAACATAACCGCTGCCATGTAGTCCGCTTGTGTATACGACGTGGGTTCCAGAGTATACGTCTGTAACTTTATGGACTTGGTTCAAGAGTTGTTTATTTGGCAAGGTTCCATTCCTCCATCTGTGCCGCAGGGTACGGCGGTGGTTATCGTTTTGAAGCTTACCTAAAATATGAAAAAAGACAAGAAAAAAGAGCCCGGCAAGATATGAAAGATATCACTTGGTATATTTCATATCTTGCCGCGACTCAGGGTTTAAAAGAGCTACAGTTCCCTTGCTTCAATTATTTCGTTATGAAGCTCTAGGGCTGCAGTTTGAGGATCATCAGAGAAGATGATTCCACTTGAAGAGTTGATGATGAAACCGTCGCCTTTGACATTTTGAGCGGCTGAGACAGCTGCTTTTAGGTCACCACCTTGTTTACCAATACCCGGAACCAGAAGCGGTAGTGACGGTGCATCGCTACGAATGTTTGCAACAGCTGCGGGGTATGTTGCACCGGCGACGAGGCCGCAGTTATTGTTTTTGTTCCATTGTTGTTCAACATGTAGTGCAACCCGCCGGTATAGCGGCAAAGCACAACTTTCCAGATGTTGGAACTCTTCTGCTCCAGGATTTGACGTGTGACACAGTACAAAGAAGCCTTTATCTGCATAGTCCAGGAACGGTTGATTGGCTTTTTGTCCCAGGTACCCATGGATAGTGATTGCATCAGCGCCAAAACAGGAAAAGAACCCTCGACCGTAGGCTGCGTTGGTGTTGCCGATGTCACCAACTTTGCAATCTAAAATGATTGCCATCTCGGGGTACTTTTCTTGTGCGTAAGCAATCAGACTTTGCAGTCTCTCCAGTCCTTGCCAGCCAAATTGAAGGAAGAATGCCCAGTTTGGCTTAAGGAAACCGGCGGTGTAGCCGACAGCGTCGATAACGTCGAATCCAAATCCCGCGATTTCCGCCACAACTGGACCGGTGTCGGTTTTGTATTTATCTGGGATTTTTGACCATACAGGATCAAGTCCAACACATAGAAATTTTTCTGAAGCAAAGGCTGCTGAGCAGAGTTCATTCCAGTTGCGTTTATTCATCACGTCCTCCTGAACGTTGTTTCAAGGAACCAGAACTAATGAACTGGCTTAAGGGCAAGCTTATAGAAAATAATCTAAAAGTCTAGAGCAGGACAAAAAAACTACCTATCATTAATGATGGGTAGATTTTTGCGCTTTAACTTACTTTCAATGTGCCGGAGGAGGGACTTGAACCCTCACCCCTTGCGAGATGCGATTTTGAGTCGCACGCGTCTACCGATTCCGCCACTCCGGCACACTGAAAACAAATTGGTTACAGGAGTTTACCAGAAAAGTTCAAAGTTATAAACACCCGAACCTGTTTTGATGATTGTGTTAGAATTAGAGAATTAAGGAGGTGAGCACAAAAAGCTTTGCTTTTTGGGCTGATGTTTTGATTTTAGTTTTTATTTAACACATGGCATTTCAAGGGGATTCAATTTTTTGGGTAGAGGTAGAGAAAGTAGTACCAAACCCATACCAACCACGACGTGAGTTCGACGAAGGAAAGTTGAAAGAGCTTTCTGAATCGGTACGGATGTATGGCATTTTGCAGCCGCTGACAGTTACTAGAAAAGAAATTCAGACTGATGACGGTGCGTTTAGAACTGAGTATGAACTAATTGCGGGGGAGCGACGATTGCGAGCGTCTAAGCTGGCTGGGTTACAGCAAGTGCCCGTGATTATTCGTGAAAATGACGATACAGAACAAGAGAAGTTAGAGTTGGCGATTATCGAGAATCTGCAACGAGAAGATCTTAACGCGGTGGATCGAGCTTTGGCTTTTCAGCAACTAGCTGATACTTTCAGCCTGACTCATGATCAGGTGGCAAAGAAAGTAGGGCGTTCACGTATGTATGTGAGTAACACTATTCGACTACTTGGTTTACCTGACTACATGTTGGAGTCTCTAAAAGTAGCAGATATTAGTGAAGGTCATGCTCGGACACTTTTGATGCTTAAGGATCGTCCTGAAGAACAGGATGTGGTGTATCGTGAAATTCTGCTGAAGAAATTGTCAGTGCGCGAAGTAGAGCGAATAGTGCGCAAGATCGCAACAGATAAGGTGCGCAAGAAGAATTGGAAGGGGACTGATCCACATCTAATTGAGATTGAGAAAGAGTTCACGGACGCTTTGGGTACTCGAGTACAGATTGCTAAAACTGATTATGGAGGAAAATTAACTATTGATTATTTCTCTGAAGATGATCTGCAGAAGCTATTGCGGTTGATGCGTAAGCAGGATGAAGAACGCAAGAATGCGCAAAATAATGAGTCAGGAGGAAGTAGTCCGATGGTGCAAACTATGGCAGCTGTGACAGCTGCTACTCCACTGGAAGTAGTAGAAGAAGAACCAGAAGTGGCTAAGGTAGATGAAGGAGGAGCTGCGGAGACTGAAACTCGTGAAGCTCCAGTGGGAGAAAATGAGTCATCGGAACAACCATATAGTTCAAATAGTTTTAGTAATGTTACTCAGTCAGAAGAAGACTTGATGGAGAGTGAGCCTGCTGCTGATAAAAGTCTGGAAAGTCCACGAGGGGTGGCTGATGAGGGTGATTTTGTTAATCCGTTTGCAGCGGCACTGGATGCGGCAGAGGATGAAACTACTGAGCTTGAAGACTCAGTGATTGAGGCAGCTAACGAGGCGGGTGAGTCAGCTTTCCGGCCGACACAGGAAGAAAAAGTGGAGCTTTCAGCAGCTGCCAGGAATGAGGTTGAAGAGCAGATTGAGGAATTGGTGGAGCATGAAGTTTCTCATACGCCAACAGTCAACAATGTTGCAACAGAGTCAGTACAATCATTTACTCCTCAGACAACAGAGACTGTTAATAAGGAGACTGCAATAGAGGATCCAGCACCAGCTACTGCACCAACGCCAACGCCAACTCCATCTGAGGATGTTGTGACTACATCAGAAGTTCAGCCTGAGGTAGTTGAGCCAGCTACGGTGACGACTCCTGAACCTGTCGAGGAGGTATCAGAAGCGGTCGAGGAGTTTATGCGACAAGAATCGACAGAGTCTGCTGCTCAACCAGAATCAGTACCAGTACCTGAACCAACTCCAGCAGTAACTGCAGAAAAGAAAGACGATGACAGTGATCTGTACTCGATGAGGAATTTCTCAATTTAGTTAAACAAACAAAAACAGCGCCGTCCGAAGGACGGCGCTGTTTTTGTTTTTACTGAAGGACAGCAGAATGCCCCACGCCTTCAGGCTGGGGATGAAGGCTGCCCCAAGTAGTTCGTTGACCTTTGGTCAACCTAAACTCTTGGCAGAGTGCTCGGTGGAGCACTCCTTATCAGCAAAACACCCTGGTCTCTGCCGAGCAATACCCCGTGCCTTCAGGTCGGGGATGTTACGGCAGAGGTGTTTTACTGCATAGTGTTCAAAGCAGCTCTGATCTTTCTTTTGGCTACAGAAGTCTTGGCGATGTCTATCCATTTAGTGGTAGGTTTAGCTGAATTTTTAGTTTCAACTTCAACAATGTCTCCATTTTTGAGTTCGGTATCTAGCTGAACCAACTTTTTGTTTACTTTGACACCTGCTACATGATCGCCAACTTCAGAGTGGATAGCATAAGCAAAATCAATTGGAGTGGCACCAACTGGTAGATCGACTACGTCCCCGTTAGGAGTGAAGACAAAGATACGGTTTTGGAAAAAGTCTTTCTGCATGTCAGAGATAAACTCAGCTCCAGTAGCTTTTTCGCTGGTGTACATTTCACCAATCTGACCAATCCAGCGAGGGATCTTTTCTTGGTGTGGTACATCTTTTGTGATTTCGATATCCTCATTAACACCGCCAGCCTTCCAGGCAAATGGTCTAAAAAGGGTTGGTACCAAACGTCCGAACCAAGAGCTGCTGTCTGGAGTGCCGTCGGCGCTTTGTTTGTAGGTAATATGTGAAGCCACACCATACTCAGCTTCGTGGTGCATTTTCTGAGTACGGATCTGAATTTCTAGAATCGTACCATGTGGAGTGGTGACTGTAGTGTGAATGGACTGGTAGCCGTTAGGTTTAGGGAAGGCGATGTAGTCTTTTACTCGCTTTGGTAACGGTCGCCAAATTTCGTGAATGATACCTAGAGTGCGATAACAATCCTCGACGGATTCCACTACAACCCGCATGGCTAATAGGTCATAGATATTTTCAATATCCCACTCTTTTCTTTTTAACTTTTGAAATAGGCTGTAAGAACCTTTAACTCTGAATGAAGTATTAAAGTCTTTAAAGTCACTTTCAGCTAGTTTTTTCTGCAACTGTTTTCTTTCTCTTTCTAAAAGACTATCAGCTTTTTTAGCTTTCTGTGAAAGTAGGTCCTGAACTCGTTTGTGTTCATCTGGGTAAACGTAAGGGAAGGCGAGATCTTCTAATTCTTTACGAATTCGACCCATACCGAGTCTGTAGGCTACTGGTACGTAGATCTCCAAAGTTTCCGTGGCAATACGAGTTTGTTTATGATCAGGTACGTGACCAAGGGTTTGCATGTTATGCAGACGGTCCACCAGCTTAATGATCAAGACTCGGATGTCTTGACTAGTGGCTACGAACAGCTTACGTAGTGATTCGTTGTGACGGTCGGCTCCATAGTAACGAACAGAACTTAGTTTAGTGACGCCTTCGACTAAAAAGAGAATTTCGTCGCCAAACTCGTTACGAATATTTTCGGCGGTTACTTCAGTGTCTTCAATAGTGTCATGTAACAAGCCGGCAGCAATGGTGCGGGGCCCCATGCCCATTTTAGCTAGATTGTGACCTACTTCAGCCAGATGGATCATGTACGGTTCACCAGAGTATCTAGTGTGATCTTTGTGGGCTTCTTTAGCGAAGTTGTAGGCGTGAGTCACCAAATCACAGTCCGCTTCAGTCGGAGAGGATAATTCAGCGCAGATGTCTTTGGCAGAAGTCATCTTCCCATCATACGACAGTTTTTCTCCTTGGCAAGTTTAGGTACTGCACGGTACTTATTGGAAAACATTGACAGTTAGTTAAAAAGTGATTTAATACTTCACAACCGAATTATTTCGGTTAAACACAGGTAAAAGAAAAGAGGGAAAAATGCCGAATAGTCAAAAATGTCTGGTTGAGACTGATGCTGGACAGACCATCGATTTGAACGAAACAGTGAGTGAAGACGGTCCCCGTCGTTATGCGCTGACAAATGAGGCGGGAGTGTACCACGATCGCCTGAATAGTTACCAAGCGGTAACTGTACCGTCTAAGCTTCAGGAGGATCCTGATCAGGTAGCAGAAGCTACGGCTTAAAGACATCGAGCAGTGATGTCCGAGAAGGGCGCGTTTAGCGCCCTTTAATTTTGCATAACAGAAGAACAAAAGAACAGTGGCACCCACAGGGTGCCACTGTTCTTTTGTTCTTCTGTTTGTTTTTGGAATTTAGAACCCAGGTGGAGGTCGGACCTCCACCTGATGTTTTGTATGAAGTATAAGTTAACCAATCTTTAGTAATTCAATCGCGTCTTCGATAGTGAATTTATCAAGTTTTACATCGTCAGGAAGAGAGATGCGCTTAAAGCCTTTTTGTAAGAATAGTCCTGACTTGGACTCGTACACGTTAACTAGTTTTTTAGTGTTTGGGTTAACACCGAGCTCTTTGGCTAACTTGACGCCTTTACGCATTTGTTTTGGCTCTTTCAGGATCTCCATAGCTCGTTCGTAGGTGATGTCGTAAGGATTGTCTTCACCTTTGAGTGATCGGTAATCACCAGCGTGAACAATGTATGGCCCGAAGCGGCCAGTGTTAGCCTGTACCACCTCACCTGTGTTTGGATGCTCACCAAGGTCACGTGGTAGCAATAAGTACTTAACAGCATTGTCTAAAGTCACATCTTCGGGTTCCTTACCTTCAGGTAGTGAGGCTCGTCTAGGAGCCGGATCACGTTTGGCTTTTGGAATGGTTTTGCCGTTCTCGTCTTTAGTAGCTGGTGTTTCACCCATTTGCACGTAAGGTCCATAGCGCCCGTCCAGCACGTAGACATTTTCACCAGTTTCAGGATGTTTTCCAATTGGGTCTTCACCACGTAATTCTTCACCATCAATAGTACGAGCACCAGCGCATTTTGGAAATTGATCACAGGATAAGAATTTACCACCGCGCCCGAGTTTGATAACCATGTCGCTTTTACACTTAGGACATTTAAATTCTTCAGGAGCTGGCCCGAGGTTGGTCAATTTTTCAATATCCTCTTTAGCGGCTACGTCTTTTTTGAAAGGTTTATAGAAGTCAGCCAGGGTTTTTTCATAAGTTCGTTTACCTTCAGCAATTTCGTCTAACTGATCTTCCATGTCGCTGGTGAAGTCGTCATCAATGTATTCTAGAAAATGTTCTTCTAAGAAGCTGGAAACTACATCGCCAGTGTCGGTTGGTAGTAGGGTTCGACCTTCTTTTTCTACGTAGCCGCGATCAATAATCGTTTTCATGATTGAAGCATAAGTTGATGGTCGACCAATACCTCGTTTTTCTAATTCTTTAATTAGTCCGGCTTCAGAGTAGCGGTTTGGCGGCTGAGTTTGTTTGGCTTCAACTTCAATTTCTTTTAGTTTAAGACTGTCGCTAACTGCCAGTTTAGGTACTTCCACATCTTCACCGCGGGCATTTGGATCAGCCTTTAGCCAGCCATCAAAAATGACTCGTGAACCATTAACAGAAAAATCAGGAATAGTTTCTTTGTCGTTATCGATATTAGCTAGCACTTTGGTCCTTTTAGTTTTGGCGTCTGCCATTTGTGAGGCAAGGGCTCGAGCGTAGATAAGTTCGTATAAAGCTTTCTGATCGGAATTTAAGCCGGCTTGTTTCTTGGTGAAATTGGACGGTCGTACGGCCTCGTGAGCTTCTTGAGCTGACTTGCTCTTAGTTTGATATTTACGCGGTTGAAGGTAGTCTTTTCCGTATTCGTCTGTTACAACAGCGTAAATCTGCTTTAGAGCCACTTCACTCATGTTTGTTGAGTCAGTACGCATGTAAGTAATGTGGCCAGCTTCATAGAGCTTCTGTGCGGCTCCCATGGTACGTGAGGGGGAGAAACCGAGACGAGTTGAGGCAGCTTGCTGCATGGTACTGGTTGTAAACGGTGGTCGAGGAGATCGTTTAGCTTCACTTTCCTTGATGTTTATAACTTCCCAGTCATTACTTTCTCCTACTTTTTTGATGCGGTCAGCTTCAGTTTGTGTATTTGGTTCTTCGGTACAAACAAATGGAATGTTTAATTTATCTTTCTTGGTATGAGCAGTTAGGACAAAGAAATCATCTGGAATAAAAGCTCTTATTTCACGCTCACGTTCCATTAAAATTCGCAAAGCAGGAGACTGAACGCGACCGGCTGACAGACCGTAGCGAACTTTTTTCCAGATAAGGCCAGAAAGATCGTAGCCAACTAAACGATCTAATACACGACGAGCTTCCTGAGCTTCTTTAAGGTGGTTGTCGATTTTACGGGGGTGATTGAGCGCATCCTTGACTGCTTGCTCAGTAATTTCATGAAAAACAATACGTTTGAGATTTTTGTTGCTGTCTTTAAGGAGTTCAGCTACGTGCCAAGCAATAGCTTCACCTTCACGATCGGGGTCGGATGCTAGAAGCACACCGTCGGCTTTTTTGGCAGCTTCCTGAAGTTCTTTGATGACTTTTTCTTTTCCATTAGAAATAATGTAGCGAGGGATAAAGCCAGCCTCAATATCCACTGCGTCTTTATTGCTCTTAGGTAAGTCACGAACGTGTCCGATAGAAGATTTTACAGTGTAACCACTACCAAGGTACTTACCGATGGTTTTTGCCTTGGCTGGTGACTCAACGATGACTAAAGTTTTCTTTTTGCTGGTTTTTGTTGTCATACTTATATATGTGTGGCTTACACAAATACTACGTCTACTGGTAACTGTCAAACCTTACCCTAATTTTTATGCTGTTTTAAACATCGGTTGTTTTTGTCCATTGCCAGTATATGTGCTTAGAACTCAGAGTATTTTATGTAGCGATAATTATCCACAAACAAGATGACATAAAAGTGAGGAGTGGGTTCAAATTTTTCGCCGGTACAAGTTTTGTTCAGAGCTAATTAAATCATTCATTTCCATCTGCATTAGTAGTGCATTAGCTTCTGCAGATGGTAATTTCGACGCTCGGATTAAGGTGTCGCGGTCGGTCGGTTCAGATAAAGCGGTAAGTATATTTTGTTCGGGTTTTGATAAATTGCTTGGCGTGTTAGGTATTGTTAGTTGAGTTTTTTCATTAGGGTCAATCCCCAGAATATAAAGTATGTCAGCTGCTTCAGTCACTGGAGTGGCGCCTAGTTTTAAAAATTGATGCGTACCTTGACTATTTTGTGAAAAAATATTTCCCGGCACTACCAGCAGTTCACGGTTGTAGTCAGTAGCTAAGCGGGCAGTGATGAGGGTGCCGGACTGAGGTGCAGCTTCGATGAGTAGGGTGGCATGAGCTATTCCAGCCATAACGCGATTGCGTTTTGCGAATGACCACTTAGTGGCTTTAAAGGTGGGGTCAAACTCTGAGAGTAAACAACCACCGGTTTCTAGTATTTTGCGAGCTAGTGGTTTATGGCGGGCGGGATAGATGACAGATTCATCTATCCCGCTGCCAGGTACCGCCATGGTGAACAAACCGTTTCGCAACGCCGCTCCATGAGAAAGTGAGTCAACTCCTAAGGCTAGACCGGAGACTATACCGACAGGGTAGTTAGCCAGTCCGTCAATCAGATGGTCGACCACCTGCTTGCCGTAGGTGGTGTATTTACGTGATCCAACCACAGAGAGTAGTTTTAATGATGGTGGAGGCAAAGTGCCACGATAGTTAAGTTTGGTGGGTGGATCAGGAATTTCCCGCAACAGCGGAGGAAATTCCTGACCACTAACTTCTCTTACTTCAAAGGGCATGAATTTAGATTAACATGTTGACCAGTTTGTTGAGTGAGAGTATGTTGTATTTATCGTCGCAAAAAGAAGGAGGGACCTATGAGCGATCTTGAAGAGACGGTCATCCGCCCGGTGGCGCAAGTCATTGAGTATGTCTTGCAAAATTTATGGGGCAGTAAAGATACGCGGAGTGTAACTTACGCAGATATGTATGCGCTACTTCCAGCGCGGCCTGATATAACGCATCAGATGCTAGGCAGTCATTATCATTGTGGTCGAGCTTTGGCTTTTGCAAAAGATCGAGGGTTGATCACGTATGACGGCGAGCTGAGTCTGTTTGCCAATGAATACCAAGCTGAGCCTGATTTACTACTCGAACCCGGCCCCAGGAGTAATTGGCGGGAGATCGAGAGGATTGTCGATCAGGACGCTGAGTTGGTCTGATCGTCACCCACGAGATTTGATTATTGAAAATCGCTGTCTCGTCGGTGGCGATTTTCTTTTTGAGTTGAATAAAGATGGTATATTAAATTTTATAACAACGATGAAGGAGGAGAGGATGAGGAGAGTTGTTGTATTTATGATTAGTCTTGTGCTGCCAGGTTTGGCATGCGCACAGGATTATCAAGCGCCAGTTCTTGTTGAAGATTGGGAGGTTGGTCTTGGTGTGATTGTAGAGGATCGGCAAACTTACGATTTTGGTTCTGATAGTGATCCGGCCTGGGAAAAGCAGCCGCACTGGTTTATAAAAATGAACCGAAGGAAGATCTCAAAAAAATGCAGTCTGATTCTCACTAATCAGTTGCGGATCAATTGCTTGCACTAGAGCTGTAGAAGTTGATAACAATTAAATTGGCGACGCTAGGATGATGTGGCCAATTCCGCCCAAGGTTGGGCGGTTTTTTTGTGTAATGCAGCGTAGATTTTTGTATCCGGTCGTGTATAATCGGCAAAACAGTTATTCAATTAATTTGGGCTTGGGCACAGTGTTTGACTTTCAGTCTCATTTTCTTTCGGGTAAAAGAAAGAAAATGAGACATAAGTAAAATATAGTCGCTTGCGCTCGTTATTTTACTTAATGTTAGACATCAAATTCATTCGTGACAACGTTGAGATTGTAAAGATGGCGGTTGTCAAAAAAAATATGAAGGTCGATATCGACCGACTAATTGCCGTAGATGACGAACGGCGCTCCTTGATGTCGTCCTTGGAAGAAAAGAAAGCTGAACAAAATAAAGTATCTAAAGAAATTGCGTCTGCTGGTGATGATGCTGTGCGACAGCAACTAATCACAGAAATGAGTGGCTTAAAGGCTGAGATTCAGGCTGAAGAAGAAAAGATGAAGCCGATTATGGAAGAGTGGCAGGCGATTATGTTGCAAGTGCCACAAGTGCCAGACATGACGGTGCCGGATGGCAACAGTGATGAAGATAATGTGGAGGTAAAACGTTGGTCGCCTGACTCAGGTGAAGGAGGGAGTCCTAAGAATTTTGAGTTTGAACCAAAAGACCATATTGAAATCATGACTAAGTTGAACATGGTTGATTTTGAGCGTGGCTCAAAAGTGCATGGATTCCGTGGTTACTACCTGTTAGGTGACGGGGCGCGATTGTCATACGCAATTTGGAATTACGCTCAAGACTTTTTCCAAGCTAAAGGTTTTACACCGATTTTGCCGCCAACTATCGTACGTAAAGCTAATCTTTACGGTACGGGTCATTTGCCGAATGAGGCGGAGGATGTATATAACACTCAAGACGAAGATTATTTGATTGGCACAAGTGAAGTTTCAGTTATGGGTTACTTCAGCGATGAAGTGATGGATAAATCAGAGTTTCCAGTGAAGTTCTTAGGTTTCTCACCTTGTTATCGACGAGAGGCAGGTAGTCACGGAAAGGATGTTAAAGGATTGATTCGAGTGCATGAGTTCTACAAAGTGGAACAAGTTATGCTGTGCGAAGCTAGTCATGAGGAGAGTGTGAAATGGCATGAATGGATTAACCGAAATACCGAAGAATTTATTGAGAGTCTTGGTATTCCATACCATACGGTTCTAAATTGTGGTGGTGACTTAGGTCAGGGGCAAGTAAAGAAATATGACATTGAGCTATGGGTGCCGATGGAGGAGAAGTATCGCGAGATCAGTTCAGCTTCATACTTCCATGATTTTCAGTCACGTCGATTCAATATTCGGTATAAAGACGATGAAGGTAAGATGCGTTACGCTCACTCTCTAAACTCAACTGCTATTCCAACTCCGCGAATTCTGGTGTCGTTGGTGGAGAATTTCCAACAAGAAGATGGTTCGATTAAGATTCCTGAACCATTGCAGAAGTACTTAGGTAAAGACTTAATCTCCTAAAATTTGCAAATAGTTTCGTCGTTACGAAATTTAACTCAGTCATCGTAGATTTACTACGTCTCCTTCCTTAAATTTCTAGACTCCTCACTCTTCATCAAATTTAAGAAGATTCAGAAACTTGGGGTAGTTATTGGTAAATAGCACGAAAAAAGCCGCCGAAGGCGGCTTTTTTCGTGCTACCATTATGTCCAAAATATGTGGCCAAAGAAACGTGGTAAAAAAACTAAGGCGAAGAAAAAAGCTGATACTCCGAGTCAGAAATTGTTGAAGGTGCAGATATTTATTGGGGTGGCTATTGTTGTGGTGATATCTTTGCTAGTCACAGCGGTTTATCATTTGACTAGAATTGATTCGCTTCAGGTTACAGAAGTAAAAGTTGTAGGAGGAAAGACTATTTCTCATGCTGAAGTCGAACAATTGACTCGTGAATCTTTTGCGGGTGATTATTTCCGCTTAGTACCTAAAAGCTTCCGCTATACTTTCTCTGAGTCGGCAGTAGAGGAAGGTTTGCGTAGTTTAGATCGGATTAACAATCTTCAGGTTGAGTTAAATAATCAGACGGTAGTCGTAGTGTTTGATGAATATTTACCAGTGGCGTTATGGTGTGCAGATTTGGCTAGTGAAGAATGTTTGTTTTTAGATAATCAGGGTTATGCATTTGCGCCGGCGCCGTTGCTTCAGGGTGGTGCCTTTGTGCGTTACATAGAGAATGGTGTAAAGCCAGAAAAACACCAAATCGCTTTTACAAATGAATTTGTGAAGAACAACCAAGCTTTCATCGAGCAATTAAAAGATGAGATGGGAATTTATGTGACACATGTAGAGAAGATGGCTGATTACGACGTTGAGTACACTGTGTCAGGTGGAGGGCAGATTAAGACATCGCAAACCATTGATTTGGATAAGAGTTTCAAAAACTTGCGGACAGTTCTGCAGTCTGAAGACTTCATTCATTTAGGATCAGGAGAATTTCAATACATTGATCTTCGCTTCGGCGACAAGGTGTTTGTGAATGAAGAGGTTGGTGTGGCTGAGGACGTGGCCAGTACAACTGCTGAATTCGAATAGGAAAAGGCCGTCAACACAGCTCATTTCCAAGCTTAGCTGACGGCCTTAGTTGCCGTATATCCAATCTCTATTTACCAACACAACGTTGCCTGAGACAGGAGTAAGACAGCGAACAAGTGAAGTTCCACGACGCCTAGACTGATTTTTTAAAGCGCCGTAAACTTTTACACAAAGTTCGTCGTAAGGAACTATTTCGTCAGGCCAAAACGATTGTTTTACCAAATCTTTGGCTTTTGCTTTGTTTAGCTTACCCATGTGAATCAGTGCCCAGATAGTAATTTTCTGAGCCCGCTTGCGTTTGTAAGACAGTGGACAATGGTTTGGGTCAGAAAAGAACGGATCAACTTCGACTCCTTCTTTTACTGCGGCAGACCAGTGTCTATTCTGGTTTGAAGGTCCAGCCCTTAAAATATACCAGTCCATAGTCAGGTCCTGCTCTTTTTAAGTTGCGTTTCTTTTTCTAATCGGTAAAGTACTGTATCTGTGTCTTTTTGGCAAGAAATTAAAAAACCAATAATGGCAGTAGCACCAATGGCAGATGTCACTGATGCGGCTTTTCGTCGTATGATTGCCAAATATTCTGATTGGGAGGAACAGGATAATGCTGTGATGTGGACAGAGTTTGTGGCAGCTGATGGTCTGGTGCACGCTACACTAGAGGGGAAAGAGAAGTTGCTGGCTGATTTGAAATACGTGGAAGAAGAGCGACCGATCGTGGCACAAATTTTCTCAGGCTATCCAGATAATATAGAGTACGCAGCTAAACTTTGTGCGGAGCTCGGGTTTGATGGAGTAGATATCAATATGGGTTGTCCGGTGCAGAAGATTGCTAAACAAGGAGCTGGTTCAGCCATGATTCTCGAGCCAGAAAATGCTAAGGAAGCGGTGCGAGCGGCTAAGCGTGGTGCTGGTGATGTACCGGTGTCTGTGAAAACTCGGCTTGGTTATCATCAGGAAGAAATTGAAACTTGGATCCCAGCCATTTTGGAAGAGAAACCAGCAGTGCTAACGGTGCACTGTCGAACACGTAAAGATATGAGTAAGGTACCAGCTCGATGGGATCGATTAAATCGAATAGTTGAATTGCGTGATCAAATATCGCCGGAAACATTAATTTTGGGCAATGGTGATGTCTTGTCACTGTCAGACGCTAGAGCAAAGTTAGCAGAAAGTGGAGCTGACGGTGTGATGATTGGACGGGCTTTGTTTGGTAATCCTTGGTTTTTTAATGAGAAGAGGCAGCTACCTCGTAAACTAACAACTTTGCCAACTGGAGGTGTGGATGTGGATACTATTTCTCAGGAGGATATGTCGGATGCAGAAATCGACTATGTAACTATAGAAGAAAAATTACAGGTAATGGTGGAGCATTCGAAGTTATTTGTAGAGCTGTTACCGTTTAAAAATTTTTCAGTCATGAAAAAGCACTACAAAGCTTACGTTAATGGTTTTCCGGGGGCGGCTGAATTACGGGGTAAGTTGATGGCTAGCAACAGTCCTCAAGAAGTAGAAGAGATTGTCCACGCTTATCTCGCACAGAATTCTTAGTGATGATAAGATTAGGGTGATGACAGAAGTTTTACACGCTAATATATTTTTCATAATTACATCAGTGGCAGTGGTTATTTTTAGTCTGCTGCTATGTGTCCTGATGTACCAATTGATAAAAATTGTTAAGGCAATTAGAAGAATCGTTGAGCGGGTGGAAGAGGGAACTGAAGTGTTGGCAGATGATATCGAAAACATTCGTGCCTCATTTAATGTCACACGTTTAATACAGTTTATTATGAGTGTGGTTCCTGGTGCTCAACCAAAACGATCACGTAAAAAAAGTAAATAATTTATTATGGCTGCAAAAAAACAAAAAAAAGTTAGTGCTAATGCAAAGGTAGGAATTGGAGTAGGTTTAACGGCAGCAGCGGTGGCTGCGGCAGGAGCTTACTTCCTTACCGGATCAAAGAATGCTAAGGATAATCGCAAGAAGGTTAAGAGTTGGATGCTTAAAGCTAAAGCAGATGTTCTAGAGAATTTAGAAAAAGCTGAGCAAATGACTGAGGCGGAGTTCAATCAGTTGGTGATGAGTGTGTCTAATACATACAGCGAGCTAAAAGATGCCTCCAATGCCGACATTGCAGACTTCAAGCGTGAAATGAAAGCGCACTGGCCTAACATTGTGAAGGAGGGCAAGGTGATTGCTGAAACAGTTAGTAAGGTAGCTAAAACTAAGCCAAAGGCGAAACCAAAGGCTAAGAAAGTTGCCAAGAAAGCCGGTAAGAAAGCAGTAAAAAAATCTACTAAAAAGGCAGCTGCGAAGAAAACAAAAAAATAGTTTTTACACAGTTTTACAATAACGCGACGCCGGCCTTTGGCCGGCGTCGCGTTATTATTTAACTAGCTATGCGCAAATACCGTACACGCATCACCAAAGTTTTTGTATTTCTAAGTTTGTTTGGAATAGGGTCTTTTTTATTGTTGAGTTGGCTGGTGCAAGAAGCGGTTTATGAAGTGTCACCTAGTTTGACCATAAAATCCGGTGACTTGCCGATGGTTAGTGCAAAAAGTTTTTTGGTGTTAGACATGGAGTCTGGAACAGAGGTTATCTCTCAGGCTTCAGATGATGAGTTGCCAATTGCTTCTATTACTAAACTTTTTTCCGCCGCTGCATTTCGTGACAGTACTAGTCTGATCGGCAGTACAGCAGTAACTTGGAGTGATGTAGTCACCGAAGGGAGATCTGGAAAACTTGAGGCAGGTCAAGATTATCCTTACAACGAGTTAGTGCAAGCTATGCTCCTTGAATCGTCTAATGACGCGGCTTCAACGATTGTACGGACTGATAACTCAGTCTTGGAGCGCATGAATCAATATCCTAAAGACTTAGGGTATTCACGTACTAGCTTTTCTGATGGATCAGGTTTGTCTGAAGATAATTTATCAACCGCTTATGAATTGGCCGGTTTGTCACGTGATTTGTGGTTTAAGCAACCACATTTATTTGATGTCAGTCGGCAAGAGGAAATAATTGGTACTTACACCGGTTGGGTAAATAATAGTCCTTTCATTGGAATGGATGGCTATAAAGGTGGAAAGCATGGCTTTACCTATGAAGCGAATCGCACCGCTGTAGCCGTTTTTTCTGAATCAGTTTCTGGTGCAGAAAGAGATGTTTTGTACGTTATCTTAGGTAGTGATAATTTACGGGCTGATGTTGAACAATTGCGTAATTATGTCGCAAATCATGTGAGTTATCAGTAGTCTGCTATAATCGTGCAATGAGTGAAAATATTGCCTTGTACCGAAAATATCGGCCCCAGACTTTTAAAGATGTTAGAGATCAGGATCATGTAGTGACGGTTCTGGAAGGAGCGATTAAGAAAAACAGTATCCCACACGCTATTTTATTCTCTGGCGGAAGAGGGACTGGAAAAACGACTTTAGCCCGTATCTTCGCCCGTGAGATCGGTGTGAAAGACGTGGATGTTTATGAAATCGATGCAGCTAGTAATCGTGGTATTGATGATGTGCGTGAATTGAAGGAGGCGGTGCATACTTTACCTTACGAAAGTGAACGTAAGGTTTACATTATCGATGAGGTACACATGCTGACCAAGGAGGCTTTTAATGCTCTCTTAAAGACGTTGGAGGAACCGCCAGAACATGTAGTTTTCATTTTAGCTACCACTGAAGTTGATAAGCTTTTAGATACGATACTTTCTCGTTGTCAGGTATTTACTATGCGGCAGCCTTCACGAGAGACACTTAACAAGCTAGTGACTGATATTGCGGCCGCTGAAGGTTTTAAGCTAAATAAAGATGCGGCTGATTTAGTTGCTGTAGCGGCAGACGGGTCGTTCCGGGATGCTTTAGGTGTTACTC
>JABAOD010000228.1_pt7 | contig 21003 bp, 23 predicted proteins | sample 7062151 | NCBI WGS metagenome assembly JABAOD01 (sample SAMN14538626, study PRJNA623070) | marine sediment metagenome | biome: marine biome [ENVO:00000428]; feature: marine pelagic biome [ENVO:01000023]; material: deep marine sediment [ENVO:00002113] | place: India: Gulf of Khambhat ... | reverse complement strand
GATAGCGCTAGACCGGATCTGGTCGTCGAGCTCCCAGAGGAGGGGCTCGAGGAGGGCAGGTGGACCTCCTATCAGTTCTATCTGAGAAACGTGGGGGACATGCCAGCCCGGGAGGTCAGCGTCAGGTTGAGGGGCGAGATAGACGTGAGGGGACTCGAGCCAATTGCCAAGATGCCTCCTGGGGAGGAACGGGAGATCGAGGTAGGCATCAAGCCGAAGGTTGCAGGCGAGATTCCCATAGATGTGGAGGTTGCCTATCGGCGCTATTTCAATGGAAGGGAGGTGCAGACGGCGAAGAAGCATGCGGTGGTGGCCCATTCCGCAGGCACCTACGTCGTAGAGGATGTTTTCCTTGTGCATTCCGATGGGAGGCTGGTAAGCCACCAGTCTAGGAAGACCCTTGACGATATCGACGAGGACATCTTCAGTGGCATGCTCACCGTGGTTCAGGACTTCGTGAGGGACTCCTTCCGTCAGAGGACCCGCGTCGGCCTTAGGAGGCTCGAGTTCGGGGAGAGCAAGATAATCATTGAGAGGGGCACATATGTATACCTGGCCACCGTCCTCATGGGAAGGGAGCCGGAGCTCCTTCCTCTCTACATGGCAGAGGTCATCAATGAGATTGAACGGGCCTACGGGGAGAAGCTGGAGAAGTGGTCCGGCCTGCTGAGCGACCTCAAGGGCATCGACGAGGTCGTCAGAAAGCTCATTTTCTTCACCCAGGAGGAGGTGATACGCGGACCCGAAGGGACGGAGACCGCCATAGGCTCGGCGTTAAGCCTGATAAAGGGAGGAAAGGCCCTTGGCATGGACCTATCGGAGTCTGAGGAGCTTCTGCAGGCGGCGAAGGAGACTGTGGCAGACGACCCCGCCAAAGCGTGGACCCTCATCCAGGATGCGGTGGAGAAGGCGCTGAAGACCCAGCAGGACCTGCAGAAAAGGCTCACAACGGGCCTCGAGGGACTCGAGGGGGACCTGAAGGATGTCGCTGAGTTGGGCTTTGGCCTGGAAGGGGGCGGGGACGAGTTGGAAAGGGCCAGGAGGTCCCTCGCGAAAGGGGAGTACGACGTTGCCGCGCGAATAGTCGCTTCCTTGGAGGACTCCCTCTCAGGCCTGAAGGAACAGGTTGTCTCTCAGAGGATCGACAGAGAACTTGAGCGACTCGCCCTTGTCCTCGCTTCCCTGGAGAGGGAGGGTGCGGATATTTCGGAGGCCAAGACCCTCATGGAAAGGGCTAGAGGGGCCCTCGGTGAGAGAAAGCTGGGGGAGGTGACGAAGTGTCTGGAATCCGCGGATGCCGTCGCCCGCAAGATGAAGGACTCCTTCCTGTTGGAGAGATACGAAGGTGAGCTGAAGAAACTGACGAACTTGCTGCAAGAAGCCTCCTTAGCAGGGGTGGTGCCCGAGGAGGCCCAAGAGATCCTCGAAAAGGCGGCGGACGCTGCCGAGAGATCCGATGTGGATGAGCTCGAGTTGCTGGTGACGAAGGCTCGAAAGGCAACCTCCTCTCAGATCGATGGAACTCTTGAGGGCAAAGAGCCGAGGCTGCACGTGAAGATTCCCAGAAGTCCCGTTCAATCTGGCACCTGGAACAGGTTTGTAATGGAGGTCGTGAACAAAGGGGACTGGCCCGCCAAGAATGTAGAGATCAAGTTAGGCGGCGATGTCAAGATAAGGGGCGGGACGAAGATTGACGGGATTGATCCAGATGAAACGTGCAAGCTGGAGTTGGGGCTTTGGCCCACCGTGGAAGGAGAGGCGGCCATGGACGTCGAGGCAACTTATGCGAGGGCCCTGGACGACGCTCCTTACGTGATGCGAGACATCAGAGACCTTCAAGTCTTGCCGAAGAGGACCTATCTGGTCGAAGACGTCCTGCTCCTCCTGCCATCGGGAGAGCTGCTAGTCCACGAGACCAGCAAGTTCAGGGAGGACGTGGACGAAGATGGGTTCACCGCCATGCTTCAGGCCGCTCAGAAGCTCATCACGAAGGACGGGAAGGTCACCATTGAAAGTATGGAATTCGGGGAGAGTAGAATCCTGCTCGAAAGCGGTGATTCTGCCGTCCTGGTGGCCGTCGTCCTTGGCAAGGAGCCCGAGCTGCTCCCCCTCTACATGCTCGAGGTACTCAAGGAAATCGAGGATCTCTACGGTGAGGGACTGGAGGACTTGAAGGAGGAAGTTCCCGAGCAGCTGCGGCAGATCGTCCGGAAGGTCTTGCTGGTGACGGACACCCCGGGAGTAGACCTCGGTCCGCTGGCCTCGAGCCCCGTTACAATTGGCCTCCTTCACGGTTCCCCGCCAGCGGAGAGGGGAGCCCGGGTTAAGGCTCTGGTGAAGGAGATACGAGGTGCGATGGAGGCGGGTGGACTAGACAAGGCCATTGAGGTCATGGAGGCCTCCCTGGGTAGGGAGATGATGAGGAAGGTACCTGAAGCACCAAAGGGGCCCCGACCACCCACGACAGGCTACAGCATAGAGGTGGACGATGCCTCACTGAAGGAGTACATTGAGATTGTGAAGGACGTGGACAAGGCCATAAACAAAGCGCGAGGGAAGGCGGGGCTGGAGTTCTACTGGCCCGTCCCAAGGATCGCCATCAGGGCCACGAAGCCGGCGGTGGCCGCGGCAGCCACGAGCTTCAAGGGCATGATTCTTAGTCACGCCAATGCCAAGGAAGCTGACATCCTACAAGAGGGGGAGATCTGGAAGAGCGTGGACCTCAAGATGCAGATTCACGAGGAAACCCTGGCAAAGGCATACAGAGTCTGGGCGAAGAAGATAGAGCTCATCCTCAAGTCCCAGAATCCCTGGAAGATAAAGGCGGGCATAGACCGGGGAGGTTACGAGATGGGCATTGAGGGGCAGGTAATTCACATCCTTCCGGGGATGGTCAGCTTCCAGGCCATAATACCTCCCCACATTGTCGTCCAAGACTTCCGAGGCGGCATGGTGTTCATGGACACGAGCATGACGGAGGAGACGAAGGCTGAGGGCTTCGCCAATGAGGTCATCAGAATCATCCTGGAGGCCCGGAAGGAGCTGGCTCTGGAGGATTCCGTTCCCGTGACCGTCAAGGTTACGCCCAGCGAGGACCTGAAGGTCCTGCTCTCCAAGATGAGGAGTTACATCATGGAAGAGGCCAACGTCAAGGACCTGAGGTTCGTGGAGGATGCCGGGGAGACGGGCTACGTGGTGGACTGCGAGATCCGGGAGGAGACCTTCACCATCGCCGTGGATGAGGCCTGAAACGCAAACATTTTACGGGCTGGAAGGCCTGAACTACTGGGCCATGGGCGTAGATTTCACGGGGATCGTGAGCCATGAGGTAAAGAGACTCGAAGACTTCCGGGGGAGGGCCATAGCCATCGACGCCTACAATGCCCTCTACCAGTTCCTCTCCATCATCCGACAGCCCGATGGGACTCCCCTGATGGATCGACGAGGCAGGGTGACCTCCCATCTCAGCGGCCTCGTGTACAGGAACTCCAATACCCTGCAGAAGGGCATCCTCCCCGTCTACGTATTCGACGGACCGCCCCACCCGCTGAAGGGCAGAGTTCTTGCGGATAGAGGGAAGATCCGATCAAGGGCCAGGGATGAGTGGAGGCGGGCGATAAAGGAGGGGGACCTGGAAAGGGCCAGGACGAAGGCCCAGCAGGCGGCTCAGCTAACTGAGGAGGAGACGAAGAGCTCCAAGGAGCTGCTGGGACTCATGGGAGTACCCATCGTCGAGGCACCCCAGGACGGTGAGGCCCAGGCGAGCCATATGGCCCTGAAGGGGAGCGTGTGGGCCGCAGGCTCCCAGGACTATGACTCCCTCCTCTATGGCGCTCCTCGCGTCGTGAAAAACCTGGCCATCTCAGGTCGTCGGAAGCTGCCCAGACGTATGGAGTACGTAGTCGTCAACATCGAGTTGATTGACCTGGAGGAGAACCTGGTGGAGATGGGGGTTACCAGGGAACAGCTGGTGGACGTGGCCATTCTCATGGGCACCGACTTCAATGAGGGAGTCCGGGGCATCGGTCCAAAGAAGGCCCTGGAGCTCGTCAAGAAGCACGGTGACCTGCCTTCGGTACTGGCTGAGGTGGGTCACCACGTTGAGAACTTCGACGAAATACGGCAGATCTTCCTCAAGCCGGAGGTCACCGAGGATTACGTCTTGGAATGGAGGGAGCCCGACGAGGAAGGAATCCTCGCCTTCCTCTGCGATGAGTTCGACTTCTCGCGGGACAGGGTGAAGAGCGCGGTTCAGAAGATTAGGGAGGGGCTCTCCGCTCGAGAGCAGAGCAGTCTCGACAAGTGGTTCTAGCGGTCTGGGCACTCTTCTGCGGACCATCGAAGTCTGTCTCGCGGGGATGGTGGCGCAGAGGGACGGATTGAAGAGGACCAATTTGGTAGTTAAGAGTCCCGCCAAAGGTTTTAAGACAGAGTCGGAATAAGCGGGCAATGGTCGCCCTGGAGGCCGTCCTCTTCATAACCTTCCTATGTACCGCCCTCTCTGGCCTCGCCTACTTCAGGAAGGTGTTGACCTGGGACGGCTCTCTAGCCGCCTTCACGGTAGGCTTCATCATAGGTATCTTCGGCGACATACTGTGGCTTCTCCTGCTCTTCGTCTTCCTGATCACCAGCTTCGCCGCGACTCGATACAAGTTCGATGAGAAGAGGGCCATAGGCGTCCAGGAAGGAATAAGGGGGGAGAGGAGATATAGCAATGTTCTGGCCAATGGCCTTGTGCCCTCTTTGGTGGCCATGGTTGGCTTCTTCCAGTCCGCTCACCTGCCCAAGCCCATCAGCGGCCTGCTCTTCGTGTCCGCCATAAGCGTTGCTGCCTCCGACACCCTGGCAAGCGAAATGGGGGTGCTGTCTCCCAACACATACATAATCACCAATCTCCGAAAGGTTAGACCGGGGACGAACGGGGGCGTATCCCTCTTAGGACAGGGGGCCGCTCTCGCGGCCGCCGTGTACACGACCTTCATGGCCTGGATTTTCCTATCCCTGCTACCCCTCGCCCTGGGATACGACCCATCTTTCCCTCTGTCTCCAGTCCTCCTGGCAATCCCCATCATCGTCGGTTTCGTAGGATGCCAGATCGATAGCGTGGTAGGGGCCACCTTAGAAACCAGAGGCCTGGTGTCCAAGAAGACGAACAACCTCCTCTCCACAGGTCTCGGGGCCATGATAGCTTACGGCCTTGTCCTACTGCTCGCCTGAGATAGCCGGAGCGCTAGTGCCCGCTCTTGAGCGAATCAATGACGTCGCGGAGGACAGCCACTGCCTCCGCATTGAGCTTCCTGGCCTCCTCTTTCGTCCTGCCCTCGGAGAATATCCTGAATATGGGCTCCGTGCCAGAGGGTCTGATGAGAACCCAGCCGTGCTCGTAACGGACCTTCAATCCGTCGATAGTCTCCACCTCTCGGTCCTCGAAAACCGGCAGCAGGGCATCCTGAACCCGATCCTTCACCCCCGGAGGACAGGGGACGCTGCTCTTGATGAGGCGATACGTGGGAACCCTGGATAGCAGTTTCGAGAGGCTCACGCCCTCCGAGGCAACGATCTCCAGCATCACTGCCAGACCCATCGCCCCATCCCTGCAGTGCTGGTGCTCCGGGAAGATGAGTCCCCCGTTCTCCTCACCACCGAAAACGGCTCCCTTCTCGTACATAGTGCGGGCTACCAAGGGCGCTCCCACCTTGGTGTAGATCACTTGGCCACCGCTGGACCTCACCACGTCCTCCACGCAGCTGGAGGAGCTGACGGGGGTCACAACGAGGCCACCGCCCTTTCGTCTAACGACATACCCAGCTACTAATGCCAGGGACCGGTCGCCGTGGACGTACCTCCCCTTCTCATCCACAAACACGATTCTGTCGGCATCCCCATCGTGGACGGCTCCCAGGTCAGCGCCCAGGTCGGCCACCATCTCCAGCAGCTCCTTGACGTTCTCCTTCCTGGGCTCCGGGGGATGGCCGGGGAAGGTGCCATCCGGCTGCCCGTTGACGGTGGTTACCCGGCACCCCAGTCTCCCCAGAAGATACGGGGATACGAGGCAAGAGGCACCGTTCGCACAGTCAAGAATAACCCTTAACCTAGATTCTCGGATTAGCTTCCGGTTCACGAGATTCAGAATACCCTGCATGTAGTTACGGTTGCATCCCTCCCTCCCCACCACCTTCCCCACTGAGTCCCACGAACCGCGCAGGGCGGTACCGCGGAAGTAGATGTCCTCTATGGCCTCCTCACCGCTCCTCGAAAGCTCCATCCCCTCCGAGTCCAGGACCTTGATGCCATTGAACTCCCGGGGATTGTGGGACGCGGTGATAATGACTCCACCGACCGCATCGTGGGTTTTCACGTAGTACTGGACGGATGGTGACGGGGCAGTACCGATATCCTCGACCTCGCAGCCCACGGCCGACAAGCCTGCGAACATGGCCGCCTTGAGCATCGGACTCGAAGTCCGAGTGTCGTTGCCAACGGCCAGAGTACCGCCCTGGAAGTACGTGCCCACCGCTCTCCCCACGTTGAGGGCCAATGAAGCGGTCATTTCCCTCCCGACCACCCCTCTGATGCCGTTGGTGCCGAAGAGTCGGCTCACCTTCCCACCTGCTCCCCAATGAGTTTTGAGCCCCTTTCTATCTGCGCCTCATCGGCAACAATGCACCTCTGCAGCCGGGAGTCGCGACCAATCCTCACACCGGAACCAATCATACTTTCCTCTATGATGACACCCTCTTCCACTCTCACCCTGTCCAGCAACACCGAGTTGGCAATCTTGGCGCTGGCCACATCACAGGATTGACCGAGACTGACGTAGGGGCCGACAATGCCGCCTCGCAATACAGTGAAGGCGCCGACCTCGACGGGGTCGAGTAATCCGGCCTCCGCGTGGACCACGCAACCCTTGCCCAGCCTTCCGCCGGACCTCTCCAGGAGGATTCTCGTGGCCGCCAGGTAGCTCTCCAGGGTTCCTGCATCGGACCAGAAGCCCTCGAAAGCCATCCCATAGAGACCGCGATCGATCGCCCTTGGGAAGACCTCTCGCTCAAGGGAGACGGCCCGGCCCTCCGGAATCAGAGCCAGAATCTCCTCCTCCAAGACGTAGACCCCTGCGTTGGCGAGTTTTGAGAACACCTCGCCCCTCGAAGGTTTCTCCAGAAACCTCTCAATTCTCCCGTCCTCTCCCAGGCCGACGATGCCGAAGGCCTCGGGGTTCTCCACCTCCCAAAGGGCCAGGGTCCCAATTCCCCCCTTCTCCCGGTGGAAGTCCAGGAGCCTTTCCGCACTGAGGGAGGCGATGACGTCCCCGTTCATGGCCAAGAAGGTGTTCTGCACCATTCCCTCCAGATTCTTTAAGGCTCCGCCGGTCCCCAGGGGTTCCTCCTCATCCACGATGGTTATCTTCACGTTCAAGCTCTGGGCATCGAAGAAAGCTTGGAGGGCCTCTATCATGTAGCTGGCCGCGATGATGACGCTGTCCACCTCCCTCGGCAGAGCCTCGATCAAGTGCAGGACCATAGGCTTGTTCAGAAGAGGTACGAGGGCCTTCGGCCGAGAGTACGTGACGGGTCGAAGCCTTGTTCCCAGGCCACCGGCCAGTATGACAGCCTGCATTTCCAACCCCAAGCACAAAGGGGACTTAATAAGCTTCTACGCGTGACGAATCATCCAGGCATTATGGTGACGACGTTGTTGCCCCTGAGGATAACCGTTCCTATCCTCCTCACCTGATCGCCCAGCGTCTCTTCCGTGTCCTCCAGTACCATGTTCATGTAATCATCGTAACCGACGAGGGTGCCCTCCAACAGGCGGCTGTCTTTCAGGAGAAGGGATACCCTCTTGTTTAGAGACTTTTCCAGTACATTTAAAGGTAGGACCATTAGATCCACGAGACCAAGGCCATGTTATCATTTAAAGCTTTCTTGAAACTGGGATGCTGTCAAGATGGTGGTAAAGGCGCGAATCATGCATCAAAGCGTCGGGAAGAAGTTCATGTCGACCTTGGCCCCTTGTTCAACCCGTTCCTTGCCTCACTCATCGGACAAACGGGTGGTCAAGGCCTCGGGGCGTCTGCGTCTATCCCCAGTCTCTGAGGAACCTTTTTACGGAGTCCTTGCCATTAGGCCCCGGGTTGTGGAATGGAGCGGGTGAAGGTCGGAGAGGTTTTCAAGTACTACGCAAAGCCTCAGGTTGCCGCCATCCGCCTCACTGAGAGCGGCCTCAAGGTGGGAGACCAGATTCAGATCCAAGGCGCCACGACAGACCTCTCCCTCGTCGTGGAGTCTATGGAGATAGAGAGACGCCAGGTTGCCGAGGCCAAGGTGGGACAAGAGGTGGGCGTGCTGACGGGGGAGAGGGTCAGGCCGGGGGACCTGGTCTATAAGCTCCTGGAATGAGTCAAGCCTCGGATGTGCCGCCGGGCATCTTTCGCCTTTTCACCCTCGGGGAATTCTTGCCGACGTGCAATATCCCCTCATGGGTCCTTCCCAGGATGGTTAACCCTGCAGGCCTTCCTTGATCTCATCGAAGAGCTTGTTGGCCCGACGTAATACCTTCTCGCGGGATGAGAGTAGGCTTACAGAGGCCATGTGCAGGCCGTCCCTGTGGAGGAAGTGAACGTGATACTTGCCGGACTGGACACTCTCCACCTTGATCAACCCCTTTCCGATCAAAAGCTTGAGGAGATCGCTGTAGCCCAGATCGACCCCGTCGGTTCCGAAGGAGAGCTCTCTGACAAGCTGGCCCTTGTTGTTTATGACGAAGGCCTTCAGGATGACCTCGCCCTCTTCGCCTCCCCAAGGAATGTATCTCCTGAAAACGAGGAATGCCACGACCGCTGCGACCGCCGCAATGATCACGAACAGCCAGAGCTGAGGGAATATCTCCCCCGTGGCCGGGCCTATTGCTGTCCTGAAGGTCAGCGTGCTCCCGAGGGCGGTCCCGTTGCCCACTGCCTTAGCACGAAAGTAATACTCCGTGTCTGGTTGAAGCCCGGTAAGGGTTGCTTGGAAGGCTCCCGCCTCCCCCACGAGCTGGGGAGGTGTTTCCTGTCCGAGGGCAGGGCTGCTACCCCACTCGAAGCTCGCGCTGACGCTCGCTACACCGCCGAGGTCCAACAGGTCGCCGTTCAGGACCGCGCCGTCACTGACGATATCCGTTGCAGGGTTGGTGGACACGACAGGGGCCTGAAGGAGATGCCAGCCCACGTCGACGTCCAAGCCCAGGGCGGGGGTTGCGAGAAGGAGGAGTGGGAGAACCCACAGCAGACATATCCACCGTCTCGCCATACCCATCCATCACACCACCACAAGGATGCCCTGGAACAGGACAATCCCGAAGCCGCTGGGTTGGTAGAAGTGACCGTACTCGTAGAAGTACAGCTCACCGATCTCCTGAGAGGGAATCTCGGCCTTCACGATGAAGAACCAGGTCCCCTTGGGGAGAGCGCCCAGATCGACCTCGATGGTGATGGCTCTGACCCATCCCGGTCCGAAGGATGGATAGTTGGGCCCTAGGACGAGCATGCGCTGGGTTTCGTCCAGAGGAAGCAGAAGCTCTTTTTCGAAGGTTTGGTATACTGGGTCGTTGGCGATGGCAAAGGTCGGGTTCATGGCCGCCGCCCTTGTAACGTCCTGAGTGACGGGATTGCCCTCGTCATTGAGCAGGGGCTCCTGGAAATTTGCCTTAAGGGCAACTTCGGGAAGCTCGATGCTGAGGACCATGCCCTGCCAGTGAGTGACTCCCCAGCCGTCCTTCAGGAAGAAGCTGAAGGTCCAGGTGTCCGTCCTCTCCTTCGTAACGATTTGCGTGATGCTTGGGTAGGCGCCAAACCCGATGGGCGTCACGATGTCTCCACGATCCTTCGTGTAGACCTCGTCAAAGTGGGCCTGGGACCAACCAGGGTAGAACTCAGGGTTCTGCCAGTAGGTCTTCGGCACTCGTCCCAGGGTTATGAAGCCCTGGACGTTTCTGAACACCCTGTTGGAGACGTCAGCCATGTCTGCCGGCACCTTCGGGAGTTCTCCGAAGGTGTTCTTCAGCTTGTCACAGTCTGCACCATAGTCGGGCCTGTAGTCATCAGTGCAAGGGTTGTAGTTCGGCGTGTACTGCAGGGGTCCATGGATTATTTTCCCCCCGTAGTCGAACTCTTCCTGTCCGGGGACGGTGCTCCTGTCTTCCTGGGGCAGCGTGAGGGCTAGGTAGGTGCCGAGGATCACCGTGGCGGTGATGGCCACGACAATCCAAGAGCGGATGCCGCGCCATCCCCGTTCATGCCACGGTCGACGTGAGTCTGTAGACCCTCGCGTACGTCCCCGCAATGACACCACTCCCTGTAGTCCAGGCCCATCGATCGGCAGTCAAGCCTGGGGTCAGGTCGCTGACGATCTGCAGGTTGCTGGTCGTCTCGTTCGCATCATCCCACCACCAGCACGTTCCGCTCGGGGCGCCACCGCTTGAGGCGGTGCAAGTCCTGAACTCCGTCACGCCTGATGGGAAGTCTGCCGTGAACACCGCCGAGATGTTGATGTTCACGTTGCCATCGTTGGTCACTCGATAGGCCCACTGGCCATCTGTCTGGTCCGTCGCTGCCAGGTCCGTGAAGGTGCCGCTGCTGGGGTCGAAGTCGATACCCGTGTGGGGCGCTGGGAAGGATACGCTGAACGATGTGTCTTGGGCAACGTTCCAGGTCGTCGTGACGTCCTGAGTCGCCGCTGAGACTTGTCCCGCAAGGGCGGGGAGCAGCACGGTCGCAGTCACTAGTGCAAGGACCACGGTCCAAGTTCCATTCTTCACCTTTCTCACCTCCTTTCTTCTGTTCGCTAGACGCTCTCCACGCGGACGGTTACCGTCATCTGTCCTCCGAGAGCGTTTTCATAGTCAACCCAAAGCCAGATGTCACACGAACCTCCCGGACCCACACCGGTGCAAACGGTCACGCTGGACGGGTCCACCGGCACATCCTTCGAGGTGTCCGTCGGCCATGGGGCGCTGTTCGTGGTGTTATACTTCATGGAGCGGCCCGTTCCCGGGCTGCTCATCAGCCTGATGCTGATGCTGCACGTCCCGCTCCCATCGTTCGTGACGTTGAGGGCGGGGGTCGTCCCGTCTTGAAACGATGCTGAGACGTTGTACTCGGTCGTGTAGGGCTGGCCATCTGGTTCCACCGTTTCGTTGAACCACAGCTGTGTGGACGGGTCGCTGGTGATAACGGTGATGGCGCAAGTCCCAGCAGGAGTGTAGGTCATGTCGTTGTTCACGGTGTCCACCTCCCACGTGCCCGCGTTGGGCTGGGCCGGGTCGAGGGATTGGAGTATCAGGATGGCATCGTCGATCTGCGCTTTCGTCATCGACACTGCGATGTCACCGGAGGAATAGGTGGTCATCACAGTGGACAGGACGGGCTGGAAGGATGCATATAGGGTGATCTCGTTGGATGATCGGAGTTCCAACATGATCTGGTGTTCCGCTCCTGCGGTAGAGTTAGCCCTCACGCGCAGATTGACGGCCGTGACTGTGTCCACGTCTATGGGAGAATTCGACTGCCCGAACTTCGACACATCGTTTCTGGATGTGGTCGAAATGGTTACGCCGTCGGGTGAGTCGATGTCCTCGTCGACCCTCTGCCAGAGTGGCGTGGGTGTCCAGGTGCCAGTGCTGATGTCGGAGTCCGGGATCAGAGAGGCCGATGCGCCCACCACGGGACGCGGGAAGATTGAGAGGAGGGCTATGCTCGAGACGACGATGACGCACGTCAGTACGGGGACGTGCCACTTCCTTGCACTCCTCTGTTTCAGCGAGAACCCTCCAGAGTGTCCAGGTCACGGGTGTGAAGTAGCGAGGCAGCATCCGCACAAGCGGTGAGGGCCGTGGGGAACCCATTCTGACCCCGTGGAAACGCAAACATCCTGCTTGCCCCTGAGTTGGTATACTTATAGGCGTTTCCGCGTGGTTCTCGGAATCAAGAATAATATCGCGGACTGGAGGAGAATCCCGAGGATGTCCACGTCCTCGCTGCGCCCTCTCAGCTCTCGACCCCGTGGGCCTTCTCGCCACCTCGGATCTCGACTCGGAGCCAGTTCTCTCCAGGAGGCAGAGGACATATGTAGAGGTCGCTGTAGGCGCAGTACGGGTTGTAGGCCAGGTTGAAGTCGAGCACGTACCTCCCGGAGGGGTTCACCTCCACCTCGAGGTACCTGCCGGCTCCATAGGTCTCCTTGCCGGAGGTTGCATCCCTGAAGGGGATGAAGAGAGTTGGCCTCCCCACCTCATGCTCGTGGGCACTCCTGTAGGCGGACAGGCGATGCGTGGTGCCCTGAACCTCGAACTCGAAGTAGCCTACCTTATGGTAGAGGGACTGCTCTCCGGAGACGCTGGTGGCCATGACCACCTCCTCCATCGTCGGAAGCTCCTTCAGTTCAAGCTCGAAGGCTAATTCGGGGTTATAGGGGAAGTAGTTCAGGCCGGTAAAGGCTTCCCGCTCATTGGGTGGAATCGGAGAGTGGTGGGATTCCTTGAAGAACCTGTCCTTCTCCCTGCGCAGATGCTCGATCTCCCTCTGTCTGGCCTTCAGATTCACGGTCCCACGGCCTCTTCAAGAGGCCGCCTACTAATAGAGGTTTCCTTCAACCTCGGACTCGCAGACCCTCCTGTGTCGGAGGAAAAGGGTTATCCCTTCAGACCTGGTCCCACATTGCGTTGACCGACAGGGCAGACGTCCTGATAGTGGGTGCTGGCATCCACGGAGCCAGTCTGGCCCTCAATCTCTTGACGATGGACGTGAGGAGGGTCCTGGTCATCGACAAAGCCAACGTGGGAGCGGGGGCGACGGGTCGCTCTGCCTCATTCATCAGACACCACTACTCCAACGAGATCTGCGTTGAGATAGTGAAGGAGAGCGTCAGGATCCTCCGCGGCTTCGAGGAAGAGGTGGGGAAAGAGGTGGACTTCCAGTCTCAGCCCCTCCTCCTCCTGGCCGGACCTGAGCATGAAGGGGCCCTCAGGCAGAACGTCGCAATGCACAGGCGCCTCGGCGTCAACGTGGAGCTTATGGACGTCGAAGCGGCGCGAGGGGCCTACTCCTACCTCGACCTGGAGGGCATCAGCCTGACCGCGCTGGAGCGGGACGCCGGGTATGGAGACGCGTACCAGGTGAATACGGCCTACGCGGCCCGGGTTCGGGAACTTGGCGGGAGGATCATGACGGACACGGAGGCCCTCTCCATCCCGGTGTCTCGAGGGAGGGCTGTGGGAGTCGTGACCTCCCAGGGGTCCCTGGAAGCCGATGTCATCGTCATCGCCGCCGGACCATGGTCGAACCGTCTTGCAAGGACAGCGGGCGTCGACCTCCCCGTGGAGCCAGCTCTCCTCTCCCTTGCTGTGCTACTGCCTGGGAGGGCTGTTCAGGACGCGCCCATGGCCTTTGACATGACAACGGGTACGTACTGGAGGCCTGAGAAGGGTGGAACCCTGCTGGTAGGGACCGACGAGGAAACGGGGGGGAAGTGGGATCCCGACAACCTTCCCGAAGGCGTCGGCTTCGAGTTCGTCGCCAGCGTCTCCCGGCGACTGGAGGAGCGGTGGCCCGAGATGAGACAGGCCCGCTTCGTCAGAGGGTGGGTTGGCGTCGACGGAGCGACGCCGGACCTGCACCCCATCATCGGCCCCGTCTCCTCGGTGGAGGGCCTCTACGTGGCGACGGGCTTCAGCGGTCACGGCTTCAAGTTCAGCCCTGCCGTGGGGAAGTGCCTGGCCGAACTGATTGTCGACGGCAGATACAAGACCCTGGACCTGTCTCCCTTCGACCTGAGGCGCTTTGGTGAGGGTAAGACGTTCAGGAGCAGATACCCCATGGCCGTGGTCCAGTAGCTCGGACAAGGCTTATTACGCCCGATTCATTGGTGACGTGGAATGGACCTCTACAGGGTCCTGCGACCCCTCCTCTTCGCTCTCCCGGCGGATGCCGCCCACGAGCTCTCCCAGTGGGCCTTCAGGAGACGTTTTTGGGCCTGGCGGGCACGGGAAATGGCTCCGGGCCTGCCGATGGAGACCAGCATTGCGGGACTGCGGCTTCGAAACCCCTTTGGCCTTGCTGCCGGTTTCGACAAGAATGGGGAGATCACCGCCGCCGTTGTCAATCTGGGATTCGGTTTCGTGGTCGTCGGATCCGTTCGCGCCTTCCCCCACCCGGGGAACCCTAGGCCGTGGATGGTTCGCCGTCTCAGGGAGAAGGGGCTCGTCAACGCCATGGGGCTGCCCTCCAAGGGTGCAGATCGGGTTCGGGAGCGATTGAAGGAGCTGGACCTCAACGTCCCTCTGCTCGTGAGCCTGGTCGGGGAAGACACCTCCGATTTGATGAACGCCTATCAACAAATGGAGGGGACGGCCGCGGGCTGGGAGGTGAACCTCAGCTGCCCGAACACCGCCACCGGGAGGAGCTTCGAGGATGACCTCGATGCCTTCGAAGACCTCCTAGCGGCCCTAAGAGAAATTCCAGGCCCGGTCTTCCTGAAGCTCTCACCTTATCAGGACGAGAGGGGGAGGGAGAGAGCCATGGAGATGGCTGGTCGTGCAGTCAAGCGGGGTCTGAGATACTTTACCCTCTGCAACACCTTGCCAGTGGAGGAGAGAAGACTGGGCATAGGGAGGGGCGGCCTCAGTGGCAGACCCCTCTTCCCCCTATCCCTCCAAGCGGTGCGGGACTTCTATGAAGAATGGGGGGAAGAGGTCGAGATCATCGGAGTTGGGGGCGTCCTCACAGGAACGCAAGCTTACGAAATGATGGCCGCCGGCGCAAGGGCGGTGGAAGTCCTCACCGCCCTGATACTGCGAGGACCCTTTGTGGCGAGGCATCTTGTAGTGGAGCTGGAGCAAACCATGAGAGACAAGGGCCTCCGGTCCGTGGATGAAATGGTAGGCCGCGGGGTATGAGCCTAAGACACAGGCATCGCTACAGGTTCGAACGGGTCGGACCTGACCCCCTTCACGCCCCACCCGCGGCTACAAGTTCTGAATGACTTCCAGCTCGTTTCCATCAGGGTCCCTGAAGGAAGCCTCAAGGACACGATAAGTTTCGTAGTCCTTCTCCGTCGGTCCTTCGACGAGGGATCCACCCCAAGTCTCGATGGCCCCGCGGACCCTATCCATGTCCTTCGTGACGAAGTGGAGGGCGACAGGTCCCTCATGGGCCCTGGAAGACGATGTTGGCCCGTGATCCCCGGTCCCATGGAGGGCGAAGGTGACTCCTCCCACATCGAACTCTGCCCACTCTCCCACCTGCTTCCTGAGGGACATTCCCAAGACCTTCCTGTAGAAGCTCAGGCATTGGCTGAAGCGGGACACGAATAGTATGATGGGGTCAATCTTGTTGATCAGAATTCTCTCTTTGTCAGCCGTAACGGACTGAATGCCTCTCATAACGGCGTTATGCACCGCTCTCTATAAAAAGCTGTTCGGCTTAACTTCACCAGGCGCGGGTCGTTCGTGCAATCAGGAGGCTCCCCAGCAAGGAAGGTAAAGCGCATCCACGTTGTGTACGCTCACTGGTGTCCCCACTGCTACCCACTAGTCGTGGAGGCCTTCGGGGACTTTTCCAGCAGGCATGGCATAGACCTTAACCTATTGGACATCGACATCCCCGAGCAGGAACAAGAGGCCGACCGGATTGTCAGGACCTACGGAGACTGGTCTGAGGACTATCTCATCCCCCAGGTGTTCCTCGAGTTTGACGATGGAACGGTACAGCACATCTTCACCGGTTACTCCGAGGGGGTAGCGGTGACGGCAGCCCAGCTCGAAAGGCTCCTCAACAGCCCTTGGATAGCTGGAGTCACCCCCGCTGCAGCCTCTTGAGGCAGGATGGGCAGTGGGGTGCCGGTTCCATCCTTGACTGGACGAAGAAGGAGCCGCAGCCTTCGGCTTCCCGGCTGCCAACGCACACATAGAGGACGTCAATTCGGCCCCCCGAGGGTCTAGGCTGGGTCCAGTAGACCTCTCTGAGGACGTAGGGCTCTATGCCGCCTCCCGACGGTCCAGTCAACCCGAACTCCCACGGGTGTCGGGTCGCAACCCTAACATCCCTGACGGACACCTCGAAGGGGGCCACCTGGGATTGCACCCAGGAAAGAAACCAGTCAACTTCCGCTTCCACGTCGAAGTAGACGATTCTCGAGATGAAGCCCGATGGGCAGTGGTGGAGCCCCACCTCCTTTCCACCTGCATCCAGCCATCTGAAGGTCGTTGGCTGGTCGCAGTGGAAGTAGCAGCTGCCCGCAACGACCAGATGGTCTACTACGAAGGCCCTGAGTTCATCAGGCGTTAGACCTGACATCGGAGGTCGTAAGAAAGGATGCTATTTCAAGGATCGGAACAAACCCGCCCCGCGGGCCACATCATACACTCCGCGGTCGGGCAGACAGCCCACGAAGGCTGAGAAGCGCCAGGGGAATGATAACGAGGAAAGTGGCGAAACAAAGGATGCAGAGAGCGCCTATGACAATCAGTTCAATGTACGTCAGGTAGACGCCAAAGGCGAGACCCATGAGAGCCACCCCCGAGACTCCATATAGTAGGGACCTCCCGCGGTTGGGCTCAGACCACAGGGCGATGTAGGAAAGGGCAAACAGAATGGCGAAACCCAGGGCGGAAGGTAAGGCCACGGGAACGCCCAGGATTCTCGAGTAAGAGCTGTAGATGACGGCCTCACAGGAAAAGAACGGATTGGGCGAGCAGTAGGATAGATCTGCCGTAACGATGCTCACCGCCGTTAGATAGCTGCTTAGGCCCAGGCCAACTAGGGACAAGTAGAGGAAGGCCCTCCAGCCGGGCGCTTCCAGCATCACCCCTCCAGTGCGGCATCGAGGGTGGAGGCCAGGGTGCCGTAATCTGTCTCACCCCTGAAGGATTTCCTGATGGTCATATCCTTGTTTATGATGAAAGTGTAGGGCGTAGCGTCCACACCATACTTTTGATGAACGGTGCCGTCGTCCAGCACGTAGGTCCACATGGCACCGTAGAACTCCTTGAAATCGAAGATGTCCTCCATAGTGTCGGGGCCGACTATGCCTGTGTCTACGGATATGAAAACGACTCGGTCCCCATATGCTGCATAAAGAGGCAAAAGCACGGTGAGGGTCTCCGTCTGGCACGACGGACAATCCGGATCCATAAAGTCAAGGAGAATGACCTTCCCGCTATGGTCTAAGAGACGCAAACTCCCGCCATCGCTGCTGGGCAGGACGAAATTCGGGGCCGTCGAGGGCTGATGACTCTGGGGGGCTGGATAGAAGGCGATGACGGCCAGGATGGCTATGACCACTACGATGACGGCCACAATGGGGTACAGGAGTCTCTCCGTCTGGCGAAAGGAGGGTTTCCGTAGGCGGCGTTCCGTGATGGCCGCCCTCTCCTCATCAGACAGCTGGAAATCCAGCTTCTGGCCCGGATGGACCCTCGCCATGTGTCTATCCAGGTTCTCCAGCTTGACGGAGCTGCCACAGAGGGGGCACTTCTTGAACCCGGCCATCCCGATATTGCCAAGGCGTTGGGGGATTTATTTGTTCGGTCGAGAGCGTCCTGGGAGGATATTCTCAGCACCGATAATGTGACCCAAGGATTGATTAGGATGGGTCGCGGCATGTGGCCCGGTAATACATTGGCCAAAGGGGCAATGCAGGAGCTATACCTAGAGAACCGGGGCGTCACGGATGCTCTGCATCTAGTGGGGAACGCCCTCGAGAGGGCGGGATTTACAGTCAGGGACACCAGCAGCACCGACACCCAGGGCTATTTGAAGGCCATATGGGGCGGCAAGCTGAAGTCCTACCTCGTTGGCCACCTGCCCTTCGGCAAGCTTTTCAAGTCTGGGAAGAGGTTGGGCGCTGAAGTGGAGGCAGCCTGGCGGGGTTCGGGGACTGCCGTCAGGGTCCTGGTGGTCCCATACATGGAGCTCTTCGACCGCCCGGAGACCTTCCTCCTGAGCCAAGGCATCCTGGAGAAGTTGACCGATGACGGCTTCAGTGGGAACAAGCTGGAGGAGGTGGTAGCCTACGTCCATGATGCCAGGCCCGCAGCCCAGCCTCCACCCCAGCCCCTTCAGGAACAGCCCTACAACAATCCCTACAGGGGAAACCCCGCAGCGGTCCCCTACCAGCCGGTCGTTCAGACTTCCTACCCTCAGAGACGAGGAGGCGGCCTCTTTTGGCTCCTGGGGCTCATAGTAGCTTCGGTCATCCTCTACTACTTCTTCCTTTACGCTCCCCGGGAGTATACCCTCTCGGAGGGAGCCCTCGTAGCCCTGGGTGCAGCCTTCGCTGGAGGGTTCATCTCCAGGAAGGGTTTGAGGGGAGCTCTCCTCGGCTTCCTTGTGCTCTTTCTGCCCCTCATAGTTCTGGGAGTCATGATCCTCATGGGCTCCATAGGGGCTGCCGGGGAGGTTGAGGGCGTTGGGGTCGTCATACCCGTGATAACGGCCATTGCAGGAATCATTCTGATTGGCTTCGCCTTCGCCTTGGGGTTCGCGGGACTATTCGTGGGAGGCATCGGTGGCTGGATAGCAGGTAAGATTTTTCCCCTCAGGTCCAGGCTCTAGGTTTCAGGGCCTAACGCTTGAGGAAGGGCTCCAGGGCCTTGGCCATGGCACTAACCTTCTCCTCAAGGTCCCCGGCCACGAACTCCCTCTTCCTCTCCACCGGCTCCCCCTCCACCAGCTCATGCACTATGGTGTAGGAGCCTGTGAGGCCCACCTCCTCCGGTTTCAGGCCTAGATCGGCCAAGGACCATATCTTTACCCATCCCGACCTTGCTGCCTCCTCCACCCTGTCGAAGTCTGGGAAGCGGGGCTCGTTAGAGCCCACGACTACCGATATCAGGCCCGGCAGCTTAGCGGCCAGGACCTCGTAGCTGGAACCCAGGGCCCTTCTGGCAATCAATTCCTTGCCCTTCAACCCTACCCGATCCACGAAGGTAACCTGAGGTATGTCGAGCCACTCGGCGAGGCCTGGAGGAACCTGGGCGGTGCTGGCATCCGCGGACTCCTCTCCGCAGATTATGAGGTCATAACCTTCCAGCTTCTCAATGGCCCTGGCAAGGGTCAGGGAGGTCGGATACGTGTCGGCCCCCGCAAAGGCCCTGTCGCTCAGAAGGATGGCCTCGTCTGCCCCCATGCCCAGACAGAGCTCCAGATACTCCTTGAAGAGGGGCGGACCCATGGAGACGATCGTAACCGTCCCCCCGTAGGTGTCTTTGAGGTCCAGCGCCACTTCCAAGGCGTTCTTGTCCGGCGGGTTGAGAACGTTCTCCGCCTTTGCCCTGTCCAAGGTCTTGGTCTCCGGGTTGAGGGTGACCTCCTCGGGTTTCGGGACCACCTTGAGGCAGACGACGATGTCTAACGTCAAGCCACCACCGTCCTCTGGCCCTCCAGCACCTCAATGAGCCGTGGTAGGAGTTCGAAGATGTCACCGACAACGCAGACATCGGCCTCCTGAAAGATGGGGGCCTGATCGTCCTTGTTCACGGCTATGACGGTATCCACATCCCTCAGGCCGGAGACGAAATGGCTGGCGCCGCTGGCTCCGAGGACTATGGCGAGCTTCGAGCGGAGGGAGATGCCCGTGGATCCCACCTGCTTCTCCCTAGCTGCTACGCCGATGTCCACCAGGGGCCTGGTAACGCCTATGGAGGCGCCCAACAGGGAGGCCAGTTCCTCCACCACCTTCAGGTCGCCTCCAGTGCCCATACCCGCGACAATGATCTTCTCCGCGGAGCCTATCTCCTCCCTGGGCAGGACCTTCCTTTCAATGACCCGGCAGCGAATGTCCTGGGGTTTCAGGTCGACGGGAACGTTCTCAGTCCTCCCCTGTCTCTCTTCGCTGGGCTCCAGGGGCTCGAAGATGCCTGGACGAACCGTGGACATCTGGGGACGCCCGTGCTCCGATTTGATGATGGCCAGGATGCTGCCGCCGAAGCCCGGAACTGCCGAGAGGAGGAGCTTGCGGCCCTTCTCGATTTCAAGACGGGTGGCATTGGCCGTCAGCCCGGTGGATAACCTCACGGCGAGCCTCCCGGCTAGGTCCCTCCCGTTGTAAGTGGCACCCACGAGGAGGATGTTGGGCTTTCTAGCTTCGATCAGCTGGCCCATGACCTTGGAGTGGGCGTCGGTCGCGTATCTCTCCAGCAGCGGATGATCAGCCAAGAGGACCTCGTCGGCGCCGTAGCGTATTGCATCCCGGCCGAGGGATTCGAGGCGGTGCCCAAGGATTACGGCCGTGAGGGTTTCATCCAACTGATCCGCCAGCTCCCTCCCCTTACCCAGCAGCTCCAGTCCCACGGGAAGTAGGTTTCCCTCTTCCTGCTCCAGGTAGACCCACAGGCCACGGTAGGCGTCCTTTGGGGCCCCTGAGTTCAACCCTTCACCCCCTCTCTTCGCGTACCAGCAGCTCCGTGACGTCCACCACCCTGGGACCACTGAGCCTCCGGGCGCTATCCTCAAAGTTCTGTATGCAGTACGGACAGGAGGTTGCCAGGATGGGCACCTCCATATCCTTGGCCTGCTGGAGCCTCACATCCGATAGCCTCTCTCCCCCCTCTTCCCTCCACATCCCTCCGCCGCCACCACCGCAGCAGAGGGCGTTGAGCCTGCTCTCCTCCATCTCATCCAGGCTCACTCCAGGAACCGACTCCAGCAGCTTCCTCGGTGACTCGAAGACACCGTTGTACCTCCCCAGGTAGCAGGGATCGTGATAGGCGACGGTGACCTTCTTAGCCTTCGGCGGCTTGAATCCATCCGAGTCGAGGAGCCTTTCCAGGTATTCGGTGTAGTGTAGGACCTCCGCCTCCAGCCCGTATCGAGGGTAGAGGTTCCGGAACATGTCGAAGCAATGGGGGGACACGGCGACGATGGTCTCCGCTCCTGTCTGCCCAAAGGTCTTGACGTTGCCCTCGATGAGCCGGGAGAGGTAGGCCCTCTCCCCAGTGACCCTTACGGAGTCTCCGCAGCACTTCTCC
>JABAOD010006720.1_pt1 | contig 21063 bp, 35 predicted proteins | sample 7062151 | NCBI WGS metagenome assembly JABAOD01 (sample SAMN14538626, study PRJNA623070) | marine sediment metagenome | biome: marine biome [ENVO:00000428]; feature: marine pelagic biome [ENVO:01000023]; material: deep marine sediment [ENVO:00002113] | place: India: Gulf of Khambhat ... | reverse complement strand
TGTCTGTACGAGGACAGCGTTGAGATAAACGACCCCGACGGAAAGACGGTGCATACGGTCACTTCTTTCCGGGTGACGTATCTGGAAAGCTGACTTTGCAAATTTGCAGTAGCGTGGTATAACCTTTGCAAAGTCCATTAGCAGGAGTTTCCCCATGGCTGCAGAATCTGGCCGCGACTTTTTGATCTTGAAGAACGCAACGGCCATTGCTGGCCTTCGCGAAACCGGGGCGACTGTCAATAGTGAGCCGGTGGATATTACCAGCAAAGACGATAGCGGGTATCGCACGCTCGCCAGCTTTGCCGGCGCCGAGACTATCGACATCAGCGGAGCAGGCGTGTTTATAGATGACACGATCCGGGACATTGCGTTTGCAGGGACTGGCACGTCCAAGCTGCTCACTGACATTACCCTTGAGTGGGGTGATGGTGCAACGCTTTCCGGCGACTTTTATCTTAATAGCTATGCGGCTGGCGGCCCGCATGACGGCGAAGAGACCTATGACATTTCTTTGCGGTCGTCGGGGGCGTGGACATATACGAGCGCGGTCTAATGGGTAAAATCATTTCGCTGAAATGGAAGGGTGAAAGCTACACCCTGAATGAGAATGAGGCGTTCCTTGCCGCTGACGCGGTTGAGGATGTTTTGACGCTGGGCGAACTGGTGGCCATGCGCAATGATGGCGGCAAGATCAAGTTTGCAAAGCTGGCATCGGCATATTCCGCCCTTCTTTCAGAAGCTGGGTGCGACGCCCCCGCAATGGAAATCCGCAAGGCGTTCACCGAGGCCATGAAGGGGCGGAGCAAAGGATTCAAGCTGGAGTTGGCCGTGGAGGCTATCGACCAGCTTATCCTAATCCTGATGGACGGCGCGCCGGTTGATGATGCGGGGGATAAGAAGCCAAAAAACGAGAGCGAGTCCGCTTCGTAAAGTGGGCGTTCCAGAAGTCGGTTCATAGCTGGGGGATTGCCCCGTCTGAATTTTGGTCAATGCGTCCTCGCCACTTTTGGTACTTGATGGATGTAGAGAACCAAAAAGCAAAAGCCGAGAACAAGCTAACGGCGAAAGACACGCGCCGACTGCGCAAACTGATGGATCGAAGAAATGCCGAACTTGCCGCCGATTGAGGTAAAAGTTACCGCAGACACAGCGCAGGCGGAAACCAAGCTTAAGGCCGTTGGCGTCAGTGTCGATAACGTCAAAAAGAAAAGCATTCTAGGCGCTGGCGGCGCGCGGATGCTGACCCAGCAGCTTTCGCAGGTGGCGCAGCAGGCCACGGCCACGGGGCGACCGATGCAGGCTCTCGCGGTTCAGGCTGCGGACATCGGTATGGCGTTTGGGGCGGTTGGGACCGCAGTCGGCGCCATTGTTGGCATCGCGCTTCCTTCTTTGATTGCCGCATTTGGAGATGGGGCAACCGCGTCGCGCGGCCTCGAAAATGCGCTAGAGGATGTTGAGGACGCGCTAAAAGGCACGTCTGAAATTGCCAAGATTCTGGCGGGCGATTTCGACGCAATGATAGAACGATACGGCGGCCTTTCGGCGGCCATGTCTGGGCTTGCGCGGGCGGAGGGGGAAATCGGGCTGAGAAACTTGGCGGATGCGTCTCGACAGCTCAATGACGAGCTTACGGCCCTTTATGACGGCAATGCATGGCTAAACGTATCCCGCGCGGAGGATTTGGCAAACGGTTTGCGCCTATCCACAAAGGAAAGCAGATACTTCGCGCAAGAAATGGCGAGCCTGGGGCGGGAATCGTCTCTGGATGAGCAGTTGGCAATTGTAACGCGGATGCGCGAGGAGTTCGTTCGTTCGGTTGGGCCGGTTGGCGCGATGACGAAAGAGCAGTTCCAGTTCTTCACTCACCTAGTGGACAGTGAGAAAACGCTGGGGGCGCTTATCCAGAGAGCGAATGAGCTTTCCGCTGCGGTGGGAAGCGCCGCGAACGAGGCCGCACGTTTTATGTTCGTAATGAACAATGTGCAGGGTGGCAGGGGCGGAGACCCGCGCCAGTTCGAAAATGATAAATATTGGGCTGATCGTTTCTTCCCAAAGCCAGAGGTTATGGCAAAGCGGGTAGAGGTTCAGCGCAGAGCATATTCGTCATCTTTGGCCGCAGCGCGAGAGTACCAAGAGGCCCTAACCGAGGTCGAGCGCATGGGGTCGCAGGAGCGTATGGGGCTGATTGGCGGCGCGTTTGGCGACTTGGCTGGCCTTATGAATACCGAAAACCAGAAGCTGTTCAAAATCGGCAAGGCTGCCGCTATCGCAGAGGCCACGATCAGTGGTTATCAGGCCGCTGTGGACGCTTGGGCAAAGGGCATGAAGGTAGGCGGCCCGCCGGTTGCTGCGGCGTTTGCAGGGGCATCGCTGGCCAAAACGGGCGCGCTTATCGCGGGCATTTCTTCGCAAAGCATCGGGGGCGGCGGCGGCACGACATCAACAGGCGGCGGGACGGCGACGACATCGGCAACATCGCAGCCGCTGGACGTGCGTGTTTCCGGCATTTCCCCCGATAGCATCTTCACTGGGGCGTCGGTTCAGTCGCTCTTGGACAGGCTAAGTGACGCCGCAGGGGATCGCGGCCTTCGTATTTTGGTGGCGCAATGACCGTATTGAGAGATAGCACCCTAGAGGCCGCTCTGGCAGCCGCCGGAACCGAGAACTACCCGCTGATTGCGTGGTATAACCGGGCGCCCGAGGCGTCCAGCATCACGACCGGCGTGGGGACCGAACAGACGGACGGGGACGCCGACAATCTGGCGTATAGCAGCACGTATGACAAATGGTCCGTGGCGGCGAACGCCTCGGGGATTGCGGTTGTGCGCTTCACCTTTTCGTCAGCTATTGGCGTGTCGGTCTGCGCTATTGCCGCGCACAATCTCGGCGACCTTGGGGCGACTGTCGAATGGCAGTACAGCACGAATGGCGGATCAACGTGGAATGACAGCGGGGCAGGCACAACGTCCCCATCTGACAATCAGGCGATTATCTGGCACTTCACCGAGGTGACGGCTGCGGACTGGCGCTTGCGCGTGACCGGCGCGGGGGCATCGTCCATCGTGAATGTTGGCGTTGCGTTCGTCAGCTATTCCCTCATTGCCCCGACTAACTTTTACCAAGGATACGCGCCGCCCCTTACCCCCACGCGGGTTGAGTTGCAGCCAAACATGACCGAGGGCGGGGAGTTCGTCGGCTCAAGCACCATTCGCAAGGGCAGCGGCGCGACGGCTGAGTTCACGCTTGCCGATCCGGCCACGCTGCGCGGCGCGGGGTGGCTGAACTTCCAGCGCCATTTCAACGGCGGCGGCCCGTTCTTCTTTGCGTGGCGACCTGAGAAATACGGCGATGCATACTACGCCAAGCGCGGGGGCGCGACCATTGCCCCCACGAACAGCGGGCCTAAGGACTATATGTCGTTCGCGATGGAGATGGATTTCTATGACCAGGAATAGCCATGACGTTTGATCGCCGCCCCATCCAGATTGTAGAGCTAGACATCGAGGCGTGTTCGCTGACCTTCGGGTCGGGGGCCTGCACAGCTTCTTTGTCAGGCGATACCGTGCGCAAGTGCTACAACACATGGGCCACGTGTAAGCTTTCTGCGGCTGACCGATCGACCATCTTCGCCAATACTACCAAGACGCTGCGCTTTGCGGAAAACCTGAACGGCTTGCCGAGCGGCTATCGCATTTATCCCTGCATGACGGGTCCGGTTAGCACCAACCCGACATCGGTGAACCTCGCGGGGGTTGATAGTAATGTGGGGCCGCTGGGCAAGCGCGCGCGGATCACGCTTAATTTCCGCGACTTCACGGATAGCGACATCGGCTTTGACAAATATCAGTCCGAGCGCAGGGACGGCACAGCGCAAACCGACGAGGGCGGGTATGACCCGATTGACCGGGGGACGTTCTTCGGCAAGCTGCGGCAGCGGTTCCCGTACTACGAGGGCCGCGCTATTCGGGTGCTTGAGGGCTACGAGGGCGATACGCTTGCGGCCATGCGGACGCGCAATTACGTGGTGTCTGAATGGACCGGCCCCGACGCTCAGGGGAATGTCCAGATCATCGCGAAGGATATTCTGGACCTTGCGGACAACAAGAAGGCGCTTTGCCCAGCGCCGTCGCGCGGCAAGATTGATGCGGATATTTCGGACACTTACACTGGCACGGTTGACCTAACCCCCGCAACCGTGGGGGATGAATATGACGCTAGCGGGCGGATTGCCATCGGATCTGAAATCATGTCGTTTACGCGATCTGGCGATACGCTGACCATTGTTGAGCGCGGGATGGACGGATCTACGGCCAGTTCTCACAGTCTTGGCGACTTGGCGCAGCAGTGCTACCGGGTGGAAGACGCGACCATTCCCACGGTTGCGGCTGATCTGCTGGAGAATTTCGCGGGCATTGATGCGGCGTGGCTGCCGACGACCGATTGGGATGATGACGCCGATCGGTGGCTTGCCGGGTTTAATCTGACGTGCACGATTGCTGAACCTACGGGCGTCACAACGCTTATGGGCGAGATGTCCGAGCTGGGCGTTATGTTCTGGTGGGATGACATTGCCCAAGAGGTGAAGATGCGCTCCAACCGCCCGCTTGATCTAAGTGAGGCGTCCGCGCTTCTGACCGATAGCAACAGCGTTCTAGCCGGGACGCTGCGCGCGACTGACCTTGAGGCCCAGCGGCTTTCCCGTGTGATTTTCTATCACGGGCTTTTGGACGCCACGGACTACGGCACGTCCGGCAATGATTTCGCGCAGGCATTTGTGGCGATTGACCCCGACGCCGAGACGGCGCAGGAGTACAATCAGGAGCGCACCAAGGAAATCTACTGCCGATGGCTGGGGCCGGGGAATGACGCTATCGCTGCTGCCGTGTCTACCCGCCTTCTGGCGCGCTACAAGACAACGCCAAGGCAGGTTTCATTCAACGTGGACATTAAGGATGACGCCAGCCTAGACGTGGCTGCGCCGTTCACGCTGCAATCGCGGGTCATTCAGGACGAAACCGGGCAAAGCTTGGCCACTCAAATGCAGGTTACGTCCCTAGAGGAGGTGCAAAGCGGTAACCGGATCGCCGTTACCGCGCAAACCTTCACCTTTGTCGGGCGGTATGGGTTCATCACCGAGGCGGGACGGTCTGATTATGCCGCGTCCACGGATGAGGAAAAGGAAAAGGGCGTGTATATTGTGGACGGGTCATCGCTGGTGTTTGGCGATGGGTCCGGCCCGTACGTGATGTTTTAGGAGATGCGTAGATGACAACATGGACAGACATTGCGTCAACCCAAGATGACGCGGACAGCCCGCTAACGACCACGCTTGCAAAGGCGTGGACCAGCCGCCCTGTGGCGATTGCTGAGGGGTCTACAAACGCGCCGGTAAATACCGCTGCATGGCACCCATACGATATGGTTGATGTGGCCGATGGGGCTGACGGTGAACTCTGGTCATTTTCCGCAGACGGCGCGGTCAGCACGATTGAGACGCCAGACTTTGCCGACGGGTGGGAGTACAGGCTATTTATCAACGGTCTGGAGACCAGCAGCACCGCCGTTGATATTGATGTTGATCTTTACCGGGCGACCGATGCGGCATATTCCACGGCGGACACGGTAACGCCGGTGACTGGAAGCGTGGCGTATTATGGGATGGTGGATATCATTATGCCGCGCATGGTCACAACAATTCACGGTATACGGTGGGCTTCTGGGTTTGGGTCTTCTGGGGGAACGCTTGGGTCGACGCCGACCGGAACATTCGGGGAAATCGCCAGTTCGGCGCAGGCAATCGGCAAGGCTCGACTCACCGTTTCTCTGGGTAATTTCGACGCCGGAAGCGTCCATATGCTGCGCCGCAGGGAGTTCTATACCGCGACATGAAGATGGTAACCACGCATAACGGGCAACGCATTGTGCGCGAGATGACCGAGGCCGAACAGATCGAACGGCTTGGGGTTTCGGTGACGCGCGCGCAGGGGAGGGTAGCGCTGCATAACGCGGGCCTGCTGGATAGCGCGGAGGCCGCCGTCGCCGCCGGGGGCAAGGTGCTACAGATCACATGGGAAGACGCTACGATCTGGTACAGAAAGAGCGCCATGATTGCCGACATCGCAGACGCGCTGGGCTTGACAGACGATGACGTTGATCAGCTATTCAAAGACGCTGCGGCGGTAGCTTTATGACAATGGCAATGTGTGATATTGTCGCACCAGCAACAGAGGGTTAGACATGCCGACATTTTCCAACGGTGAAGCGCTAAGCGGCGTACGCTCAAAAATCAACACGGCGATTACGAATATTGACAATATGCGCCGTCGCCAGTTTGCCACCCGCCAAAATTTTGTGACGGAGGTTTCCGGCGGCTGGACCCCGGATGTCGGGCAGGTCGTTCAGGTCGGGTCTATTGCGTGGGCTTATGACGGCGTGGCCACGGCCATCGCAGACCTCCCTGGGTGGAAGGCGACGGGTCAAATCTACTGGCAGCACTTCCAAGATAACACCACGCCCGGCACCACTGATCTATCGGCAGGCGTTCTGGCCGCGCTGACCTATTGCGATGACCTTTCCGCGCGCTACTCTGGCCCGGACGGAACCGTCATGATCAAGTCGCACCGTGGCGAACGTATCGCGATTTCTCAAAGCATTGACATGAACGGCTTTAGCGGTGTTCGCGTGGCGCAAACTACGGTCATTGCTATTGGCGCGTGGGGCGGCGGCGGCCCTATGTTCTCTGTCCAAAAAGATGGGGCGGATAAGGCCGAGCGCATCATCTTCCAAGAATGCCACTTTGAGGGCGGTCATATCGCGGACGGGTTTGTCTTGTTCGACGACACCTTGCACCAATGCGAGGTTGTGGACTGTACCGGCCACGGGCCAACCACTTACGGGGTGCGGGCGACGACCAAGAACGCGGCGCTGACGATCCGCAACAACCGCTTCAACCAGTATAACTTCGGCGAAACCGGTTGGGACGTCTACGCCAACCGCACCGCAACGCTGATTGATGTGCAGACCACGGATAGCCGCGTCCTGTACAACACCGCATTTTACTGCCTGCTGCCCATGAGCTGCACCGGCTACCTGATGCAGGTAATCGGGAACCACCCGTTCAATGATGGGGTTGCCTCTGGCGCACCGGCTGAGGGCATGGACTGCGCGGAATTTGACATTAACGCGGGCGTTGTCCAGAGCAACTACTTTGACAACGGCACGGTTAAGTGGAATGCGGGCCGGGGCTTTGCCTCTGGCGAAGGGTCCATCACCTTCTGCAACAACATCTTCTTTAAGAACAGCAGCGGGGACAACACCCACGCGCTGCGGCTTGTCGCGCCTGACGGGCGCACCGGGCTAGACCTGTCTGAACTGATTCTTGCGAACAACTCGTTCCAAGCCGAAGGGACCACCTTCACGGCTGAGGTTGAAACCACAACCGAGGGGACGGGCACCTTCGCGTCGGCGCTTCTGTACACCGTGGACAACAACCTTCGGGACAATGGCAACGGGTATGCGCGCGGCATTCCGGTTACGCAAAAAGGTTCGCTGCAGGCCCTGTACCAGACCGGGCTTTTTGAGGTTGGGCCGTTCGCCACGAATGCATCTGGTGACGTGTTTATCGGCTATGGTCTGCGCAGCGACTCGGGGTCTGTTGGGCGGTTGAGCCGCAGCACTGACACGCTGATTTTTGCGGGCAACAAGTCCACGGGCTTTGACACGTTCAACGCTCTGACGTTCGACCCCAGTAATCGCCGCTGGCAGGTTGGTGATTTGTCCTATGGTCGGATGTTGATCGAGGGCTTTGCCGATCGGTCGGAAATGGTGTCTTGGTGGACCGCTGCAGGGACCGAGGGCTTTACGCCGTCTGTCGGCACCATCATGCGCGCCGGGCCTTTGTCCTATGTCTATACCGGCGTGACCACGTGGATGTCGGATATGCAGGGCTGGGAACCTTCTGGGGTGACGCACCCAGACCACTTCGTGGAGAATACCGATCCCGGCACCACGGATATGAGCGCCGCGATCCAGGCCGCTATTGACTACGAGGCGTCCCGCGTCGGCACTTCGCTTGGGGCCGATAACGGCCCGGCGCTTACTATTAAGTTTTTCCCTGATGCTTATTTCGTAGGGGCCACCTTATCGTGGCCGTCAAGTTACGGGCGTGTCCATCTTGTCGGGAATGGTGCGATTGTCCTCGCAAGCCATGCAGGGGCAATTTTCCGAGCGGGTGACGATGATGTTTTCGATGCGGCGGATTGTGCAGGAACCAGCACTCACTACGGGTTTACAGTGAGCGGATTTACCTTTCGTAATTCTGACGGGACACTGGTAGGTAGCAAGGCTATTGAAGTTGGCAAAGGCTGGGATGTTCGTATTTTTGACAACCAGTTTTGGAACTTCGACGTTGCGATTGATCTTGTCACCTGCGGTCATTCGTTCGTAGTGCGAAACATCTTCAAGACTAGAACTCGCACAACCGTAAATACAACGGCGTTTATCCACCTTCGCGGTGTCTATGATAGCTCCGTTGATAAATCTACAGGTGCCGGTATCTGGCTGCTGGATAACGACATGTCTGGCCTAACGAATACAGGTGTCGCGAACTACTACGACAAGACGCTTGCCGGTGTTCTGATCAACAGTTGTGATACTGTGTATTTCGGCGACAACCACATCTCGTTCTGCAAGAACGCAGTTCGCATCAATATGCTGGGCAGCGCCGACAACTACGCGAATAATAACTTCTCCGACTTTTTATCTTATGGTGGGAACTACTTTGACGATGCGGGTACTGGCGCAAACTTCCTTGTAGACGGGACGGTTTGCTACGATGATACCAATACACGCGACCGCGGCTTTGTTGGCCGTATCGTTTTTGACAAGAGCGATAAATTCCGTGGGGCGTCTCGCGCCACTAACGGGGTTTCTGTCAATGTAATTGACGGATCAATCACCCCTGGTGATTATTTCGCAAATCGTGGCCCTATTGATATTTCGGTTTCCGGCCAGTTCGCGCAACACACCGCCCAACATATTTCATACCAAGGCCCGAATACGGCTGGCACGGCGCGAATTTCTGTAAGCTCTCGAAACACTGAAATCACATCTTGGGATAACAGAACATCAGGCGCGAGCATCGTGTACTCTGCAGGCGGAAGTCACTCCGTCGATGGAGTGAAGGTGCTTAAAGAGGGTACAGCGCCCACTCAGCTCTTCTCCTTTAACATGCTTCCAACCACTGGTGAGGTTTGCTCGGTATCCATCAAGAATGTGGACGCGAAAAATTCAACGTATACCAATAACACGCCTTACACGCTGTCGAATATTCGTGGTCAACACGTCGAGGTTGACGGAGTAGTCTACAATGATGCTGGCGGTGTGAATAAGCGTGCGCGTGATCGTTATGTCGTATCCAGCGGCGAGGAAATGGTGATTGCTGACTATTTCGATATGCCTGCCACCAAGTCGGCGCTCATTGTCGAGGCCAAATTTGTTGGAGATGCCTCCTCAGCCTCTGCCGCTGGTGACAGGTACGTGCTGGCGAAGCAAAGTTTGCGCACCCGCCGCGATGGTGGAACGACCACCTTGGTTGGGTACACCGATGAGCTTATGGAGAAATCGACTGGGTGGGCCTCGAATACGTTCCCGGCACTGCTGACCCTAATGACTGGGGCGGCATGGACGGCGTCCACCGCGTATGAGGGGGGCGATGTGGTTGTAAACGGCGGAAACGTCTATGTCGTGGTTTTCCCAGTAAAAGGCGCTCCGGTTGTTGGTGGGACGACCGCACCAACACATACATCCGGCTTCTGGACCGATACTGGCGTAACATACGCATACATCGGCGCGGAAAATGTCAATAGAGTATCGGCCGTTGTTGGGGCAGAGGCATCCCTTGAAATAGAGTGGGCGGTTTCCGTCGAAATGTTTGGAGTTTGATATGACCCAACCCTATAGCTCTTGGACCGACCAGGACCTCTACGACGAAATGGCGGCGAAGCTGACTGATGCCGAGGCCGCTTTGGCTGATTTGCTTGGGGCCGCCGCTTTGCTTAGCATCGGGTGGCGTATTCGTGGCAGACTTGTGGATCATCTTAGAGACTGGCGGCTGGGTCATCGTGCTTGGGGTCGCAATTGACGCGCTAGAGTATGTCGTCGCCTATTTCGTGGCGCGGGCAAAGATAAAGAAAGATCGAAAATGAATGCTACAACGTCCAGTATCATCGCATCCGCCCCTGCCACGGCAACCAGTAGCGTTATTGCCCTGCAAATGCCGGGGTTGGCGCAATACGGCACGTCATGGCCCGTCATCGGCGCAGCGCTTCTGGGGGCCGTTCTGGCGCTTCCTGACCTGCCCCAGAAGACCAAGACGGGTATTGCTGCGGCGGTTATGTTCGCCTTTGTGTTGGGCGCGCTGGGCGGGCCTATCGTAGAGCAATATGTATCAGACGAATTCGGGTTCAGCCACCGCGCAATCACTTTGCTGATTCCGTTCTGTATGGCATACTTTGCGAATGACACGTTCAGACAGGCCATCAAAGATATTGCTGCGCGGCTCGCGGGCAAGAAGGGGGGCAAGTGACTTTGGATAAGATTCTGAAAGCGCGAAAGCACCCCGTTGTTGAGTGGGTCAGGTCTGTCATTGCCCTGTTCCTCGTCGGACTTCTGGCGGTCGCGCTGCTATCATAGGGGTAAGACATGGCATACCTAATCAACCAAGCAACCATTGATCTAGTCAAGCGCTGGGAGGGCAAGCGCCTCAAGAGCTATCAGGATAGCGTGGGGGTGTGGACCATTGGCTACGGGCTGACCACGCGCGCGGGGATCGGAGTTGCTGTTGGCCCGAACATGCACATCACGGACGAACAGGCCGAAGAATACCTGGTCCGTGTGCTTGAGAAATTTGCCGAGCGCATTTCCCCGATGTTTACCCAATACACGCCGACCCCCAACCAGTTCGGGGCGATGCTTTCACTAGCTTACAACATTGGTCCCGGCGCCTTTGCTAAATCAACTTGTTTGCGACGCTTCAATGATGGGGATGTTAAGGGCGCAGCCGAGGCGCTCCAGTGGTTTAACAAGGCTGGCGGCAAGACGCTGCGCGGGTTGGTGAATCGGCGCGCGGATGAAGCTGCGCTAATGCTGACCAATGCGTCCGCAGAGCCTACGCCTCGGGCTGATGATATTCGCGACCACCCGACGCAATCCAAGACCGTGCGGGCTGGCGGCGTAACGGCGGCTGTGGGGGCTGCTGGGGGTGTGTTCGGCGCGCTGGGCGACCTAGACCCCACTGCGCAATATATCGTCCTTGGCGGCGGCGTTCTGGTGCTGCTGCTAGCGCTGTACATCATCAAGGACCGGCTGCGCAAATGGGCCGAGGGGGTGCGCTGATGCTGGCCCTAGCCCTTTCACCCGTTGCCCGCTATGCGGCCCTAGCGCTGGCCCTGGTGGCCGCTCTGTGGGGCTATGGGCGCTACATGCACAAGCAAGGCGTGACCGACACCACGCGCGAATTTATCGAGGCTGACCGAAAGGGGGCAGAAGATGCAGAAGAAACGGCTAGGCGCGTCCTGCGCGATATTGGCAATGTTGATGACCCTGACGAGCTGCTCCGATCCACGGGCGGCCTTAGAGAAGACTGAGGCGGCGAAGTTCCACGCGCTGCATTCGGTGCTGCCCACAGCCTCTAAGAGCGACACGACGCGGACGAAAACCGAGGTCGGCACCTTTCGCAAGCTGTTCCTCGCGCTTTGCCCAGAGGATGTTTGCGAATGATCTGCATGGCTGCGCCCGCCTTTGCCTTGTTCCTGTCTGTGACGGGTCTCGACATTAGCGGGCAATACCCGATCTACACACTACACGCAGAAACGCCCCGGCTTTGGATAGCTCGGGGCGCTTTCTTTTGTGCTATGGGCGAGGCTGTTTAGTCGCGGTCTAGCGCAATGAGGGCAATGAGCGCAGAGATTAGCAAGGCGCGCGCCGGATTGCCAGATGGCCTGACATCAACATCCGTAAAGCTATGCCAGTCCTCACCGTGAATCATGGGCGGGACTTCTTCCTGTAGCCTTGCGCCGTGTGTCGTGCAGTTGAAGTCTGGTGCCACCCAAGCATCACTGCTTAGATGGCACTCGGCTACGCGCCAATACCATCCTGGCAAAACAGACTCGACCAGCCCAACGGCGGCATCTAGAGACCCGCAGTAGGCGTCCCATGCAAGCTTGCGGTCATCTGTCGAATCAAATGCGGCCCACTCGGTATGGTGCGAAAGTTCTTTGATGTAATCGTACTCTTGCGCGCCCCCGATTTGCACTGACCATAGGAGTAATTTGTATTTAGCGGCTTTTATTTTGATCATTTCGCTCCCCCTACCATCTTGCCCCACAACCCAATGAGGCGTTCTATCTCTGCCAAGTTGGCGTCTAGCTCGGCCATGGTGTTAGCCCACATTAATCGTCACCTTCGCCGTGCATGTCTATGCAGAAAAATTCTCGAAGCTTGCTGTCGGCGCCTGCTTTGGTGTCATGCACGACATCAACGCCATCAATTGTGAGCTTGACTAGGGGCGACCCGCAGCAGCCGCAGCCGTCTACTGTAAGGATTACCCCCTTCGCCTCAAGTAAAGACACAGCAAGCCTTAATTGCTCCTCGCATATTTTTTCATCCTCCAAATCATCCATCAATCATCCCTCCTGCTAGCGACCGGCGTCATGTCGTGGTCTTGGTCGTCTTGCGCTGCAATCAGCCCGTTGAATGCCGCCCATGCGTCACATGCGGGGCATCCCGGTTCATAGTCCGGGCACCTGTCGCCGTAATATTCTTTGATAGCTTCGGCGATTAGCTGCTTGCCGTCATTCATGATTTGCCTCCATCTGGTCAATGTTGCAGCGGTGAACGGTGAAGGTGGTGGCTGTCACCCACGGGTTGGTGTCCCAGCCTAGGCCGCGTTCGGCGTGGCGGGCGTTCCAGAAGTCGCTAAATTTTTCGCAGTAGACGTCTAGGCCGGACGCCGATACATGACGCCATTCGATTTCCCGCACCCGCATAACCGTCACATCCGTGACGATCAGTGTCAGGCGAGAGGTCCAGCGGGGCATGTGGGTGGAGGGGCGCAGACGCAGATGTTTTGACCAGTCAATGTCTGGATGACCTGCCATGACGGTCTGCATGTCCTGCAAATGCTCGGCCACTGCGTCATCGTCCTCTGCAAAAACAGCGTATTCGCTATCTCCATCGTCGGTCAGGTAATGCGCCTCGCGCGCCCACAGGCGGTCCCCGGCGGCGCGGCTGATCTTCACAAACCCCATAGCCAAAACAGCGTCGAAGTCGTCGCCGGGGTCGTAAGGGCTGGGTGGAATCACCGGCTCCACGACCAGCGATAGCCGTCCGTCCAGTGCGGCGCGGACCTGCCAGTCGGTTAGGCTGATGGGGCGAGTGGTCATGGCTGGGCCTCCGTTTCTGAACCTGAAATAGCCGCCTCAAAAGCTTCACGATCCCCGCCGGGGCAGAAGAACTCAGGGCGCACGGGGCCTATTAGGGTTTGCCCGTTCGGGCCATGATGGTCATAGCGCAGGCAGGCGGGGCCGAATTTCATACCAGGGAACTCGAACTGAATGCTGGCCCAGACGACGCAATAAGGAGGGCCGCTCCAGGAGGGAATGTAGGAACGCCCGTTATAACTCCCGAAGTTATGTTCAAAATCGGGGAACCGATCTCGAACCAAGTCCTGCAGCATGTCCACGAAGGCGGCACCAAAAGCTTTCCGCGCTGCGCGCTCGGCACGCGCTTCCATTCGACATGCGTGGCCACAATAAATGGCGCGGCCTTCGATGCCGACTATCCCGGTAACAGAAAGCCCTTCATCCTCGAACGAGCAATCGTTGATCTGCATCCCGCAGCCATCGCATTCAAAGCGCCAGCCCTCGGCCACCAAAAGCCAGGCGGGGACACCGGTTTGCTCGTACTTGTCCAAATCGGCGCGGCGTCGCACTTCCAAGCCCGCGATCTCGTCCCTGTCGAGCAAGTTCGCCCCGAGCTTCCGCGCCTCGATATTCGATCGTGCGAACACGATACCGCCGGTATATTCGTCCGTATCAAGATAGGAGTAAGCGCCCATCACTCTTCCTCGTCCTCTGTCGTTTGGTCGGATATCGCCGCCACGTCTGGGTAAGTGCGTCGAAACCAGTCCTCGCCCATCTCTGACGCGCCGAACGGGCTGTCGCACATCAGGGCGTCCCGCAGGCATCGCGCGGCCTCGATCGCATCGTCGCTGTGGTGGTGGCGTGGCTCTTTCTCTGAACTCTCCCAAAGCCCATACAGGCCAAGCCGCACCATCATGCCGCGGACAGCATCGCGCATTGCTTTGGCTTCTTCTGGGGTGGTCAGGGCGTGTTTTTCAGCCGCGGCGAATTCTGCATCAGCGGCGTCAAAGATACCCCTGACGTCAATCGTTGCGGGGCCACAGTTCATGGTGCACTCACCGTCGTCGCAGTCTTTACAGGGACCGGCGCGGTATCCACCGCATGCTTTGCACAGCATCACGCCACCTCCAGTTTCTCTTTCCACTTGAACATCCCCTGCGCGCCCTTGACCGGGATGAACGGGACCGGCTGGACGTTTGCCAGGACGAACCCGTAAGGCCCGGTGAACCACGGGCTGTCGCTGTGATCGACGCAATCGACGATTTCAGCGGTGCCGATGATCCCGCCCTTGAACTCTTTGCTTTGAATGCCCTTGGCAAATACTTTGAAGTCAGGAATGGCGCGCACGAGTGTTTCCGTGAACGCAAGCTTGTCCTGGGCATTGGGCTTATAAAGGCTGGCGTGGATGCAGATCGGGCCGCGATAGAGGGTGCGCCACGAACGGTTCTCGATGTCCTTGCCCGCATTCAGGATCGCCCAGGCCCAAGGCTGGCGGATCGACAACGCGCGGTCGGGGAGGGTGGTAAGGTCAGTCATTGCATTGCCTCCTTAACACGCGCCACACGGCGCAACATATTCCATACTTACCCACCAAAAGGCAGACGCGAGAACAGCAAAGAACGCGCCGAACGCGGCCCAGATGATCCAGTCCACGAACGAGAACGGTTCATATGCCTTGCGTTGTTTCACGCTGTACAGGTAAGCACTCGCCCGTTCGTTCCGCTCTATGATTTCGTCCGGGTCGTACATGGCGTTCCATGCCTTTTCGAACGATTGCTGACGCGCGGAGGGTGAGAAAGGAGGAAAGCACCCCCCGCGCGGGCCGCGTTCCGTGAGTTGGTGCGGCGTTCCGGTGTTCTGTTTGATCATTGGGCCATCCCCCAAATAGCATAGGCGTAAATAGCGACTAGCGCTAGGCATAGAACGGTGTAGATGTATGCGGCCATGGTTATTCCTTCTCCACATGCCCGGCGTGTTTGGTCGCGGGGTTGGTGTCAATGATTTGCAGCACAAGTGCTAGGTTCTTGTCGGCCCATTCCAATGCGTTGTCATCCATATTGGCAATCCACTTGCGACCCGCTGGCGTATCCCACTTGCGCCACTTGCTAATAGCGTGGCGCTGGCAGCCGATTTGCAGGGTGTCGCTGGTGTATCCGATCATCCACGTGTCGATTTGCAGCGTCCGCAGCACAGCCATATTGCCCAGCGCTAGCAGGTTGGCGTTACTCAGGTTGGCGTTACTCAGGTAGGCGTTGCGCAGGTAGGCGTTGCGCAGGTAGGCGTTACTCAGGTAGGCCTTGTACAGGTTGGCGTTGTACAGGTTGGCGTTGTACAGGTTGGCGTTACTCAGGTTGGCGTCGTACAGGTTGGCGTTGTACAGGTTGGCGTTACTCAGGTTGGCGTTGTACAGGTTGGCGTTGCTCAGGTTGGCGTAGCGCAGGTTGGCGTTGTACAGGTTGGCGTAGCGCAGGTTGGCGCGCTTGCCCCCTTCTCCTTTCAGCCATAGCGCATGGCTATCCAGAATTTCGCGCAGGGTTTTGCCGTTGTGGGTGACTTCGTCAATTGATCGCATGATGTTTCTCCTTTTCCTGCCCCACCATACCAACCCGCACACCTATAGGAACTGCGCAGATTGTCGCACCCTATATCCACTCGTCGAACAGGCCGGGGTGGAGCGCCTTAACAGCCGCGCGCGTCTGGGCGATGTATCCAGTATCCGGCCCGTGCTTTTCAGCCCATGCGGCCTTGCCGTTGTGAATGGCCTCGGGGCCTTCCTGATGCATCGCTTTGCATAGGGGGATAACATCCCAGGGCGATGACTTGCGCGCCCCGTATCGGCTATGGATGACGTGGTGGGCATCATTGGGGCCGGACTTGCCGGTGATGCAGCAGGGAAGCATCTTCACAGCCTGCATATACTGCACCGCCATGCGGCCTTCACGTGATTGCCAGAAGTCCTTGCGTTTATCGCTGCGCTGTTTCATGGGGGTCTTGCGGTGTAGGGCGGTGCGTTTCATTCTGAATGCATTACATCAACGGTCACTTGAATGATGTCGGTCTTTATGCTGGCCGCTGTGACCTCGACGCCTTCCTGCGCCAGCAACGACATCCTTGCCACAAGATTGAGGATTTCTAGCCTGTCATCATCGTCGCCTGAGTGAACAACTTCAAACGTTTCTATCGTTCTCTTAATCACAATACTCTCTCCACTTAAGCTTTTCCGGGTCCATCAAGTCTACATGCGGCGCGTATTCCCGCCAAACGCAATCCATGTACTGCGACAATATGCGCTTACTCATAAGGCTGGTGCAGGGCACGTAGCCCTTCTCGATCATCTCTTTGACCTTATGTCGCGGCCTGCCGCCCAGCGCCGATGCAATGAAGTCTGCATAATCGGCGTCTTCGGCGCGGAATATTGGGATCCCCCAGCGAATATGGCAGTCAGCCTTCACGCTGGCCGGGTCGTCGTGGGTGTGCTTGGCTATCTGGCCCATCCACGCATGGAATAGCCCGTTCTGAGAAAGCCCCCGCTTTTCCCCTTCCTCCCAACTCACCGTGATTGGTAGGGGAGCGTTAAGCCCAAGCAGCATAGCGCACCAAGACGCCATATCCTCGGCTGATCTGACAACGCGGCTAGGCATCGGCGGGCAGGTCGGGAATTGGCATGAACGACTGAACCAAGTGCTGGTCCTTGATCGCTGCTCCGCTGACGAAATAGCACCACCCGTGCTTGTCCCCGCCCCAATAGCCCAAACCGGCCTTATTCCATTGCTTGTGATGCAGTAGCACCAGCTCGCCCGATTTCTTGACCGCCTCGGCCTGTTCGATTGGTTGCCATTCCATGGTCATCGCCTCCTAGCACGGCCCCGCAAACCAAATGTTGATCAGCTCTTGCCGCATATCCTCGTAATCCACCCCGCATTCGTCAGCCATCGCTTGCACGATTGACCTCTTGTCGGGGTGATCCATCCCGCCGCCCAAGTCTTCGCGGCGCTTGTATTCCGCATCAATGTCTGCCGGGCTGTTTGCCCATGCTGGCCCGCCATGAGCGGTGTGGTCTTTGGTCTTGTCGCTCATGGCGGCTCCTTTCACAGTGCGCTTTCGTACAGGTCTAGCAGGGCGTCGGCCTCCGCTACATCATCCCGCGCCTTCTTTCGGCGGGCAATCAGCTTTTTCAGCGTGGGCACGTCGAATCCATCCGCCTTAGCCTCGGCGTAGATGTCTTTCAACGCCTGCTGTTCGTCAGCAACGCGGGCGGCTTGGTTTTCCAGCCGGTCAACAATGCTGCGAAGCTGGGCGGTGTCTGCTTTGTGGGTCATGCGCGCCACTCCACTTCAAACGGGACAGAATCCGAATCCAGATCCCCCGACGAAGGTCGCCCGCCGCCACCATAGCCGCCGTTGCCGCCCTGCTGCTGATTGCCTTGTCCAGCGCCATCGCCCTTCCCGTCCAGCATAACAAGAGTGCTATTGAACGGGCGCAACACAACCTCGGTCGAATAGCGGTCATTGCCGCTCTGGTCCTGCCATTTGCGAGTTTCAAGCTGGCCCTCAATGTACACCTTGGACCCCTTGCGCAGGTATTGTTCAGCCACCTTGGCCAGCGGCTCGGACATGATTGCCACGCTGTGCCACTCGGTGCGCTCTTTGCGTTCGCCTGTGTTCTTATCCTTCCAGCTTTCCGAGGTGGCAACGCGCAGATTGCACACCTTTCCGCCGCTGGCGAAGGTTCTTACCTCTACATCGCGCCCCAAGTTTCCGATTAGAGTTACGCGATTTACTGATCCAGCCATTATGATGCCTTTCTTGCGATGCGCTCTTCTCGACGGTGCAGTCTGGAATGTCCGCTTCTCGTCATTAGAGCAAGATTGTTGTCTTTGTTGTTGGTTTTGTCGCCATCAATGTGATGAACAACTTCATCATCACGCAATCGCCGACCGATACGCATCTCCATAGCGACCACATGGACGGATCGCCCCTTGTGTTCGCCCATCGTGTATTCAACGTACCCGTTAGGCTTTATGCTAGTGCCGCTGGCGTTGTCAGTAGCCCAATTTCGCCGAGCATCTCCAATCGCGGCGCAATGCTGATCAGTAAACACGCGGCGTTTCCCACGAAAGCCGCTGCCCAACCTGCCTTCAGAAGCTGCGGCGCGAACACCTTCAGCGCGGGTTCGTAGGATGCCTGCCTTCTTTACATGATGCCGAACTGTTGACTGCGACAGCCCAAAACGAGCAGCTACCTGCGGTATGCTCAGCCCTGAAGCGTAGGCTTCAACTAGAATAACCTTGTTTACGCTACCTGACATTAGCCTTCCTTTCCAGCCATCTGGTTGTGCAGTTTAATTGCCTGTTTTGCAAAGCTTTCCAGATCAATTTCGTTCAGCATTTTTTCAGCGGAATCCCAACCATCGTCAGAGTCATCATATGGGCCATACGTCACCTCCGTGGTGAACGTTACATCGCATCGAACTACGACGCACGGGCTTCCATTCTCGGTGTCGACTCGCGCGAGAACCTGGTGTCCAAAATGCCTTTCCAATCTGGCAAAATCCGTCATATTGCTTACCTTTCTAGCTCTGATTTGCGTACTTCTTTTGCCTCGATCACCTCGGGAAGCTTCGCGATGTGCGGGGCATTCTTTGCCAGCCCACCCCAGTGTTGCCGCAGCGCGTCCATGCTGCCGCACCCGTTGATATTTTCGATGGCGGCGACGACCTCATTCGGATCGGCGCTATATCCGACTTCACGCTTGCTTTTGTCCTTTTCATAGAGGGCCAGCCCAAAAGTGTTGCCGAACGTCCGCAGCGCGCGCTTGAGCGCATCCGTTTCCGCTTCCTTGTACGCGCTCTCATGGGCATCCGCCTCATTGTCCGCTTTGGAAATTCCCATACCCACTGCCGCGCCTTCCCGATAGACCCCACCAACATCAACGCGAACCGTGCAGGAGTAACCAACCCGAACCTGAGGGTTCCCGTTGCGGTCCTGGCATTCAATGCGGCTAGCCATATCAAGGCGTGTGATAGCGTAGGACCACCCGCCATGGCCAAAGATACGATTGGCCTCGTCAATGACGTGCTTTCCGTCCACGTATTCGCCAAACTTGCCTTGCGGCGGCGGCTTTATTGCATCCGGGTTTAGTGGCCTTTTAAGCTCGGTGGAAATCTTATCCCAGTCCATCGTTTCCCCTTTCTGTTTCCACCACAATACCACGCCGCACACGCAATGACATGCGGCGCGTTGTCGCGTCAGAACACTTCCTTAGTCACCCATGTACGAACGCCGACAATCGGGCCGTCCTTGTGGTGCTTGCGGGCGTATTCATCGCAGAACGCCTCCAGCGCAGCGCGGTCGTGCCTGTTTAGCCATCGCAGCATATCGCTATAGTCCGTCACCTCAAAGTGCGTGACTTTGCGCATGCCTTTTGGCTTATCTTTGGTTGCGGCCTTTGCGGCATTCTCAGCATCAATGGCGGCTTGTGCTGCCGCTTGCGCCTCGCGCTGGGCCTCCAGATCCGCGGCGTTTGCCTCTGCGGCTTTCGCCTCAGCCTCGCGGCGTTTAGCTTCGGCCTCTTCCCACGCCTTGCGCTCGGCCTCACGCTTTTCGGCGGCCAGCTTTTCTTTGAATGGCGCAACGCAAGCGACGAGCGCTTTTTGCATCATGTCGGCGTCATCGGTGTATACCTTGACTGCGGCCACCTCGTCTTTCCACGCCTTGTGTAGCGGGGCGGTGCGTTCTTTTGCGGCTTTGGCCAACTCTGACTTGTACGCCTTGAACTCTTTCAGCAGCGCGTCGACGGCATTCATTCCGGCCTCGTCGCTGACCGGATCGCCGTCCGTCCAGCTGGTGACCTCTTCAATGATCGGGGCATACGCCGATACGACCTCTTCGATTTGGTCCGGTGCGCCGTTGTGGCCGATTGTTGCTAGCTCAGTCATTGCATTCTCCTTAAATGGAGTGGCGCGGCGCGGGATGCCCCGGCTAATCGCGCTATCGCTTCGCGCCACCCAGCCCGCCTTAGCCGCGGGATTCCTCGGCTGCATCTTCAACGCACACGTTTTCCAGACGCTCCACCGTCTCATAGCCAATCAGCCGAATAGCTGCATCGCGGTCGCGGTAGTATTTCGTATCGCCATCCGAGATAACAATGCCAACCAACCAGAATTGATCAATGTGCCATTCGCCATCCGAAATGTCGCGCGCCCATTCGGTGCGAAACACAGCCTCGCATCCCTCATTGCGTTCTTGGTCAGGATCAACCACCTCGGCATACGCCTCTGTAATTTCGGCGGTGTAATAGTCAGGGTTCTTAGCCCATGCTGGCTCTTTCCCGGCGTCCATGTAGGTCATATCCCATCTCCTTTTCCTGCCCCCACTATATACCAGAATGCGGGGGCAGGGAGTGCGCGTTTTGTCGCACCCTCCGCCCTTTGCCCCCGCCTGCATATGCGATACCATGATGCCCATGAGGTCCGAATGTTCACACCCCGAATGCACTGCGCTAGCCCCTTTTGGTTACCGCCTGCCGGGGCTGCTTTCTGAGCAAAAAACATTGGGCTACCTGTGGGTATGCGGCCAGCATCGAAGGTGGGCCGATCATAGAAGAGAGGGAAAAATCAATGAGACCGCAATCCATCGCGGAAG
>JABAOD010007708.1_pt3 | contig 21083 bp, 17 predicted proteins | sample 7062151 | NCBI WGS metagenome assembly JABAOD01 (sample SAMN14538626, study PRJNA623070) | marine sediment metagenome | biome: marine biome [ENVO:00000428]; feature: marine pelagic biome [ENVO:01000023]; material: deep marine sediment [ENVO:00002113] | place: India: Gulf of Khambhat ... | reverse complement strand
GCGCTCATGCCCCGGGGCAACAATTACCTGGAGCTCACCGCGAGCGGATGGCGGGTGCTGGACTACGAGTCGGCGCTGCCGAATCTGCCCCCGCTGGAGTACCTCGCCGAGGTTCCCCGCGCAGAGCCAGAGGCTGAAAGGGCCATTACCCCGCAGCCCTACGATCCCTTCAAAAGCCTGTGGCCGAATTATATTCAGCCTGATTTCTTCGCAGCGGTTAGCGATCTTCAGCTCGGTATCGAAACCAGCGGCCGCGATGTCTCCGGCGACTACATTTTCGACGCCGGCCTGCGCTATACATTTGACAGCGATTTTCTTGCGTTGCAGGCGCTGCTGCAGAGGAAAAGCCTCGGTGTGCGCTATTCACGATATCCCTTAGCATATGAGCCCGTGCTGGGCCAGAGTGTCGATGAGGAGCGCAATGACGTGGCGCTGTACTGGAGGCCTCTCTATGCCGAAAATCTCGAGCACAGAGACGTTCTCAGACCGGAGATAGAGGCCGAATACTTTATCGATGAGGTCGATCTCTCGCTGAACTGGCGATACTTCGACCCACAGGACAGTAACGAGTCCTCGGACCAGGAAGTCTGGTTGGCCCTCGGCGGCAGACGACTCACGCAGTCCTTGCAGATATGGGGCAACCTCGAGCTTTTTACCGAGGGCAGTCAATCTCTATCGGGCGGCGTCTCGTTTTTCTATGGTGACCAGATTCGAACGACCCTGCAGCTCACGGCGGGGAATACGTGGGGCGAGCAAATCCCCGGTCACACGACGTTTCGCATCGGTGGTGACCTCACCGAGGGCTATTTCACCCGGAGAGCGCCGCGACTGTTCCCCGTCAGGGGTTTCGACTCCAACGTGATCGAAGCGCCTACGGTCGCCACGGCGACTGCAGAGGTGTACTGGCCCTTGGCAAACCTTCAGAGGGGTTACGGAACGTTGCCGCTGTTTCTGCACCGACTGCGGCTGGGAACTTTCGTCGACGCCGGATACGCAAAACCCGATTCCGGAGGCGATAGTTATCTTGTGGGAGCAGGACTCGAGCTGCTGACATCGGTCGAGGTGGGCTGGGGCGGCATGTCGACTTTCCGCATCGGCGTCTCCTGGCCCCTCGAGCAACCCGACGGTCTGGATCAGGACGGCCCCGTGTTCATTTTCCAGATCGGGCGGCCTCTTTAGATGGGCGGGAAGCGAAGCCTTTGTCGCACCAGGGCTGGTGTCCGGCGCCGGGCGTTGCGCTCTCCCTCGAGAAGGCGCCAGGGCGTCGGAGACATGACGCTCGCCTGCGCCGGGGACGCGGTAGCCACGGCGCAGTGCACGCAGCATAGGGTATCCGCGCCCCTCGCCGGTCACGACTTTTCGCCCTGAAAGAGCGGCGGCTGCTCCCCCGGTGCCGGCGCTGGCACCCCGTCGACTATCCAAGGGGTGCACCGGGACCATAGAATATTGCGCTGTTTCGTCCTGCATCGCGTGGTATGAGCTCGTCCCCGACACCCGATGGCGTCACGCCGGCCGAGGAGCTTCCGGTCGAGCCCGTTCCGACTCCCTCCTCGTTCGCCCGCGCCATGATCCTGGTGACGGTGTCGATATGCACGATGCTCTACGCGCTCACCGTGACCATCGTCAATGTCGCTCTGCCACAGCTCCAGGGCGCGCTTTCCGCGACCCCCGATCAGATTGCATGGGTGGTGACTCTCAATGTGATAGCGACCGCCGTGGTGACGCCGATGACCGGTTGGCTGGTCAGCCGTCTCGGCGAACGCCCGTTGCTGCTCTGGGCAATCTCCGGGTTCGCAGCGAGCACGCTTCTCTGCGCAACGGCCACGTCGCTGGAGACCTTGCTTCTTTATCGGATTGCACAGGGGGCGTTTGGTGCGCCGATCGTGCCGTTATCCCAGTCCATCCTTCTGGTGAATTTCACCGGAAAAGATCGCCCCATGGCGCAAGGATTCTTCGGCATGACCGTGGTGGTCGGGCCGGCGGTGGGTCCGGCGCTCGGCGGCTATTTCGCCGAGGCCCACGATTGGCGCTGGGTGTTCTATCTGATCGTGCCGCTCTGCGCAGTTGCGTTTCTGCTCGTGATCACTTTTATCCGTCCGGCCAGTAAGGAGCAATCCGCAAAGCTCGACTGGACCGGATTTCTCGCCCTGTCGTTCGCCATCATCTGCATGCAGCTGCTGGTTGATCGCGGTGAGCGATTCGACTGGTTTGCATCGCGGGAGATCATTTTCTACGCCTGTGGCGCCGCTCTTGCGTTCTACTTATTCATTGTTCACACATTGACCAGCGACGCTCCGTTTCTGAATCCGCAACTGTTCAAAGATCGCAACTTCGCTCTTGGTCTGATTCTCGTATTCATCTACGGCATGCTCAACTTCACGCCGATCACACTGTTGCCGCCGATGCTGCATGATTTGAAGGGCTATCCCGACTCGCTCATCGGTCTGTTGCTGGCAATGCGCGGCCTCGGAATGGTCATCGGTTTTTTTACCGCCGGGCGCCTGGGATGGCTGGACCCCAGGGTGACCTTTTTCGTGGGCATGGTGCTCAATGGAATCAGCGGTTTTCTCCTGGCCGCCGCTAATGTCGACGTTTCGCCCGATGCCATCGCATGGGCCGGAGTGCTCCAGGGCATCGGCAGCGGAATGATGTGGGTGCCGCTCGTCACCATGAGTTTCGCGACATTGCCGGACAGGTTCATGCCTGACGGCTCGGCAATTTTCCATCTGCTGCGTAACTTCGGCACCAGTATCTTCATCTCAATCAGCTTTATGGTGGTGGTGCGAACGGCCCGTATGAATTATGCGGAGTTCGCCGAGAACATCACTCCTTACAAGGAATCACTGCGCTTCCCCGTGGTCACGGGCGCCTGGGATCTGGAGACCGTGGAGGGGCTTGCGCGCATCGGCGACGAGATGGATCGGCAGGCGCAGATGGTCGGCTATGACAATGCCTTCATAATGTATGCCATAGTATGCTTTCTCTCTTTCTTTGCCCCTATTGCTGCTCGTGAGGGTTAAACGCGGTTGAACCGGATATAAGGAGAATCCCCTTGGCCTCGTTGGAAAAGGTTGCTCTGGTCACCGGAGCAGGAACAGGAATCGGAAGACAGGCGGCGATCTCGCTGTGCGAGGCGGGATATGCCACGGCGCTGGTCGGGCGCCGGAAAGAANNCTGTTTGACAGGATCAAGGAAGAGTTCGGACGCCTCGATGTGTTGTTCAACAACGCCGGCCTCAATGCTCCGGGAATACCCATGGAAGAGCTCACCTACGAGCAGTGGAAGAACGTCGTCGATGTTAACCTGACCGGCTCGTTTCTGTGTGCTCAGCACGCAATCAGGCTGATGAAGAGCCAGACGCCGAGAGGCGGGCGAATCATCAACAACGGATCTATCTCGGCGCACGTACCGCGGCCCAACTCCGCTCCCTACACGTCGACGAAGCACGCCATCACGGGGCTCACGCGCAGCATATCTCTCGATGGCCGCAAGCACGATATCGCATGCAGCCAAATCGATATCGGAAATGCGTTAACGGAGATGACTCAGAGAATGACCGAGGGCGTTGCCCAGGCGAACGGCTCGGTGGAGGTCGAGGCGACCATGGACGTCAAGCACGTTGGTAGCGCGGTCGCCTACATGGCGAGCCTGCCGCTCGACGCCAACGTGCAGTTCATGACCGTCATGGCGACCAAGATGCCCTTCATCGGGCGCGGCTGACGCCAGAGCAAGCTCGAAGGTTCGCAGCATGGAGCGGATCGAGTGCATCGTCGTCGGTGCCGGTGCCGTAGGACTCGCCGTGGCGCGATCCCTCGCATCGAGCGGACGCGAAGTCGTGGTGATCGAGTCCGAGACGCAAATCGGTGCCGGTGTGAGCTCGCGCAACTCCGGCGTCATTCACGCGGGAATCTATTATGACAAGGATAGTCTCAAGGCGCGCGTGTGCGTCCAGGGAAAGCATGCGCTCTATCGCTTCTGCGAGGAACACGGGGTTTCCCATGCTCGTGTCGGGAAACTCATCGTGGCGACCGATGCAGCGCAGCTGCCGGCGCTCGAAGCGCTCCGTGAGCGGGCGCACGGTAACGGTGTCGACGATCTGGAGCACCTGACGCCGCAGCAGGTCCGGGAGATCGAGCCCGTGGTGCGCTGCGCGGGCGCGCTGTTGTCGCCGTCGACCGGAATCGTGGATGTGCACGAGTACATGCTCGCGCTCGAGGGAGATGCCGAGCGTCACGGTGCCGTGGTGGCTCTCGCCACCGAGTTCCTCGGCGCGAGCGTGCACGCCGACGGCCTGCGGGTGAAAACCGGAGGGGCCGAGCCGATGACGCTCGACTGCCAGTGGCTGGTCAACTGTGCGGGCCTTGGCGCGCAGACGGTTGCAGGGCGAATCGAAGGCCTCGACGCCGGCACGATCCCGCGGCTCTATCCGGCCAAGGGCAACTACTTTCAGCTGACCGGCCGCTGTCCCTTTCACCGTCTCATCTATCCCATGCCCGATGCGGCCTGGCTCGGCGTGCACGTGGGCCTCGATCTCGCCGGGCGCTGCAAGTTCGGTCCGGATCTGCATTGGGTCGAGACGCTCGACTACGATGTGGATGTCGGTCAGCTGCAGGCGTTTTACGCTTCCATTCGCCGTTACTGGCCGGAGCTGCCGGACGGATCGCTCGAGCCGGACTACACGGGAATCAGGCCGAAGATTTACGCCAAGGGGCAGCCCGCGCGCGACTTCTGTATTCAGTGGCCGGACGAGCACGGGGTTCGCGGCCTGGTGAATCTCTACGGCATCGAGTCGCCGGGGCTCACGTCCTCGATGGCGATCGGGGAGCACGTCGCGACACGCATGGCTGTAGCGGCCTGACAGCGCGTCTCGTGCCGTCGTCGCAGCGCGCCTGAGTCCGGGCACAGCACGGGGCCGGGCAGCACAGAATTTCACTGTGCTCCGGGCAGCTGGTTTACAATTGCCCGCTCGCGGAGCTCTCGAGGCCGGCCATGGCATCAAAGCAGAAAATCGCGTTCCAGGGTGAGCCGGGCGCCTACTCGCATCTTGCCTGTACCGAGGCCTATCCCGACCTCGAGCCGCTGCCGTGCGAGAGCTTCGAGGACGCATTCACCGCCGTCTCCGAGGGCGCGGCGGCACTCGCAATGATTCCCATCGAGAATTCGCTCGGCGGGCGCGTCGCCGACATGCACCATCTGCTACCCGAGTCGAGCCTTTACATTGTCGCGGAGCACTTTCAAGCGGTTCACCACTGCCTGCTGGCGCCCAAGGGCGCCACCCTGGAGGGGCTCGAGCGCATCGAGAGCCACACTCAGGCGCTCACGCAGTGCCGCGGCCTGATTCGGGAGCTCGGCGTCGAAGTGGTGCACACCGCGGACACGGCCGGTGCCGCCAGAGACGTCGCCGAGCGCGACGACCCCAAAGCGGCCGCTATCGCCTCGAGCCTGGCGGCCGAGATATATTCCCTCGAGACGTTGCGAACGCGTATCGAGGATCGCCTCGGCAACACCACGCGGTTCGTGGTCATGTCGCGATCCCGAATCGAGCCGGATCCCCGCGAAGGTCCCTGTATGACCAGCTTCGTGTTCCAGGTTCGCAGCATCCCGGCGGCGCTGTACAAGGCACTCGGCGGTTTCGCCACCAACGGTATCAATATCACCAAGCTCGAGAGCTATATCGTCGATTCGAACTTCACAGTGGCGCAGTTTTACGCCGAGATCGAAGGTCACCCTTCCAACACCAATGTCCACAATGCCTTCGACGAGCTGCAATTCTTCTGCGCAAAGCTCAAGGTCCTCGGTACGTACCCCCAACACGCGTTTCGCACAAGCGACTGCTGAGCGCGCTGCGTCGAGAGGTCGATCACCGGATCGGTTCGCCGGGGCAGCTGTTGGATGCGCAGGACAGACCCGCGGATGCTTTGCAACGAATCAGTCGTGCGCTTCGCTGAGCCGCATGAGCTTGTCGACGGCGTCCAGGTCTTCGAGTGTGCGCACGCGCTCGACGATCTCGCGTGACCTGGCATCGCCGACGACCGGATTCGCGAGCACGAGGAACTTGTCTTCGAGTCGACGACCCTGCTCCTCGAGGTTGCTGCTGGCAACGCTGACGTTGCCGAACTCGCGATAAACGACACCGTCGCGCATGGAAACAATTACCTCGCTCGTGCCGCGGGCGAGCTCGCCGTCCCCGACGATGCGAATACGGTCCCGCAAATCGATGAGCTCCCGCTCGCTGCAGATTGCATCGTTGTAGGTCGCGATATCGGACGTGTTCCTGCCGGCGAGCGTCATGGCGCTCACGAAGCGCAGGCTGAACTTTGCCTCCAACCCCGTGTGCGGTTCCTGAATGTTGCACACCTTGAGGTTTCTGGTCGGTACGCGGATTTCCACCTTGGAGATGGAGTTCGATTCGATTCCGTGATCCTCGCGCAGTTTGGAGAGCGCCTCGATGGAGGAGTGGGTGCCGTAGCAGGCAGCGTGGTATTTGAAAAGAAAGTCCCGGCAGTGGAAGCGCTTACCGAAATCCGCGAGCGCGTCCTCGGGCTCGACCACGGGAGTCTGGGTGTCGGCAAAACCCTGGCTGCACTCGATAGCGTCATCGCGGGAGGTAAAACCGCGTGCGGCGAGAAGCGCGGCGTACTGGCCGTTGGCTGCCGCTTTGCCGGCGTGCAGCGGCTTGCACATGGTGCCGAACATGGCTTTGAGCGCGGCCGCCTGGGTCGCGGCGATGCCGAGCGCAGTGGCGCATCTGTGCGCGTCGAGTCCGAGCAGGCGCGCCGAGCCGGCCGCTGCCGCAAACGCGCCCAGGGTGCCGGTGGCGTGGTGGCCCCTCGCGTAGTGCGCTTCGGTCACGTAAGCACCGATCCGGCTGCCTGCCTCGACGCCGGCGACGAAGGCCGTTACCAGCGCACGGCCGCTCGCGCCGTCGCGCTCGCCGAGCGCCAGAACAGCGGGCAGCACGGTGACCGTGGGATGGCCGAGAAAGGCGAAATGCACGTCGTCGTAGTCGAGGGCATGGGAAGCCGTGCCGTTGACGAGCGCTGCCTGTCCGACGCTGGTGCGTACGCCGGCGCCGACGATCGTTGCCTGCGGTGAGCCGCCCTGCTCGAGGGCCTCCTCGCGCACGATGCGCCCGGCGTCTTCGCGCGATCCTGCCAGGGTCACGCCGAGCCAGTCGAGCACACAGTGCTTGACGATGGTGCGAACGTCGTCGGGGATGTCCTCGAAGCGCAGTGCGCTCGAATAGTCCGCGAGGGCGTGCGTCAATCCCTGCGCAATCCGGCCTTCCTTGTCGTGCTCGATCTTTGCCTCGCTCATTTCTCTCTCCCGGTATCTCGCTTGGGCTTCTGCGCCGAGAAAAGCGCATCCAGAGCGCGCTCGGCCTCATGGTAACCGATGACGTCGTAGAGCTCTTCGCGCGTTTGCATGACCTCGACCCGATCGCCCTGGGTTCCGCGGCTGCGAATGGTTGCGTATACATCCTCAGCGGCCCGGCTCATGGCACGGAACGCCGATAGTGGATACAGGATCATGCGCACGCCGGCGCCGCCGAGCTCGTCCCGGCCGAGCAGCGGCGTCTTACCGAACTCCGTGATATTGGCCAGAACCGGCACGTCCAGGGCGGAGGTGAATGCGCGAAACTCGTCCAGCGTCGCGAGCGCCTCGGCGAATATCATGTCTGCACCGGCTGCGATGTATTCTCCGGCACGTTCGATGGCACGTTCGAGTCCCTCGGCCGCGTAGGCGTCGGTGCGCGCCATGATGACGAAGCTCTCATCCTCGCGGGCATCGGTGGCGGCCTTCAGGCGATCCTGCATCTCCGCGCTCGTCACCAGCTCTTTACCCGGGCGGTGGCCGCAGCGCTTTGCCTGCACCTGATCCTCGATGTGTATGCCGGCGGCGCCGGCCTTTGCCAGCCGGCGCACGGTGCGCGCCAGCACCAGCGCCGGACCGAAGCCGGTGTCGGCGTCCACCAGCAACGGCAGCGACGTGGCGTCGGTGATGCGACGTACGTCCTCGGCCACGTCATCGAGCGTGGTGACGCCGAGATCGGGCAGGCCGAACGACGCGTTGGCGACGCCGGCGCCGGAGAGATAGATGGCGCGAAACCCGGCCCGCTCGGCGAGGAGCGCGCAATAGGCGTTGATGGTGCCGACGATCTGCAGCGGCCTCTCGGCCTCGAGGGCGGTCCGAAAGCGTGCGCCGGCGGGATCTCGTGACACGGTCTCAGCCACGCATGCGCGCGCCCTCGGGGTCGAGCAGCGCTTTGTCGATGAGGCGTGCGCGGCGGCGGTCGCCCAGAATCTCGATCTCGAAATCGTTGCCTGCTTGCGCGAGCTTCCGCGGCACGAGACCGAGGGCGACGCTCTCGCCGACGTAGTGGGCATAACCGCCGGAGGTGACGAAGCCGGCGACCGCGTCGTCATGCCAGATGGGCTCGTCGCCCCACACATCGGCATCGTCGGCATCGACGACGAAGGCGCAAAGCCTGCGTTCCGGCGGCTGGTCGCGCTCGGCCATGGCCGCGTCGCGGCCGATGAAGTCGTTCTTGGTAAAGTCGATGAAGCGATCGAGGCCGGTCTCGGCGGCCGTGTAGTCGGGCCGGTACTCGCGCAGCCAGGCGCCGAAGGACTTCTCCAGGCGCAGGGACATCATGGCGCGCATGCCGAACGGGCGCAGCCCCAGCGGCTCGCCCGCCTCGCGCAGCGCCTCGTAGAGCGCGATCTGATGACGCGGCGCGACGTAGATCTCGTAGCCGAGATCGCCGGTGTAGGTGACGCGGCAGACGATGGCGGGCGCCAGGCCCACCTCCGTCTCGCGCACCGCGAGGAACGGCAGCGCCTCGTTGCACACGTCGGTGCGGGTCACGCGGGCGAGCAGCTCCCTGGCGCGCGGGCCCGCGATCTGAAAACCGATGCGCCGCAGCGACATGTTGCGAACCTCGACGCCGGAATCGGGCAGATGATCCTCGAACCAGCGCATGTGGAAGTTCTGCGCCGCATAGGACGCTGTCAGCAGGTAATGCTCGTCACGGAGACAGGCAATGGTGAAGTCGCCGACGAGCCGGCCCTTCGGGCTCAGCATGGGCGTGAGCGTGATACGTCCCGGTTTCGGTACGCGTCCTGCCATGATGTGCGCAAGCCATGCGGCGGCGCCGGGGCCGGTGACGTCGTACTTGCCGAAGTTGTGGATCTCGTTGATGCCGACCGCGGTGCGCACGGCCCGGCACTCTCCGGCGACGCTATCGAACGCATTCGAGCGACGGAAAGTCGGCGTCTCCAAGGGCGCCTCCCCGGCAGGCGCGAAGTAGTTGACGTGCTCGAGGCCGAAGCCGGATCCGAATACGGCGTTCTGTGGCTTCCACACGGCGTAAGCGGGCGTCGTCACCGCCGGGCGCGCCGCCGGCAGCTCCTCATTGGGATAGGAGATGGCGAAGCGTCGCTGATAGTTCTCCCTCACCTTGGCGCGCGTAAAGGCGCGGGTGCAGAAGTCGCCGAAGCGCGCCACGTCCATCGCGAAGACGTCGCGCGACGGCTCGCCCTCGACCATCCATTCGGCGAGCGTCAGGCCGACGCCGCCGCCCTGGCTGAAGCCGGCCATGACCGCGCACGCGGACCAGTAGTTTCTCAGCCCCGGCACCGGCCCGACCAGGGGGTTGCCGTCGGGTGCAAAGGTGAACGGGCCGTTGATGATGCGCTTGATACCCGCGGTCTCGAGGCACGGATAGCGCTCATAGGCGGTGACGAGCTTGTCCATCATGCGATCGAGCTTGTCCGGCAGCAGCTCGTGGCCGAAGTCCCAGGGCGTGCCGTCCACCGCCCAGGGCTCGCAGGCCTGCTCGTAGACGCCGAGCACCAGGCCGCGGCCCTCCTGGCGCAGATAGCTCTCGCCGGCCGGGTCCATCACGTGGGGCAGCTCCTCGGCGCGCTCGTAGACCTCGGGAATGTCCCCGGTGACGAGATACTGATGCTCCATGGGGTGGCAAGGGAGCATGATGCCGACCATCTCGCCCACCTCGCGGGCCCAGAGGCCGGCCGCATTGACCACGTACTCGGCGCTCAAGGTGCCCTGCTCGGTGACCACCTGCCAGCCTCCGTCCCGGGTGGGATTGAGCTCGAGCACCCGGTTGCGCAGCACGATATCCGCGCCCTGCAGGCGCGCCGCCCTGGCATAGGCATGGGTCGTGCCCGACGGATCGAGGTGGCCGTCCAGGGGATCGTAGAGGGCGCCGATAACGCCATCGACATTGGTGATCGGACTCAGCTCGCGGATCTCGTTGGGTCCGACGATCTCGGTTTCGAGGCCCATGTAGCGGTGCTTGGCGCGCTCGGCCTTGAGGAAGTCCATGCGCTCCGGGGTCGTGGCAAGGGTGAGTCCACCCACGTGGTGCAGGCCGCAGGACTGGCCGCTGATCTCCTCCAGCTCCTTGTAGAGCTGGATCGTGTAGCCCTGCAGCGCGGCCATGTTGGTGTCGGCATTGAGGGTGTGGAAGCCGCCGGCGGCGTGCCAGGTGGAGCCGGAGGTGAGCTCGGAGCGCTCGATCAGCACCACGTCCTTCCAGCCGAGCTTGGTCAGGTGATAGAGCACGCTGCAGCCGACGACGCCGCCGCCGATGACGGCCACCTGCACATGGGATTTCACGCTCATGCCCCCTCCTTCACCGCCGGCAATCCTGCGTGAGGCGCGAACGACGGGTCAAGGGGCGCCGTCGAGGAGCGTATCGATGATCGCCTCGACCGGCGGCGCGGGGTCGCAGTCCTTGTAGCGCGCGAGGCGCGCGTAGACCTCCGCCGCCGCCTGGTGGAAGCCGCCCGGGAGCCCCGCTGCCTCGAAGGTGGCGGCGATCTCGCGCATCTCGCCGGCGAAGCGCCAGGCCTTGAAGGCGTTGCCGGATGCGGCAGCCGCGCTGCGCGCGTCGAGGCCGGGCTGCGACAGCGACCACTCCTCGAGCAATGCGGCTTCGACGTCTTCAGCGACCGCCAACGCGCGCACGGCGGTGAGCAGCGCCGCCGAGCCCTTGGTCCAGGCCGCGTAGCACATTTTCAATGCCGACGCGGCGCCCGGGCGGGTACCGATGGCAATCGCCGCGAGGGCGCTGCCCGCAAAGGCGTCGGCCACGGCCTTGGCGTCGTCGCCGGAGAGGTACAGGCGGGTGGTCCCCGAGCGCTTTGCCGGCGGCCCGATGATGCCGCCGTCGACGAAGCGCGCACCGGCGCTCTCGATGATGCCGGCGACCTCGCGGGCGGTGGCGGTGGCTACCGCGTTGGCGTCCACGTAGATACCGTCGAAGCCCGTTGCGGCTACGCTTCGAGCGAGATCCGCGGCGGCGTCCGGCGGGCACACGGAGACGACCATGTCGCAGGCCGCGACCAGCGCGGCCAGCGTTTGCGCGTCCTCGAGTCCGGCCTCGGCGGCGCGCCGGCGGCTCGCTTCAGCGCGCCCCTCCGACGCCCAGCACACCCGCGCGCCGGCGACCCGGGCCGCGGCTCCGACGGTGGCTCCCATCTCACCTGGATGCAGAATTCCGATGCACGTGCTCGTCATGTCCATGGGTCCTCGCGTGCGTGAGCATTCAACTCAGACAAGGCCGTCGGTGCCCGCACCACAGACGACGGCGCACAAATTCTCGTCCCGATCCGGACGATAGGCGCCTGTGCGCAGCGCCGCCAGCGCCGCGCCGGCGCTCAGCTCGATTGCGAGCCCCATCTCGAACCACAGCCAGCGCGCTGCGTCGCGCATGTCGTCGTCCTCGACCAGCACGATATCGTCGACGCGATCGCGCACGATATCCAGATTGATCTGCTCGCTGCGCCGCGGCGCCAGTGAGTTCGCGTCGGTGGTGATCGCTTCGAGCTCCACCAGCCGATCCGCCTCGACGCTGCGTTTCAGCGTCGGTGCGCCGCTCGGCTCGATACCGATGACCCTGACACCAGGCTTGCTGCCCTTGAGCGCGGTCGCAACACCGGAGATCAGGCCGCCGCCACCGATTGAGACCAGGACCGTGTCAACGGCGGCGCATTGCTCGAGGATCTCCAGGCCGACGGTCCCCTGGCCCGCCATGACGGCCGGGTCGGCAAAAGGATGCACGTAGGTCATGCCCTCGCGCTCGGCGGCCCTTTGCGCCGCGGCGTTGGCGTCGTCCCAGACTTCGCCCTCGAGTACGATGCGTGCGCCCCAGCGCTCGAGCTTTGCGGCCTTGGCGGCCGGCGTCGAGGCGGGAAGATAGACCCGCACCGGCGCAGCCGCCCGCCGTCCCGCGTAGGCAACGCCGAGTCCGTGATTGCCGCCCGAAGCGGTCACGAGTCCGCGAGCGCGCTCTTTCTCTGACAGGCTCATGACCTTGTTGCTCGCGCCGCGTGCCTTGAAGGATCCGCTCACCTGGAGGCATTCGAGCTTGAGCGAAAGCGGCGCATGCTCCACCGCCGGCGAGTGAAAGAATCGCGCCCGCAGGCACGGTGTGCGACGCACCGCATCCTTGATGCGATCCTCGGCCATCTGAATGGTGTGGAGATCCAGCATCTTTGCAGCTTCGGTCATGCCCCGTTAGGCTGGAGCGAATGTCTACCAACCGTCAAGGGGCCGCCATGATTGTCGTTACCAATCGCATTCCCGTCGCCGCCGGTTACGAAATCGACTTCGAGGATCGGTTCAGGAACCGCGCCCACCTGATCGATCGATCCCCGGGCTTCGTGCGCAACGAGGTGCACCGCCCGAGGCCCATGCGTTTCGACGCCGACAGCGGAAAATGGGTCGACGATCCCGATACCCAGGGCTACTACGAGGTCAAGACGTGGTGGCGAAGCTTCGACGACTTTGTCGCCTGGACCGAGAGCCCGGCCTTTGCGGAGGCGCACAGGGATCGTCCCCCGAGAGAAATGTTCGCAGGCCCGAACCAGTTGGTCATCCACGAGGTGTTCCTGAGCACCGACGATGACGCCGGGCGCCCCGAGGCGGATTGAGCAACCCCGCATCGGCGCCTCAAAAAAAACCGCCCGCGACAATGCGCGGGCGGTAACATGATTCAACGGTGCCGAATGCGAAAGACCGCCGAGGCCTCTCGCGGGAATGTCGAGAAGGCTTCCGCTACGGTCGTTACGACCCCAGCTTCGATTCTGCGCGGGTCCTCTTCTCGGTGTTGGCCCTGCAGCAGGCGTGCGCCGCCTGAGCGGCGTTGAGAGCCTCAGTGGCAAGACGCAGAGAATTGTTGGCCGCGGAATCCGCCTTGTGGGCGGCTGCCTCTGCCCGCTCGGCGGCGCCCTTGGCCTCCTTGGCTTCGACGCGCAGCTTGAAGATATCGTCTTCCGTTGCACAGCCGGACACCACCACAATGAAACCTGCGGCCATGGTCGTGACCAGCAACCGAGCGATGCGTCTGGACATTTGTATTCCTCCCTAGTCTCGCTTTCACCGCCAGCGTGCAGCGGATCGTCAAGGGCGTCACCGCCCCCGGGCGGTGCCGCTGGATTCGTCCTTCCCGGCCCTCCGGAGCCGCCATCGGCGCCCGGCGAGCCACCCGAATGCGGATACTACCGCTGTTTGGCGGCCTATGCGAGATCTGTCCGCCATCGGCCCGCCCGGCGCACCGGCTGATTGCGGACCCCGGCCGCGGGCGGGCTGCCCCCCGGTCTCAGTTTCCGCCGCCGCGGGGCCGCGACGAGAACAGCGGGGTGACGCGCTCGCGCGTTCGCCGGCCGCCGCGGCGCTTCCCGGGCGGGCGCGGTGGGCGGTGAGCCATCAGCGTGACGCCGAGCTCGGCGGGCAGCCGGGTGGCGACGAAGGCCTCCAGATCGGGCGCCGCCTCGTCTGCGTCGTCGAGAGCCAGCGCTGCCGAGGCCTGCGCCTGCAGCACCGGGATCTCCCAGCGGCACACGAACAGTCCGCCGAGCCCGAGTCGGCCGAGGCTCAACCGCGTCCGCGCGGCGCAAGGGGCCACACTTAGATCCGCGATGAGGTCGAATCGGTGCTCGTGAACGTCGGCGAGAAACTCGGCCATGCCCTGGACATGCACCGTGACGCGCAGATCGTCGCCGATGAGCCCGCGCAGCCTGGCGGCGTGCTCGGCGTCCTCGAGCACGATGACGAGACGACTGGACAGATCCATGCCGTCGATGATCCAGGCGCCGGCTTCACCGGCATCGATCCCGAGGCAGAGAAACACGCCGCCCGGCCGGGAAGCGGCCAGCACCCGCAGCATCTCCCCCAGGGCTGCAGGCATGCCCGTCTCGCCGGCCTTGGGGTCGCGCATCTCGCCGAGCCGCAGATAGGCCTGCGGCGGTCGCGTATGGAACTCCCGCGACATGTCTCCGATGCTCGCCTCGCGTGTGCCCGTGGGCATTATAGGGTGCGTGTCACGCTCGGCTGATACCATGGCAGGCGCTCCCTGTCACTCCAGGTCGAGAGGAGCCTGTCCATGCCTGACACGCGCCACACGAACTCGAAAATCATCGCCGCTTATCGCCAGCGGACCGCCGAGTCCGAGGCGCTCGCTTCGCGCGCCCGGCAGGTGTTGCCGAGCGGCATCGTGCACGATTCGCGCCACCTGCACCCCTACCCGATATATGTCAATCGCGCCGAGGCTTCGCACAAGTGGGACGTCGACGGCAACGAGTACGTGGACTACTACGGCGGCCACGGCGCGTTGCTGCTGGGCCATAACGACCCGCGCGTCATGGAGGCTGTGCATCGTCAGCTGGATCGCGGCACCCACTACGCCGCCTGTCACGAGCTCGAGCTGCGCTGGGCAGAGCTGGTGCAACGGCTGGTTCCCTGCGCCGAGCGTGTTCGATTCACCTCCTCGGGCACCGAGGCCAACCTGATGGCGTTGCGTTTGGCGCGTGCTCATACCGGTAAGTCCGTGCTGGTGCGATTCAAGGGCCATTTTCACGGCTGGCAGGACCATGTCGCCTTCGGCTACGACGGACATTTCGACGGATCGCCCACGCCCGGTGTGCTCGAGGGTATCGCGGAGCACGTGCTCATCGCGCCGCCCGACGATCTCGCCGCGAGCGTGGCGCTCCTCGACAGCCGTGATGACATCGCCGCTGTCATTCTCGAGCCCACGGGCGCCGGCTTTGGCTGGTCACCCATGTCCAGGGAATTCGTTGCAGGGCTTCGCGAAGCCACTGCCGAGCGCGGCATCGTGCTGATATTCGACGAGGTGGTGACCGGATTTCGCGTATCTCCCGGCGGCGCCCAGGCGCACTTCGGGGTCACGCCCGACTTGACCAGCCTGGCCAAGATCCTCGCCGGTGGTCTACCGGGAGGCGCGGTGGTCGGGCGCAGGGAAATCCTCGACTGGCTCGATTTCGAGCAGGCGGAAATCATCGGCCGGGAGAAAATTCAGCACCAGGGTACCTTCAACGCCAACCCGGTAAGCGCTGCGGCGGGCATCGCATGCCTGGAGATCGTCGCCGATGGCGAGGCCTGCGCGACGGCCACTGCTCGCGCTCAGCGCCTGCAAGCGATGATCAATCGGGTGTTCGCCGAGGAAGGCGTTCCCTGGGCCGCCTTCGGCGAGCACTCGGCGGTGTATTTCTTCACCAATCCCGGTGGCCTCGATATCGACCCGATGCGATTCGATGCCGCGAGTCTCGATGCCGATAGCCTGCGCGTCGGCGGTAAGCATCCGGCGGTGGCAAAGTTCCGGCTGGCGCTCATGGTGAATGGAGTCGACATATCCGGAAAACCCGGCGGCAGCACGTCCTGCAAGCATTCCGACGAGGATCTGGATCGTACGGCGGACGCGGTGCGCAAGGCGGTCGTCATGCTGAAGGAAGAGGATGAGCTGTGAGTGTTCGCGCGGACCCGCGCGACGTATTGATATGAACGAAACAAAGCGAGGCGACCCATGTTGAAGGTGTCGATTTTGTCCCGCTTGGTCATTTTCGCCAGCGCGCTTTTGCTGGTGACGATTGCATCCAACGTTTATTTGAGGAGTAAAGTCGACAAAGGCGCGGAGATGCTGGTCGCCGATGAGCGGCTCGTCGACAAGCTCGAGACCGCGATCGATGCCAGCAGGGCGTTTGGCGATCTCAAGTACTGGTTGCTGGAGCTCAGCGTCGTTCCGCGTGCGCGCACTCACGCGAACGTCATCGATTCGCGTCGTCTGCTCGCCGAGAAGCTCGATGCGCTCGAGTCATTCGATCCCGAGGGAGTAGCCGTGCTGCGGCTCGAGATGGGTTCGCTGATGGACACAACGTTGATTGCCATCGAATCCTATACCGAGAACAAACGGGCGCTGGGTGATTCGTTTCTTGCCAAGGGACTCGAGCACATCCGGGTCCTCGATCGGCGCCTGTCCGATCTTGTCAACAATTTCATCAATGAGGTTGGCGCTCGTCGCGCGGATGCGCTCTTCGATGCACGGCGGGCGAGTGACGCATCGCTCGCAGCGACGCTGATTGGCACGGTCTTCGTAATTGCGCTTACCGTGCTGGTGGTGCAGTCCATCACTCGGCCGCTCAATCGTCTGATGGCCGCCATGACCGCCATCATAGGCGGCAATCTGGAGGTCGATCTCCCGCCTCCGGGCCGCGACGAGATCGGCGCGATGACGCGCGCACTGGGATTGCTTCGCGACAGCTTCAAAGAGCGTCAAAAGCTGATGGCCGAGCGCGAGTACGCCGAGACCACCCGCCGGCAGGCCGAAGTGCAGCTCAGTGACGCCATCGAGAGCATCTCCGAAGGGTTCGCTCTTTACGATTCGAACGACCGCCTGGTGCTCAGCAACAAGCGGTTCACTGACTTTCTCTACCGGCTGCGCGAAGGCGGGCCACCCATCGGCGAGACCTTCGGGGACATTGTCAGACGAGCGGCCGAGAGTGGACTGGTTCCGGACGCCGAGGGCCAGGTGCAGGAGTGGATCCAGAGACGCCTCGAGGATCATCGCAACCCCTCGGGACCCCACGTCCACCAGCTCCGGGATGGGCGCTGGTTCCAGGTCAATGAGCGCAAGACCCGTGACGGCGGTCGTGTGGCGGTTTACATGGATATCACCGAGCTGAAGCAGCACGAGCAGAACCTCGCTAAAGCCAACCAGGAGAAAGATACGGCGCTGCGCGAGCTCAATGCCGTCATGGACAACATCCGCTACGGCATTCTGTTCATGGACGAGAATCTCGTCATTCGCCTGACCAACCGCGCCTACCGGGAAATCTGGGGCATCGCGGAGGAGTTCTACGTGCCGGGGCGCACGCTGCAGGAGGATATAGAACGAACCCACGAGCTCGGGCTTTATCAGATCTCGGAAGAGGATTGGGATGCTTTTCTCAAGGAACGGCTCGAGATGGCCAACCGCGACAACGCAGGCCCATCGGAAATTCACCTCGCCAATGGAAAGATTCTGCAGTTCCAGTACATTGGGCTGCCCGGCGGCGGTCACATGGCGACCTACTTCGATATCACCGAGCTGAAGCACGCGGAGGAAGCGTTGCGTCGAAGCGAGGAGCGCTACGCGTTGGCCATCAAAGGATCGAATGACGGGCTATGGGATTGGGATACCGACAACGACCGGATATATATTTCGCCCCGGTTCAAAGAAATTGCAGGCATCGATCTCGAGGTGAATGTGCTCGACAGCGAACAAATGCTCTCGTATGTGCATCCCGAGGATAGAGCACGGCATCTGCAAGCAATGAAGGCGTATCTGCGCGGGGAGGTGGAATTCTATGCCGCAGAGTATCGCCTGACTGGGGCCAGCCGGATCGATCGCTGGGTGTTGAACCGGGGAGTTGGTCAGCGCGACGACAGCGGTCACGTCTACCGAGTGGCAGGATCGCTCACCGACATCACGGTGCGCAAGGAAGCAGAGTTCGCCCTGCGCAATGCAAAGGAGCAGGCCGAAGCTGCGACGCGCACCAAGAGCCAGTTCCTGGCAAATGTCAGTCACGAGCTGCGCACGCCCTTGAATGCCATCATCGGCCTTGCCGAGATGCTCAAAGAAGAAGCGGAAGAATTGCGTAATGAGGATGTTCTGGAACCCCTGCAGCGGATTGTCTCCGCGGGCCGTCACCTTTTGCATCTCATCAATGATCTTCTCGATGTCACGAAGATTGAGGCGGGCAAGCTCGATCTTCACATGGAGGATTTCTCCATCAGCCGGATGGTTCAGGATGTCTCCACGACCACCCTCACGCTGGCCGCAGCAAACGAAAATCAGCTCGTCGTAGACTGCGGCGACGATCTCGGCATCATGCACTCGGATATCACGCGTGTGCGTCAGATTCTGCTCAATCTGCTGAGCAATGCCTGCAAGTTCACAGAGAAGGGCCGAGTCACTCTAAGCGTCGAGCGCGAGCCAAGCGGCGTCCAAGACTGGTTGGAGGTGCGGGTAACAGATACCGGTATCGGAATGAGCGAAGAGCAGATGGCGCGATTGTTCCAGGAATTTACGCCGGCAGATAATTCCATGACGCGCAAGTACGGCGGCACCGGGCTCGGTCTTGCCATCAGCCGTCGGCTTTGCGAGCTGCTCGGTGGAAACATTGACGTTCGCAGTGAGCTGAACCAGGGTACGACGTTTAAAGTGCGCCTGCCGATTAGAGGGCCTGCGCTCACGGCGTCTTTGCAATCCTGAGAACCTCTCAGCCCCAGCAAGGACAGCGTAGCGACGATTGCCTGCGTCGAACACAGCGACGAAAACTCTTTCGTTTGCCGGTTTGGATTGCTTCGTCGCTTGGCGCTCAGTGCAGATCGAAATCGGCGATCACAGGAAGGTGATCGCTCGCGACCCGGGAAAGCTTCAGCCGGCAGGTGCGCGCGTTGAGCGCACGAATGGGTCCCCGGTAGTAGATGCGGTCGAGGCCGCCGCTCGGTGAGAAAGACGGGTAAGTGCGCAGAGCGCCGTCCGAGACGTAGTTCCTCTGGGTCGCGCAGCCGAACTGAAGAATCTCCGTGAAGATTGGGTGCAACAGCGATCGCCAGTCGTTGAAGTCGCCGCCTACGAATGAAGCCTGGCTTTTCTCGAGCTCCGAGAATTCCTTCGAACGCACGAGCAGCCCGATTTGCCGGACGCGCTCGAGGGCGCCGAGCCCCAGGTGCAGATTGAACACGTCAATTCTGTGGGCATGCCCGCGCACCTTCTCGATCTCGATCGTCGTGTGCTGACAGCCGCGTCGCTTGCGCGACTGGATCGTGAGGTCGATATTGCGCTCCCGGAGAATCGGATAGCGACTCAGCGTGGCATTTCCGTAACGTCCCTTCCGCAGCGAGACGTTGTGGCCGACGACGAAGTGCGGGAATCCCAACGCCTGAGCGAGGTCGCGGCCGAGATCCGTCTCGCGCGAGCGCGGTGCGCCCTCGTCGACTTCCTGCAGTAAAAGTATGTCGGGCGCATGGTGCTCGGCGATACGTACGATACGCTCAGGCCGGAATCTCCGGTCCATCCCGATGGCACGATGGATGTTGTAGGTCATGATGCGAAGGCGCATCTACCCGCCTCCCGCCATCAGCGGGTGAGTGCCTCGAGCGACGACTCGCAAAAACGTGTCACTGGCTCCATAGAATTAGCATCATAAGCATTATGCAGCGCGATGGTCGGTGATTTCGATCATTTTCTGCCGGTTCTAAGCGCCGGTGGATTATCCACGTCGAGCGCTGCGCCTCGCTGCTCGTGCCGGACACAGGAGCGGCGAACCATGGAGGTCCGATACGGTGCCAGGCGGCCTGCGATGCCGGCTAGCCCTCGTCGGTGGTTACCCGGCGCCGGCTGCGTTTCAAGGCGCCACGTCGTTGCTTCGCCTCGAGACGCCGACGCCTCGAAGCGGCCGTCGGGCGCGTCGCCTTGCGCGGTGTCGGTGCGACGGCGGCCCTGCGCACCAGGGCGACGAGCCGTTCGAGGGCGTCGCGCCGGTTGCGTTCACGGGTGCGAAAGCGGCGCGCATCGATGACCAGAACGCCCTCGCTGGTCAAGCGCCGGCCGGCGAGACGCTTGAGCCGCTCTCGAACCGCTTCCGGAAGATTCGGCGATCGTTGCACGTCGAAGCGAAGCTGAACAGCGGTTGCGACCTTATTGACGTTCTGGCCGCCCGGCCCCGAGGATCGAATGAAGTGCTCCTCGATCTCGGACTCGTCGAGGTTGATGCTGTTGGTGACTCGTATCATCCGTAGCCCTGCCCGCGTGTCGCGCAACGCAGCGCCCGCCGGCCCGGTCATCATACGAGGGTTTGCCGCCAGCGTCGCGCAGCGTCCCGCCGGCATTTGACGCTACAATCGCCGTCGGGATTTACCGATCCGAGGTGCCGATCACACCGATGGCGAGGATATCGAAATACGGACTGCGCACGCTGATCGTGCTGATTGCGCTCGCGCTTGCAGGCGTTGCCGTGCGTTATTTCACCAGGCCAGCGCCTGTCGCGGTGGTGCTCGTCCCCGTGGAACGGGGCGAGGTCGAGACGACCGTTTCCAATACCCGCGCCGGCACGGTCAAGGCCTGCCGTCGTTCACGGCTCGCCCCCGCTATCGGCGGACAGGTGGCGCAGCTCTCGGTGCGCGAGGGGGATCGCGTCGACGACGGGCAGATTCTCATGGTCATCTGGAACGAGGATCTGGAAGCGCGCGTGCAGCTGGCGGCGAGCGAGGAGCTGGCCGCCAGCGCCAGGGTCCAGGAAGCGTGCCTCAACGCCGAGGTCGCCGAGCGCGAGGCGGAGCGTCAACAGCGGCTCGCCAGGCAGCGGCTCGTGGCTGAGGAAATCGTCGACCGCGCGACCACCGAGGCGAAGGCGCGCGCCGCGGCCTGCCAGGCGGCCCGCGCCGCCAGGGAAGTCGCCCGCTCGAGCACCGCCGCCGCGCGTGCCGATCTGGCGCGCACCGTGTTGCGCGCGCCCTTCGACGGCGTCGTCGCCGAGGTCAATGCCGAGCTCGGTGAGTTCGTGACGCCATCGCCGCCGGGTATCCCGACACCGCCGGCGGTGGATCTCATCGATTACGGTTGCCTGTACGTGGCGGCGCCCATCGACGAGGTCGACGCGCCGGCGATACGCACCGGCATGCCGGCCTGCGTGTCACTCGACGCGTTTCCCGAGCGGCGTTGCCAGGCGAGTGTGCGGCGCATCGCGCCATACGTGCTCGACGTCGAGAAGCAGGCG
>JABAOD010002448.1_pt4 | contig 21092 bp, 25 predicted proteins | sample 7062151 | NCBI WGS metagenome assembly JABAOD01 (sample SAMN14538626, study PRJNA623070) | marine sediment metagenome | biome: marine biome [ENVO:00000428]; feature: marine pelagic biome [ENVO:01000023]; material: deep marine sediment [ENVO:00002113] | place: India: Gulf of Khambhat ... | reverse complement strand
CCGGTCCTTCTGAAGCTCCTCCGCATGGTAGTACAGGTCCTCCCGCGTGTAGTCGGCCAGCTCGATGGTGTCCACAAAGGCGTAGGCGTCCGTGGGACAGAACTCCTCACAGTCGCCGCAGAAGAGACAGTGGCCCACGTCCACCGCGGGCCGGCGGACCTGCCGCTTGATCTCGTCCACCTCGCACCGCAGGGGACCGTCGTACTCCCCCTCCGCCTCCGCGAACTCGAAATAGATGCACTCGTTAGGACATACCTTCCGGCAGATCTCGCAGCCGATGCACTTCTCCCAGTCGATCTCGTGCTGGTTGCGGACGTTCTCAGGGAACTCCGGCCTCTCGTAGGGATACAGGACGGTGTTCGGCCGGGAGAGAGTGGACTTGAAGAACTGCTTGAGGGTCACCATCATCGGCTTCAGGATGAGCTTCGTGATGGAGGCGCCCTCAACCTTTGACCTTTGGCGACTTGACTTGGGGGACTTCATGGGTCATCTCGCCCTCTTCCCAACGCTTCAGCTGGCCTTCCCGGGAGGAGACGAGCCTGCCGGTGCGGGTGGCGATATAGCCCTGCTTCTCAGCCTCGATCTTCTTCCGCAGCTTGAGAAAGCCGTCAAGCAGGGCCTCCGGGCGGACTGGGCAACCAGGTATGAAGACGTCCGTGGGGAGGATGGTGTAGGATCCTTTGATGACGCTGTAGGAGTCATAATAGGGCCCGCCGCAGATGGTGCACTCTCCCATGGCGATGACCCACTTGGGGTCTGGCATCTGCTCATACAGCCGGAGGACGGAGGGCCGGAGCTTCAGGCTGATGGGCCCGTTGAGTAGAAGGATGTCGCACTGCCGCGGCGTCGAGCGGTAGATGATGCCAAACCGCTCGGCGTCGAAGCGGGGGTCCGAAGTGGCGGCCATCTCGATGGCACAGCACATGATGCCCCAGTGCAGGGGCCAGGGGGAGTTCCGTTTGGCCCAATTCAGGAAACGATCCAGCAGGCTTCCAAGGCCCGTCCTCTGCTTGGCCCTATGGATCCGCTCGTCCACGTTCTCGGACATCCAATCCAAGAAGTCCTCGGAGCGGAGTCCGGCCACGTTCACCTGACTGGCCTGGGGGCCCTGCATCGCGATGCCCACCTTCCTGTTCCCTCTTAAACCTTCCCGAGTGATTACGCCCTTATAACCTCAGAGGATGGGGTTCTATAAAAGGGTTGGGCGGGTGTCATCAGCCTCAATGACCCTCCATTCACGAGGGCCCGGAAACCGTCATGACGCCGGCGGGCCAGCTTCCCTCCTTGAAAGGCTCCTGAAGTCGACAAGAGACGAACAATTTATTCGGCCGAGGCCCTATATACCAGCGTTATGACGGTCACGCCGGAGAGGCTCAAGAGAATAATGGACCTGGGCCTGACGGAATACCAGGCTAGGGTATACCTCTCCCTTCTTGAACTCGGGTCATCCACCGCCAGCCAGGTCCCTCCGATCTCCCGCGTGCCTAGGACCAGAGTTTACGCTACCATGAAACAGCTCCACGAGAAGGGGCTGGTGGAAATCATTCCTGAGACACCCCTCCGCTATCGGCCCGTCCCAATTAGACGCTTCCTGGAGAAGAACGCCAAGGAGCTGAAGGAGGAGGCCGTTCGCCTGGAGGAGAGCATCAGCGAGCTCTCTGGGGAGTTCGCCATCAAGGGGGAGGTGGCGATCGAGGAGAGAGGCCGGTTCGAGGCCATCTATGGCCGTCGAAACGTCCGAGAGCGTCTAATGAAGATGTACGAGGAATCCCAATCGGAAATCATAGGCATTGGGACCTCCAAGAGCCCCTCCCGCATCGTCAAGTCCGCCATTTATACCCTGGAGGAGAGGATGAAACAGGGCGTCGTCATTCGCTATGCATTCCCCGTGACGGCCCGGAACAAGGAGCACATCGATATCATCTCCAAGTACGCGAGGATCAAGTCCATCAAGGTCCACCTGCCCATCTACTTCTACGTCTTCGACAGGCGGGAGATCTTGTTCAACCACCCGATTCCCGATGATGAGAGCTTCTACCGAGGCGACGATATCGCCATCTGGACCAACGACGAGGGAATCGCCCGGGCCATGAGGACCATAGCAGAGCAGATATGGAACTCCGGGACGGAACCGGGGACTGTGGACGTGACGGAGCCCGCCTTGGAGGTCGCCCGCCAGTACGTCCAGATCCTGGGCCACAGGGGTCGTCCCGCCTTCGAGGCCATGGGGGAGCAGATCGGCGCTGAACTCTCCCGAGGCTTCAAGGGCCGCTCCCTGCCGGAGCTGCTAGACGAGCTTACCACCTACTGGCACAGGAACGGCCTGGGACACGTCAGCGTGATCTCCAAGGAGCCGCTGGTGCTGGAGGTGGAGAACTACGTCGACTGCGGGAAGATGCTCAGCGCGGGCAGGACCGTCTGCGGCTTCGTGGAGAGGGTGATCAAGGGAATCCTGGAATCCAAGCTCGGCCCATTGGAGGTTCTGGAGAACAGGTGTCACGGCCCTGGAAGTAACCAGTGTCAGTTGACGATGGCCCTTCGGCCTTGAGGCTGTGGTGCTACCCTTGGAGCCTCTGCCTGTTGCTCTTCCAACCCACAAGGGATTTGCCCTCAGGCGGGAAGGGCTGAATCCCGAGGGCGTCGGCAATCTGCCTGGCTCGGTTGCGGAGGGTGACCTCAGAAACCCCCGAGGCCTTGGATATCTCGTCCTGGGATCTCCGATCGTCACACAGGATGGAAGCGATGTAGACCGCCCCCGCGACGGTTCCCGTAGGCAGCATAGACGCAAAGGTTGGGTCCGCGGCGAGGTCTCCTATCATCCTCGACGCCATCGCCCTGGTCGCCGGCCGGAGTTCCAGGGCCTCGGAGATCCTGGGAAGGTAGTCTGCGGGACTCGTGGTGGGTATCCGAAGCCGCAACTCGCGGTTCAGGATGGTGTACGTGCGAGAGAGCTTCTTCCTGTCGAGCTTGAGGGTCTCCACTATTTCCCGCAAGGTCCTGGGGAAGCCATGGAGTCGGCAGGCGACGTAGATGGACGCGGCGGCGATGATGGCGATGCTTCTGCCTCGGACCACACCCTGCTGGGCCGCCTTCCTGTATATGACGGCCGCCTCCTCTCGTATGGAGGATGGCAGCCTCATGAGGGAGGAGAAGCGGTCCACCTGCTTCAGCCCCTCGCCCAGGCTCCTCTCTCCCCTCTTGGACTGCCTGACCTGGTTGTGGAGCATTCTCATCCTGTAGAACCTCACCCGTGCCTCCGTGGAGAGGCTCTTCCCGTGGGCGTCCTTGGTGGCCACCGGTATCTCGGTGGAGAGGCCCTTGTCCGGAATCATGGGATTCGCAGGGCTGCCGACTCGGCTGCTCCCGTACCTCTCGTAGACGTTGAAGTCTCTCCACTCGGGACCCTGGTCAATCAGATCCTCCTCGATCACGAGCCCGCAGCTATTGCACACCAGCTCAGCCCGATGGTCGTCCCTCACCAGATCCTGGCTGTCGCACTCAGGACACCTTCGGTCCGACTCTTCGATGAACTCTTCCTTCAGGACTGTCTGAGCCATAGTTCTATCTTCTCCTCAGCACGTTGCCTGGAGCTTGGCACAGGCTACGATGGTGGATAGCATTACGCCGTTATAAAACGATTTCTGTCACTCTAATGAATCACACCTGCGAGGCTACTCCTCGATCTGAGCCTTCTGGAGCCTCCCGCTGTAGTCGACATAGACACTCTTGATCTCCGTGAACTCATCGATGGCCGTCGTCCCCGCCTCACGGGCGCCGCTCCCGGTGTCCTTCACGCCTCCGAAGGGTAGCTGGACCTCCGCCCCGATGGTGGGCGCGTTGATGTACGTGATCCCGGCCTCGAGGTCCTGAATGGCCCTGAAGGCCATGTTGACGTCCCTGGTGTATATGGATGAGGATAGGCCGTACTGCACGTCGTTGGCGATCCTTACGGCCTCCTGGTAGTTCTTCGCCTCCAGGACCGTCAGGACGGGGCCGAAGATCTCCTCCTTGGCGATCCTCATCTCCGGCTTGCCTTCGAAGATGGTGGGCCTGATGAACGTTCCGAGGTCGTACCCATCCCCTGTGAGCTTGTGGCCCCCGCATCGAAGCTTGGCGCCCTCCTCCTTGCCGATGTCGATGTAGCCGAGGATCTTCTCCTCCTGCTCCTTCCCTTTGACCGGACCAACATCCACGGAGGGATCCAGGGGGTCACCCACCTTCAGTCCCTCCGTCTCCTCGATGAGGTCCTCCAGGAACTCGTCGTAGATCTTCTTGTGGATGATGAGGCGGCTGCAGGCCGTGCACCGCTGACCCGCCGTCCCGAAGGCGGCGAAGAGGACCCCCTCCATGGCCAACTCCTGGTCCGCGTCCTCGAGCAGGATGGTGGGGTTCTTCCCTCCGAGCTCCAGGCCGACGTTGGCGAGGCGGCGGGCTCCGCAGGTGTAGACCTCCTTCCCCGTGTCCACACCACCGGTGAAGGAGACCACGCTCACCAGGGGGCTGTTGACGATCTCGTCCCCTACGACGGAGCCTCGGCCGGTGACCATGTTGAGTACTCCCGGCGGAAGGCCCGCCTCCGCGAGGGCCGACACGAGTCTTGCCCCGAGGATGGGAGTCCCGGTGGCAGGTTTGAAGACGATGGTGCAGCCGCTCACGAGGGCGGCGCCAATCTTCCACGACGGTATGGCGATAGGGAAATTCCAGGGCGTGATGAGGCCAGCGATGCCCACCGGGAGTCTTACCGTCATGGCAAACTTGTCAGGAAGCTCCGTCGCCACGGTCTCCCCCAGGAGGCGACGGCCCTCTCCCGCGATGTACTCGAAGAAGTCTATGGCCTCCTGCACCTCTCCCCTGGCCTCGGAGATGACCTTGCCATTCTCTCGGGCCAGGAGTTTCCCGAGGCCGTCTTTATCATCCCTCAGGATCTGCGCGGCCCTAAGCAGGACCTCTCCCCGCCTGGCGGGCGGTGTCGCCTTCCACCCGGGGAACATCCTCTTCGCGGCTTCCAGGGCCCGGCCAACATCCTCTCGTGTGCCCCCGGGAAACCTGGCCAGGATCTGCCCATTGGCTGGATTGACGACATCGAAAAGCTCCTCTCCTGATGAATCGACCCACTCCCCATTAATGTAAACTCCATACTCCTCCACCACGGAGTCACCTCCGGGAGAACCCAGGCTACGCGGTTCCAAAGTGCTACACCTTCTTAACGCTTATTGATGGGCCTCGACTACTGGCATATTCTGATATGCAAACTCCGACCGATCGCTGCGATACATCCTCTTCTTCTCACCTGGTCATATGCCTTCTCCTTCTCATTTCTGAACATGATTATAGTTATCGATGCAGGTCGGAATGACACAGCCTGGAAGGATTTCGGATTTGTTCTCAACTCAACTGATACCGTTAACAGAGTTGAAATTGGAGTGGAGTGGTTCCGAAACAACAGTGCACCAATCCTGAATGTAACGATTAGTTGGGATGGAGGAACCACTTGGGCCACTAACCAGACAGCCACAAACCAGAGTGCGGACCCAAACTCTTTGGAGTTTTTGGACTTCACCAGTGCAACTGCTTGGGATTATCAGAAGCTCAACGACACAAACCTTCGAGCCAGGGTAGGGACGAATGCTACAGGAGCGAGACTGGACCATGTTGTAGTTCGAGTTAACTTCACTACTAGCAACCCAGCATCAATCCTATTGATTCAGTTCAATACCACAGGCATTCGTGCAACTGGAAACGATACTCTCAGTCTTAGGTACAACCTCACATCTACTGACGACACCTTTGAGGTCTGGATATTCAATTTCACTGCTAATGATTGGCAGAACACAAATGTCGTTCTCGACCAGACGACCCCGACCTTCGCAAACTACAGTCTGGTGGAAGCAGACCATAAAAGCAGCGGAGAGGTCCGTGTACGATTTAACGACACAAGCAATCTGGGTTCGACCAACCTCTCCGTCGACTACCAGTTGGTGAACAACACGCTTTGGTTCACAGGTGTCACATACTTCTACAACACCACGCTTGCTGTCGGTTGGTATGAGAACTACTTCTGGGCCGAGGACCCGAATTCGAAATCGAACAAGACCAGCACACTTCCGGGACCCAGCGTAACCGGTGTTGCTTCTCCCGTGGTATCGAACTTCCGCTTGGAGAACGCCACGAGCCAGTCCAGGGCAGGAGAGCAGCTAGACGTGGATGTGGACTACTTCTTCATCTTCAATGTTACCGACGACGATGGATGGTCCGACATAGGTAGTGATGGCAACGACTCCCTCCATCTCTGGTACGATGGGAATGTCACCAACGAGCTGACCTACAGCGAGCAGACGACAGGGGCGAACTACAGGATCGAGCTGAAGTACGTGGACACCAACGATCCCTTTACCGCCTCCCTTGGCGAGTGGAGCGTCACGGAAGGACGCGCGACCTACAACGCCTCCGCCAGCAGCCAGACGGAGATCCTTAGCGGCTCGAAGGTCATAGGCTACGAGTTCAAGCTTGCTCTCAAGCTCGGCTACCAGGTCAAACACGCCGTCGACCCTACGAACGCCACGACGGGAGCCTACAACGACAAGGACTCCTGGAACGCGGAGGTGGTGGCCTACGACGGGGTGAACACCATTACCCTCCAGGAGGCCTCTACCGGGGAGCACATGGAGTTCGGCGTCTTCATGTACACCTTCGTGAACATCAGCGCGGACTGGACTGTGACCGTCGGTCCAGGACAGACAGGTAATACCAACAGCGTAACCGTCTACAGACGGTCCAACGACGGCTTCACCATGACGATCTGGTTCGTTACAGACCTGACAAAGGGCAGCGATACCATTCCCATCACGAATGTTCAGATCCTCGCCGCTGCGGATCCCAACGACAACATAACCGCAGACACGCCATTCATTGGCTTGGGGGAGTCCAATGCTATATACATTCTGGGAACCGCTACTTGGTACTTCACCCACAGCACTGACACAGACGAGGACACGACTGCGGTCCGGTTCAGTGTCACAGTCCCTCTTGGCACACTACCCGGGCTCTACACGGCCCAGCTGACCATCAAGCTGGTGCAGAGGCCAGCTTGAGCTTAGCATCCCGTCTAACTGTCGCCATGGCCTGGGCTTAAGACGGGTCCACCATCAAATCTTCTTGAGGCTTATCGAGACACCGTCTCGGATGGGGAGGATGACCGTCATCATCTCGTCATCCTTGGCCAAGAGCTGGTTGTACTCTCTTATCGCCACCGTTGACGGGGAGGTGTCCTCGGGGGATTCAACGCGCCCGCCCCACAGGACGTTGTCGGTAACGAGGAACCCACCGGGCCTCAGGGCCCGTTTGCAGAGGGGCAGCGCCCTCGGATAGTCCTCCTTATCGATGTCGTTGAAGACGAGATCGAAGTCCTTCCCTAGGGTCGGGAGCAGCCGCAACGCCTCACCGACGCGTACATCTACCAGGTTCTGGAGTCCGGCCGCGGCGATGTTCTGCATGGCCCTCTGCGCCATCTCCTCCATCTTCTCGACAGTGATCAGCCTCCCAGACGGGCCCAAACCACGCGCCAGCCAGATCGTCGAGTACCCAATAGCGGTTCCCAGCTCCAGAGCTTTCTTGGCATGGCATGCAGAGGCCAGAATCCTCAGAAGGGAACCAACATGAGGGCCGACAATGGGCACACCCTCTTGCCGGGCCACATCTTCCAAACTCCTTAGGATCGAGTCTCGCTGAGGCAGCAGTTCGTCCATATAGCTAGTCAGGCCTCTGCCACCACCTTCCATGGCGATCACTGAGGGACTCTTCGCTATTTATTCTCCCCTTTCTGACGAAATCTCTAGTCGACTCTGTCCCAAGCACAGCCCTCTCATCCCTTCCCCATAAAGGCCCTGGATTTCGCGAGTCCTTGACAGATTGGCAAGCGAGCCGAGGGCCCCTTGTCGGTAGAAATATCTTCTACGCGGTTGATGGCACCTCGTGGGGCTACCCGAGGAGCTGGGATACATAGCCCGGCGCAGGAAGGAGCTAGGTCTCACCCAGGCCAGACTGGCAGAGATGGCCAGCGTTAGCCAGGCCTACATCTCACGCCTGGAGAAGGGCAAGTTGGACCCACGGCTCTCCACCGTCAGGAGGATTCTAGGGGTATTGGAAGAGGGACGAAAGGCCAGGACCCTTATCAAGGAGGTGATGAGCAAGCCCGTCATCGCTGTAGGGTCCCACGAGTCCGTATCGAAGACGGTCAGGATAATGACCGAGCACGGATTCTCCCAGATGCCCGTCCTCGAGGATGGCGTCCCCGTGGGCTCCATCAGCGAGAGGACGATACTGAGAAAGATGGCGGTGACCAAGAACCCGAGCGAGCTAGGGATGAGTAGACTCTCAGAAATCATGGAGGCCTCACCACCCTCCCTTCCCCCAGAGGCCGAGGTCTCCCAGGCTCTGACCCTCTTGGAGGCCTACCCCATGGTCCTGGTTATGGAGAGGGGTGTCGTTACCGGGATTGTCACCAGGGCCGATGTTCTGAGGATGATTGGACAGGCATCGAAATGACTGAGAGTAATAATTCTAAGCCAAAGCTATTAATAAACTGAGCAACTGGGCACTTGCCAGGCCTATGAGGGGAACGCATGGCGGAAGCATATCTAACTGGAATCTTCCCTAGATCCGAGGACCTCATAGCCGCAACCAGGGGATTCGACCGGGGTCGGGTAACAAAGGAGGAGGTAGATGATGTCCTCCGCCGAGATGTGGAAGAACTCATCCGCCTTCAGAAAGAAGCCGGTTTCGACGTCCTCTGCGATGGTCTTCTGAACTGGCAAGATCTTTTCCGCCCCCTGGTAGAGGCTTGGAACGGCCTCACCCTTGGCGGCCTGAAGAGGTGGTACGACAACAACACCTTCTTTCGACAGCCCATCATAACCTCATCCCTTGAACCGGGCCCACTCCCCGAGGATTGTATTCTGATCGATGCCCTCCCGGAGGACAGTAGTGGCAAGGCCGTTCTTCCGGGGCCTTACACGTTTGGCCACCTGGCGGAGGATCGCTACTACTCCGACCCCGGAGAGGCTGTCACTTCCCTGGCGAACTGCCTGAGTCAGGTCGTCAGTGACCTTGGCGCGATTGGAATCGTCCACATTCAGTTCAGCGAACCCTCCCTGGTGGTGAACCCACCCTCGAAAGACCTCATGGAGGCCGTCAGGGACGCCTATGCACTGCTCACACGCGTCAATGGCTATCAGACATCCCTCCACCTCTACTTTGCCCCCGCCCAACCCTTGCTGAGGGACCTCATAGACCTCCCAGTGGATGTCATAGGGCTGGACCTTTACGAGGAGGACCCGAGGGTTCTGGAGGATGTTGACTTTGACAAGGTCCTAGCCTGCGGGTGCGTGGATTCGAGGAACTCCCTCCTTGAGACTCCGGAGGAGATAGCGGGCCTCGCCTCTAGCGTCAGAGAGGCACTCTCGCCCCGTGGGCTGATACTGTGTCCGAACGCTGACCTAGAGTTCCTCCCGAGGGTCGTTGCGGAGGAGAAGGTCTGGGCCTTGGGGAAGGCCTGCCAGCTCCTAGAGGAGACAGGTTGATGGAGAAGCTCTTCCCTTGCCAGGAGATGGGCAGCCTCTCGAAGCCCTCGTGGTTGGTGGTGGCACCGAAGAGAGGCAGGGCGACTGAGGCCGAAGTGGAGGAGGCGGCCTTCTGGGGCGAACACCTCGGGGTGGAGGGGTATGAGGATCTTGTAGGCGTCTTGAAGGACACCGAACTCCGGGGAAAAAAGGATGAGCTTAGGGACTGGGCGTGCCTGTACGGCCTGCGCCTGCTAGAGTCTGCGGGCCTTGACTACGTCTACGATGGAGAGCAGCGGCGGGTGGAGATGTATGAGTATCCCATCCGGCGAATCGACGGCTTCAGTTTCCTCGGCCACGTTCGATCCTTCGACAACAAGTACTATCGGAAGGCCTCGTGCGTCGACAGGGTGCGCTACATGAAGGCCTACCACCTGGCGGAGTTCGCCTTCGTGAAGGAGAGGGCGCGAGGAACCGTGAAGGTGCCCATCACCGGTCCCTACACACTGGCGGATTGGTCCTTCAACGAATACTATCAGAGGCGCCTCGCTGGAGTCTCGGACCTGAGGAGGAGGAAACTGGAGGCCAGGCGAGACCTGGTTCTGGAACTAGCAGAAGAGGTCATCAGGCCCAACCTTCAGGCCCTAGAGGCAGCGGGTGCGGAGATCGTACAGTTTGATGAGCCTGCTGCCACGACCCATCCGGAGGAGGTGAGCATCTTCGTCGACGGATTCAACGCCGCCACGGAGGGCATCGCGTGCAAGCTCACGGCTCACATATGCTACAGCGACTACCGTCACCTTTATCCCCATGTCCTAGAGATGAAGAGGTGCAGTCAGTTCGACTGGGAGTTCGCCAACAGGGATGGCCAGGCTGGGGATGGTTACGAGGTATTGGAACTCTTCCGGGAGTACGACGACGGTCGAGAGGTCGGCCTCGGCGTCGTGGATGTCCACGTTGGCCGCGTAGAGACGCCAGAAGTTGTCCGGGACAGGATTCTGAGGGGCGCAGAGATTCTCGGTGACCCCGGGAGGATCTACGTGAACCCCGACTGCGGTCTGAGAACGCGAACCTGGCGCGTGGCCTACGAGAAGCTAAATAACATGGTTCGGGGGGCGGACCTGGCCCGGGAGGAACTCTCCGGCTGACTTCTTGATAAGACCGAGAGGATAAGAGNNACTTCTTCGAGTGTCATGAGGTGCTGGAGAGCGTCTGGCTTGAGGAGGAAGGGGATGATAAGGCGTTCCTCCAGGGACTAATCAAGATCGCCGCGGCTTTCCATCACTACAAGAAGGGAACGTACCAGGGCATGCTCGACCTGCTCCTTGCTGGCAGGGATGTCCTGAACCGGTTCAAGCCCGCGTATCGGGGGATTAAACTCAGGGTGTTTCTGAGAGCGGTGAACGAGTGGATTCCCATTGCACGTAGACTCGTCCGTGGAGAGGTGAAGAGCACACGGCGTGAGATCCCTCCCCTGGTCTACCGGACGTGAGCCGCGACCGTGCTGGAATCTCGCCGCCCCCCCGGTGTACAGCCTGCCGCGGCTAGATGGCCATGGTTTTCACCGCGGAGAATGGCCTCTCAACATTGAAATAAGACTTGAGTCGACATCGTGGCCGCAGGTGGGCTGGCATGATTGAAGACCACAACGCTTACCTCCATGAGGAAAAGCCCTATCCTCTCGAGACCCTACGCCACTGGTACGTCACGCCCTTCGGAGGCCGCTCCAGGGATCTTTCCCAGGGTCAGGTGGGAATCAACTCCCGGGCCCTGGACCAGAACACGAGCCTCATCCCCAACCAAGACAAAGTGCTAATATCCATCTTAGGTCGCGGCGCTCCGAGACCCCTTTACGCAAGGACCCCCTTCCAGGTCATTGCGCTAGACTCAAGCACGCCCAGCGGGCTGCAGAAGTCTCCGCAGGGGGAGGCCGTCCTTCCATTGGAGGAGACCTGGGATGTCATCAGGCGACCGTATCTCCAGCCCAAGCGTGGTCAGGCGCTCCTCCTGAACGGCGTGGCCTCCAAGATTTCTGGAAGGGACCCAATGGAGTTGCTGGCGGAAGCCTTGTCTCAGAGGTTCAACCGGCCGTCTGGTGGATTCTAGCACCTTGAGACGACGTCTACTGTCGGTATTCAACGTATTGCCCGGATCCCAGGAGTGCACCAATTCGCAGTGAGACAGTCCGCAGCCACAGCCTTATGCCCTCTCCGCGGTTGAGAGAATCGTGAAGGTCGGCGTGACAGCCGTCCAGGGAGACGTCAGCGAACATCTGGAGGTGGTAGACATGGCCATGGCCGAGCTGTCGATCTCGGGCCGCGCAGTGCCCGTGAGGACGCCAAGCGACCTGGCGGATGCTTCCGCCCTCATCATTCCCGGCGGAGAGAGTACTACCATCTCCAAGCTGTTGGTCAAGTTCGGATTGTTCGACATGGTTATCCAGCGGGCCCGCGAGGGGATGCCCGTCATGGGGACCTGTGCCGGGTGCGTACTCCTGGCGAAAGAGGGGGATGAGCAGGTGAGGGCCACCGAAACGAGATTGTTGGGCCTGATGGACATGGCAGTCGACAGGAACGCTTTCGGCAGGCAACGGGAGTCATTCGAGGCCAACCTAGAGATCGAGCAGATAGGCCCCGCCCGGGGCGTCTTCATCAGAGCTCCCGCCATTCGAAGGGTGTGGGGTGACTGCACCGTCCTCGCCCGGGTGGAGGACGTCATTGTTATGGCGCAGCAGGACCACTTAATGGCGCTGACATTCCATCCTGAGCTGTCCGGCACGACGGGCGTCCACCGCTTGTTCCTGGGCCAGATCTAGGGGACGAGAGCCAGGGCTAGGATGGAGGTCAAGGCGGCCAGGGCGAAGCTGACGCCCGCATTGATCCTCATGGTAGATATGCTGGAGTGAATCGCCGTAGTGAGTCGCACAGCGCTCTGATGCCCCCAAACCTTGACGTCCTCTAGGACACCAGTCCGTGTTGCGACGGTGGCCGTGCCCAGGCCGCGGATGGCCTGCTCCACCGTGGACCTAGCGGCCTCGACGAGGTCCTGGTGATCCATCCTCCACCCTACGGGATTGAAACCTGGTAGGGTGTTGTTGACGATGTGGTTGTCAGTGGTCATGACCTCTGCCTCGTCCACCAAGTCAGCGATTCCTCCAAGAAGCTTCTCCCGCAGTCCTGGTATCATGTTGTTGCCGTCGAAGAGAAGGTAGGCCGTCCTCTGACCGTCCACATCTACCACGACGGTCTGGACTCCACGGGGACCAAGGCCCCGTTCCGGGTCCACCAAAGTTGTGTCTGAAGCAACCCCCACCCGGAGGACATCGGACATGCTCCTGACGGCCGTCCTGACAGCCTCCCTAGTGGCCTCCAAGATGGAGTAGCACTCCTGGGATCCAAAATAGACCGCCCCGCTGCCCGGCTTGATGCAGTTGTGGGCGTCCACGAAGAGGGCGTCGTCGACGCCAGAGTCCACGGCCGCTGTCCTGGCGGAGAAGCCCGTGGCGAAGTCGATGTCATCGGTGGGGTTTGGTGCTAACGAGGCGAGAACGAGGGCCTTTCCGTCGAAGACCTGGGAGCAGACACTAGCATTTCCGCGGGACACCCTGATGAATCTGGAAGCCTTTCCTCCGTGTCTAAGCCCATCGGCGGCGTTCCTGACCCAGGCTGCCAACTTCGAGCACTCGGTGGAGCTGGCAGGGTTCAGGTCGTGGGTCGAAGGACCTTTGGGAACAATGATTTCCGCACCAAGGTCCTCCAGCTCCGCCCAAAGCTTCGTGGGAAGGTCGCTGCCCCCCAGATGCCCATAGGGACCAGGGTGCAAGCTCGGTACCACTAGGAGGGCCCTACGCCCGGCCTCGAGCTTCATGGACAACAAGCCCACCGGAACGTCCACCGTGCTCGCGAAGGACTCGAAGAAGGCTTCCATCTCTGCCCTTCCCTCCTTCCCCTTCTCCGTCATGTGGTCCAAGGAGTACCGGAGCATGCTGAGGCCATCGACCCCCGAGGCCCTCTCCAACGGCAGGATGGACACCTCCGTGAAGATGAGACCCGCGCCGTAGAATGAAGCGAAGGAGATGAGGGCGATGGTCCAATCCGCAGGCGTGAAGGGGAAGAAGACCAGGAGGACCAGCATGCCGAGGAGAGGCTGATTGATGACTGCGGGGAGGGATCGGAGGGGGCTGCTGTGGGACGTAGCGAGGATGGCGGCCTGCCTCAGCCAGAGGGTAGAGGCCCAACCGACGATGAGATATCGGACGACGTGGGACTCCTGGAAGAAGAGGGAGGCCAGGGCCGCGAGGAACACCAATATCATGCCCAGGATTCCTAGAAGGGCCGATCGACGCAGGTACATCTTGCCTCCGAACATCTCGGCCAAGGGCTTCGTGAGAAGGGCGGAGAGGACCACGGGAAGGGCGAAGGCCCCGAGGCCTAGGACGGCGGCCCGGAGTTCTGGAGCTCCTCGGTTCGCCAGGAAGCCTATGAGAAGGGACCCGAGGACAATGTAGGTCAGTATCTTGGCTGGACTGGGAGCTATGAAGAGTCGCCCCATCATGGCGGAAGTCGCCTGCTGCTGGGCCTCCTGGGCGGTCCGCGCAACCATGCCTGAAACCTACCGACCCTTAACTGCACGGATGATGCCCTTAAGGGCTTTCCTTCCGCTCTCTCGCTCGACCACCGTCCCCGTGACCACGATGTCCGCCCCTGCCTTGGCCACTCCCTTAGCCGCTTCATGGCTCCTTATCCCCCCGCCGACGAGGAGGGGCAGCCTGCTCTCCCTCTTCACGGCCTGTATCATCTCCAGCGGTACGGGGCTCGGTGCCCCGGAGCCCGCCTCCAGGTAGAAGAGTCTCATCCCGAAGTACTCGGCCGCAAGGGCGTACCCCACCGCCTCGTCGGGGCTATCCCTGGGTATCAAGTCCGCATCCCCCACCTCCCCGACCTTCATTCCCGGGTCCACGATGACGTAGCCCATGGGTATGGTCTCGAGGCCCATGCCCTTGATGTGCCTGGAGGCCATGCGCTGTTCCTGCACCACGTGCCTCACGCTCCTGGAGTTGAGGAGGCTCATGAAGTAGATGGCGTCGGCGTAGGGGCTGAGGGAGCCCGAGCTGGCGGGAAAGAGGATGACGGGCAGGGAGGTCCTTTCCTTTATGTCCTGAACCGTGGCGTCCAGCATTTCCTGGCTGATGCCTGTGGATCCGCCGACCATGATGGCGTCGGTGCCGAGGCTCGAGGCGATCTCCGCAAGGCTTGCCAGGAGGTGGGACTCCCCCTTCTCCGGGTCCAGGAGGGTCATGTGGAGCTTCCCCTCCTTCAGCCTTTCCGCGATGTACTCGAGGACTTTCAAGGGAGGCCTCCTGCTAGAAAGGCCGCCAGGGCGACCAGCATGCCGTATTTCACAGACCTCTGGGCGGTAGCGGGCTGTCTCGACGAATTCAGCGCGGCGTAAATAAATATTGTGTCCGCGACGGCGACCACGAAGAGGTAGTAGGTGCTCAGCACGCCCAGCAAGAGGGGTATCGAGCTCATGGCGACTGCCAGGAGCAGGGCCAAGGAGGCGACCCGTCCAGCGGCCCTCTCGCCCACGGTCATCGGCAGGGTCCACCGGCCCACATCCCCAGCGATGTCCTCAATGTCCTTGATCACCTCCCTCCCCAACGTCGCCAGGAAGGCAAGGATGGCCAGCAGGAGGACCCTCTGCAACGCTTCTACAGAGCCCCCATACACCGCTAACCCGCCGAAGATGAAGAGGGACGCGACGAGCCAGCTGATCAACAAGTTGCCCCTGAAGCCCTCCCGCTTGAAGACGAATTCGTAGGAGGACATCAGCGAGAGGTTGATCAGGACCAAGGCAAGCAGCTCCCATCCGATGAGGAAGCTCCACGGAAGGGTGGGGAGGAACAGGAGGGTGGCCGTCGCCAGGGCCCCTCTGGGGCTTACGTGCCCTGAGGGGATGGGCCTGTCAGGGCGGTTGATTCTATCTATATCCCTATCGTAGTAGTCGTTCAGAGAGTTGCCCGCCGCTGTGAAGATGAAAGCGATGGCGGCTGCCTGTAGCGCCAAGGGGGCGTCGAAGGCCGCGATGCTGCCCACCGCCACGTAGCTTCCCAGGAGACAACCAGCGGCGGACATGCCACAGTTCAGCGGCCTTATGAGCCGGAGGTACCCTCGCACTCGCTTGGATTGTCACCCGTTCGTATAAGGTTTCTTTCATTCGATGCGGGACACCAGTCTCCGCAACCTTAAATAACCAGGCTTCTTTGATTGAGACCGCTCTGGTGTCCATGGCAGAAGAGAAACCCGAAAAGAAATCTGAGGAGGAAACCCAGGAGAAGGTCGAGGATGAGGCCACGGCGGAATTCCAGTACATCGTGCGCCTCGTCAACACCGACTTGGATGGCAATCGGCCCATAGTGTACGCCCTGACCGGCATCAAGGGCGTGGGCCTGAGAGTGGCCCAGATGCTCGCAGATCTACTGGGGGTTCCCAGGTCTGAGAAGATAGGGAACCTCTCTGATAAGCAGGTGGAGGAGCTTGCCGCGATTCTGGATGACCTGTCATCCCACATCCCCTCCTGGACTCTGAACCGAAGGAGGGACCTATGGACGGGGGAGGATCTCCAGCTCGTGGGCGCAGAGATTGATATGCAAGGGCGGGAGGATATCAACCGCCTGAAGATGATACGCTCCTACAGGGGGATCCGCCACGAGACGGGTCAGAGGGTGAGGGGTCAGAGGACCCGTAGCAACGGCAGGACGGGGCTTGAGGTCGGCGTGACCCGCAGGGCCCAGAGGGCTGCGCAGCGCGCAAGAGGAGGCTGAGTACCTGGGCGACCCCAAGTTCCCTAGGCCCAAGTGGTCCCGACCTTCCCATCCATGGCAGGCGGACAGAATCAAGGCCGAGAACGCTCTCATCAGGAAGTTCGGCCTCAAGAACAAGCGAGAGGTATGGAAGGCCCAGAGCCTCCTGAGGAGGTGGCGTCAGCGGGCGCGCATCCTTCAGGCCAGGACGAGGTACGGAGATCCCCAGGCCGAGAAGGAGGTGGACCAGCTCCTTAAGCGTCTGGCCCGCCACGGACTCCTTCCCATGGAGGGAGCCACCCTGGACGATGTGCTCTCTCTCAACATGGAGAACCTGATGGAGAGAAGGCTCCAGACTCTCGTCTATCTACGGGGTCTTGCCAACACGGTGAAACAGGCCAGGCAGCTGGTCGTTCATGGCCATGTGGCCATAGGGGAGAGGAAGGTGACGATTCCTGGATACCTCGTAAAAGAGGCTGAGGAGGAGGAGATCAGGTATCACCCGCACTCCGAACTCTCCAACGAAGCGCACCCCGCCCGGCCAAGTCTGGAGGCCCTGGAGGCCCGTCGCCTGACAGCGGAGGGGGGTGATTAATTGGTCAAGTGGGGAGTCGCCCACATCTTCGCGTCGTACAACAACATCATCATCACGTTGACGGACGTAACTGGGGCCGAGACCATCTCCAAGTGCTCCGGTGGCATGGTGGTGAAGGCGGACAAGGACGAGTCTTCCCCTTACGCGGCCATGAGGGCCGCCGAACGGGTGGCGGACGCCGCCAAGGAGAAGGGGATAGAGGGCATCCATGTCAAGATAAGGGCGCCAGGGGGAAACAAGTCCACATCCCCAGGACCCGGGGCTCAGGCCGCCATCCGTGCCCTAGCCAGGGCGGGCCTGAGAATCGGGAGGATAGAGGACGTCACTCCAGTGCCCCATGACGGTACGAAGTCTCAGGGCGGCAGGAGAGGAAGGAGGGTGTGATGAAGGTCGAGGTAAAGGACCTTGCCGAGGATCGAGCCTTCCTGCTGATCGAGGAGACGGACCCCGCCACCGTGAACGCACTTCGCAGGACTCTACTCTCCGACATCCCCAAGATGGCCATCGAGGATGTGGAGTTTCACCTGGGGCCCATACGGGGGGAGGACGGGCAGGAGTACGAGAGCGTCACACCCCTCTTCGATGAGATCATCGCCCATAGGCTGGGGCTGATACCTATCCCGACGGACCCGGAGCTCTTCGTTCTCAGGGAGGAGTGCAAGGATTGCGGCGGTGAGGGATGCACCAACTGCACGATAATGTACTCCCTCAACAAGAAGGGACCTGGCACCGTCTTCTCGAGGGATCTGGAACCCATCGGAGATCCAAGCTCCGCGCCTGTCGACCCAGACATCCCCATCGTCAAGCTCGGGGAAGGCCAGGCCATGCTGATCTACAGTACCGCCGTCTTGGGAACGGCCAGACAGCACGCCAAGTGGCAGGCTGCCCAGGCCGTCTCTTACAAGTATTACCCCATCCTGGATTTTGATCCGAAGGATGAGGCGTTGGATGATGATATTGCAAGGGTGTGTCCCGTCAATATCCTGGAGGCAGCAGACGGCGAATTCCGGGTAACAGACATCGAGAAGTGTACCCTGTGCAAGCTCTGCGAGGAGGAGTCCGAGGGTCGCATCAAGGTGAGGGGAGACTCCACCAGGTTCCTATTCCGTTTCGAGACGGATCGCTCGTTGACCGCTCAGCAGGTTCTCGCAAAGGGTCTGGAGATCCTCCAGCAGAAGTTCGCCAGCGTGGCGGAGAATGTGGGGGCGCTGAAGTAGCGGAGCAGGGATCCGATGATCGACGACCCACCGGAGGTTAAGTTCCTCACACTGGAGGAGGCCAACGCCCTTCTGCCTGAGATCGAATCGAAGCTGAAGGAGATGGACCGCTTGACGGCCCGGAGGGACGAACTGTCCGACTTGCTGGAGGATATAGAGGCGTACTGGGGCGATGGGATACAGGAACCAGCGAATCCGGATCATGAGAAATATCTCCAGTTCCACTCAGAGCTGGCGGAGGTCAATTCCGCCGTCAACGACTGCATGGTCCACGTCAACGGCCTCGGCGGGCACCTCAAGAGTTACGAACAGGGGCTCGTAGACTTCTACTCTGTCAGGGACGGCAAGCTCGTGTTCCTCTGTTGGAAGCGAGGGGAGGGACGGATCGAGTATTACCATGAGTTGGACTCTGGCTTCCGAGGGCGCAGACCGACAAGCCCCTGATGGAAGCACCGTTTTGGCTGGATCCTCAGCAGCTAACTCAATACATCGGGGCGGCGGCTCGGCAATATGTGGGAACGAGCGTTGAAGATGCTGGCTCCATATGAGACCGTACTCTTCGATTTGGACGGTACGCTGGTCGTATTGGAGGTGGACTGGCCAAGAGTTCGCCAGGAGATGGAGGACTTTGCAGCCGGCTCCCTTGGGCGGGATTTCAGGGGCATGACTGTGTGGCAGATGCTTCGCGCAACGGAGGGAGAGGAACGCAGGGGGCTTGAGGAGATACTTGAAAGGCGGGAGGTAGAGGGCGCCCTAAAGGCCAGAAAGCAGCCGCTGGCGGACTTGCTTCCCTTTCTCAGCAGCTTCAAGGTGGGTGTCGTGAGTCTGAACTCGAGGGTGAGCTGCTTGACGGCGTTGGAAAGAGCCGGTCTTACGCCTTACGTGGCAGCTATCGTCGGCCGTGAGGACACGGAGAAGCCGAAGCCGGACCCGGAGCCCCTCCTTCTGTGCTTGAGGGCCCTCGGCTCAACTCCAGGAGGCTCTGTCTTCATAGGTGACAGGGAGAGAGACAGGCTCACCGCTCGGCACGCGGGAACTGCCTTCATAGGCTCCACGGAATTCTGCGGGTGACCAGCTCTAAGAAGGGTCAGCAGTAGGTACCCGCACAACTCCTCGGTAAGGTGGACCCTTTTGCGTCCGGAGGGAGAAGGGTCTTGAAACATCCGACCATAGTAAAAGGGAGCACAGGCCGATGTATGTCCCCACGCGGTTGAGATCTGGCTACCCGACTCTCATTTACGATAGCGGCTGTAGAATCTGCGCTTTCTTCGCGCGCCTGATGGCCTGGGCGGACTTCCGTCGTCGGCTCGACTTTGTGCCTTATCAGGAGAAGGCGGCTCGCGACCTCCTGGGGAGCCTGACCCAGGCAGAGATAGAGAGTTCCGCCCACCTCGTTGAAGTTGACGGAGACATCCTAAGCGGGCCGAAGGCTCTCCATCGCGCCCTTGGTCTGCTCCCAGTCATCGGTCCGGCCTATGGACGCCTATCCGAGCGTCGGATTGGCGTGAGGCTAGAGGAGACCCTCTATAGCCTGGGAGTGGCGATAAGGAATCGGCTCGAATGTCTGTCGTCAGCCTAGGAGATCCTGGCCTTCGCTGCCTCCGTGATCTCCCCCTCGTCGGGGAACCTGCCCGTCTCGTGCTTCGAGAAGACCAGTTCGCCGTCGATGCGGACGTCGAAGACCCCTTTCTCTCCCGGCACCAACTTGAGGGCCGAGATGTCATTCCGAAACCTGCCCAGCAACTGTTTGGCGACATCCAGGGCGGTGGGCAGATATCCGCATGGAACGCAATACTCGACTTCTAGATCCACCATTGGAACACCGCAGATTAGCAGCCAATCCTCACGCTTAAGGACTGGCTTCAACGGTGTGAGGTTGGGGCACTCTACGCTTCTCGCAGGCTCTTCAGAAGGCCCAGATTCCTCTTGAAGTCCCCGTCATCCCCAGGGGTCTCCAAGATTCCGGGAGTGTCCTTGAAGCGCAGATCGTTTACCAGTCTACGGAAGGCCTCTAAGCCGATCTCGCCATCGCCGATGTGTTCGTGGCGATCTACACGGCTTCCCAACTCCCTCTTGGAGTCGTTCAGGTGAAAGGCCCTGATATCCTCCAGGCCGAGGACCTTCTGGGCGTGATGCATGACCGCCTCGTACCCCTCCTCATCGCTGATATCGTATCCGGCGGCGAAGATGTGGCACGTGTCCAGGCAGTAGCCGACGCGGGAAGGTTCCTGCACCGCATTCCTGACGTCTCTAAGCTGCTCGAACCTATATCCGATACTCGAGCCCTGTCCCGCGGTGCTCTCCAAGAGCAACGCCACTTCTGGAGCCCGGGCAGCCTGTATGCAATGGTCGATGCTCTCGGCTATCCTGGCTACTCCGAACTCCTCCCCCGCTCCCTTATGGGCCCCTGGATGGAAGACGAGGTACCTCACTCCGAGACGCTGGGCCCTCTCCATCTCATCCACGAAGGCGGCCCTGGACTTCGCCAAACTCTCCTCCTGGGTGTCGGCGAGGTTAATGAGATAAGAGTCGTGGATAACAACTGGCCCTAGGCCCGTCTCCCTCACCGAGTCCTTGAAGGCCTCCGCCTCCTCGTCCAGGAGAGGCTTCGCCTTCCATTGCCGCTGGTTCTTCGAGAAGATCTGTATGGCCTCGCAGCCGATCTCCCGACCCCTTTCCGGGGCGAGACTAACGCCGCCGCTTATGGATACGTGGGCTCCTATGATCAGCGCCTTTCCCCCTCCTACCTAGGCCCGGGAGTTACAAAAAGCTTCAGCCGGGGGTGGACGCCGAGGGTCAAGCTTTTTGCAGGGCGAGGACCTTCCAGCATCAGCCCGAGAACCAGAGGTGTCTGATTGGACCCCATTGCCGTGGGCGAGAAGGCTCCAAAGTTCCACCTCCCGGCCACCTACGCCCGCATC
>JABAOD010006333.1_pt3 | contig 21095 bp, 22 predicted proteins | sample 7062151 | NCBI WGS metagenome assembly JABAOD01 (sample SAMN14538626, study PRJNA623070) | marine sediment metagenome | biome: marine biome [ENVO:00000428]; feature: marine pelagic biome [ENVO:01000023]; material: deep marine sediment [ENVO:00002113] | place: India: Gulf of Khambhat ... | reverse complement strand
TCGCGATGACGCTCAACGCCTTGCCCGTGCCGTCCGATCGAGGAGGGGAGTCCCCTCCCGACTCGTTCTCCTCCATGGGATGGCGAATCAGGATTGGATTGATAAGGATTGTCACGAGGGGGCTCGCATGGGGGATTGGCGGGGATGGTAGACGGCGACCAGGGAGGCGCTGTCGAACCGGTCTCCCAGCAATACCCATGTCGCAGAGTCTGAAGCCGCCGATCCACTTCTTGATGAAGTCGAATACCCGCGACGGACGGCTTGTGGACAACCGGCAGGCCGACCGGCACCGCTCAGAAGAGCTTGCGGAGCCGGAAGATGTCTTCGAGGGCCGCCTTCACCTGCAGCTTCTTCGTCGCGAAGGCCTTCATGGGCCCCAGCTCGCCGCTCATCATGTCCCGCATGGTCTGGGTGTCCGTGATGATGCGGATGTCGGGCTCGTCGATTTCGCCCTCCCCGAAGTCCTGGATCTCCTGGTTGCGGAGGTAGAACTTGTACGTCTTCTCGTCGGTGAACGAGAGGACGGCGCTTCGGTCCACGCCTGCCAGCTCCTTCTGCATCCGCTCGTCGGTCTTCGCGCGCTCGTTGAACTTCCCGATCAGCTGCCGAAGCTCCTCCTCCATCTCATTCCTCTCCGTACTCGTCCACTCGGGACTGGGCCACTAACACGCGCACCCTTTTGACGGTTTCCCATGACGCCCTCGTCTCCGGCGGGAGGGTCCCGCGCTCCCGGATCCATACCTCCAGGAAGGCCATCGTGACCGGGTCGGAGGGATAGCCGCTGCCGATGGGCTGGCCGACGTCCGCCTCGATGTCGCGGATCGCCGCGTCCCGCTCCACCTTCGCGACGATGGACGCCGCGGAGACCACGGGGTACCTCTCGTCCGCCTTGTGTCGGGACACGATGCGTAGGTCGAAGTCCAATTGCGACCCCACCTCCTCCGCGAACCGCGCCTCATCCACGTCCGGCGCGTCCACATACGCTACGTCCGGACGGAGGCGTCCGATGACGGAGGCGAAGAGGTTCACCTCCAGCTCGTTCATGGTCATCTCGGCCCGCGTGGCGTCGATGTCGGCGGCGGAAATGCTCACGGATTCGACGCGGGCCACCTCCCGGATGCGGGGGGCCAAGGCCTCCCGCCGCTCGGGCGTGAGTTGCTTCGAGTCCCGGAGCCCGAGGCCGCGCAGCGCCCCTTCGTCGGCCACGAGGACGCCCGCCACGACCATGGGCCCGATCACCGGCCCCCGCCCCGCCTCGTCCACGCCGCAGATTCCCGTCATGCTCTACCCCACCAGCTGCGATGCCGCCTCCGCGGCGAGGGACAGCACCTCCGCCTCGTCCGCCGTGAGGATCTCCCGGTCCCGCATCACCACCCGTCCCTCCACGACGACGTCCCGCACGTTGCCGCCGGCCCCCGCGTACACGAGGTTCGAGACCACGTTGTCCTCCCGCGTCGGCGTCAGGTTCGGGGCCTTCAGGTCGATGACGATGACGTCGGCGGCCTTCCCTACCTCCAGGGACCCCAGCCGGTCCTCGAGCCCCAGGACCCGCGCCGCCTCGATGGTGGCCATGTCCAGGGCCTTCTGGGCGGGGACCACCGTGGCGTCCCACCGGTGGGCCTTGTGCATGAGGGCGCATAGCCTCATCTCGCCGAAGAGGTCGAGGGCGTTGTTGGAGAGGGGGCTGTCCGTTCCCAGGCCCACCGCCACCCCTTCCCGGAACATCTCGGGCAACGGGGCGTAGCCGCCGCTGGCGAGCTTCATGTTCGACGCGGGGCAGTGGGCGACGGTCACCCCCGCCTTCGCCAGGAGGCGGACCTCGTTCACCGTGAGCCACACGCAGTGGGCGGCGGAGAGGCGGTCGCTGAGGAACCCGATGGCCTCCAGCCACTCGGGCGGNNCCTTCCGGGTCTCCGACAGGTGCATGTGGAGGCGCACGTCCTCCGAGTCCGCGAGCTCCCGCGCCCCGACGAAGGTCTCCTCCGAGCACGCGTAGACGCCCTGCAGGGCGATGGCGGGAGTCACCCGGTCCAGATCGCGGTGCTCCCGCACGAAGGCCCCCGCGTTCTTGAGGGGGTTGCCCTTCTGCGTGGAGAGCTCCTCGTCCAGGACGACCCACGCGAGGACGCCGCGGATCCCGGAGTGCGTCACCGCCCGGGCCACCTCGTCCTCCCAGTAGAAATGGTCCAGGAAGGTGGTGGTCCCTGAGCGGAGCATCTCGAGGGAGCCGACCATGGCCCCCAGCTGCACGTCCCGGCGGGTGAGCTTCGCGTCGTAGGCGAAGGAGCGCTCCAGCATCCGCTCCAGCGGCACGTCGTCCACGAGGCCTCGCAGAATCGTGTTCGCCACGTGGTTGTGGGCGTTCACGAGGCCCGGCAGGACCGTGCAGCCGGTGCAGTCGATGACCTCGTCCTCGCCGGGCCCCTCGGGGCCGACGGCGGCGATGGTGCCGTCTTCAATGAGGACGTCCCCGCGCACGACCTCCCGTTGCGGGTTCTGGGTGACCAAGAGGCCGCCCCGGAGCAGGAGGGACACGCGGGCGCAAAGCGTCCCCCGCTAGATAAGGCTGAGCGGCGGGGTCACCCTCAAGAAGGCGAGGACGCATTGGCCAGCCCGTGGATTTCGCGGTAGAGTTGGAACGCCTTGTGGCCCAGGTGCCCCCCGGGAGGGTGGTGACCTGCGGCGCGTTGGCCAGGGCCCTGGGGGACGTGGCCGCGAGTCGGGCGGTGGCGAGGATGGTGTCGCGTGAGCAGGTTGGCGGTCCCATCCATCGTGTGGTCCGCGCCGACGGCTCTGCCGTGTGGGGGGGCGCTCTGCCGCGATTGTGGGAGGAGGGGGTCGGCGACAGCGGGGGCCGGGTCCGCAAGGAGGCCTTCCTCTCTGAGGACGCATTGTCGGGAAGTCCCATCTTGAAGGCGCTGCGGGAGGAACAATTCGCGCTCCGGAAGGAACTGAGGGTTGGGGATGAGGCGGGGAGCGTGGAGCGCGTGGGCGGGGTTGACGTGGCCTACGAGGAGGACCGCGCCTTCGCCGCCTGCGTCGCGATGGACCCGGAGGGATCGAGGGTCCTGGAAGAGGCCGATGCCTCGTGTGATGTCGCCTTCCCCTACATCCCCGGCTACCTGGCGTACCGGGAGGGCGCCGCGATCGCGGCGGTCCTGCGCGAGGTGAGGGACCCGCCGGACCTCCTGTTGGTGGACGCCCACGGGATCGCCCACCCGGCGGGCTTCGGCCTCGCCTGCCACGTGGGGGTCGTCGAGGGCCTCCGCACCATCGGGGTGGCGAAGTCCCTCTTGGCGGGGGCCCTCCGCGGACAGCCCACCCGTCCCCTCGACGCATCGGAAATCCTCATCGAAGGGGAGGTGAAGGGGTACGCCCTCCGTCCCGCGACGGGGAAGCGCCTCTTGTACATCTCGCCCGGGCACCGTGTCGGGCTGGAGACCTCTCTGGACACGGTGAGGGGTCTCGTGGTCGGACCCCAGCCGGAGCCCCTCCGTCGGGCGCACCGCCTGGCGGCGGAGGAACGAGGGCAGGCCTCGAACGCATCGCGGTCATAATCCATGCCGAAGGATGCACCTAAGCCGACGACCGACGCGGCCTGACACAGCCCCGCCAGAAGAGGACTACTTCTTCTTCGAAGTCTTCTTCTTGGAAGACTTCTTGGTAGTCTTCTTCTTGGCCGCCTTCTTTGCCAAGGGCGAACTCCGGAATCGTATCTGCACGGGGTATTTGAAACCGGCACCCGTCCGCGGGCACTAGGCTTTAATGCGGGCCTCCATCCCCAGGGCGTGGAGATCCTGGTGTTCGGTGCGGGGGCCCTGGGGAGCCTCCTGGGCGGGCTGCTGTCCTCGCACCATTCTGTCACCCTGATAGGCCGGGCGCCCCACGTCGCTGCCATCCGAGAGCGAGGCCTCCGGATACGCGGGATGACCTCGCGGACCTGCTCCCTCCAGGCCCACGAGGGGGTGCCGTCCGATGCCCGGCCGGACCTGGTGGTCCTGACGACGAAGGCCTACGACACCGTCGCCGCCATGGACGACCTGCGACCGTTCCACCGCGACGCCCTCTTCGTCTCGTTCCAGAACGGCATGGGGAATGAGGAGGCCATGGCCGCACGGGCGGACCGGGTCCTCGGCGGCGTCACGAGCCACGGAGCCACCCTGCCCGAGCCGGGGGTCGTGGACCACGCGGGGGTGGGGGACACCGCCGTCGGGGCCTTCCAAGGCACCACCGAGGGGCACGCGAGGGCCGTCGCCGACGCGTTCACCGCCGCGGGCATCGAGACCCGGGTCTCCACGGACATACGGCGGGACCTCTGGATGAAGCTCCTGGTGAACTGTGGTATCAACCCGCTGACGGCCGTGTCGGGCGTGCCGAACGGGGCGCTTCTAGAGATCCGAGAGCTGAAGCGGACGATGGAAAGAGCCGTCCTAGAGGCGGCGACGGTGGCGGCAGCCGAAGGGATCGAGGTAGCCCCGGACGAGGCGGTGGCCCAGACTGCGGAGGTCGCCCGCCGGACGGCGAAGAACCGCTCCAGCATGCTCACCGACGTCGAGCACGGCCGCCGGACGGAGATCGACGCCATCACCGGCTACGTCGTCGCCCGCGCGAAGGCGCACGGCCTGGAGGTCCCGGTCAGCGAGACCCTCATGTCCCTCGTTCGGGGTCTGGAGCGGCGTCCCCGCCTATGAAGGCCCGGCAGACATCGTGGGCCTCCGCGACGCGGTTCGCGGGGATGCCGGGCACGCCGTACGCCAGGAGGAGGGCCGCGGTCGTCTCCGTCGTCACCTTGCTGGCGTCCGCGTCGCGGTAGGGGTAGATGGCCAGGACCTTCGCGTCGTCCGCCACGACCACCTCGCGGCCCCCCAACACCATGGGTCGGTCCATGCCGATCCCCCGGAACTCCTCCCCCGACCGGGCGAAGCGGACGGCCGTCGCCCCCTCCACCTTGGAGGCGTTGAAGGCGCTGAACACCAGCTCCGTCTCCATCGAGGCCGCGTTCATGCCGTCCACGACGCTGTTGATGCGGGGGAGAGAGCGGCCCAGGAGCACGCGGCGGACGAGGGCCTCGGAGGAGGGGCGGACCTTCGTCGGGTCAATCCCGAGACGCCAGAGGAAGTCGCGGTAGGCCCGGAAGACCGCCACGTCTTTCAAGGTGGAGAGGTCGTACCGCCCCCGCACGGCGGCGCTGACCCGGTCGAGAATCTCCCGGACCCGGGGATCGCGGCGGACCACCGCCAGCCCCCCCACGACCTCCCCCCGGATCGCCAGCCCCGGGAACGCGTCCCGGACGTCCCCTTCCACCCGCATGGCCCGACCCCCGGGTTCCTCCCGGGACCTCAATAAGGTATTTAAAGGGGTATTTAAATGGCCTCCGCACCGGGGGACGTGAGCGCCCCCGAGTGTTGCTGTGGGGAGCGTAGTATGGCGAAAATAAAAATCGAGAACGTGGTGGCGTCGACTTCCCTGGGCGGGGAGCTGGACCTGCAGGCCATCGCCCTGGCCTTGGGCGGGGCGGAGTACGAGCCGGAGCAGTTCCCCGGCCTCATCTACCGCCTGAAGGAGCCCAAGACCGCCACCCTGCTCTTCCGGAGCGGGAAGGTCGTCTGCACCGGCGCGAAGAGCATCGACCAGGTGGGGGAGGCCATCGACATCGTCGCGGGCCAGATCAAGGACGCGGGCATCCGCATCGAGGGGAAGCCCATCATCGAAGTCCAGAACATCGTCGCCTCCTCGGACCTNNCGCAGTGGGAAGGTGGTCTGCACGGGGGCCAAGAGCCTGGAGGACGTCGGCACGGCCATCAAGACCGTGGCGCGCCAGATCGAGGAGGCGGGCATCAAGATCAACCGGGACCCGGACATCGAGGTCCAAAACATCGTCGCGTCTTCGGATCTGGGCCAGGAGATCAACCTGAACGCCATCGCCATCAGCCTCGGCCTGGAGAGGGTGGAGTACGAGCCGGAGCAGTTCCCGGGCCTCGTGTACCGCCTCGACGAGCCGAAGGTCGTCGTCCTCCTGTTCGGCAGCGGGAAGCTCGTGTGCACCGGCGCCCGCAAGCCGGAGGACGTGGAGCGGGCGGTGGACAAGATCACGGAAGAGTTGAAGGCGGCGGGCCTCCTCCGGTAGCCGTCCCCCGGGAGCGCCGCGGGCCTTATACGGGCCCGCCCATTCCGCCGCCGTGGCCGTCTTCGACAACCACTTCCACCTCCGGCTCCGCGGGGGGGACCTGGGCCCCGTCATAGAGTTCTCGAAGGCGGGCGGGACCCACCTCAACCTCGTCCACGCCCCCTCCAGGGACTACCCGGTCTCGAAGGACCGCGGCCACGAGGCGGGCTTCGCGGCGACGGCCCGGATGGCTCAGCGGGTGACGGAGGAGACCGACGTCACGGCCTGGGCCACGGTGGGCCCCTACCCCGTCGAGCTCATTTGGCTCCATGAGGCGATGCCCCTCGAGGAGGCGGTGGAGGTGATGCGGGCGGGGATGGACCTGGCGGGGCGGATGGTGTCCGAAGACCGCGCGGTGGCCATCGGCGAGATCGGCCGCCCCCACTTCCCCGTCGACCCCGCGATCTGGGAGGCCTCCAACGACCTCCTCGCCTACGGGATGGTCGTCGCCGCGGACGTGGGGTGCCCCGTCGTCCTCCACACGGAGGTGCCGACGCCCGAGACCTGTCGAGAGTTCGCGGGGATGGCGGACGCGGCGGGCCTCCCGCGGGAACGGGTCATCAAGCACTACTGCCCGCCCCTGGTCCTCGAGGAGGAGAACCACGGCATCTTCCCCTCGGTCCTCGCGAGGGGGGAGAGCGTCACCGAGGCCGCCGCCAAGGGTCCCCGGTTCATGCTGGAGACGGACTTCCTGGACGACCCGCGGCGCCCGGGGGCGGTCCTGGGCCCCGCCACGGTGCCCCGCCGGACGGCCGCGCTGCGGGAGGGAGGCCACCTGGACGATGACGGGTTGCGAGCCATCCACCAGGACTGGCCGGAGCGCCTGTACGGCGTGTCCATGAAGTGATCAGTACCGGACCTCGAAGGACCCGAACTCCCCCGTGGCCTCGGACCAGCTCACCTCCAGTGCGTCGACCCGCGCGTAGGGTTGATGGGTCTGACACCACTCTAGCAGGGCCTCGATGCTCTCCCGCTCCCCCTCCGCGGTGAGCTCCACGGTGCCGTCGGGGAGGTTCCGCACCCAGCCCAGGACCCCCGCGTCCCGGGCGCGGCGCTGGGCGTTCGCCCTGAAGAACACTCCCTGCACGCGGCCCCGAAAGACCGCCCGGGCCCGGACCGGCACGCCGTCTCCATCCGAGAGAGTTACCTAAACGTTTCCCCCGCCGGATGACGACCCGAGGGGCCAATGGGGGGCGTGGGCCTCCGTCACGGCGTCGATGATCTCGCGGCCCCTCTCCCCCGTGTCCTGCACGCTCTCGAACTGGAGGTGGACCTCCTTCCCGTCGAAGGCGGACACGATTCCCGCGACGACCTCCGACAGGGCCTGGAGGTGATAGCCGCCCTCCAGGAGGAAGACGGCCCGCCCCCCGCAGAGGGCCTGGGACGCCGCCAGGATCCGGCGGGCCAGGTCCAGGTAGCCGGCGGATGAGAGGGTGAGGGACGTGAGGGGGTCTTTGTAGTGGGCGTCCACGCCGCAGGACACCACGAGGACGGAAGGGCGGAAGGCCCGGAGGACGGGGTCGACGACGGCGTCCCAGGCGCGGAGGTAGGAGGAGTCCCCGGTCAGGGCGGGGAAGCTGAAGTTCATCACGTGGCCCTGGCCGTCTCCCTCCCCGACGTAGTCGGGAGGGCCCGTGCCGGGGTAGATGCCCCACTGGTGGAACGACACGTACAGAACGTCCTCCCGCTGGCAGAACAGGTCGCTGGTGCCGTTGCCGTGGTGCCCGTCGATGTCCAGGATCGCCACCCGGTCGGCGACCTCGAGGGCGGCCTCCGTCGCCAGGGCGGCGTTGTTCAGATAGCAGAAGCCGCCGCCGTAGTCGGCGCCCGCGTGGTGCCCAGGGGGCCGGAGGAGGCCGAAGGCGGGCCCCTGGGACTCCAGGCTCGCCCGCGTGGCGGTGATGGCTCCGCCCGCCGCGAGGTAGGCGATCTCCAGGCTCTTCGCGTGCATGGCGGTGTCGAAGTCCAGGTAGCCCTCCCCCATCCCTTCGAGGAATGCCAGGTAGGAGGCGGCGTGGGTCCGGGACACCCGGGCCTCCGTCGCCGGGTCCGGGACCAGGAAGTCGTCCATGAGGCCCAGGGACTCCAACTTCTCCACGATGGCCTCGAGGCGCCGGGGGGACTCGGGGTGCTGGGGGAAGTGGCGGTGCTCCAGGAAGCGCGGGTGGTAGACGAGCACGCGGGCGGGCCATCGGACGGGGGCTCATAAGGATGTCGAAACGGTTATGCCCCCGCAGAGCGTCCCGCCCTCGATGGCCCTGGACGTCATCACCATCGGCTTGTTCGTCGCGAAACTCCTCGTCGTCATGGCGATCCTCTACCTCGTCATCTGGGTGGTCACGCGGGAGACCGTCCTGCGGGCAGGGTACGCGGTGCGGCTCCTCGTCATGGCGGCCATCGCCCTCCTCGTGATCCCCGCCTTCGAGGTCCTCCTGAGGGACTTCGGCCTTGCGGGGTACGGCCTCGCCCTCCTCCTCCCGTTCCTCCTGCTGCTGGTCCTGATGAGGTACATCGTCGTCCCCGAGGTGAGCCTCCGCAACGAGTGGGTGGAGGCCGCCGTCATCTCCATCCTCCTCGTCGGCGTCATCTTCCTGATGAACCTGGCCCTGGGCTGGCTCGGGTTCGAGCCCCTCGTGACGAGCCTCCTGGGGTGAGGGAGGCTTATTACCGCCGGGGTGCATCGCCCCCGCGGATGGCGGACCTCACGGAGTGGGTCTATCTCCTCGTCCTCGCCCTCATCACCGCGGCCTTCCTCTACGTCGCCACCCGCCTGATCACGAAGGAGGAGCTCCTGGACGCCCCCTACGCCCTCCGCCTGTTCGTCACCGCCTTCGTCATCGTCGTCCTGGCGTGGGCCCTGCGGGACTTCCTGCCGGGCGCCCTGGGGATCCTCGTGGTCTTCCTGGCCATGGTCGTCGTCATCCGGTACCTGGTCATCGAGGCCGTGGGCCTGGGGGACGAGTGGCTGGAGGCCCTCCTCGTGTCCATCGTGACCCTCGTGTTCCTCTACGTCGTCCAGCTCGTCCTGGGGGTCCTGGACATCCCCTTCAAGCTGTTCTTCCTGGCCGCGGGGTGAGGGCCCGCCCGGCCGCTCCCGCAAAGCTAAAAGGGGACGCCCCGTTAGCGGGGGCGACCCATGCCTTCCCTGGCCGCCGCCACCGTTCTCGCCGCCCTCTTCCGACGGAAGAAGAAGGTCGAGGAACAGTCGGAGGACCCCGAGTACATGGAGCAGTTCGTGGACATCGTCGTCCCCGAGGCCGAGCGAGCCGGCGTCAGCTGTCCGAGCTGCGGGAGCGCGAACCTCCTCGTGACGCGGGACGGCTCCGCCCTGTGCAAGGACTGCAAGAAGGCCTACCGGGAGCTGGTCCCGCCCTCCTGAAGCGGGGGGGTGCGTTAGCCTTTTAGTGGCCTGAACCCATGAATTCCAGGGGGCTCGCGTGAAGACCGGGGAGCGACTCCAGAGGGGCACCCTGACGGTGAACGAGCGGGTGCTGCTGCACCTCCAGGAGGCCCCGCCCTACCGACAGACCGTGGAGGCCCCCGCCTCGCGGACCCAGCGCGGGATCGCGGAGGCCACGGGCATCCGCGTGAACCACGTCTCGCGGGCCCTGAAAGACCTGAGAAGGGACGGCCTCGTGTCGGAGTCCTCCGCTCGGGTACGGGGGGAGGTCCGCCGACGCAAGGTGTACACCCTGTCCCCCGAGGGGGTGGCCACCGCCGCCACCCTCCGCGAGGAGGCCACGGCGCGCCTCGTGACCCTCGACGGGGGCACCGGTGCCCCCCAGGAGATGACGGTGGCGGAGGCGATGCGCCGAGAGAGGGGCTCCACCCTGCTGGAGATTGTCCTGCGGGTGGACGACCTGGGCGTCCTGACGGCGCAGGAGGCCCCCGAGGCAGAGGCCCCCGCGGCCCTCGTCCTCGAGGGGATGCCCGTCCCGGATGGGTTCCTCGACCGGACGGAGGAGCTGGAGGCCCTCGAGACCTGGCTGGCGGGGGAGGGGCCGTCGGTGGGCGTGCTGAGAGGGAAGGAAGGGATGGGGAAGACCTCCCTCGCGGCGGTCCTCGCCCAGCAGGCCTCCCGCTCCCGCTCCGTCCTGTGGCACGATGTGGGCGCGTGGGACACCCCCGACGCCCTCCTCGAGGGGCTGGCGTCCCTCCTGGCCCAGCACGGGAAGGAGGGGCTGAAGCGGGCCCTCCTGGGGGACGCCCGGGCCCGGGATGTGGACCTCCTGCGGATCCTCCACCGGGACCTGGCGGGCCGCGACACGCTGTTCGTCCTCGACGACTGCACGGCCTGCCCCCCGGAGGTGGCTCGGTTCGTGGACGCCGTCGTCGACGCGGCCCTCCGAGAGCCATCCCTCCGGGTCCTGATGACGACGGACACGGGGGAGGTGCCCCGGCGGCGAGACTTGGCGGCCTCCGGCCGCGCGGCGGTGTTCGACCTCGGCGGGCTGCCCCGGGAGAGCTGCCGGGCCCTCATGGGAGAAGAGGTGGACGAGGCGGAGTTCGAGAAGCTCTACGACCTCACGGGAGGGCACCCGCTGTCCTTCATGCTCCTACGGTCCGCCGAGATGGAGGACCTGGTGCGGGGGAAGGGGTTCACCCCCGAGGAGGCGGCCCTCGTGAAGTACCTGGCCCTCCGCGGCCGGTCCTAGATGACCTCGGCGACCTGGAACTGGCCGTCCCGGAACTCGAGGGTGTAGACGCTGGTGCTGTGGTTGACCCCGCGCATCTTCACGCACCGGATGCGGCGGTAGACGTCCACCTCCCCCACCCGGTCCATGGTGACCGTCAGGATCCCGTCCGCCAGGAAGTCCTCCTCGGACACCTGGGTCGGGTCCGGGGACACCTCGGAGACGAGGAAGGTGGTGGCGTCCAGGTCCCGGAGCCACTCGAAGAGGTAGAAGAGCTCCGTCCGCCGGTCCTGGATGCCGCACACGACCTCGAGGACCGCGAGGGAGTCGATGGCGAGGAGGCGGCTCCCCGACGCCTCCTTCAGCCCTTCCAGGTGCTTCATGAAGACGTCGAGCCACGGCTTCCCCGCGGCGAACCGCCGGCCCCCCTCCTCCGGGATGTCCCCCACGCCCTTGCGCACCCGCGAGAGGTCGAGGACGGCGAGCTGGTCCGCCACGGACTCGGGGTCCATCCCGAGGCGCTTCATGTGGAACTCCAGGCTGGACCAGGGCTGCTCCAGGGTCACGTACATCCCCGGGACGCCGTCTTGCTTCGCGTGGCGGTAGAGGATGTTGAAGACGAGGGAGGACTTCATGGTGCCCGGGTGGCCGGAGACCAGGACGATGTGGCCCTCCGGGATGCCCTGCTCCATGCCCTCGTCGAAGCCCTTGATGAACGTGCGGTAGTAGCGCATCTGTCCCTCGTTGCCCGGTGCGGGGTTCAAGCCTTCGTTTTTGGGTCGTCAGTACCTGTCGGAGGAGGCCTCACGCCTCGAGGACCGTCGCGCCTCGGGTGAGGAGGGCCCGGCGGGTGGGATCGAGGGCCTCCAGGTTGAAGGGGATGAGGAGGCGGGCGCCCCGGACGGACACGGTGTCCGTGAGGGTGTGCACCAGCTTGAGGACCTTCGGGAAGTCGTTCTGGATCATGAGGTAGTCCAGGCCGTCGAGGAGGACGACAGGGGAGGCGTCGGAGGCGCGGTCCAGCAACTTCGTCACGTCCCGCACGATGGCGCCGAGGTTCGTCGGGTTCACCCCGCCGCCCTTCGCGTCCCGGCTGAGCCACTTGATGGCGACGCCCTTCAGCGCGTAGGACTTCCGCAGGTCCGCGGGGAAGGTCCGGGTGATGCAGATGCCGGTGGAGCCCCGCTCCCGCTCCCTGGCGAGGAGCTGGTACGCCCCGTCCGCCGAGTCGCCGGCGACGACGTAGGCCTTGCCGGGGACCAGCTGCGCCGATACGACGAGGGCCGCGACGGGGTCCGATTCGGCGAGGGTGGTCATCTGCCGGCGGCGGACGCCGACCGCGGCCAGCAGGACCGCGGACGCGATGACGACGAGGAGGAGGAGCCAGAAGTCCCCCACCAGGGGCGCCTGGAGGAACCCGCCTGGGGGCACCGCGGCCGTGAAGAACTCCGTGCGGGAGGCCTGGATGTCGACGATGCGCTCCCCGTTGTCCACCACGTACCCGGTGAGGTGGACGGTGACCACGTTCTCCCGCTTCGTGACCCCGCTCTGCTCGTAGACGGCGTCCTCGAGGAGGATCCACCGAATCCACCCGTCCTCGCGGGTGGTCATGGAGGCGTAGTGGAGGCCGTTGACGGTGATGGTGACCGCGGCGCCCCCGAGGNNGAGGTGCCGACGAACAGGTGGAGGAAGTTCTTCACGTGGAGCTTCGACCCGATGAGGTTCAGCCGGTCCACGGAGAAGGTGGAGTTCACCGTGGTCACGGTGGAGCCGAGGGAAAGGAAATGGAGGGCGGCGGGGTCCGTCGTGAGGAGGGTGGAGTTGTCCACCGTCATCCCGCTGACGTTCGTCAGGTCGAAGACGCGGGCCTGGGCGTCCATGATGATGCTCCGGACGACGCGGAGGTTGGTCGTGTCGCGCGCGCGGAAGCCGTAGGTGCCACCGGAGATCGTCGTCTCCGACACCTCGATGTCCGCGCACCCGTCCAGGCGAATCCCCTGATTCGCGTTCCCTTCCAGGGAGGAGTCGCCCAGGATCAGGCCACAGCCCGTTCCAAGGATGCCTGTGTCCCGGTTGCCCGCGACCGCGACGGCCGTGAGGCTCGCCGCGGAGGACGTCAGGACAATCCCATGGTCATTGGAGGAGTAGTCCCCGCCGCTGAGCGTGAGGGTGGCGTCGACGGCTTCGACGCCGATGAGGGCCTCCGAGACGCTGAGGTTGGAGGCGGTGAGTGACGTGGCATCCACGAGGATGCCGCTCTGAGAGGCATGGCGGACCGTCACGTTCTCCAGGGCGGGGTCCCCGCCCCGGATTGTGATGCCATGAGTGACGTACTCAACGAGTACGTGGCGCAACGCAGAATCGGCTATCGCAGAGGCAGAGAAGACCACCCCGCCCCAGTCCCCCGGCGAAGCGCGTTGGGGGATGGCTTCGTATGTCGTGAGGACGATGAGGCCGTCAGGATGGCTCTCGGCCCGTAGAATCCCCTCGACGGTAAGGGTTGCACCTTTGCAGAACCGAACGATGCTCCTCTGGCGGATGGTAAGTGTCGCCCCGGCCTTAACCGTCACGTTCTCACAGACGCCGAGAACGCCGCCGGACAGGTCCCAGGTCGTATCCGAGGTCACGTTCCCGCTCCACCAGAAGTCCACCCTCAGAGGCACGGCGTCGAAATGAGTTCGGTCTGTCACAACATCTATTCCGCCGTACGTCGAGACGACGAGAAAGCCCAGCCCCACTTGATCGACGAACCACTGGCTGCGGGCGACTCCCGCACCGTCGGGGAATAGAAGCTGCGAGTCGAGCAAGTTCATGTTGTCGTCGTACCAGCTGACAGAGACCGGAGCGAAGAGGGAGGGGTTGCCCACGAACTCCAGAATCACAACGGCCTCCGCGAGGTTCCCGACCTCCACGATATCATCAACCATGGCCACGGTGATGGAGGTAACGATCACCGCGTCGGTCTGAGAGAGCACGGAGAAGCTGGCATTATCATAGCATGTCGGGCTGCACTGTTGGGGGGCGGTGCCTACGTAAGTCGCGTTGACCCACCATACACCCACTTGGTCGAGGACTGCCGAATCGGTGGCATTCGCGGTATCCGCGACGCTGAGGGTGGCGCTCCGGGCCAAGGACCCATCTGGCCGCCACCAAGAGAACTCGACGTCCTCAAGGTTCTTGGGGTTCCCCCCGCCGTAGGTCACGGTCGCGAGGGCCGTGGCCGAGGTACCGTTGATGTAGAAGTCGCTTCGACTCATCACCACTGAGACATCCTGGATGGTGATCGCCTCCACCCCCCCAGGTAAGGTGATGAGGAGTACGACACCCCCGGCCACCAGCGTAGCCAGGAGGCGGGAGCGCCGGCGCATCAGCCCACGACAAAGGCATGCCAATGAGACCATATAACACTTGCTGGTTTTGGGGCCTGGCTGACCCAATTGAGGCGCGGATCGGGGCCCCGGGGAGTGGCCTTTGGTATGTGGTCACTGGAGTGGTGCTCACCAAGGACCGCTTATAACCGGGGTCGTCGATGCGACGGCCACAGGCGCATCAGCTGTGGGGAGATTGCCTGTCCCACGCCGAGCAGGGTTGGCCTCTCGACGTGCATCATCTTACCGTGAGGAGGGTAAGGAAGTGCGAACGAATCGCCCAGTCGTTCTGGTCGGAATCCTGACGATCGTCCTGTCGGTCTCCGGGTTGCAGGGGGCCTTGGCCGCCATCCCGGGAGCCATCTTCACCACGGACGTGAACGGGGTCCCGGTGAACCAGAACCACTTCGCGGACAAGTGCGACGTGTATCTGAACGGAGGGCCGGGACCGACCGCCCCGCCCTGGGCCGCCGGACTGCCGGCCGGCGACTACTACTTCCAGGTCACGGACCCCAGCGGGAACGTGCTCCTGAGCTCCGACGCCATCGGGGAGCGGGCCTTCCAGGTCACGACCGGCGTGATCACCGCCTATCTCGGGTCCACGCACAACTGGAACGTCGTGGGCCCGCCGGAGATCGTCGTGCAGCTCTGCCCGTACGCGGACACGCCCAACCCGGGCGGCGAGTACAAGGTGTGGGCCACGCTCCAGTCGGACTACAGCCCCGGCTCCGGGAAGCACGGCTTCCTGCCGTCCCAGTCCAAGACGGACAACTTCAAGGTCGCCGCGCAGGGCGAGCCCCCCATCGCGGACTGCGGGGACGGCGACGTCACCGTGTTCGAGGGGGACGCGGTCACCTTCGACGGCTCCGGCTCCTCGGACCCGGACGGCACCATCGTCAGCTACGTCTGGGACTTCGACACCCTCGTGGACTCCGACGGGGACGGCGACCCCGCGAACGACGCGGACGCCACGACCGTCGTGGCCACCTGGACCTACTACGACGACTACTTCACCCTGGCCCAGCTCACCGTGGTGGACGACGACGGCCTCAGCGCCTGGTGCACCGTGGCCGTGACGGTCCTCAACGTCCCGCCCACCGTGGACTTCGAGGGGGCGTTCGTGGAGGTGGAGGTGTGCCTCCGGCTCGCGGGGTCCAAATGGAGCAACGTGGAGCTCCTGATCGTCACGGACTACGACCCCGAGAACGAGACCTGGGACAGCGAGATCCTCGTGTTGGAGGTGGAGCGGTGGCCCGGCCCGCCGGACCAGAACCCCACCAGCACCGGGGAGGCCTGCGCCGACCTGAAGGTGGACGTGAGCAGCGAGGAGGTGTACACGGCCATCATCACCTACGACCCGTACCCCGACCAGGGGGACGCCATCCTGGGGGACCAGCCGAACAACGGGAAGGACCCCTTCGACAACGCGGGGAACCCCGTGTGGCTCATCCTGACCTACGCGGACGGGTCGGAGTGCCGGAAGCACCACACGTTCAACACCCAGCAGTCCATGATCCGGGACAGCGAGCACTGGAACCACGTGGAGCCGTGGATCGTGGACCTGGACTTCGTCAGCGTCGGGGTGCCCATCGAGTTCGTCGGGAGCGCCACCGACCCCGGATCCGACGACCTGACCTTCACCTGGGACTGGGGCGACGCCAACTGGACGAGCACCACCTACCTCTACGACCCCGTGAGGGGCCCCGACCCGGGGTACCCGCCCGGGAGCCCCTACGAGCCATACGGCGCGCCGTGGGACCCGTTCTACACGACGAGCACCGGGCCGACCCCGCCCATCACGGTGACGGACACCCAGTTCTACACCTACGGGGCGGAGGGCACCTACACGGTGACGTTGACGGTGACGGATGACGACGGCGGCGTCTCGTGGGTCTCCTTCGAAGTGACGGTGACCGGACAGGGCTGCCCGTAGGCGGTTCCCGGAGCGACCCGCCCGCTTCTCGACCCTCCAGCGGGGGCCTTCAGAAAGGGTCAAGTGAAGGACGAGGATACGGAGGCGGTCCGGATGAGACGGTGGGTTGCAGGGGTCCTGCTCGTCGGGTTGCTGGCCGCGTCCCTGGCCCCGTCCCCCGCGCGGGGGGAGGTGCAGAACCTCATCCTGCAGGTGAACGACCAGATCGTGAACGCCACCGCCCGCGTGGAGGTGACGCTGCTGTTCACGGGACCGTCGCCGACGGACCCCATCCGGTTCCAGTGGTTCGCCCCCAACGGGAGCCTCGTGCTCGAAGAATTGAACCTGCCGGACCCGGGCGGATGGAACGCCAGCGCCCTCTTCGTCACCCAAACGGGGGAGTGGCGGGTGAACGCCACCTACACGGGGAACACAAGCCTCTACCGGAACGAGAGCCTCCACATCCTCCCGGACGTCTGGGGACCCGGCGACGTGGTCCTGGACCACACCACCCTCGTCACGGAAGACGCCGTCCTCACGATCCTCCCGGGGACCACGGTGCATATGGACGCGGGGAAGAGCCTCGGGGTGGACGGGCGGCTCACCGCGGCCGGGGCGGTGGCGAGCCCCATCCTCTTCACCTCCAACGCCTCAGTGCCCGCCCCGGGAGATTGGGGGGTCCTCCTGTTCCGGGGGATCAGCGATGACGCGTCGCGGCTGGAGAACGTGACCCTCGAGTACGCCGACGAGGGGCTTGCCCTGACCAACGCGAGCCCCATCCTGAGGGGCCTCACCGTCCGGGACAGCCTTCGATACGGGCTGCGGGCGGTCCTCTCCAACGCCACGGTGGAGGGCGGCACCTTCCTGACAACGGTGGGGGGCATCAGCCCGTGGGGGGTGTTCTCCCTCTCGAGCAACCTCACCCTCCGCGGGGTCACGGTCTCCGGGGCATCCTGGGGCATCCAGTCGGAGTTCTCCGCGAACCGCTACGAGGACGTGGTCGTGGACAACGCCACCCAGAACGGCATGGTCTTTGTGGCCTCCGACCCCACCGCCCACGGCGTGCGCCTCCACGACAACCGCGTGGGGGTGCGGGCGGAGGACGCCTCGTGGGGCAACTTCAGCGAGGTCCACGTCCAGGGCGGGGAGGATTCCTGGATCGTCGAGGGCGGGTCCCGGATCGCCGTCGAGAATTCCACCTTCGCGGGGGCCAGCCTCCGGACCTTCACCCTGCGGGAGGACTCCCACGTCACCCTCGTGAACAGCAGCGTCCCGCCCGGGGAGGTGAGCCTCCAGCCGGGGGACGCGTCCACGCTCGTCGTGAGGAACCTGCTGCGGGTGCAGGCCCTCTCCGTGGACAACGGCACCGCCGTGGGGGGGGCCGCCGTGGAGGTGTGGGAGGGGGGCAACCGCACCCTGCAGACGGTGACGGGGTCGGACGGGAACACCTCGTGGTTCCTGGTCACCTACCGTCGGCATCAGCAGGCGGGGGTCCTCCTCCCCGTCGTGACGGTCCGGGTCACGGGGTGGTCCATGGCCTTCGAGGACAACAACGGCACGGTGGACGTGAGCCTCAGCCGCACCCTGGTGAAGCGGGGGAGCCTCCTCGACGCCGACGGGGACGGGGAGCCGGACTTCAGCGACACCGACGACGACGGGGACGGGCTCAGCGACGCGCTGGAGGCGGTCCACGGCACGGACCCCCTGGACCCGGACTCGGACGGCGACGGCCTGCCGGACGGGTGGGAAGTGGACGGGGGGCTGGATCCCCTGGACCCCACTGACGCGGGGTCGGACGGGGACGGGGACGGGCTCACGGCGACGGAGGAGTACGAGGCGGGGACGAACCCCTCCCTCCGGGACTCCGACGGGGACGGCGTGGACGACGGGCAGGAGCTCGACTGCGGCCTGAACCCGACGGACGGGGGGGACGCGCTCCTGGACTACGACGGCGATGGTCGGAATAACGGGGACGAGTGCCGCGCGGGGACGGACCCGTTCGTCGCGGACGCCCAGCCCACAGACGTGGCGGCGGTGGCGATCCTCGTCATCGGGGTCGTCGTGGCCCTCCTCGTCATCGGGGCCGCCGTCCTGCGGCAGGGAAGAGAGCCGGACGAAGAAGAGTGAGCCTACTGCTGGCCCACGAGGCGGAAGCCCTCGAAGGCCACGGCGGGCGTGTAGGCGGCGCCGAGGCTCCCCGCGAGCATCGGGCCCGTCGCAGCCACATCGTCCGCCACGGCGACGATCCGCTTCATCCCGTCGTAGAGGTTCCCCGCGAGGACGGCCTGCTTGACGGGGGTGGTCAGCTCCCCGCCCTCGATGAGGGTGGCGTTCCGCACCTCCAGACCGAAGGCGCCGGAAATCGCGTCGGCCTCCGGGGCGGCGAACTTCTCCACGTAGACGCCGTGAGGGATGTCGGCGATGAGGTCATCGAGGCCCGACCCGCTCGGCGGGAGGACGAGGTTCGAGACGGACGGGAGGGCCTGGGTGGCGTAGGCCGCCTCGACGGTGGCCACCCCCCGGCGGTAGCCGTTGCCCGCGGCCGCGGTCTCGATGCGGGCGTTGTAGTCGTTGTACACGAACCGCCGGAGCACGCCGTCCTCCACGAGGGTCTGATCCTTCGCGGCGCTGCCCTCGTCGTCGTGGGGCCCGGACATCAGGCCGCCGGGTCGGCGCGGCTCGTCCCGCAGGGAGACGCCCTCCGCCGCCACCCGCTCTCCGAGCTTCCCCGTCCAGGCGCTCCGGCCCTTCCGGACCATCTCCCCGTCCAGGGCCCGGGCGACGGTGGACAGGAGGAGGTTCCCGATCTCGGGGGCGGCCAGCACCGCCACGCCCTCCAGGGTCTCCGCGTAGGCCTTCGCCCCCGCCGTGCGGCGGGCGCGGGACACGAGGAGGTCCGGCACCTCCTCGAGGCGGAGGCCGTCGAGGTTGCGGCTGTACCGCTTCACGATGCCCTCCCCCTTCGTGGTCGCCGTCTCGTACTTGCAGGTGAACGCCAGGAACGCCAAGGTCCCCGCGTCGGCCACCTCCAGGCCCCCCGAGTTCGCCAGGACGGTCTCGTAGCGCTGGGCGCGGAGGAGGCCCTTGGGGACCTCGCAGCCCTCCGCGTCGGAGACGGCGCGGGCGATGCCGAGGCCCCGCTCGGCCAGGGCTTCCGGCCCGACCTCCCCGATGGCGGGGTCCGTCGTGCCTTCCACGGGGGGCGCTTGTCCCGCGGGCTCCGGGAAGCCCACGAAGTGGGGGTCCTCGGGTGAGGCCCTTGCGAGGCCGAGGGCGTCCTCCACGAGACGGGTGACGTCGGCGGGGGTGGCCGCCGTGGAGGAGCTGAACCCGACGCGGGTCCCTACCGCCACCTTCAGGCCCAGCCCCAGCTCCGACTTCTCGTCGGCGAGCTTGGGCCGGTCGTCCTCGATGTAGATGCTGCGGGTGCGGAAGTCGATGCCGAAGCACTCGGACGCGGTGGCCCCCGCCTCCTGGGCGCCGGACACCGCCCGGCCCGTGAGGTCGCGCAGGTCCGCCATCTAGCCGCCCCCGATGACCATCTGGGCGCGCATGTAGGGGCCGCCGGAGGAGACGCTGATCCAGTCCTCCTCCCCCTTCCCGCACATCCCGCCCTCCAGCTCGAACTCCCGGCTCACCAGGTCCACCGTCTTCAGGATGTCCAGGGCGCTGCCGGTGAGGGTGAAGGATCGCAAAGGCGCGGTGATCTCGCCCTTCTCGATGCGGTAGCCCTTCAGGGTGACGGCCTCGAAGCCCCCGCCCACAGGGTCCTCCATGCCGCTGATGGAGCGGGACGCCAGGACGCCGTCCTTCGTCTCCGCGATGATCTCCTCGTAGCGGTCGGGGCCGGGGGCGAAGTAGGTGTTCGTCATGCGGACCCACACGCGCCGGGTGAAGTCCTGGGCCCTCCCGTTCCCCGTGGGGGCGGCGTCCAGGGCCCCGGAGGTCTCTAGGCTGTGCAGGTAGCCGCGGTAGATGCCGTCCACGACCACGGGGGTCTTGTGGCCCGGCGCCCCCTCGCTGTCGAAGGGGATGGTGCCGTTGCCCCCCGGGTAGGTGCCGTCGTCGTACATCGTCACGAGGGCGGAGCCGACCCGCTTCCCCACCATCCCCGTGAGGAAGGAGCGGGCCTTCACGATCTCGTCCGCCTCGCTGGCGTGGCCCATGACCTCGTGGGCCAGGAGGCCGGAGTTGGCGGGGTCGGCGACCACGGTCTGGCGGCCCCCGGGGGCCTGCGCCGCCCCGAGGAGTTCCACCGCTTCCTCCCCGATGGTGGCGCCGTACGTCTCGGGGGCGACGCCCCTCACGAGCTCGTAGCCGCGGGAGCCGCCCTCGAAGTTGAAGGAGAACTCCCGCCGGTCGCCCTCCGCCGCGACCGCTTGGCCGGCGATGACGGTCCGGACCTCCTCCCAGTCCAGGGAGGCGCCGAAGGAGTTCACCAGGGACTGGCGGAACACGCGCTCCCCGTAGACGGAGGAGTTGCTGGCCACAGCGTCGGCCACCTTCTGGGACTTGCACAGGGCGAAGGCGAAGGCCAGCTTGTCCTCCAGGGAGACGTCGTCGGGATGCTCCGCCAAGCCGGCGTCGAGGCGCTTCGACCGCGTGGGCGGTTCCCGGAGGGCGGCCCCCTCCGGGCCGGAGCGCGCCCCGTGCCTCGCAATCTTGACGGCGGCCTCCGCGGCGGCCGCCAGGTTCTCGCGGGTGGGGTCCGAAGTGCTCCCCAGGCCCCAGGCCCCGCCGACGCGGGCGCGGACCGCCACCCCCGCGCGGGTGACCCGGGACAGGGTGTGCAGCTCGTCGTTCACCACGCGGATCGACAGGATGCGCCGGTCCTCGAAGCGGGCGTCGGCGAACTCGCCCCCGCGGGCCTCCGCATGGCGCACGGCCTCCTGGAGGAGGTCTTCCATGCCTCACACCTCGAGGAGGTCGCGGGTCGCGGTGGTGAGGCAGTCGTAGCCGTCCGCGGTGACCACGATGTCGTCCTCGATGCGGACCCCGCCGAAGCCCGGGACGTA
>JABAOD010002613.1_pt2 | contig 21121 bp, 23 predicted proteins | sample 7062151 | NCBI WGS metagenome assembly JABAOD01 (sample SAMN14538626, study PRJNA623070) | marine sediment metagenome | biome: marine biome [ENVO:00000428]; feature: marine pelagic biome [ENVO:01000023]; material: deep marine sediment [ENVO:00002113] | place: India: Gulf of Khambhat ... | reverse complement strand
GATGATCGGCTTGCGGATGCGGGCGACGCCGTCGGTCGAGCTCGCCTCGCGCACCTGGGCGCCGATGAGCTGTGCGTTCTCGATCAGGCTGCCGTCGCCGGCCAGCAGGCCGTGGGTGTTGTGGCAGTCGAGGCAGCCCGCCTTGAACGGCCCGTATTCGAGATTGCGGCCACCGACTGGCTGCTCATGCACCGCGGCCTCCGGCGCGTTGACGCCGTCCGGGTTGGTGTAGCTGCCGTCGTGGCAGGACAGGCAGACGACATCGACCTCGTCGCGGGTCAGGTTGCTCAGCGGGCGGAAGCCGCCGTGGAACCCGCCGCCGTTGGGATCGGCATGGCATTCGATGCATTCCATCACCGCCTGAGCCTGCGGCGTCGGTGCCAGGACGAGCCCGCCGAGCGCCAGCAGCGCCGCGCCGGCCAACCACACAAGACGTGTCATGGCTGCCCTCCCGCGCCGCGCAGCACCTCGATGCGCCGGGCGCCCCGGTTGTTGGAGACGAACAGATCGCCGGTCACATCGTCGAGAAGGACGTCGAGCGGCAGGCGCAGTCGCCCGTCCGTGCCCAGTTCCTGCAGCAGGGCACCACTGATGCGGTCGAAGACGAGGATCCGGCTGCCCAAAGGATCGGCCGCGAAGATGCGGCCGTCGGCGCTCGCCGCCAAGCCTTGCACGCGGGCGAAGCGGGCCGAGCTGTGGGTGCTGCCGTCGCCGTGGATTTCGAACCGCAGCTGGCCGTCGTAGCCGTAGATCAGGATCCGCGCCGGTGCCGCGGCGCCGCAGAAGCTGCATCCTGCAAAGTCCGGGGCCGGGTTGCCGTAGTCGCCGATCAGGACTTCCTGACGCAAGGTGTCGACCGCCAGCGACACCGGGCTGAGCAGGGCGCCGGCTCCGTCGCGCGGCTCGAAGCTGGAGACGAACGCGCCGTTGCGCCGGAACACGCTGACCGTCTTGGCCGCGCCGTCGAGCACGAAGACGAGGTTCTGGTTGCCGTCGACGGCGAGGCCGATGGGCCGCGCGAAGGCGCCGGGCGTGGCGCCGGCATCGGTGCGCCGACCACGGGCGCGGATCGTCGCCATGCCGCCGTCGGCCGGTCCGATCCTATACGCGAAGGCAAGGCGCGTGCCGGCGCCGCCGGAGCCGTTGATGCGGTAGACGCCGACGGTCTGCGTGCCGGTATCGCCGACGAACACCAGCCGGTTGCGGACGGCAAGGCCGAACGGCTCGCTGCCCTCCGGCAGTTGTGCGCTCCACACCGGCTGCAGGCTCGCGCGGTCGATCGCCACGATGGTGCCGTACTGGCGGTCGGAGACCAGCAGCTGGCCGTCCGGCCCTCCGGCGAGGCGTCGGGGGTTCTGGACCGTCAGCGGGCCGGCCACCGGGTCGAGCTGCGCCGCGGCCGGACCCGGCGGCACGAGGCACGACAGGAGTGCCGCCGCAACCAGCCCGGTTCGAAGTCTGCGATCCATCGCCATTGAACCCGCCTTTCGGTTCCGTCCCTGCGCCGCGCCCCGGTGCCAGCCGGTGGTATCCGGCCGCTAATCCGCCACGCTGAATGATATCGGGCGCGTGCAGGCAAGGCTTTGATTCGGATCAAATTTCACCGTGCGGTCGGGCTTGGCGCCCGCGCGCACGCCGCTTAAGCACTTCTAAACCGCTTGCCGCTAGGCTTGGCCGTCCCGGACCGGTGGTCCGCCCGGATGGAGGATCGGAGATGCGACGGATTTTCGCGATGACGTTCGTGCTTGCGCTCGCCGGCTGCGGCGGCGGTGCGATGGAGGAGGCAGAATGCCTGACCGCCGACTGGCGCGCGCTCGGCTATGAGGACGGCGCCCAGGGCTACGGCCCCGAACAGCTGACGGTGCGCCGCAAGGCCTGCGCCGAATACGGCATCGCACCGGATTTCGACGCCTACATGGCCGGCCGCGAGGAGGGACTCGTGTACTACTGTCGGCCGCAGAACGGCTACAACGTCGGCAACAGCGGCTACCGCTACGGCGGCCAGTGCCCGCCGCATCTGGAGCCCGCGTTCGTTGCCGCCCACGCCGACGGCTTCGGCCTCTACCAGCGGCGCGCGCGCATGCAGAACCTCGGCAAGCAGCTGAGCTACAGCCGGCAGCGCAGCCAGGAGCTGGAGTACGAGCTCGCCAACCGCACGCTGGCCCTGGCCACCCCGAGCCCCGAGCTCACGCCTGAGGACGTGGCGAACCGCGCCATCGAGCTCAAGCAGCTGACCATGGAGAAAGTCCAGCTCCAGGACACGATCAAGCAGCTCGAGATCGACTACGCGGCGGCGCAGTACGAATACGAGACCTATCGCGCGCAGATCTCCGGCCGCTACTCCGGCTGAGCCCTGCCCCGGCCACCGAGTCCCCCGCGGTCGCCCCCGGGGACTTACGGGGGTGCGTGCGGCGACCACGCGGGGCGCGGCTGCGCTTCCGTTGCGCGCCTGCCTGTGCTAACATCCAGCGCGTGCAAGGGATAGTCCGGGCCGGCCCGGATCGCTTGCGAGGATACCCCCGGATCGCCTTCTTGCGTTGCTGATCATGCCCCCGGTTCGGCGGGCACGGATCCGCGTCGACGTCCTACCGGCCCGACGCGCCTTTCGCGCACCACCTCCACCGGAGGCGCAGACTCCCGTGTTATGGAGGGACAGATGCTCGTAAAAGATTGCATGTCGACCAGGATCGAGACGGTCGCGCCCGACACGCCGCTCCAGGAATGTGCGCGCAAGATGCGCAACCTCGATATCGGCTCGCTGCTCGTCCTGGAGGACGGCAGGCTGGCCGGGATGGTCACCGACCGCGATATCTGCTGCCGCGCCGTCGCCGACGGCCGCGACATCGCCGCGACCTTCGCCCGCGACGTGATGAGCAGGGACGTGGCCAGCTGCTTTGACGACCAGGACTACGAGGTCGCGGCTCATATGATGGAAGGCAAGCATCTGCGCCGTCTTGCGGTCATGGACCGCGAGAACAGGATGGTGGGAATTCTCACCGTCGACGATCTGGCGCGACACTCGTACATACTGGCCGGAGAAGTTCTGCGGGCCGCGGCGCCGACCGCCCACTGAACGCGCCGGCGCGCGCAGGCATGACTGGGCCGCTCCTGCGCTGAAGCTGCCGCTTGACGGGCGTCGCCGGGCGCGGGAGACTCGGTCCGATCCGATCGAGAGGACTGCCCATGGCGCGCGCCGACATCGAGTGGACCGACGAATTCCTGATCGGTATCGCCGAACTCGACCACGAGCACCGGGCGCTGGTGCGCGACATCAACCGCCTTCACGGGGCGTTGCGCAGCCATGACGAGCCGGCCCGCATCGAGGAGACGCTGGGCGAGATTCTGGCCCGAATGCAGGCCCATTTCGCGCTCGAAGAGTCGGTCATGAAGGAGCACGCCTACCCGCATTACGCCGAGCACAAGGCGGAGCACGAGGCGCTGCTCGACACCGTGACCGGCTTCATCGTGCGGTTCGAGAAAGAGGGCGAAGACGTCGCCGAGGCGCTCGAGGAGTCGCTGGACGAATGGATCATCGACCACATCGTGACCCACGACCGGAAGATGAGCCTGATGGTCAAGGGTTAATGGCGGGGCCAGCGACAGCCGGCCAGCGGGTTGGCCACGGGATGGGGTGCCGGATTTTACATCCGGGGCCCACGGCGCTGGCCGGCCCTATCGAAGCGGCGCGAGGCCCCAGAATCCCCCTTAGCCAACGCTCTCCCGTCAGGTGAGGGTTTTATTGCCGCTCCCCGGCGCGCGTGACCGTCACGCTGCTGCAGCGGAAGGTGAACGCGTAGTCCCGCCGTTCGGCCTCGAAGCGCAGGCGGTAGCGGCCCGGCTTGCCGCCGCCGCGGTCGGCCCCGAGATAACCGATATCGCTCTCCAGCGCCGGCAGCCTGCGGAACTGCTCCGCCACGCGCGGGAACTCCTCGATGCCGCCGAAGCGCACGGCCACGGGCGGCCCTTCCTCCGACTGGGAGCCGCGCCAGACGAGAGGGCTGACGATCAGCGTCACCTCACGGCGTGGGCCGACCCGCACCTCCTCGACCGTCGCGTCGGCGAAGTTGCCGTACGCATCCGCGATCTCCCTGAGCGTGTCCCCGGTCATCGAACGGCCCTCCCGTTGACAGTGCCTTGCCCCGCCACGGGGTCAGCGCCGGCACGCGGGGGCGGTAGTCGCGATAGGCGGCGCCGTAGAGCCGCAGCGGCCGGCCCTCCTCGAACATCGTGCCGAGGGCAAGATAGGCCGACCCCCAAGACCGCCGTGGCGAGGCCGAACGGATCCTGCGCGTTGCCCCACAGGATCAGGTAGGCGGCGGCGTAGAGCGGGTGCCGGACATACGCGTGAAACCCGCCGGTGTGCAGCGGCTCGTCCTCCGGCTCGTCGATGCCGCGTCGGTGGTTGCGAACTTGCGTGATCCCGACGAAGCGCCCGAGATCATAGTCGCGCAGGGCCAGCAGCAGGAGGACGAGGCCGAGGACCGAGACCCCGCTGAGCCCGGCCCGCGCCGCATCCGGCAGGGGATAAGGTGTGCCGCCGCCGAGCAGCCAGGCGGCGAACAGCCACACCGTGCCGACGTGCAGGGCCGCGAATCCGTTGTAGGCGAGGCGGTAGCATGGCCGCAGCGTGGACGCGAGAGCCGCCTTGGCCCGGGTTCCGGCCAGCAGGGTATGGCCGAACCCGAAGCTCAGCCAGGCCAGCGCATACAGGATGTGGGCCGCGATCGGCGTCATGTGCGGTCCTGGCTGTTGGGGGCACGTCGGAGGCGCGGGGCGATGCGGCGCAGTACAGCCGAGCCGCCCCGTCGCGACAGTCGGCATCGGCGCCACAAGAGGTTGCCACAAGAGGTTGGAGACTATTCGCTGACGGCACGGCGAGGAGGTTTGCCTTGATGTGTGCGAGGTCGCGCATTTGCTTGGATTGCGGATCGCAGCGCTGTATGTGCGCCAGGCCGCGCGGCCGATGCACCTGCTCGCGCGCCAGCTGGAGGCGCCGGCGCGGCAGCAGTCCGGTCAAACTTCTATCAGCCGTTGCGATCTCGGCACGCATGCCCGAGATAATTGTAATATCGGAAAATAACGCGTCCGGGGGTTGACATCGCCGGTGTCGATGTGTTGGCCTCGGTGCGTGGGCCGAAACACCCTGCCAGTTCGGGGGCAACTCTTGCGAGGCATGAAACTCAACCGGGAACAGATCGATCACGTCAGGGATCAGACGGGCCTCGACCCGGTTTCAGAGGATCATGCGCTTTATTCGGACCTGGCCGATGTGTTCGGCCACCAGACCTATTACCTCGTCGAAGACGGCTTGCTGATCCTGCAACGTCAGGGAACGAACGATTCGAGCGCGGACGGCGTGACCCCGGCAAGCTTCTGGAAACTCGCATCGTGGGCCGACGAAGATCGTTCGGAATTGGTCACCCACGCGCCCGAGGAGTTGGACGTCGTCATCGATCTGGAGCCGCCGGACCCGGATCCGGCCGCGTAGCGGGCCGGGGGGCATCGGCCGCGCCGACCGGGCTGCATCCGGCCGTCGGTAACGCGCCCGAAGTCATCAGTGCACGAACCGATTCGATGGTGAGCGGCATGTGGCAACTGTTGTGGATACTGGTAGCCGTTTTGCTGGCAACGGCGGTCACCGTCTGGTCGGCAGACACGGCACATTGGGACGTGTCACTTACGATTCTGATCGTCGCCGGCGTCACGCTTGGAATGCTGATTGCGACGGTGACCTATGGCCTTGCGCGGAGCATCGCCCGCCGCCGGCGCCGCATCTTTCGACGCAAGTCCGGCCGTTTCTTGTAAGCGGTCTGCCGCATCGAATTCGCCACCTGAATGATGGGACAGAGGATGGGATGCCGCCCTGATCTCGGAGCACAGTCCGACTGGCAGCGGACGCACTACGCGTCTGCCGGGCGGAAGTACGGCGACAAGCACTTTACGACGCCCGACGGCCCCTATACGCGCTGGATCGTGGACAAGATCGCGGCGATCTGCCCGGACGCCGAGACGGTTGCGGAAGTTGGTGCGGGCACCTGTGTGTTCGCTTCCCTGCTGGGCAAGAAAATGCAGCTGGACACCGATGTGGTCTGTTACGAGCCTGTCGAGGAGCTTCTGGAGGGTGCCGCCGGTTTCGATAATATCGATCCAATTTGCGGAAGTGCCGTCGATTTTGCCCGCAGCCAGCTCGACGAATCCTTCGATTTCGTTTTTACCAAAGATACTGCGCATCATTTCCGGCCGGACACGCTGGACGAGATACACAGCGGGATCTGTGCCAATCTGAGGCCTGGCGGACGGTATCTGATGGTCGTGCGCGCGCCGCCGCGGGGCGACGCCGTTCCCGTAGGACGCATTGCGAAAGCCATGTGGGAGGGGGTTTACACATCGTGCTCCGATCTTCTGGCCTCCATGCGCGATATCCCGGAATGGCGGGAAATCCGCGTGACCCAGTGGCAGTGCAAGGTGGAGACGAGCGTTCGGGAATGGATCGACGGAGTCAGGAACCAGGACACGTGGTCCATCTTTTCGGCACTCGATGCGACGGGAATCGAACACACCGTCCGGGAACTTGAGGCGCAGTTCGACGGGGCGGAGACGTTTGAATTCCTTCATCGGTATGACGTCGCCATATTCGAAAAGTCACGCATGGCGACTCCCGGTGCATCGGCAAAGGCAGCGTCATGACTCACCCTCGGATATTGGAGTCAAATGGCCGAATGCGGAGGTCGCGACAGCAACGCGCGTAGCAAGATCGCGCGGCGCTCACGCCTCCTTGGAGCCCCCTTCCGCGTCACCCGCAGCCCCTCGCGCGGTTCGTTTGCCTTCGTCTTCATCGCGTCGAGTTCGGCGCGCCGGTCGCCACCATCGAGGTTCTGCGCCGGCGCGGCCGCGACGAGGGCAGGCTCGACTGCCGCGACGGCCTCGAGCCGGCCCCGACGCCGCCGGGATCCGAGGCGGCGCACGCAGGCTGAGGACCGGGTCGGCGCGGCGTGCCGCCGTTGCGGCAGTGCCGACCGGCTATGGGCCGGGCCGTGGCACGGTAAACGTGCCGGCCATTGCCGCGCTGGCTTCGAACGGCGGCAACAGGCTGCCCTGCCCGGCGAGGCTCCCGCTTCCGCGGATATCGTCGAATCGACCGGTCCCGCCTGTGAACTCGTATGTTCCGGCGAATGTGATGACGGCGATCTCGTTGTTGACCGTCGCCAGCGTGTGATAGACGGCGAAGATCTCGTCGCCGTTCGCGGCGGTCAGCACCAGCTGTCCCTCCACCGCGGCCGTGTTCGGGTCCCCGTCGGCGCAGAAGTCGACGACCTCCTCCGACGCCCAGCCCGTCATGCCCAGCGCCGTTGCTATGCCGCTGCCGGCTTCGCTGTTGATAAGGATGCAGGGGTCGCCGGTCGGCACGGGGTTGGCGTTGCCCGATATGACCATGAAGAACGGTTGCGTTGTTTCCACGGCCCCCGCGATGCCCGGCAACAGGACAAACAGCACGCCCGAGATCGCCATGCGCAGGCGTGCAACGGCACTCCTTTCGTTATGCATCGTCTTGCCTCCTCTCTTGTTCGGTTTGTGTCGCAGACCGTTCGCGCCACCCGCTATGCGGCAGTTGCCCGCCGGCCCGCCGGCCCGCCGCCGCCGTGCCGGCCCCCATAGCCGCGATTCGGCCACGTGGACCGGATCTCGCCCTTTCGTGGCATACGGATCGAATTCAGGCGGGTTGCGGCCGGACGGGGCTGGACAGCGCAAGGGGATTCCCGGGCGCCCCTCTAAACGACATCCCCTTGCCCCGGTGCACACCGCCGGCGACCAGTCTTGCGGGTTCTCGTTATCGCGGCTCCCGATCGCCCGGCCGACGCCCCGCCCAGCGCGCGGCGCCTCTAGTGAGCCGCATGTCTGGCCATCTCACAGGCGGTCGCTGTGCGCTACAAGCCAACGCCGCCGAAACCCGCAGAAAACCCTAACGCATGGGGTCGTTCCTCGGGCGGGGCGGGTCCGGCCCAGCGCCCGGGCCCGCCGGCGCGGTCCGGACCTTGGAGATTTTCGTCCAGCCTGTATCATGGCCGCGCCGCCATCCGTCGCGACCCGCGGCTCGGCGGCACCTGCGCCGAAACCCACGAGAGAGGACGGTACCCATGCTGGCCTGGCTGACCGATCCGCAGATCTGGGGTGCGCTCGTCACGCTGACGGCGCTGGAGATCGTGCTCGGCATCGACAACGTGATCTTCATCTCGCTGGTCGCCGAGCGCCTGCCCAAGGCGCAGCAGGCGAAGGCGCGGGCGATCGGCCTGTCGGCGGCGTTGATCATGCGGCTTCTGCTGCTCGCGGCGATCGCCTGGGTCGTCGGGCTGACGGCGCCGGTGTTCACCGTGTTCGGCATCGCGTTTTCCTGGCGCGACCTGATCCTGTTTGCCGGCGGCCTGTTCCTGCTTGTCAAGGCGACGCTGGAGATCCACCGCAGCGTCGAGGGCACGCACGAGGCCGGCGGCGGCGAGGGCCGCGCGAGCTTTGCGCTGGTGATCGCGCAGATCATGCTGCTCGACCTCATCTTCTCGCTCGATTCGATCATCACCGCGGTCGGCATGACGGACCACCTGCCGGTGATGGTCATCGCGGTGGTCATCGCCGTCGCCGTGATGTTCTTCGCCGCCGCCGCGGTCAGCGACTTCATCGCCCGGCACCCGACGACCAAGATGCTGGCGCTCAGTTTCCTTTTGCTGGTCGGCGTCGCCCTGGTCGCCGACGGGCTGCACTTCCACATCCCGCGCGGCTACCTCTATTTCGCCATCGCGTTTTCGGTGCTGGTCGAATTCCTCAACCTCGCCGCTGCACGGCGCCGCAGCGCCCGCCGCGCGCGGCGCACCGGGTAAGGGCGAACGCCGCCCGCCGTCAACCTGCCCGGTCGAGCGGGATGAGCCGGATCTTCTTCCCGTCGGCCGCGAGGCCGAGCCTGCCGTGCTTGAGGGCCAGCGCCTGTGCGCCGAAGACCTCGCGGCGCCAGCCCTTGAGCGCCGGCACGTCGGCGGCATCGTCGGCGGCGATGCGCTCGAGGTCGTCGGCGGATCCGACGAGGCGCGGCGCGACGTTCTGCTTCTCGCAGTTGTGCTTGAGCAGCACCTTCAGGAGATCGGTCAGCGGCCCGAGTCCCGGCGGCAGCCGCTCCGGCCGTTCCGGTGGCGCCGGCAGCGAGTGGGCCGGACGTTTGATGCCGTCCTCGACCGCCCTGAGGATGCCCTGGCCGATCGGCCCCTCGGCCAGCTTTTTCGAGATGCCGCGGACATGGGCCAGCGTCTCCGGCTTGCGCGGCGCGTGGCTGGCGATCTCCAGGATCGCCTCGTCGCGCAGGATGCGGTTGCGCGGCAGGTCGCGGCGCTGCGCCTCGTGCTCGCGCCAGGCGGCAAGCTCGATGAGGATGGCGAGGAACCGCGTGCCCTTGCCGCGGCGGCCCTTGATGCGGCGCCATGCCTCGTCGGGGTCGACGCGGTAGGTCTCCGGTGCGGTGAGCACCGCCATCTCCTCGTCGAGCCAGTGCGCACGGCCGGTCCGCTTCATGCGCGCCGCCAGCTTCTCGTACACGGGGCGCAAATGGATGACGTCGTCCATCGCGTAGTCGAGCTGGCGGTCGCTGAGCGGCCGGCGCGACCAGTCGGTGAAGCGCGAGGCCTTGTCGACGGTCACGCCGATGGTCTTGGCGAGCAGGTTCTCGTACGACACCTGGTCGCCGAAGCCGCAGACCATGGCGGCGAGCTGGGTGTCGAATACCGGGTGCGGCACTTGTCCCATGCGGTGGTAGAAGATCTCCAGGTCCTGGCGGCCGGCGTGGAACACCTTGAGGATACGCGCGTCGGCCAGCAGCTCGTAAAGCGGGGCAAGATCGATATTCGGGGCCAGGGCATCGATCGCCGCCGCGTCCTTCGGCCCGGCCAGCTGGACCAGGCACAGCTGCGGCCAGAACGTGTTCTCGCGCATGAATTCGGTATCGACGGTGACGTAGTCCGCGCCGGACAGGCGGGCGCACAACTCGGCCAGGCGCGCGCTGTCGGTGATCGGTGGGGCTGGCATCGGCTCACACTCGCTCGGCGTCACGCCGCTGCGGTTCCGCCCCGCTCCCCCACCCGGCCGCCCGGCCCCGACAGCCGGGTGGGGGAGCGGGCTGACGCCGCATGCGCGACAATCGGACGCAGTGTTACCATGCCTGCGCCGATAAGCAAAAGCTCCGATGCAACCCCTCCCTTGACAAGGCGGGGCAAACCGTGGCCTTTGCCGGGCGAATTCAGCACTGCGATCCGGGTTCCAGATGCACGAGTACCGCACCCATACCTGCGGGGCGCTGCGCCTCGACGATGCCGGCCGGGCGGTCCGCCTGTCGGGCTGGGTCCACCGCAAGCGCGACCACGGCAACCTGATGTTCATCGACCTGCGCGACCATTACGGCGTCACCCAGGTGGTGCTCGACGTGTCGAGCCCGATCTTCCCGGTCGCCGAGGCGGTCAGCAACGAATCGGTGATCCGCGTCGACGGCACCGTGGTGCAGCGCACCGCGGATACCGTGAACCCGAAGCTTCCGACCGGCGAGGTCGAGGTCCAGGCCGCCGAGATCGCGGTGCTGTCGGCGGCCGCGGCGCTGCCGATGCCGGTCAACCAGGACGCCGGCTATCCCGAGGAGATCCGCCTGCGCCACCGCTTCCTCGACCTGCGGCGCGAGGACATGCACGCCAACATCATGCTGCGCGCCCGCGTGATCGAATCGATCCGCCGGCGCATGACCGAGCAGGGCTTCACCGAGTTCCAGACGCCGATCCTGACCGCCTCCTCGCCGGAGGGCGCGCGCGACTACCTGGTGCCGAGCCGCATCCATCCCGGCAAGTTCTACGCCCTGCCGCAGGCGCCGCAGCAGTTCAAGCAGCTGCTGATGATCGCCGGCTTCGACCGCTACTTCCAGATCGCGCCCTGCTTCCGCGACGAGGACGCGCGCGCCGACCGCTCGCCCGGCGAGTTCTACCAGCTCGACTTCGAGATGTCGTTCGTCACGCAGGAGGACGTGTTCGCGGCGCTGGAGCCGGTGATGCACGGCGTGTTCGAGGAGTTCGGCGGCGGCCGCGCCGTCACCGCGCCGCCGTTCCCGCGCATCCCGTACGCCGAGGCGATGGCGAAATACGGCTCCGACAAGCCGGACCTGCGCAACCCGCTGGAGATCGCCGATGTCACCGAGGCGTTCCGCGGCTCGACCTTCGGCATCTTCGCCAAGGCGATCGAGGGCGGCGCCGTGGTCAAGGCGATCCCGGCGCCCGGCGCCGGCGGCAACCCGCGCAGCTTCTTCGACAAGCTGAACGACTGGGCGCGCGGCGAAGGCGCCGGCGGGCTCGGCTACATCGTCTTCGAGAGCGGCGGCGGCAAGGGGCCCATCGCAAAGAACCTCGATGCCGAGCGGGTGAACGCGATCGTCGAGGCGACGGGCCTCAGCGATGGTGACGCGGTGTTCTTCGCCTGCGACCATCCGGGCAAGGCCGAGGTCTTCGCCGGCACCGTGCGCGACCGGCTGGGTCGCGACCTCAAGCTGATCGAGCAAGACGCCTTCCGGTTCTGCTGGATCGTCGACTACCCGATGTTCGAGCTCGACGAGGAGACCGGCAAGATCGAGTTCAGCCACAACCCGTTCTCGATGCCGCAGGGCGGGCTCGAGGCGCTGGAGACGAAGGATCCGCTGGAGGTCAAGGCCTACCAGTACGACATCGTGTGCAACGGCGTGGAGCTGTCGTCGGGCGCCATCCGCAACCATCTGCCCGAGATCATGTACAAGGCCTTCGGCATTGCCGGATACGGGCCCGAAGAGGTCGAGTCGCGGTTCGGCGGCATGCTCAGCGCGCTGAAATACGGCGCGCCGCCGCATGGCGGCTCGGCGCCGGGCATCGACCGCATCGTCATGCTGCTGGCCGACGAGCCGAACATCCGCGAGGTCGTCGCCTTCCCGATGACCCAGACCGCCGAGGACCTGATGATGCAGGCGCCCGCCCCCGTGGACGCCGAACGGCTGCGCGAGCTCCACATCCGCGTCCACCTGCCGCCGAAGAAGACGGACGAAAAGCCGCAGTAGTGGCCGCGACGGCGGGTGCCTGCGCCATCCCGCCACACCATCATTCCGAGGCCCGGCCGCAGACTGCCGCGCCGCCGTCGCGGCCCAGGGTGGGCGCGGTGTTCGGGGCGCGTTAACCAGTTCCCTTTACGGCGGATTCACACATCTTTGCTAGGTTCGTTGCCGTGCCGGTTTGCGCTGCGATTGCGGGCAATGTCGGTTAACGAGAAGTAAAGAACGAAGCGATGTTTTCTGCTTTGACGGCCGTTTCACGATGTTTCGTTAATATTTCGTTCGTGAATGCCGCAGCGCGACCCGGCACGAGAATAATGGCTAAAATGAGCGCGAATTTGGAGGCGATATACCTTGCTGGAACACGTTTGTGAGTGTTCTATTTGTTGCCAAGCAAGTCGATATTTCGATGCGAAGCAATTTGATTAAGAGACTTTCGATCCTTGCCGTATTGATCGGCGTTTTGGGTGGTTGCTCGGTGTCCCCGACCGTCGATGCCGCGTCGTTGACCGTCGGCAGCGTGAGCTTCCTTCTGACCGGAAAGAACACGGTGGACCACGCCGTCTCGGCCATGTCCGGGCAGGACTGCGCGATGATCCGCCTCGCCAAGAACGAGACCGTGTGCGTGCCGCGCGACGAGGATGTCGTCGGCGACCGGCTGGTCTTCAGATTCGAGAAGGCCGCCTGGACCGGTGGAACCGCCGATGAGATCGTCGGCGATCCGCTGACCGTAAGCCCTTCAATCGCCGACGTGGTGCGGCCTCTGGGCACCACGGTGTTGGTCGAGTCGCGCGCCACCGCCGTTGCCGCGGTCGCAGCTGACCCGGTGCCGGTTCGCGCGCTGATGAATGATCATGAGCCGGAGTCCTGGATGTCGGTCTTTTCCGGGCTCGTCAAGGACAAGGCGACGATGACGACGACAGAGCCGGACCTTGCGACGCGGCTCTGGTTGCCCGTCGAGTAATCGCCAGTCGGCCAGCGGCTTGACGCCTTAAATGTCGTTGACGGCGGGACCCTGGTCCCGCCGTTTGGCATAGTCTTGCCGGCGATGCTTGCGGCCGGGCGTTGATCCTATGGCCGGCATGCGCTATCCGCTTGGTTAGCCGCCCACGGGGCCTGTGCAACGAACCGGCGGCAGGGCGGGAGAAGGACGGAACAGGCGTCGGCGGCGGGCAGGCGAATGAAGATGATTTTGGTCATAGCCGCGGGCGGCGCGCTTGGCGCGGTCGCCCGCCACCTGGTCAACAACCGGGTGACCGCGTGGTTCGGCGACGGGTTTCCGTGGGGTATCCTGACAATCAACGTGGCGGGCTCGTTCGCGATGGGAATCCTCGTCGGCGCTCTGGAATTTTCCTGGTCCCCGCCGCAGGAGGTCCGCGCCTTCATCGTCGTCGGATTCCTCGGGGCTTTCACGACCTTCTCGAGCTTCTCCCTGCAGGTCGCGCTGCTTTACGAGCGTGGGCAAATGGTGCTGGCAGGTCTTTACATTGCGGCCTCGGTGGTACTGGCGGTCGGCGGCCTGTTTGCGGGCCTCGCTCTCGTCAAGAGCATCGCTTTATGAGCCAGGTCGAAACCGTGGAGGTAACCGCCGAAGAGCGCGACTTGCGCCTCGACCGCTGGTTCCGGCGCCATTATCCCGGCCTCAAGCACGGGCGGTTGGAAAAGCTACTGCGAACGGGGCAAATCCGCGTCGACGGCAAGCGCGCCCAGGCAGCGCTTCGGCTCGTCCCGGGACAGCGCATCCGGGTACCGCCACTGCCCGACGGGCTGGAGCGGGTGTCGCCCCATCGGACGCCACCCCTGCGTGAGGCGGATAGCGATTTCGTCCGCTCGCTGGTCATTCACCGGGACGACGACGTGATCGCTTTGAACAAGCCAGCGGGTCTGGCGGTCCAGGGCGGAACGGGTACCTTGCGGCATCTCGATGCGATGCTGGATGCGCTGCGTTTCGGCAGGAAGGAACGGCCCCGGCTGGTGCACAGGCTGGACCGCGACACCAGCGGCGTATTGCTGCTGGCGCGCAGCGCGGCTGTCGCGGCGCGGCTCGGGCGGCTGTTCCAGGGGCGCGAGGTCCGCAAGATATATTGGGCCCTTGTGGTCGGACATCCGGAGCCGGTGCGCGGCAGGATCGACATGTCGCTGGACAAACGTCCGGGCCCGCGCGGCGAGCGCATGGCCGGCGGCGGTTCCGGCGCCAAACATGCGGTCACCCTGTATCGCGTTCTCGAAAAGGCCGGGTCGACGGTCAGCTGGGTTGCCCTGTGGCCACTGACGGGACGGACGCACCAACTGCGCGCCCACTGTGCCGCGATCGGGCATCCGATCGTCGGCGACGGCAAATACGGCGGCTCCGCCGCATACCTGCCGGCCGCGGAGGTGGCCCGGCGCCTGCACCTTCACGCGCGGGAGCTTTCGCTGCCCCATCCGTCGGGGCAAGGAATCGTGCATCTTCGGGCAGATCTGCCGCCGCATATGGCCGCGAGCTGGCGATTTTTCGGATTCGACACCGAACTGGTGGGCGATCCGTTCGCTGAACTCGATCAAGGTGAACGGTGACGCCGTCAAATCCGCCCGCCTCGGTCCCAACGCACTGGTAATTGCATCGCGGCCCCACTATCTCTCTCTGACGAGCCCGCTGACCGAACGCACGGATGACCGATCGCCAACCGTCCCCACCCCGCCTCGCCGTCTTCGACTGTGACGGGACGCTGGTGGATAGCCAGCACACCATCGTTGCCGCGATGACCGAGGCGTGGCGGGAATTTGGCTTGGCACCGCTCGCCGGCGCTGCCGTCCGGCGGGTCGTCGGCCTGCCGCTTGTCGAAGCCATTGCGTCCCTTTTCCCCGAAGGCGAGCGTCGCGACCACATCGCGCTGAGCGATCTCTACAAGGACGCATTCCGCAGTCTACGGCAACAATCGGACCACCATGAGCCGTTATATCCCGGGGCGGTCGAAACCCTCGACAACCTCGAAGCAGCCGGCGTGGTGCTCGCGGTCGCAACCGGCAAGTCACGACGGGGCCTGGTCGCAACGCTGGACAAGCATGGCCTCGCAACGCGGTTCACCGTGCTCAAGACAGCGGACGACGCCCCGGGTAAGCCGAACCCGCATATGCTGCTCGATGCGATGAGCGAGACGGGCGCCACGCCGCAGACGACGGTGATGATCGGGGATACCGTGTTCGATATCGAAATGGCGGTCAATGCGCGGACCCCCTCGATCGGGGTCAGTTGGGGGTATCACGATCCAGCGGAGCTGATCTCCGCGGGAGCCAACGAAATCGTCCAGCAATTTGGCGACGTCCTGAAAGCCGTTGCCGGAATTTGGGGAGACGCGGATGCGACTCGGTAAGATTCTTAAATACATACTCATCGGCATTCCGTTGCTTGCCATCATCGTTGTCGGCGCGGCGATCGCGATCCTGATGACGATCGATTTCAACCGGTACAAGCCGCTGATTGCGGAGGAGACGAAGAAGGCGACAGGCCGGGACCTCGTCATCGCGGGCGATTTGAAGCTCGACATATCGTTGACTCCGTCGGTCTATGTCGCCGGCGTCACACTGTCCAACGCAACTTGGGGCGCGCGGCCCGAGATGGCCGAGGTCGAGCGATTCGAGGCACAGATCGCCCTGATTCCGGTCCTGTTCGGCGTAATCGACGTCAAACGCGTCGTGCTGATCGGTGCCGATATCCTGCTCGAGGTGGACAAGCGTGGGCGCACCAATTTCGAATTCGCGCCGCCCCAGCCTTCTGCGGTACCGAAAACTCGGGACACCGGGCCCGCTGCGAAAAAGGAAATTGCCATTCCCATCGTCCGCGAGGTCGTCGTCGAAAATTCGCGGATCTCATACAGAGACGCCAGATCAGGTGCCGCCTATGACGTCGGCATCGGCAAGTTGACGGTTTCCGGCGATGGCCCGGATGCGCCGATCGAGATGCTGTACGAGGGCACTTACAACACGGCGGCAGTCACTCTGACGGGCACGCTTGGCGCTCCAAACGATTTGATGGCGGGCAATCCGCTGCCTCTCGACCTGGGTCTGCGTGCCGGCGGCGCAGTGGTTGCCGTCAAGGGTATGATCAAGGAGCCAATGGCTGCCAAGGGGCTCGATCTTGAGATCGCGGTCAACGGCAAGCAGCTCGGCGATCTGTCGGCGCTGGCCGGCACCGTCGTGCCGCCTTTGGGCGCCTATTCGCTGTCGACCCGGGTGACCGGCGATCCGGCCGCGGCACTCAATCTCGTTGGCCTTAAAGGTGGGCTGGCCGGCAATGACATTGCCGGCGACGTCACGGTGAATCTGTCCGGTAAACGTCCCTTCATCGACGCGAAGCTTTCATCCAACAAGATCGACCTTACGGCACTCGCCGGTCCCGCAGGTGGTGACGCCGCGACCGGGACCGGACAGGCGACGACGAAAGCGGAGCGTGTGTTTCCCGACGACCCGCTGCCGTTCGACGGCTTGCAGGCGGTCGATGCCAGGCTCGCATTCGCCGCCAAAACCATCATCGCGGCGGGCGCTACACTGCAAGACGCCAACATCGGGCTGTCGCTAAAAGACGGTCTGCTCAACATCGTGCCACTCCGGGCCGGTATCGCCGACGGGACGATCGACGTTGCGTTGAACCTGGATGGACGGGCAAAGGCGGCCAAGCTCGCGCTGAAGGCCAATCTGCTTAAGGTCGATCTGGACAAGCTGCTGACTGAACTCAAGCTGACCGAGGACGTCGAGGGACGAGCCAATATCGACGTTGATGTGCGCGGCGCTGGTGGTTCGGTGCGCGCGGTCATGGCTTCGCTCGATGGCAGGGCGGGAGTCCTCATGGGCAAGGGCCGGATGAAGGACAGCTTCTTGCACACCATGCTCGGTGGCTCGGGCCACTTGCTGAATCAGGTTCTCGACAAGGGACAGAAGGGATACACGGTCGTCGAATGTGCGGTCGTTGAATTCGACATCAACGACGGTCTTGCCCGTGCCAGCGCAATCTATTTGGACCTCGAATCCCGCGGCATTATCGGTGAGGGTACGGTGGATTTCGGCGCGGAGGCGCTCAACCTGACCATCGATCCACGCAAGAAGCGGAGCATGGACAAGGCGGTGCTGCCGGTGCGCATTACCGGCACGTTCCTTGCCCCGAAATACGCAGTCGACAAGGCCGTGGCGACGCAGAAGCTGACCAAGGCGCTCGGCATCGAATTGCCGCCAGGGCTGGTCGGCGGCACGGAACAGGCGAAGGCGCCGTTGATCGAGGGCCCCTGCGCGCCGCCGGTCCCGACGGCTGCGCCGGAGCAACCGGCCGAAGCACAGCCAGCACCCGCAGTGCCGACCCAACCGCAGGACGTCCTGAAGGACGCGGAGCAGCAGCTCAAGAAGGGACTTAAGGGCCTGCTCGGCCAGTGACACGGCGGTTCTACAAGGAATCGGCCGTCATCGCGCTGGCGCACGGCATGTCCGGGGTTGCGCTGGACGGCCGGCCGATCCGAACCCCGGGTGGTGCCGAGCTGGCGCTGCCCGGGCGGGCGCTGGCCGGTGCCATCGCGGCGGAGTGGGCGGCGCAGGAGGGCTCGGTGAAGCCGTTGTCCATGCCCCTGATGCGTCTTGCCGCCACGGCGCTCGACCGCATCGGCCGCGAGCGCGATGCCGTGGTCTCGGCCATCGCCGCATACGCCGCGCACGACCTACTCTGCTACCGGGCCGCCGCTCCGGAAGCGCTTGTCCGCCGGCAGGCCGAAATCTGGCAGCCCCTCGTCGACTGGTGCGCAGATACCTATGATGCGCACCTCGCCGTGACCGAAGGGATTGTCCATATCGACCAGCCGCCGGAGGCGTTGGCTGCCCTACGCGCGGCAGTCGACGGGAGGGACGATTTCAGGCTGGCCGCGCTCTCGCAACTGACGGCGGCGTGCGGCTCGCTTGTACTTGCCCTCGCGGTCTGCAGCGGACAGATCGATGCGGCCGCGGCGATCGCCGCCAGCCAGCTGGACGAAGACTGGCAAGCCGAAAGGTGGGGCGAGGACGATGACGCCGCCGCGCGGCGCGAGGATCTCGCGCGCGACATCACCGATGCCGAGCGATTTCTCGCGCTGCTTGAAGACTGATGAAGTTGGAATCGATCCGATCGCTAGCCGCCCGGCATGCCCGGAAACTGCGGCAAGCTGGGATCAACATAGTCCCAGGGCTGTCCGCTTGCCGTGAAGATCGTCATGGAGGGCTTGAACCAGCTCGGATCATCGAGGCTGCCGACCTTGATCGCCATGATGCCCGGCATGCCTGACGATTTGCCGAGCACGTTCGCACCGCAGTTTGGGCAGAACCCGTTGCTCGCAGTATTCCCACTCTCGGCAGTGTAGTCGTAATACCTGACCTCGCCGGTCACGGTGAGCGCTTCCGCCGGCACGCCGATCACCGAGGTGTGGCCGGTGCCGCTGGATTTCTGGCAGTTCCGGCATTGGCAGTGTCCGGCGACAACCGGCTTCGCCATCGATTCATAGCGAACAGCGCCGCAACTGCAACCGCCGGAGAAAGTCTTGGGCATCGAAGTGTCTCCTCTGTCCAACCATGTCGCTCTGGTCATGAGCTCGAATACCGTGACATAGGTGCTAGCGCCCGAGTGCGCGGTCGAGATATTGCTCGAGGCTGGTGAAGCAGCCGATCCAGCCGCCCTCGTGTTTGTCGCGCGCGATGTCCGTAGGCAGGCCCTCGTGCACGAGTGTCAGCTCGGTACCACCCTCCATTTCGCGAAGTTCGATCGTGACGACGGTTTCCAATCCGGCGAGCTCACCGTGACCCCACACCCAGGACAAGACGATCCGTTCGGGAGGGGAAATCTCTCGATAGACTCCGGATACGGGATAAACACCATCCTCTTCATACATCTCCAAGCTGAAGCGCCCGCCGGGGCACGCCTCGATGGCGAAATTGCGTGTCTGCACGCCGTCCGGGCCGAACCAGGCGGCCAATGCTTCCGGATTGGTCCAAGCCTCAAACACCGCCTCGCGCCGCGCCTTAAAACGCCGGGTTAGTCGCAGGGTTGGCTGCGTTGCCGTATCATCACGCAGGTTCATCTCGTTCACCGTTGGTCTCCTTGCTTTCGCCTGTCTGCGTGTGCATCTCGTCGAGGTAGCGCGCCAGGGAATCGAAACGGGCTTCCCAGAACCGGCGGTGGATCTCGATCCAGTCCACCGCCTGCTTCATCGGTGCCGGATCGAGGCGGCAGCGGTGCACGCGGCCGTCGCGCTGGCGGATCAGCAGCCCAGCGCCCTCCAACACCTTCAGATGCTTGGAGACCGCCGGCAACGATATCCGGAATGGCGCCGCCAGCTCGCCGGCCGTTGCTTCGCCCGCCGCCAGCCGCTCCAGAATCGCCCGCCGCGTTGGATCGGCCATCGCCTGGAAGGCGGCGCTGAGAGCATCGGATTGGCTTGCAACCATCAGAGGGAAAATTGTTGCTGTTAAAACTTAACCAGTTGGTTAAGTGTAGTCGAGACAGCCCCCGATGTAAACAGGCCGGATGGGCCGGCCGGTTTCGATTTGACGCGGGGAGCCGGAACAGCTAGGAGCACCGGGCCGGTCGCCGCAGCGGGCGATGCGGCTTCAACCGATCGATCAGCCATGAACGACATTCGGCGGAATTCGGCCTCTCGGCAGGGAGGGCCCACTGCGGGGCGCGGCGAATTCGTCGCGCGGACGGCGCTGATGATTTCGCTGGTCGCCTTGTCGATCGATGCAATGTTGCCGGCGTTGCAGGAGATCGGTCGCGACCTCGCCGTGCAGCGGAGCAACGATGCGCAGCTGGTCGTCTCCGCGCTGTTCCTGGGCCTTGCGGTCGGCACGATGGTGTACGGCCCGATATCCGACAGTACCGGCCGCAAGCCTGCGATCTACGCCGGGTTCGCCCTGTTCATCCTGGGCTGTCTGTTGTCCGTGGCGGCGACCAGCTTCCCGGTCATGCTGGCGGGACGGTTCCTGCAGGGACTTGGCGCGGCCGGGCCGCGCATCGTGGCGATCGCCCTCGTCCGCGATCACTATGCCGGACGCGGCATGGCCAGCATCATGTCGATGGTGATGGGGGTCTTCATTCTCGTGCCGGTGCTGGCGCCGGCGATGGGCCAGGGTATCCTGATGGTAGCCGACTGGCGGGCGATCTTCGGCATGCTGCTGGCATTGGCGTTGATTGCACTGCTCTGGTTCGCGCTCCGCCAACCGGAGACCCTGAAGGCGGAACGCCGCACACCGTTTTCGGTACTGCGGATCGGCCGGGCCATCCGCGAGACGTGTGCGAACCGCACCGCGCTCGGCTACACCATCGCGGCAGGGCTGGCCTTCGGCGCTCTCGTCGGCTACCTCACTTCAGCCCCGCAAGTCCTTCAGATTCAGTATGGGTTGGGCGCCAGATTCCCGTTGTATTTCGCGGTCCTGGCCTTGGCGATCGGCGGCGCGTCTTGGGCCAATTCCCGCCTCGTCATGCGCTTCGGCATGCGGCGCCTTTCAGGCCTCGCCGTGACGACGCTCAGCGCGTTATCCCTCGCCTTTTTCGCCATCGCCTGGATGGCGGCGGGCCATCCGCCACTCATGGCGATGATGGCCTATTTGATGGCAGCGTTCTTCTGCATGGGCATTCTGTTCGGCAATTTCAATGCGCTCGCAATGGAGCCGTTGGGCCATATCGCCGGCGTCGCGGCATCGGTCATCGGGTCGCTGACAACCTTCATTTCCCTGTCGCTGGGCACCGTGATAGGCCAAGCGTATGACGGCACCGTCCTGCCGCTTGTCGGCGGCTTCGCGGCGCTGGCCATCGCATCCGTCGCGGTCATGCGCTGGGCCGAAGGTGGCCGGTAGGCACCGGGCCTAACGACTGGCCTCGAAGCGTGCCGGATGCTATGCCGTAGGGCGTAACTGTCGGACGGGGACGGCCATGCAGCACATCATCCGTGAACTCGAGGAAAAGCGCGAACGGGCGCGTCTGGGCGGCGGCCAGCATCGCATCGACGCGCAGCACGGCAAGGGCAAGCTGACGGCGCGCGAGCGCATCGA
>JABAOD010001462.1_pt2 | contig 21124 bp, 19 predicted proteins | sample 7062151 | NCBI WGS metagenome assembly JABAOD01 (sample SAMN14538626, study PRJNA623070) | marine sediment metagenome | biome: marine biome [ENVO:00000428]; feature: marine pelagic biome [ENVO:01000023]; material: deep marine sediment [ENVO:00002113] | place: India: Gulf of Khambhat ... | reverse complement strand
CGTGCCGGGGGTCGCCGAAGCCATCCGGGCCGCCGCGCGCGAGGCCACGCCACGGAGCGCACTCGGGCGCGGACTGGCCGGTACGCGGGCCGCGACGTTAATCGTCAACCTGCCGGGGTCCCCGGGTGGGGTGCGTGATGGCCTCTCGGTGCTCGACCCCATCGTGGAGCATGCCGTGCAGCTACTTCGCAACCAGCCCACGGATCACGGATGAGCGATCGCGTTCTGCTGACGATGGACGATCTCGAGACCGCCGTGCCGGTGAACGCGGCCTTCGAGGCGGCGGGGTACGAGACGGTGTTCGTGTCGTCGCAGGACGACGCCGCGGAGGTGTTTCGCGGCGCGCAGGCCGACGTGGTGATTCTCACCGGCTCTCTCTCGGAAGCGCGATCGAAGGCGCTGGTCGCCCTGGCGCGCGACGTTCCAGTATCGACGCTGGGACTGCTCGAGCCGACGCATGCCGATCCGGCGCACCGTGCCCGGGAGCTGGGGCTCACGGCCTGGATGAAGAAGCCGGCCGATCCCAACGATGTGGTCGCGGCGGCCGGACGCCTGATCGCCCGACGGCGTCTGCAGGAGCACACGGGCATCCTCGGGGAAAGCCCACCGATCCAGGAAGTGCTGGTCAAGATCGAGCAGATGNNGCTGCTCATCCTGGGCGAGACGGGCGTGGGCAAGGAGTGGCTGGCGCGGGCGATCCACACAGAGAGCCCGCGAACGGGGGCGCCGTTCATCGCGGTGAACTGCGCGGCGCTTCCCGAGACCCTGCTCGAATCGGAGCTGTTCGGACACGAGAAGGGGGCGTTCACCGGTGCCGCCGAGCGCCGCCTCGGCCGGTTCGAGCTGGCTCACGGGGGCACGCTGTTTCTCGACGAGATCGGGGAGATGCCGGCCACGCTGCAGGTCAAGCTTCTCCGCGTGCTCGAGAATCGCACCTTCTTTCGAGTGGGCGGCACGCAGCCCATTCGGGTGGATGTGCGGGTGATTGCGGCCACCAACCGGTCGCTCAAGGAAGCAACGGCCGTGGGGGATTTCCGGGACGATCTCTTTTACCGGCTGAACGTGCTTTCCATCTACCTGCCGCCGCTGCGGGAGCGACGCAGTGACATCCCGATCTTGGTGACGCGCTTCGTGCGCGACTTGAGCCGTGAGCACGGCCGCACGTTCCGCGGCATCAGCGCCGAGGCGATGCAGCTGATGGTGAACGCGCACTGGCCGGGCAACGTGCGGCAGCTTCGCAACCTCATCGAATCCATGGTCGTGCTGGCTCCGGGACGAGAGATCCGTTCCTCCGATATCCCGGCCGACGTTCGGGACGGCGGGGCTCGACTCCTCCCGATGCGCGTCCCGGAGCAGCTGCGACAGTTGGGTGGGCAGGAGGTCGAGTTCATTCTGCACAGCCTGGTCGATCTGAAGGTGCAGGTGGAGGAGCTCCGCCGGCGCCTGGACGAGACGCCGGGGCGGGTCGAGGTCATGCCCTCGTGGGCAGCTCCAGAGACGTCCGGCATCCCAGAAGGTGAGGCCTGGGAGCTCGAGCCCACCGCCGAGGACGCGACGGCCGAAGCCGCAGCGCGGCCCGCGGGGACCCGGGTCGTGTATCGCCCGGGCATGACCATGGCGGACGTCGAGCGGGCGGCGATCGAGGCCGCCCTGGGCGAGACCGGCGGCAACCGCCGCCGCGCCGCCGAGCGGCTCGGCATCGGCGAGCGGACCCTGTATCGCAAGATCAAGGAGTACGGCCTGCCCTGAAACGGGGCTGCGCGCCCCGACCCTCACCGACGCCCCTCGAAGCCGGTTCGGAGCACGGTTCTTGCCCTCCGTAAGTAGTCGTCAGATGGGGCGTTGGCACACTCCCACGGGGAGACGGACGGCCCCGTGCCGGGCATGGCACCCACTCCGACATCGCCGTTCTCGTTTGTTGCGGCGTTGCAACGTCACATCTCATCGGGCGAAGGCGGTTCGCCCAACAGGCAGCCGACGTGGCTTTTTTGGGACTTTTCCAGTCGGCTTTTTTGCCAGCGGGGCTGGGGGAGGGAGGTCGCACTCAGGTTGGCGAGAAACGGCGATCCTGGTGCCTGTATGGTACGGTCACCGACCTGAGACATTGGAGTAGTCGGCATGGCCCAACGTATTGACAGAACAACATTTGGGGACCATAGTATCCCTCCGAACCCCGGGCCGTATCCGGGGAGCCGTCATGAGGTAGCGGCGCGGTGCGTTTTCGGGTAAACGAGAACTGCGTCGGCTGCCTCGCCTGCGTGCGGGTGTGTCCCTCACAGGCCATCGCCGTCGAGGGAGAGGTCGTCCGCATCGTCGACGAGTCATGCATTCGGGCGGGAGCGTGTGTGCCGGCCTGCCCGCACGATGCGATCGACGCTGTCGGTGACCTCCTCGAAGCGTTGGCGCTCGCCGAACGCGGTGATGCGGCGATGGTGCTGAGTGTGGAAGCGGAGGTGTACTTCCATCCGCATGCTCCGGAACAGGTCGTCAATGCGTGTCACGAGGCGGGCTTCCCGATCGTGCATCGCGGCGTCATCGGTGACGAGCTCGTCGCGGAGGAGTATCGGCGGCTGATGTCGGTCGCCCGGTCGCGGACGATGATCCGGTCGACCTGTCCAGTGGTGGTGGAGAAGATCCGGCACGATTACCCCCAGTTGGTGCCGTTTCTCGCACCGGTCAAAACACCGCTGGAGGCCGAGGCCGCGTATCTCCGAGCGATCCACGGGCGGACCCTGCCGATCGTCTACGTGGGCGTCTGTGTGGCGGAGAGTGGTGGGAGCGTGGACGCGGTGCTGACGTTTCACGAGGTCGAGGAGTTGTTTCGGCGGCGTGGGGTGTCGGTCGGAAGCCAGGCTCGGTATTTCAGTCGCATTCCCGGAGTGCGCCAGCGGCACGTGAGCACGCCGGGTGGCTTGCCGCTCCCGGTGTTGGATCTCGAGCCGCAGACCAGTCCGCGGTTTCGGAAGGTGCGCGGCATAGGGGCGCTGGAGGTGATCGCGCGGGCGGTCCTGGTCGACAAGGTCGATCTGGGCTTCGTGGACCTGCTGCCGTGCGAGGGCTGTCTCGATCACCCCTTGCTGGGCCCCAGGGAGGAGTTGTATCGGCGCCGGCGCATTGCGCAGGAGCACGAGCCGCCTCGGAGTCCGGTGCCGGTCGTCGATCCCACGGTGCCGGTGGTGGTGGGGACGCGGTTCGAGGGCGTGCGTGACGGTCGCGAGCTGGGAGCGGGCGAGATCGCCTCGGTGATCGAGCAGATCGGGTTGGCGCCGACGGGAGCGCATTGGGACTGTGGGGCCTGTGGGTACCCGACGTGCGAGCGGTTTGCCCGCGCCTTCTTGCGGGGCCGGGCCACGTATCGCCAGTGTCCGCCGTATCAGGAGCGGCGGGCCACCGATGCGCGGCGTGAGGCAGCGGTGGACGAGCTCACGGGGCTGGCGACGTATCGTGTGCTTCGCGATCGGCTCTCGCAGGAGATCGCGCGGAGCCATCGGTCCCAGGAGCCGTGCGGGGTGCTGTTTCTGGATCTCGACGGCTTCAAGGATCTGAACGATCGAGCGGGGCATGCGGCAGGGAACCGGCTGTTGGCGGCGGTCGGTCGGGAGTTGCGGCGGGTGGTACGCGCCACCGACGTTGCGGCGCGCTACGGCGGTGACGAGTTTGTGTTGGTCCTCGGGGGGACGGGTCGGGAGGGGGTGCTGCACGTCGGCGAGCTGGTGCGGGCCTCGGTGGAGCGGGTGAGTCGCTCTTTGGGCTTGAATGAGCGCGCCGTCACAGCATCGATTGGTGCGGTAAGTTACGATCCGGTGACACGCTGGCCGGACGATCCGCTGGAGGTGGCGGATCGGGCCCTCTACCGGGCCAAGGCAGAAGGGGGCAACCGGGTCATCTTCGCCGGGGGGGACGGGGACGAGCCGGTGGATATCTATTCGCTGCAGTAGTAGACGCGCGGCGTGGGGCGCGGGACCCAGAGAGTGGAGACCCTGTGAATCCGAGTGATTCCGGTGTGACGGCGGAGGAACGGCCGATCGAGAACGAGTCAGGGCGAGCGTCGCCCGATCCGTGGGGCGTGCGTCGGGCGGAGAACCTGCTGACCAGCCTCCAGGGGGTGCTGTCGGCGCGGATCGAGGTGTCTCCCATCGGCGAGGTCACGGCCGTGCACGTGCTCACCAGCGCCGGGTCCTCGCCCAAGCAGATGGTGCGCAATGTCGAGAGCGCCCTCCTGGCGCAACTGGGTCTCAAGATCGACCACCGCAAAATCAGTGTGGCCCAGACGGCGGAGGTGCGGCCGATCGAGACGCTCGAGCGTGACGCCGTCCGCGCGGAGGCGCTTCGCCGCGACGTCGTGTTTCGCAATCTCGAGATCACCACGTCGGGGGAGCATCGGGTGCAGGTCAGGGTCACGTTTCTGGTGGCCGGTGTAGAGTCCGCCGCCGAGGAGGATGTGGCGGACACGGTTCGGGGGCGGATGCAGGGAGCTGCGCGGGCCGCGTTGGGGGTGCTGGGGCAGCTCGTGTCGGGCGCCGCGTTCGAGCTGGAGGGCGTGAAGGTGGTGGACGCGTTCGAGGCTCGACTGGCGGTGGTGGGGGTGCAGGCGATCGAGGGTCGCGATCCGCACCTGGTGATGGGGACGGCGCCGGTGCGGGAGAGCCCGGAGCGGGCGGCGGTGCTGGCGGTGTTGGATGCCACCAATCGCTGGGCGCAGTATCGGACGGGCTCGTAGGGGCCGGGCCAGCGGTAGGTTCGCCGGTGGGCCGTGCTGGACAAGACGGCGACGGCATGACATTGTGTATCGAGCGTGCTGTCGCACAGAGCGAAAGGAGAAGGCAGGGGGCCCCCTGGAGGGGGATGGGACCAGCGCTGATCTAGCGGAGCGGATCGGTCAGCAGGAACGAGCGGAGCCTCGGGCGTACCGTAGCGGGGTATGCCACTGACCCACGCAGTCTGTAGTCGGCTGTCGAAAGGGGGTGAGGCTCTATGGCACTAGGCTGGCTAGCCGCGTTCTTCAGCGCTCTCGCGAGGTTCTTCCTCGCGGGCGGAAACACCAGCTGGTAGCCAGTCCTTCTTCGGTCTTACGGGGGCTCCCCCACCATCCGATGCGCCTGACGGTACGCAGCGCCCTCCTCTTCTACGTATCGAGCCTCGCGGTGCTTGCCGGGGCAGCGCTTGTGGTCGCCGACTTCACAATCCCTGGCGACTTGCAGCGCTTCCGTGATACGTTCGCCGCCTTGGTAGGACTCGGCATCGTCGCCGAGTTCTTCTCCCTACAGCTGCGCGTGGGTCCGACGAGTGCGGTCTCGTTCGTGCCATACCTCGCGGCGATTTGGCTAGTTGGCCCAGCATGGGCCATGCTTCTCGCTGGCGCATCAGAGCTTGTTGCTGAAACGCTTATTCGTCGTAAGCCGCTCATCAAGATCATCCACAACACTGCCAAGGAAACCTTGGCTGTTGGCGTGGCTGGCACGCTTTTCGTCGCAGCGGGCGGTCAACCGTCCTTGGTTGACTTCGAGCCCACAATTCCTGCGTTCCTGGCGGCCACGCTCGTCTACTTCTTGATCAGCAATGGAGCCGTTGCCACTGCAGTGGGCCTCAGTTCTCGAACCGAGTTATCTGACGCTTGGGGAGAGATTGTGGGGAAGGGTCTGGCACAAGATGTATTATCAAGCTCGCTCGCGCCGCTCCTCGCTTTCGTCTGGCTAAGACTCGAGCTTCTGGGGTTGTTACTCGTAACCGTACCGCTCTTCTTTGTGCGGCATGCCTTGAGTTCAAACCTGAAGCTTGAGCAGACCAATCGCGAGCTTCTGGAGTTGATGGTCAAATCCATTGAGGCGCGTGATCCGTACACCTCCGGTCACTCCGTACGGGTCGCGACCTACGCAAAGGCCATAGCGCGAGGCCTAGGACTGTCCTCCCGGGAGATTGAGCAGATTGAGACCGCAGCGCTCCTGCACGATGTCGGGAAGATATACGAAGAGTTTGCGCCAATACTGAGAAAGGAAGCGTCTCTCAACGTTGCTGAACGTGAGATCATCCGAACGCATCCGACACGAAGCGCTGAGCTCGTTGGCACGATCTCAAGTCTGAGAGGTCATGTGGAGAGGTGTGTGCGAGCCCACCATGAGTACTTCGATGGTGGTGGGTATCCTGATGGAATCGCAGGAGATGAGATCCCGTTGGGTGCACGCATTATCATGGTCGCTGACACTGCTGATGCCATGATGACGGACCGCCCCTATAGGTTAGCGCTATCGTACGACGAGGTCGTTCAGGAATTCGAGCAACACTCCGGGACGCAATTCNNGAAGCCTTCAAGAAGAGCACTGCTCTTAGGCGACTGATTGCCGAAAGACAGGAGAGTCGGCCAGGCGCTCAGGATTCCCCAGGTCGCCAAGTCTCGCTAGCCATCTAGTAGCTAGCGTCAGTTTCCTTTCGATTTCCTCTCATCAGCCGCGCGACGTTCATTAGGCGATCAATTGCGCGACAATGAGATACACCGACGCTTCCGGAGTCCACTGCCGCATCGTCCTTGGCGCGGCACATATTGAGAGCGTGTAGGCGAGTCACCACGCCGTGCAGACCCAGCCTATCGACTAGTGCGTCGGCGTCTGATAGCTTGCCATTCCCGGAGTTCTCCCTTTCTGCAACGAAGTCCCGGAAGAGATCCACCTCGATCCGATCGCCGACCTGTTGGAAGACCTCGATTGATGCTGCGTCTTCCATTGCGGCGCAGCCCCCGGTGCGCCAAGCCAGGAAACGATCTAGACGCTCGAGGCGGCCAACATCAGCGAATGGATAGAGTCGCCCTTGTCTGACTCTTTGGGCTTCCACTATCAGCTTGCAGGCATCTTCGTCATTTCCGACCAGAAGTTCGAGATCCGCCCTTACGTACAGAAGATCAACTGCGAGTCGCCATTGGCCTGCGAGTTGGACAAGGATGGTTGCTTCGCTGACAAGCGACGCTGCGACTGTCGGTCTTCGCAGGGATATCGCCGATCCAGCAGCATTGATCGCGATCTCCGCCAGCCGTCGATGGCTACCAGCCAGAGAGCCATGACGTACAGCCCTCTCAAAGCACAGAGCGGCGGACTCGAAATCGCCGAGGTCATCATGGATTACACCTCTGTTTGACCACGCGTTTGCTGCTCCATCGAGATCGCCACAACGCTCGGCTATCTCAGTGACTTGTGCCAGTAGACCCAGAGCTTCGGCGTATTCACCCAGGCATACCCTACACATAGCAATCCCTGCAAGGGCCCGTCGTCGCTCATAGTCACGGATTTCAGACCCCTGCACCGTCAGGCACCTCTCGAAGTTGACTCGGGCGCCCAAGGTGTCTCCAGATACAAGGTCACAATAGGCGATTGTTAGTAGGGCCAGCGTCCCTGCTTGAGGATCTTGAGTCCGCAGTGCGGTCAACGACGCTCGCTTCCGGAGAAACTTGAGCGAGTGGGACCGGCCGAGTTCTGACCTAAACTCCGCGGCTAGCTGTAGCGCACGCAACTGAAGGCTCTCCGATCGTACGGCTTCAGCATCGGAAATGGCCTGTTCAACGCAGCTTTCGACCATCTGATCATCGGCAAGGCAGCCACGGTGAAGTGATTCCGCGTGCAACAGAGTCAGTGTCGCTCTGGGCTCGCCGATCAATGCGCTACTGTCGATCTGGCTAAGCAGCGCTATGACCTCAGCGTGTCTTCCCTGGAGCGCCATAGCCTCAGCTAGGAGTACCTGTAACCTCCTCTGCTCTTTCTCACCGGACGACTTCAGAACCTGCCGCAAAGCCTTCTCCGCCTCCTTCGCCGCGCCTCTTGCTATTGCCACCGGTGCACCCTTCAACACCGTCATCACAGCGCGCTCCGCTGTTCCACCCTTGAGCATGTGATACGAAGCTTCGAGCAGCAGTTGAAACTCTTGTGAATCGAACCTCGCCAGATACGAGCCGAAGTGGTCATGTAGGTACCGCTTCCGCCCCTCCGACATCGCGAAGTACACGAACGCCCGATGCAACTGGTTTTTGAACCGAAGCCCGCCATCCTCCATCCGAAGGACGCCGCGGTCCAGCAACTCCAGCACGGCCGCGTCTGTCTCCGCCGCCGACAAGTCGAGCAGTCTCCCGACCTCCGCCGCCGGCATAGTCCGACCGGCCACGGCGAGCAGGTTGAGCAGACGCTCGGCTACGGGTGAGACGCCCCGGTACTGGCGGTCGAACGCCTGGCGCATCGTAGCCGGTGGATGCCACTGCGCCGACGCACTATCCCCACGGACGTGGGCCGCGACCAGCGACGCCTGCGGATCGCGGCGCCAGTCGGACACCAACATCTCGATGAGATAGGGATTGCCCTGGGCCAGCTCCACCATCGCCTCGACGACGTCGTGGGGAACCGGCGATGGCGGTGTGGTGGCGTTGGCGAGCCCTGTCACGATGGCCCGGGCGGGTTCGGCCGCCAGCGGCGACAGCTTGAGGACATCGTCCCAGTGGAACCCGGTATCGAACCCGTCCTCGACCGCGGTGAGGCGATGCTCCTCGATGGTCCTGGCCGACGCCAAGACGAGCACCGGTGACGTCGCCAGTCGACGGAACAGCAGGTAGAGGATGTCCCGACTGGCCGGATCCAGATAGGCGATATCGTCCATCGCGAGCAGGATCGGTTCGCCGTCGGCGATGACCTCGATCATCCGGAGCAGCGCCTCGGCGAGTCGGAGCCGAATGGCCTCCACCGGGGTGGGCGGCGGCTCCGGCACTCCGGGGTAGAGAGCACGAAGCCCAGGCGTGACGCGACTGGCCTCCGCCAACCAGCGTGGATCCGTGGCACCGACGGTCGGATCCCGCCCCAGTGCATGGAACAGCTCGGAGACGAACGCAAACGGGATGTTGCGTCCGATCTCCTGGCAGGCCACTTCCCACACTGCCGCCGACCGCGAGGCCATGGAGGTCGAGAATCGCTTGAGCAGTGAACTCTTTCCAATACCACCGGGACCGGCGATCAGGCAGGTGGTGAGCTTGCCGACCACCGCGCGCCCCCAGAGCGATTCCAGGCGACTCATCTCGGTCTCACGCCCGACGAAGATCTCCGGCCGTCGGACTTGAGCGGCCTTCGGCGCCGTGAGGTCTACCCGCTGGACCCGCACCAGGCCGTGTTCGACGAGTTTGAGAAACCGGTGCAGCCCGGCATCCGCCTCGACGCCGGCCTCCTTCAGCCGTGCAACGTGCGAGCGGAGCAGCCTCACGGTGCCCGCCGTGTCTCCGTCCAACAGCATGCGCTCGCTCAGCGCCCGCACGGCGGTGTCGCTCATGGGGTCCACTCGATAGAGCTGCGCCGCCCGCTCGTACACCCGGTTCACGTCTCCCCGCGCCCGAGCCGCCAACAGCTCGCTCGCCAACGCCTCGCGTGCCGCGCGACGAAGACGCTCACGAGTCCGATCCACCCAATGCCCGAACGCCGCACCGCCGACATCCTCCAAGCCAAGCAGCGGTCGATCGAGATCGGTGCCCTCGATGTGGCCCCCGTCGGTGAGCACCTCCAACTCGCTCGCGACCGCCCCCAAGAGACGTACGGTACGGCCGCCGCGATTCACGACGTGTGGCCCCAGCCGCTCCCGCATCGCGCTGAGCCCCTGCGACAGCGAGTGCCGGCCCAGGTGGGCTGGAACCGTGGGCCATAGCAGATCAGCCAGCTCTTCGCGCGGCAGCGCCCGGTCGCGCCCCTCGAGTACGAGATAGGCGAGCAATGCCACCTGCTTGCGTGTGCGGAACCGAAGCTCACCGCGCCGATGGTGCATCAGCGCCGGTGGCCCGAACAGACGGAGGTAGAATGAGCTCGGCATCTTGGCGGTGGCTTCTGGGTGACTCAAGATGATTGTCAGGAGTCAAACTTGATTCAACACGATGTCCTGTATGAATTTAGCACCTGTGTAGGGCCCCGAACTGGCATTCCTGTGCGCGAGTCTCAACACGTACGGGCCCGAACCAATGGCCGCAAGGTCGAGGTCCGAGGCAGGCGCGTGCGCTACCTTTGAGCCCATGACTCCGGGCTCCGGACGGGTTTGGACGTGCGCGATGTACCGAGGGCGGCGGATGTCGACCGTCGTCCTGCTTGCAGGGATCGCGGGATGCGCAGCGGACGGTCCATCGGTGCCGGTGACCACGACACACCAGCTCGACACCCGGGCGCGACTCCAGGCCGTGAGTGTGGTCAGCTCACGCGTGGCCTGGGTGAGCGGCGTCGCCGGGACCTACGCCCGCACGCTCGACGGCGGTGCCAGTTGGGTCTCGGGGGTCGTGCCCGGAGCCGACTCACTCGAGTTTCGCGACCTTCATGCGGTGAGCGCCGATACGGCCTATCTGTTGAGTGCCGGTCTAGGTGAGCGGTCACGCATCTACCGGACGACCGACGGGGGCGGCACCTGGACGCTCCAATTCATGAGTGGCGAGCCGCGCGCCTTCTTCGACTGCCTGGATTTCTGGAACGGCTCCCATGGTTTCGCGTTCAGTGACGCGGTGGACGGGCAGTTCATCATCATGCGTACCGAAGATGGGGAGCGGTGGACACCGGTACCGCCCGAAAGCATCCCTCCGGCTCTCCCCGGTGAGGGAGGGTTCGCCGCGAGCGGAACCTGTGCGATGGCGGGTGGGGAAGACACGGGGTGGATCGGGACCGGCAACGCCGCGCGAGCACGAGTGCTTGCAACGGTGGATCGTGGACGTACGTGGACCGCTGCCGAGACACCGATCGTGGCGGGTGAAGCGGCCGGGATCACCTCGGTGGCCTTCGCGGATCCACGTCATGGTGCGGTGGCGGGCGGCGAGATCGGCCGGCCCCTCGCCGATTCTGCGAGAGTCGCCGTGACGACGGACGGTGGCCACTTCTGGCGCCCGGGGGGAAGCCCCTCGTTTCAGGGCGCGGTGTACGGTGTCGCGGCCGTTCCCGGTGCCGAGCGGCGGATCCTGGTGGCGGTTGGTCCGGGTGGCGCCAGCTACTCGCTCGATTTCGGCGAGCGGTGGCTGCCGCTGGACACGCTCGCCTACTGGGGGCTCGGCTTTGCGGGCCCCTCGTTGGGGTGGCTGGTTGGGCCGGAAGGACGTATCACCACCGTGCGCTTTGGGGGGGAAACGGATCCATGATGGAACGCAGGCCGCTGTTCCTCTACGAGGAAGTCATGCTGCTGGCGCTCGACCGGAGGAAGGGCACACCGTACACGGGCCTCCAATTCCGGTTCGTCGTCGCTGCGGCGGTGCTCGCAGAGCTGCTGCTCGAACGACGGCTAGCGGTCGAGGAGGAAGATGGCAAGCAGCTGGTGACGGTGATCGAGCGCCGCACTGTCGGCGATCCCGTGCTGGACGAGTGTCTGACGATGGTCGCGACCGCGAAGCGGCCGGTGCCGCCGAAGACGTGGATCACCAGGTTCGCCGGTCTGCGGCGACTCAAGTCGCGGGTGGCCGAAGGGCTCGTGAAGCAAGGAATTCTGCGGAGTATCGATACCAAGGTGCTCTTCGTGTTTCCGCATACAGTGTATCCGGAGCGCGACGGCAGGCCGAGGCGGGAACTGGTGAAGCGGTTGAAGCAGGTGATCTTCTCCTACTCCGCCGACGTGGACACGCGGACCGCGGTGCTGGTGGCGCTCACCCACGCGACCGGGGTGCTCGCTCACGTGTTCGACAAGAAGCGGCTCAAGGATCGAAAGCAGCGGCTCGAGCGCCTCACGGCACAGAGCGCGGAGGGGCAGGCCACCAAGGAACTGACGGATGCGGTGCGCACGGCGATCGCCGTGGCCGGCACGGCGGCCGGAATTGTGGCGACCTCCGGCCGATAGCGAGAGCCCAACGCTCGCCCGTTGGGGCGCTACTGCTGCCAGATGCCCAGCACGCGTCCGTCGGGATCGGCGAACAGGGCGAACGTGCCGACGTCCGGCACTTCCTGTCGTTCCACGATGACCTTCCCACCCGCCTCGAGTACGCGTGCCTTGTACTTCTCGATGTCGTCCACGCTGATGTACAAGGCCATGTTCCCGGGCCAGGGGCCCTGTTGGGGCTTCATGATCCCACCACCGATCCCCCCTTCGCCTGCTTCGATGAGGTGGTAGTTCATCTGCTCCAGGAAGTTCATGTCCCAGTCGAATGCCTGGCGGTAGAACGCAGCAAGCTTGTCGGGGTGCTGCGACCACAACTCGAAGTGCACGACGGGGGCGCCCATGGCACGGCTCCTGGTGGGATGGAACGGGCAATATATCCCACGCCGATCTCGCGGCGCGAGGAACGCCAACATGGACGGGAGCCCCATTGACTTCCATCTCGCCCCCCGTAGACTTGTGGCCTTCCATGTGCGGCCCGCTTCCGCCGGGCGGAAAGACGTTTGGGTCGTGTCCAGTCGAGATCGCTGGGGTACCAGGGTCGGGCTCATCCTGGCGATGGCGGGCAACGCCGTCGGACTCGGGAACTTCCTGCGGTTTCCGGCCCAAGCAGCGCAGCACGGCGGCGGTGCGTTTCTCCTTCCCTACCTCGTCTCTTTCGTGCTCATGGGCATCCCACTCCTCTGGGTGGAGTGGGCGATAGGCCGACACGGCGGGCAGTTCGGTCACCATTCGCCGCCGGGAATGTTCGATCGATTAGGGCGCGCCCGGTGGCTCAAGTACGTGGGCGTGTTCGGGTTGTTCACCAACCTCACGGTCGCGGCCTACTACTGTTACATCGAGAGTTGGACCCTCGCCTACGTGTGGCACTCGCTCGTCGGCACGTTCCGATCGGTGGTGCCGACGGAGTTTTTCCCACGGTACCTCGGGATGGAAGCCGGGCGGGTCACGGCGATCCCTGGGGAAGCGGTGTGGTGGTTCCTGGTCACCCTCGGCCTCAATGTGTGGATTCTCTCCCGCGGCTTGGCGAAGGGCATCGAGATTGCCGCCAAGATCGGAATGCCACTCCTGCTGCTCTTTGCCGGCATCCTGGCGGTGCGAGCCCTGACGCTCACTCCTGAGGATCCGGGCGTGGTGCAGAGCCCGCTCGTGGGCCTCAACTTCGTATGGCAGCCCCAGGTGACGGGGCTGGTGGATCCCAGTACGTGGCTCGCCGCGGCGGGGCAGGTCTTCTTCACGCTGTCGGTGGGCATGGGATCCATCCACTGTTACGCGGCGTACTTGGCGCGCGATCAGGACATTGCCTTGAACGCGTCGTCCGCCGGCTGGATGAACGAGTTCGTCGAGGTGATCCTCGGCGGATCCATTCTGATTCCGGTGGCGACGGCGTATCTGGGTCTCAACGCCGTGCAGGCGGCCACGGCGGGAGGCTCGGGGTTCGGCCTCGGGTTCCTCGCCCTTCCCGCGCTGTTCAACCAGTGGGGGTGGTTCGCGCCCATAGCCGGTGCGTTGTGGTTCGGCCTGCTGTTCTTTGCCGGGATCACCTCCTCACTCGCCATGGGTCAGCCGATACTCGCGTTTCTGCAAGACGAGTTCGGGATGCGGCGCACCCGATCCGCTGCGGCGTTCGGGGTCGCGACGTTGGGCCTGGGATTCGTGTGCGTGTGGCTCTATCCGGGCGGCGCGTTCGACGAATTCGACTTCTGGAGTGGGACGTTCGCACTGGTGCTCTTCGCGCTCGGCGAAGCGATCATCTTCGCGTGGATCTTCGGCATCGACCGGGGCTGGGCGGAGATCACGCGAGGGGCGGACATACGCATCCCCACGGTCTTCCGCCTGGTGATCCGGTACGTGACGCCGATGTTCATCCTGACCGTCTTCGTGGGCGCCATCCTGAAGCCAGCGGGCCGCTGGGGAGACGCAGTGCGATCGGTCTTCGCAGGAGAGGGCTGGCCGTTCGCGGCCGATAGCGTGGTTGGGAAGGTCCTCCACGTCGGGGACCGCGGCTACCAGTGGCTCGATGCCAACGGACGGTTCACCCACGGATTCGTGCAGGACATGACACGATTCCTCCTTCTCATCGTGTTCGTGGGGTGTGGCTTTCTAGTCTGGCTTGCGTGGCGCCGCAAGGCCAAGGTGGTGCAATGACGCTCTCGGCCTGGATCATGTTGGGGCTGACGTGGGGGATCGTGCTGTTCTTCGCGGGGAAGTTCTTCCTCATGGCGCTACGAACGCCGCCAGCCGGCGAGGACGGCGAATGACGGCGTGTCGCCCGTGAAGCTCCACACCAAGATCGTCGTGGGCCTCCTAGCCGGGGCACTTAGCGGTACCGCGGTGAACGCGGCGGCCGGCGGTGCCACGTGGCTCGTCTGGGTAAACACGAACGTGGCCAACCCCGTGGGCCAGGTGTTCCTGCGGATGCTGTTTATGACGGTCGTGCCGCTGGTGTTCGCCTCGCTCACCCTGGGCGTCGCCGGGATCGGCAACGTCGGTCGGCTCGGCCGTATCGGTGTGAAGACGTTGGCGTACTTCCTGGCATCCACGGCGCTGTCCACGGTGGTGGGCCTCGTACTGGTCAGCGTGCTCGACCCGGGAGGAGGGATCGACCAGGCCACGCGCGAGGACCTGCTGGCGACCTATCGGGGTCAGGCGGAGGGCATGCAAGTGGGAGGCGGTGTGGGATTCGGTGTGAGCACGTTCGTCAACATGATCCCGCGCAATCCCGTGCAGGCTGCCGCTGCGGGGGATATGCTGGCGGTGATCTTCTTCGCGCTCGTCTTCGGCGCGGCGTTGATCCGGCTCCCCAACGATCGCGCCCAACCGATGCTCGGTGTCGTCGGGGCATTGGCCGATGTCGTCATGGTGATCATCGACTTCGCCATGAAGCTCGCGCCGTATGGTGTCTTCGCGCTCATCTTCGGGGTAACGTCGCGCTTCGGGTGGCATCTCCTGGGCGAGCTTGGCTGGTACGTGGTGGTGGTCGTCGTGGGTCTCCTGATCCATGCGGGGGTGAACCTGTCGCTGCTTGTTCGGGTGTTCGGCGGCATGAATCCCATCGAGTTCTGGCATCGAAGCCGGACGAGCCTCATCACGGCCTTCTCGACCAGCTCCAGCAATGCCACGCTCCCGACCACGATTGCCGTGGCCGAGCATCAGCTTGGCGTCCCGCCCACCATTGCGGGATTCGTGCTGCCGCTCGGCGCGACGATGAACATGAACGGCACGGCCCTGTACGAGGGGGTGACTGTGCTGTTCCTCGCGCAGGTCTTTGGTGTCGACTTGACTCTCGCACAGCAGGTAGTCGTGTTGGTCTTGTCGGTGCTCACCGCCGTGGGCACGGCCGGAGTTCCCGGCGGCTCCTTGCCACTCATGATGGTCGTGCTCGCCACGGTTGGCGTCCCGGCCGAAGGTATCGCTATCATTTTGGGTGTGGACCGCATCCTGGATATGTGTCGCACCACCCTCAACGTGGCCGGCGACCTGACGGCTGCCCTGTTCGTGGCACGCACCGAGCCGGTCGTCCCTGACGTCGCAATGCCGGAGGCCCCCGTCGCGGTGGCGTAGTCTGGCGCTCGGTGCTCTCGTCGTTGGCCTGATCGCCGTCGCCGTTTGGGGGGTGATCGAGGTCGTGTCCTGGCCCGACGTTGCCGCGCTGGCCCGCGCCAACCCCGAAACGACGGCGTTCATCGACCGCTACCGAGCGCAACGGCGAGCGGCGGGCCAGTCGGATCGAGTGGAGTGGCGGTGGGTTCCCGGCGACGCCATCTCCCCGCATCTCAAGCGTGCGGTGGTCTCGGCCGAAGACATGGAGTTCTTCTCCCACGACGGGTTCTCCACTGCCGAGATCAAGGTGGCCCTTCGGGAGGCCCTCGAGTCCCGAGAAGCGCCAAGGGGTGCGTCCACGATCACACAGCAGCTCGCCAAGAACCTCTGGCTCTCGCCTTCCCGAAGTCCTGTACGAAAGCTCAAGGAAGTCGTCCTCACTCGACAACTGGAGCGGGCGCTGTCCAAGCAGCGGATTCTCGACATCTACCTCAACGTGGTGGAGTTCGGCCCGGGCGTGTACGGCGCCGAGGCCGCGGCGCGGCGCTACTTCGGCAAGTCGGCAGCGTTCCTCACCGAGCACGAGGCCGCGCAGCTCGCGGCGAGCCTTCCGCGACCAAGTCGTTGGCATCCCGGCGTGGAAAGCTCCGCCTATTGGGGCTACGTCGAGGACATCGAGGATCGCATGACGCGGGCGACGTTTCTCTGGCGGCACGTGGGAGGTGCCCCGGCGGCCCCGCAACTGGTGGACAGCCTCTAGGCGTCCGGTCGCGCTTCGGCCTGCACGATGCCGACGATGGCGTCGAGTATGGCCCTGACTGTCTGACGGCTTCCAACAGACCGCTGGTTGAGTTCGATCTCGATACCCTGATACCGGCGCGCCGAGTACCGCTTTCGGCAGTGCGTGGTGAACCCGTCGGCAGTGCCGCGGTAGGGGTAGTTCATGCGCACGACCACGCCACGCGTCACGCAGTCCGTCCGGATGGCGCGAGCCAGGCGGTGCTCGGTGACTCGCGACGGGTCATACAGGAGCCCCAGATCGGCTCGGCGCTGGTGGGCGCGAAGCTGCGGTGCAAACGAGTGGACGCTGAGATGCAGGCATCGACCGCGGCGGGCGACTCGGTCGGCAATGGCTGCGTCGACGTTGGCGCGCCAGGGGTCGTAGTACCGCGTGAGACGGCGTTCCCGTTGCTCGCCGGTCAAATCGCGGTTTCCGGGAACGGACATGCCGAACGCCACCGACGGAATGACCCTGGGGTTACGGCGGCTGCGGTTCAGGTCGGCCACGAGGCGGGAGTAGCGACCGTGATACACCGGCGCGTCGAGCCGGCGCGCCAGCGCTGTCGCCACCGCTCGCGCTCCCCGATCCCATGCCACATGTGATGCTATCGATCGAGCACCGAGTCCCAGCGTGCCGAGCGACGCCGGGACGCGGTTCGATGCGTGCTCGCAGGTCACGACCACGTGGCCTGCAGCGCGCGTCAGCCGGGCCACACGACGTTTCGGTCCAGGCAGTCGGCGAGCTCCTCGTACGTTCGCCGAATCGCGTCTCGGCGGCGGGCGCCGTCGCGCGGCGCGTCGCGACGGACCCGTCGGACGATTTGCTCCGAGAGGTTCCCGTCCCGCAATCGATCGGCAACGAGTGTCAGGTACGGGTGTTCCTCATGGACGACCTCGCCTTGGGCCTGTTCGAGAAGCCAGCTCAGCACGTCCCGAGCAGGGACGGCTCCTTTCCGGAAGGGGCGGAGGAGGTGGGGTGACGCGACGGTGGCGTCGGAGCCGTCGCGAATCACGCGATCGAAATCCCGGACGAGGACCTCGTGCGGCGGAAGTCCCATGGTGCCATCCGCGATCGCCCGCACCATCCACCGCAGCGCGCCGCGCACGAAGACGGCCACCGCCACGTCGGCTTTCACACACTCCTGGGTGTCCAGCACGCGGATCTCGATCGCGCGCCGCATGAATCTGACGATGGCGCCACGCGAGTTCACCCACTCGTGCTGGATGACGTCACCGCCCGGCACGTCGTCGAGCGTACGATAGATCCGCTTGAGTATTCGGCTTCGGTAGTCCCGATACGAGTTGACAAACTCGGGAATCACACTCCCCGTGATGATCGGAATGCGCTGCTGGTTGGCCCGGTAGAACGCCAGGCGGTTGTCCACGAACGGGCCGATCTTTCCTTCGTAGATCGGAGAGCTGGCGGTGAGCGCCGGGAGATACGGCAGCAGGCAGGCGATCGCGTTGTGCATGCGAACCGTCTCGGCCTCGGTGCCGAACGGGAGGTTGACGTGACTCGCCTGCACGTTGAGCCAGCCGTGTCCGCGGATGCCGAAGATGCGGTCGTAGGTGCGGTAGATGCGTCGCCCCGCTCGAGGCCACAGCGTCGTCTGGTCAGGCCGCATGAACGGGTGCATGCCGGTCGGCAGCAGGCGGGCGTCGAATTCCTCATGCAGCAGCCGTTGAAACTGCCGGAGACCGTCGACCAACAGGCGTTCGGCGCGATCGAGGGTGGGCAGCGGATCGATCGTCTTGATCTCGAACACGTGTGCTGCGAGCTCGTTACCGAACCCGACGTTGTCGAACTCCACGTCCGACGTGGGCCGTCCGTGGAGCCACCGGAACGCGGGTTCCACGAGGCACTGCGGTCGCAGTTCGCGGTCCACGACCGGATACTCCAATTCCAGTCCCACGACCTCGAAGAGTCGGTAGGCAGCGGACCCGCCGGCGGTCACGTGGAACGCGGCCCTTGGGGTGCGTCGATGCGACGGAGCAAGGTCAGGATGACGGCTTCGTAGATTCGGTCTCCCTCGGCCGCATCCTCGTCGGTCTCCATGAGGTTGGGGTTGTCGTTGACCTCGATGACGAGTGGTCCGGTCGGTGACTCCTTGATGTCGACGCCGTAGAGACCGTCGCCGATCAGGTCTGCCGCCTCTAGGGCGAGCGCCGTCACTGCCTTCGGAGCGGCGTCGATGGGGACGGCCTCCACCTTCCCGAACCGGGTGCGTCCCGTCTTCCACTGGCCCACGATCTGCCAGTGGTCCTTGACCATGTGGTACTTCGCGGCAAACAGGAGGCGGCCGTCCAGCACGCCGATCCGCCAGTCGAAGGGGGTCGGGGTGAATTCCTGCACGATCAGAAGCGGCGATCGCCGGAACATCTCCTGACGGATCGCATCGAACTCCTCAGGGCTCTCCGCCTTCTTCACGGCGTGCGAGAACGTGCCGTCGGGGACCTTGAGGATGAGAGGGAACCCGAGCGGCAGGACGTCGCCGACCGGTGTCTTCCGCGAGATCGTGAGGGTGCGGGGCGTCGGGATGCCGTGCTTCTGAAACAGCTCGTGGAGGAACACCTTGTTCGAGCAGCGAATGATGGAACGCGGATCGTCGATCACGGGAATCCCGAGGCTCTCGGCGGTCCGCGCGAAGGTGAACGAGTAGTGGTCGATCGCGGTCACGGTGCGGATGAAGAGCGCGTCGTATTCCGCCAGCGTTGCCAAGTCTTCTTTCCCGATGACGTCGAACAGGACATTGTGCCTGGCCGCCACGCGCTCGAACCGGTCGAGCGTGCCCTGGTCCGACGGGGCGTGTGGGTCTCGCTCGTCGAACAGGCAGGCGATGCGGTGGGGTCGCCCCGCATTCGGTTCGGGTGGTTCCCGCCGCAGTCGATCCTTGCCGAGTTCAGCTCGGAGGAGTTCCAACTCGGCCGGCTCGAGTCGGTCGAGGGCAATGGGGTAGAGTTGTCCCACCTGCCACGAGTGCTCCTCCGGGTTCTCGTAGAGGCGGATCTTGAGCAGCGGGATCGGATAGGTCCGGTAGACCGTGCTGCAGACACGGCGAAACTGCGCGTCCAGGGTCCGTCCGAGTACGCTCGTGATCTCGCGGTAGGCCTGCGTGGCGTCTTCGTACCGCAGTCCCGTGCCTTCGGATTGCGACTGGGCCAGGGGTTTGTCGGCGTCGTCGCGGTTCGAGGCGTCGCGTTCGGGGATGATCAGGCGTGGGAGGAGCCGGTGGCCGCCACGCACGATTCGATAGTCGATGGTATCGAGGCCGGCTTCCTGCAGCGCGCGAAAGTAGACGTAGGGGTCGCTGATCGCCTGGATCGTCTCGAGCGTCGGGACCACGCGCTGGCGTCGAGCATCTGCCAGGAGCGACACGTAATACCCGCGCGAGAGGTACTGGTACGAGCGGCAGAGGTTGATGACCGTCAGTCCTTCTGCATCCGTGCCCTCCTCACCCCCGAGGTAGTCGTGCGCGGAGTGCTGGTCGACATCGGAGAGTCCGTCGATCGGCGGGAGGTCCGATACCACCGCCAAGCCGGCCCGCGGACGCTTGGGACCGGTCATGCGGACCCTTCCCTCCGGCCAAGCGTCAACAAGACCGCGTCGTAGGTTTGGTCGCCGAGCAGGATGGAAAGGAGCAGTCGCTGCGCCGGCACCGTGTACCGGCCCGTCTTGCTGAGCGGTACGTTGTGGAATGGATCCGTCACGACAAATCGGTGCGTGTGCCACTCGTAGCCGCACACCACCACGAAGTGACCAGCGGAGCGGCCGCGGATATCGTCATATCGGTTCTCGTGCTCTCGAGCCGTGCCGTAGAGATACGTGGCGCTCAAGCCCGTCAGGATCGGGTCGCCACGCTCCAGGATTCCGATGAGCAGGTGGGGGGTCGGTTCCTCGAACCGCACCCGGCCTCCGAGTTTCAGAAAATCGGCGTACGCGCTCACCGCTCGGCGGAGGGTCGTGTTGTCGACGGCCGCCGCCCGCTGCGTGAGCTTGTCGACGAGTGCCGGCGGGTCGAGTCGGAGCCACGTCGGGTCGAAAACGCGGAGGCCGAAGGGGTAGATGGTGGGGTGGAATCCGCGTCCGATGGCGCTGATGCCCAGGTTCACGGCCAGCGTGCCGCCCCCGGGATTGCGTGGGGTTTCGGCAATGATCTGCTCGAGCGGAGCGCTCAGGCCGTAATACTGATAAACCTTGGCCAGACACGTGGGGCCGCAGGTTTCCTCGTCCGGCTGCTCGAACCTGGGAACGTCGAGGAGAATGACTTTCTTTCGCCGACCCTTCGTGCCCACTAGGCGTTCATCCAGCTGCCGCGGTCCACCAACTCCCGACACACGCTCTCGGCGGAACGCCCGGCCGCCTCGGCGGCGAAGTTGACCACCACGCGATGGCGCAGCACCGACAATGCGACATTCTGCACGTCGTCGAGATCGGCGATGGGGCGACCGTCGAGCGCCGCCTGCGCCTTGGCAGCCAGCACGAGGTATTGCGACGCGCGCGGCCCCGCTCCCCAGCTGACGTACTCGCGAATGAAGTCCGGGGCGTCGTCATCCGGCCGAGTCATGCGCGCGAGCGTGACGGCCGCACGCACGACGGGTTTGGGCGCCGGGATGCGTCGCACGAGCCGCTGGATCTCGAGCAGGTCCTGTGCGTGCAACACGGCATCGATGGCGGCGGAGCTGTCACCGGTCGTCGTCTCAACGATGCGTTCCTCCTCCGCGCGATCCGGATAGCGGACGGCGATCTCCAGCATGAACCGGTCGAGCTGCGCCTCGGGCAGCGGGTACGTGCCCTCCTGCTCGATCGGATTCTGGGTGGCCAGCACGAAGAACGGAGCCGGGAGCGGGTAGGTCTGGCCCGCCGCCGTCACCTCGTGTTCCTGCATTGCCTGCAGCAACGCCGCCTGTGTCTTGGGCGGCGTGCGATTGATCTCGTCGGCCAGGATGATGTTGGCGAAGA